>Ga0187781_10002875_pt1 | contig 13046 bp, 11 predicted proteins | sample 0715_SJ02_MP02_2_FD_132447 | JGI IMG/M metagenome (GOLD analysis project Ga0187781, IMG submission 132447) | Tropical peat soil microbial communities from peatlands in Department of Meta, Colombia - 0715_SJ02_MP02_20_MG | ecosystem: Environmental > Terrestrial > Soil > Wetlands > Peat | place...
GCCGAGGAGCGCATTCGCCGCCGCCAGGAAAAGGACATCGCGCGCAAGACCGCCGTGCGCAAACTGCGCCTGCCCGGCAAGCTTGCCGACTGCACCAACACCGCGGCCGACGGCGCCGAATTGTTCGTGGTCGAAGGCGATTCCGCCGGCGGCTCCGCCAAGCAGGCACGCGACCGCGCCATCCAGGCGGTGCTGCCGTTGCGCGGCAAAATTCTCAACGTCGCTTCCGCCGGCAAGGACAAGCTCGCGCAGAACCAGCAGCTTGCCGATCTCGTGCAGGCGCTCGGCTGCGGCACCGGCACCCACTATCGCGACGAAGATCTGCGCTACGGCCGCGTCATCATCATGACCGACGCCGATGTCGACGGCGCCCACATCGCTTCGCTCCTGATCACCTTCTTCTACCGGCAGATGCCGCTTCTCATCGACAAGGGGCACCTTTATCTCGCCGTGCCCCCGCTCTACCGGCTCAGCCACGGCGGCAAGATCTTCTACGCGCGCGACGAGAAGCACCGCGACGAGATTCTGAAAAAGGAATTTCACGCCAACGCCAAGGTCGAGATCAGCCGCTTCAAGGGGCTGGGCGAGATGATGGCCGCGCAGCTCAAGGAGACCACCATGGACCCGAAGAAGCGCACGCTGCTGCGCGTCCAGGTGATCGAGGACGAGCGCAAGAACACCGACAAATCGGTCGAGCGGCTGATGGGCAACAAGCCCGAACTGCGCTTCCAATTCATCCAGGAACGCGCCGAATTCGCCGCCGACGATCTGTTGGACGTTTAGGGCTTGAAGATGCGTTTTCGAAAACAGAAACCAAACTCCCTGACTTTAGCGCTGGGAGCTGGGTCGGGTTGGCGCGATTTACGGTCGCAGCGAGCACAGTTTTAACAATTGTAACGATCGGCATATTGCTATTCGTCAAGGCTCCCCACCAATGTCCCTCGTGGGGTCTTAAGGACGATCAGCCGCTGTGGGAAATAGCGGCCTTGTGGGGAGTGCCCATTACGATTTTCCACACATTCATTGGGTTCGCTGGAATTGGGTCGCCCAAAGGATGGCTGAAGAACAGCAACAGGAAGTACGATCGCCGTTTTTCGGTCGCATGACTGCACCGTATGTAACGGTGACCTGCATCATGACCGTATGTGTGTGGTGGGCTCCGTGTTTGCCCAACTACCGTTAGTCTTGCTTATCGCTAAATGTGCAAATTGGATAAGCCCATAGGTTTTCGGTTGGCGGTCTCGCGCTCGTCGACCGATCTCACGCTTCCCAAAACGGCTTCTGCGTCTCCCTGACGGCATCGAGACGCGTCAGTCGCATATCCGCGAGGTCGCGCTCGCTGAGCCGTTCCACTTCATACCTGAACTGAAGGCGTTGCTGCCACACGGCGAATAGCACCGCCAACTTGCTCCAGTGCGGCAGGCGACCCAAACGCGTAACGCCGATGCCAAGCGATATCATGCTTCGCTCCGTTGCCCGGCAAGGACCGCTTCTGCCCGTTGATATAGTTCAGGCCAGCTTATGCATCTGTGACGGGCGGCACGCCGGGAAAGTTCCAACGCACGGCGCAATCTCTTCCGCCAACACCCGCATGCCACCCGAAAGCTGACATTGTCGCTGATTGGCGCCGCGCTGCGTGGCCGCAAGACCAATTTGGTGCGAAAATGCCGTTCGGCTTTGTCGGCGCCGAGCGCGGATGCGCTGGCGCCGTTTTATCAGCAGTGGATTTCGCCGGGAGTCGATGATGTTTCCAGCACGTGCGCGCCGGGCAGCCGCATTGGCATTCGGATTTTCTGCTCTGTTCTGCGGAGGCTTGAATGCCCGGGCCCAGCCGGCGCCGGATTATGCCGCGCTCATTGCGGCACCGGACCGCAGCGATACTGACCGGCAGGCCGACAAGCGCCGCGATCCGATACCGTTTCTGACTTTCGCCGGGGTGCGCCCAGGCATGAAGGTGCTCGATATGGGCGCTGGCGGCGGCTACAGCACCGAATTGCTGGCGCGCGCCGTTGCGCCGGGCGGCGTCGTTTACGGCCAGAACCCGGCCGAACTTCCGGAAAGGCCGAAGACTGCTTTCGAAGCGCGGCTGAAAACGCCGGCCATGAAAGACGTCGTCGCCGATATACGCCCCTTCGACGACCCCGTGCCGCCGGACGTCCAGGATTTCGATCTGATCACGTTCCTGTTCTTCTATCACGACACCACATACATGAACGTCGACCGCGGTGAGATGAATCGCAAGCTGTTCGCGGCACTCAAGCCTGGCGGCTTTTTGCTGATCGCCGATCACGCGGCATTGCCCGGACAAGGAGTCTCGGTCGGCAAGACCTTGCATCGCATCGAGGAAAGCGCGTTGCGCAACGAAATCGAAGCGGCCGGCTTCCGCCTCGTCGCCGAGGGCAATTTCTGGCGCAACCTCGACGATACCCACGACTTCCCGAGCTACAAGCCGGCCATGCCAGTCGACAATTTCGCGCTCAAATATCAGAAGCCGATGTAAGCGGCGTCGGCCTGCGTTCGCTGCCGATGTTGCAGCGGCAGCGGCCCTGAACAGAGCCGCCACCCAGTCAACGCCACGCCGTCATTGTGGATCGCCATCGAGCTCGGGTGTTCCCGAGTTCGGCAATTACTTTGCGAACAATTCGTCAGCCGCGGTGATGATGCCGGTGTCGGGATGGGCTGCGCAATATTCGCCGAGCTTCTTGGCATTGGCGACGAACTTCTCGGTGTCGATCACCGGCGGATCGTCTTCGCCGCGGTAATAGCCGTCCATCCAGGCCAGGATCACGCCAATATCGTCTTTGTCGGCGGCCTGGAATTTGGCGCAGGTCCAGGTGGAGAGATCGATGGTCGCCGCCGAGGCGGAAGTGCCGCCAGCCAGAAGTCCGATGACGAGTGCGCCGATCGCGCCCGTAACTAGCCGCATGGATGTGTCTCCTTGAGCCGGCAGGAAGTGTTGCCCCCGATAATTCTTGCCCCCACTTGAGCGCCTAGTCCAGACCGCCCGCTCGCGCCCACCTACGTTTCGCCCAGGTCGCCTCACCGCGCGGCAAATCGCCGGCGCGGCGTGGCGATCACGGCGGGGAGTATGGTTGCATCGGGTTCGCCGGTGAAATCATCGTCGCATGCAGCACGTAGCGCATCGGCCCGTGCGCGATCGCGTCGAACGGCCAGCAAGTCGTAAGAGCGAGTTCGTGGCCGGTCGTGAACGGATCGATGCCCGATTGATCGAACCGCACGATGGACGAGCCGTCGGCGCGGTAGCGGAAGGTTTTTCCATCGTGGCGCGTGACGTCGATCTCGTCGCCGATGGCGACATCCTTCAAAAAGCGGAAATGGGTGTCGCGATGCGCCGCGTAGACGGCGACCCCGCGCTCGCCGGCGTCGGCGGTACGCTCGACGTGTCCGGGCCCGAAGGCCAGCGCCTGGCCGCTGCTGCCGGCGAGCGCGATCGCGCTGGCGCCGATCCGCTTCACCCTGATGCGCGCCTCCGGCCAAGTGTCGGCCCAAGGCCACGGCTTGACCACGCGCCCGGTGCTGATGGTCTCGGCAAAGGCGCGTTCCAGCAACACCTGCGCGAGCATCGCCTTGGCATGGATGTAGATGCCTTGGCCGAACAGGAGCGCCCCGGCGCTCGCGAGAACGAGGGCAGCGGATAGTCGGCTCATAAGCGCCTCAAAAGAAAGAAGGCGCGCGGCCTCGGGGGAAAGCCGCGCGCCGTGGGCAAGGCCTTGGGGGACGGGGGATGACGGCCTTGCCCTAACAGCATCAGCCGAAAACCCTTCGGCGGCGGCACGCGAGGAGGACGACCGCGAAGGCCATCAACATGGCGCCCACGATCATTTTCCACTCGGCATCCGTGGCGGTCGTCGGCAGCACGACGCCCTGCCCCGCTTGACTGCCGGCCGAAACCACGGGCGACACGCCCCGCGCGGCGATCCGAACGCGGCCGTCACGCTCTTCGGCCCGCCGCTCGATCGCCGGGGCCGCGGGACCAAGCTTCGGCCGCTCGCCGAAGACCTTCTCGAAGTCCCAGCCCGCCGGCAGGTTGAGCGGCAGTTCGCTCACCTTGAGCGGCTCGCCCGCGGGACGGGTCACCGTCTTGTCGACGGCAACAAGGCTGGTCAGCCGCGTCACCAATTGATGCTCGAGCGCGAGCGCAAGGATGGTCTTGTTGGCTTCATCGGCAGTCAGCGTGCGGATGGTTTGCGCGACTTCGGCGTCGGTGATCTTGCGCCGCGCCCAGAGCTTTGACAGTCCTTTGCCCTCGGCCGCATTGGCGAGCGGCAGCGTGACGCTCCAGGGCCGGTCGCCGATACGGCCTTTGATGTCAATCGTGCCGGCGAGCTTGCCGAGCTTGGCGGCGAGAACCAGCGGTTCGCCGCGATAGAGGTCCGGCAGCGCAACCGGCGTCATGTCCGCCTTTGTGTCGGAGAACGTCACCGACAGTTGCGTTACCGCCGGGCTTTCGAGCTTGCCGAACAGTTCGCGCATCCGGCTTTCGACCTGCTCCGCGGAGCCGATATGGGTGAAGGTGCCGCGGCCGAGCTCGGCGGCGCGGGTCATCAGATAAGTATTGGGAGCGGAGCCTATTCCCACCATGAATACGCGCGAGCGTCCGCGCATCGAGGTGATGGTATCGAACAATTGTTGTTCGTTGCCGATGCAGCCGTCGGTCAGGAACACGACCTGCCGCACCGTGTTGCCGTCGGCGTTGTGGTCGGTGAGCGCGGCGCGCATCGGCGGAATCATTTCGGTGCCGCCCTGCGCCTGCAAGGCGGTGACGAAGTCCTTGGCTTGCGCGAGATGGCCGCTGTCGGCGGGGACCACGTCCGCAAACAGCATGTCCATGGTGTGATCGAAACGGATCACGTTGAACCGGTCGTTCGGCTGCAATCGACCGAGCGCGTAAAGCAGGCTCGCCTTGGCCTGGACGATGGAGGTGCCGCCCATCGAGCCGGAATTGTCGATGACGAAGATCACCTCGCGCGGCAGCGGCTTTTGCTCGGCGTCGTTCACCGCCGGCGGCGTCACATAGGCGAGGAGATAATCGCTGCCGGCGACTTGCTCGCGAAACAGCCCGACCGACGGAGCTTTCTCCGCCGCGGCGGTCCAGGTCAGCTCGAAGTCGCGATCCGCGCCCTCTCCCTGCCCTTCCCCGGAGGGTTGGGCGGGGGTGGCGAGTGTAATCACGCGCGTCGAGCGGTCCGGACTGTCGATCTTGACGTTGTGGAAGTGGCTCTTCACGTCGCCGAGCGGAAATCCCGCCTGCAAACGGATGCTGATCGTGGTGGGATTGACCGGCGCGTGGTCCTTCGGGTCGAGCACAGGCGGCGAGATGCGATCGCGGTCCGGAACGGGATCGCTGGTGGCGGTGCCCCAGCCATTATCGCTCGCACGCAAATCGACGGTCTGCACCACCGGCGCCGGGTTGTAGCGCGGCCCGACCACCATGGGGATGCGCAGCGAGAACTGATCGACCGACCGATGCACCGGCTCCTGATATTCGATCTGCACCAGCACGGTTTCGCCAGGGCCGATATTGGCGACCGAGTTGGTGAAAATGTTTGGCCGCTCCTGTTCGGTGAGCGCGGCCTTTTGTCCGTTCTGTTTCGCCTGCTCGTAGACGACCCGCGCCTGTTGCCGCTCCTTGATATCGCCGACCACGACGCGGTCGCCGATCACCATCTTGAGCGTGTCGACGGCGCCGCCGTCCGGCAGCGGATAGACGTAAATTCCCTCGACCCAGTCCTTGGTCGTGTTGCGGAACACCTGGGTGACGCGGGCGCGAAGCGTGGGGCCCGACACGGTCACATCGACGTCGATGCCAAGACGCACCGCGTCGACGTAGCCTTCGCCTTCGGTTTTCAGGATCAGCGATCCGGATCGCGCATCGCCCGGCTGGGCGACCGTCGCGGCGCGCGCGCCGCCCGCAAACGGCAGGGCGGCGATCAGCAGCGCCGCTAGTCCGATCAGCGCCGTCAAGGTGCGCCAGCGTTGATACAGTCGATATTTTGCCGCCAGAAACGGCCAGGCCGCAATGCCGTAACCCACCATCATGGTTCGCTCCTTAGGGTGCGTCGCAATGGCTCCGCATTTGTCGGAAGGGACTGCCGCCGCGCGAGCGTGATGTTCAGCCTTGTTTGGTCACGGATGGCGCGGGAGCCGGCCCGGAAGGCGGCCGGGTGAGGATTTGTACGGGTCTTTACGTCTGATAGAGTTTTCGGATTGAGGGAGGACTGCATTGTCGTCCGAGCAGGAGTTTTCCGGCGAGCAAAGCCGCCAGATCGCCACACTCATTCGTGAGGAAATCGCGCGCCGGCGCATGTCGCGACAGCAGCTCGCCGACAAGGCGAAGCTCAGCCTGTCGACGCTCGAGAAAGTGCTGGGCGGGCGCCGCCCGCTGACCTTGGCGACGGCCGTGCGCGTCGAAGAGGCGCTCGGCGTGTCATTGCGCCGAAGTATGCCCGATGCCGACGCCTTTAAGGACGGTGTCGCGCCGGACGGGCTTGGCGCCTATTCGCGGCGCGGCGTGATTTGGCTCGAAGGCGTTTACGTTACGGTCCGGCCCTCCTTCGGCGACAAAGGCGCGATCTACGCCTATCGCACCGAAATTCTCTGGGACGAGGCGACGTCACGCCTGATATTTCGCGAGGCGGAACGGGTGGACGCCGCGTTCTCGCAATATGGCGAAGTCGCGGTGCCGAACCAATCGGGTCATATCTATCTCGTCACCAACCGTCACGGCCAGCATCGGCTGATTACCGTGTCGCGCCCGATGATCACCGGCGAGATGTACGGCGTCATCGCCACGCTCCTCGCCGGGCGCGGCTCACTGCTCACCCCGATCGCCGCGCCGATCGCGCTCTTGCCGGCCAAGAATGTGCCCGATGCGGCCTACGGACGGATCGCCGCGGGCGACGCGCGCGGCGCGCTCTACCGCGACCATCTACAGCGAGTGACGAGCGAGCCGTTCGCCATGTTCCTGCCGTGAGCCGGCAGGATTTCCCGCCACGATAATCACCGCCGTGCTTGAGCGCGTGATCCAGCCGGGCCAATCTCCCGGACCAGGCGATCAAATCGTTTCACTGCCGCATGATCTTTTTTAGGACGTCCACGTGTCAATTCGCCCATAGCGAATCTCCGTCATGCGGGGATTTTCAGACTCAACTCAGACACGGCACTGCTTGCGCTGAGTGCCATAAGCGGGAATACGGTCCTAAAGATCCCTGCGCAGGCCGACACAAGCTACCGGACCTAAGCTGGGCGCGAATCCGCTTAGCGCCGCGCGCCCCACGGCGCTTTGAACCGCAAAGCCTATCAGCTCAGTAGCCGCAATAATGCGGGCCCATTGGCGGCGACCAAGCACCATTCGGATAACGATAGTAGCAGGCGCCGCGCCACCAATAATATCCGCCAGGCCGTGCTTGCGCTTCCGCAGCGACGACAGCGCCGGTCGTGGCGCCAATTGCTGCGCCAGCGAGCGCGCCCGGTCCGCGGCCTAGCGCGCCGCCGACAATCCCTCCGACTGCGCCACCGACAATCGCGCCCGCCACGGGATTTGGCCCCGGCGGTGGCGGCGGTGGCCCCATCGCTGCTGGTGGGAGCGGTGGCGGCGGCCCCATCGCCCCTGGCGGGGGTGGCGGCATTCCCGCTGGCCCCGGCGCCCCAGGTGGCACGGGCATGGCCGCCTCCACTGGCACTAGATTGCCTTGCTCATCGTAGGCGATCTCGGAAACAAGCTCAGGTGGACCATTCAGGGGGTGGTCGTAGAAGTACCAATAACCGTCAGCCCACCACCAATAGCCGCAGCGTCCCCACCGACACCCGTGGGGATACGCGCGCCCGAGCGCCCAGAGACGGTGGTCAAAATGGTGTGGGTCAAAGCGGCGGTGCGCATAGTGCATGGTCCCCCGCGGCTCTCCCCTTCTCGGCTCCTCTGCGAGCGCCGAGAGCGACGTTGCCATGAACATCGCCAGTAACGGAACCACAATCATAAAGCGGGCAGACCTGTTCATGACAGATGCTTTCCTCCGGTATCGTGAAAATTGCGAGGCGTTTTACGCTCACGCGAGATCATCGATTTCGGTCGAACCCTTCATCCTTGATTGCAGCGACGATCCATAATGGCGAGTGGTGGAGATCGGCGGCTACCGCGCACCAACGCCAAGAACCGTGCCCGCGGCGAATACCATACCGGCGGCGACTGCATGCGACTATTATCGTGATCCCAGCTAACCTCGGACACAGCCTCATCGTGTATGAAAAAGAACGGCAGCAAGTTGGCAAGAAAAGGGATTTAAAAATGAAGTTTTTGTAATGCTGACTTCCGGTTGGGCGCGTCCGCGTGGACAGAAGCACTCGACGAACGGCCGCAGCACTTTCGCGGCCTTCTGCGTCGGATGCAGGCGGTTGGCGGTGTAAGGTATTTCGACCACGTCACGCGGCGGCAAAGGCGGGTTGTCGACACTCCCCTTCGCCGAGAGATAAGCCTGCTCGTGGCGATGCCTGAGCAAGCTGACCGAAGCATCGTGCTGTTTCGTGAACACGACATGGCCAACGATGCGGAATCCCGCTTCGCGCCAGGCGCCAACGAACAGGTCCGCCTGCCAGCCGTAGAAGCTGAGGCAGAACGAATGGTCCTTCAGCACACGGTGCATTTCCCCGAAGGCAGGACGCAGCCACTCGCCGTTGTCGTCATTGGCAACGATGTCCCCGCTCCGGGTACTTGCCAGCGGCGGCGCATTTATGAGTTCACGCCGTCAAGAATCGGAACAAGGGACGCGATATCTGGGAGTACAAAGTCCGGCCGAGGTACGGAGGAATGCAGCGCCACGCCTCGCCGATTGATCCAGGCGATGGTTAGGCCAAGAGGTTCCCCACCGACCATATCGGTAAACTGTGACTGCCCAGCGTGAAGAATCTCATTGAGACGACCGCCGGCATGCTCGATCAGATAGCGAAACAGCGTTCCGTCGGGCTTATAGCCGCTTGCCCGTTCGGCGGTACATACCAGGTCGAAATCGTGATTAAGCCGAGTCGCGGCAAGGAGATCGTCATCGATATTGGAAACGACGGCCAGGCGGTATCGGCGAGCCAAAATGTCGAGGGTCTCCGAAACGTCAGAATAGAGGTTGAACTCGGCAAAGGCTTCGAAGTAGCGCCGAATCAGCGCTGGGTCGCCTCTTATGCCAAAATGAGCAAAAGCCTCGTCTAACGATAGTTCGCAAATTTCCTTGTATGCGCGATAGGGCTCCCAGTAGTGCGCGATATTTCTTTGCTCCCAGTATTCCCAGAATGCTCCAACGTCGAGATCGGGGCGCCCGCTGTCGCTTAGTATCGAGCGAAAGGCGTCGTAGGAGCCATCGCGCACGCTAACGAGCGTGCCAAAAACATCAAATGAAACGAGATGGAATGTCATATCCGAGGCGCTGGTTCATTGATCAAACGTATCAGGGGTTCTGGACCTTCGATAAATTCCGTTCGGAGTCACTGGCGCCGATTCAGACTTCTCAAGATTATGTCCGGTCAGAGGAGAGTATCGGAAAGCGCCAGGCGCGGCTGCGGCGTCGGCAATGTTTTGCGGACTGCCGCGTTACGCCTGCATCCACTCGACCAGCGCCTTGGTCACCGCCTGCGGACGCTCGATGGTCGACAAGTGGCCGCAGTCGGGAACGGTGACAAGACGCGCGCCGGCAATTGCGGCGGCGATCTCCTGCGCGAGCTCCGGCGGTGTTCCCCTGTCCTGCTCGCCGACCAGAACCAATGTCGGGCAGGCGATGGCGGAAAGCCCCGGACGCGAGTCCGGCCGCGTCATGATCGCCTGTTGCTGGCGCAGAAACGCCTGCGCGCCGATGTCCTCCGCCATGGCTCTTACGACGTCTCTGAGTGTGACATCGTCGTAACGATTTGGATGCACAAAAAAGACAAACGACTCGTCGGCGACTTCGATCAGTTTGCCGGCGCGCGCCATCGCCATCGGGCCCTGCCGGCGCGCCGTCTGCTCGGCGGTTTCGGGGCGCGCCCCGGTATCCATCAACGCCAGTTTGGCGACGCGCTGCGGCGCCTGGCGCATGATCTCGAAGGCGATGTAGCCGCCCATCGAGAGACCCGCGAGCGCGAAAAGCGGCGGCGCCGCAGCGAGAATCCTCCTTGCGATCGCGGGGATGCTGGTGTCGCGGGTATGGTCGGCCACCATGACCGGCCCAAAGCGCCACAGCGCCGGAATTTGCTCGGCATAGAGCCGCGCCGAGCAGTTGAGCCCGGGAACCAGGACGACCGGCAAGCTATGGGAGGAATCGGCGGGCACGGGGGTTCGTTTGTTTCATCAAAGCGAGCGAAAGTGAAGCCGTCCTTTTAAGCTTAACCGCGCCGTTCCAGGTTGACTTTCGCAGCGTCGCACCTATGTTTCGGGCACCTTGAGGCACGGGCGGATTCGACCAAAGCGTGTCATTCCCCGTTTTATCCATGGGTTCCGCGGCCCGGTTTTGATGCCCGGCGCGGCCCGATCTGAGGGTTTATGTCCTTTTCACATCTCGGCTTGTCCGACAAAGTTCTCACCGCCGTTGCGGCTGCCGGCTACAAAACTCCCACCCCGATCCAAGACCAAGCGATACCGCACGTGCTCGCCCGGCGCGACGTGCTCGGCATTGCGCAGACCGGCACCGGCAAGACAGCGGCGTTCACGCTGCCGATGCTGACCATGCTGGAACAGGGCCGCGCCCGCGCGCGCATGCCGCGCACGCTCATTCTCGAGCCGACGCGCGAACTTGCCGCGCAAGTGGAAGAGAATTTCGCCAAGTACGGCGCCAACAGCAAACTCAACGTGGCCCTCGTCATCGGCGGCGTCTCGTTCGATGATCAGGACTCCAAGCTCACCCGCGGCGTCGATGTCTTGATCGCCACCCCCGGACGGCTCCTCGACCATTTCGAGCGCGGGCGGCTCCTGCTCACCGGGGTCGAGCTCCTGGTGATCGACGAAGCCGACCGCATGCTCGATATGGGCTTCATTCCCGACATCGAGCGCATCTGCAAACTCGTTCCCTTCACCCGCCAGACGCTCTTCTTCACCGCGACCATGCCACCGGAAATCCGGCGCATCACCGAACAATTCCTGCACAATCCGGTTCGCGTCGAAGTCGCCAAGCCCGCTACCACCGTCGCCACGACGACGCAGCTCCTGATCAAATCCGGCCGCGAGTCGCATGAGAAACGCGACACGCTGCGCCGCCTGATCCGTTCCGCCGAAGGCTTGAAGAACGCCATCGTCTTCTGCAACCGCAAGCGCGACGTGGCCACGCTCTACCGCTCGCTGCTTCGCCACGGCTTCTCCGTGCAGGCGCTGCACGGCGATATGGATCAGCCGGCGCGCATGGCCGCGCTCGAGCAATTCCGCAAGGGCGAGGCCACGGTCCTTGTGGCTTCCGATGTCGCCGCGCGCGGCCTCGACATTCCCGACGTGAGCCACGTCTATAATTTCGACGTGCCGATGCATCCCGACGATTATGTGCATCGCATCGGCCGCACTGGCCGCGCCGGGCGCACCGGCACCGCGATCACCATCGTCGCCGGCACCAATGACGCCAAGGCGGTGGCGGCGATCGAGAAGCTGACCGGCAGCACCATCCCGTTCATGAACGGCGGCGCCCTGCCCGCCGCCGCGTCGCCTGAAGAGCCGGCGTCCGCAGCACAACGCCAAGCGGCGCCGCGGCGGACGCGCAACGACGCTCACCGCCAGACGCATCATGTTTCCGCTTCGATCGCGCGCCTTCCGCAGCGGCCGTCAAAGCCGGCAAAGCAGCGCACCGAGGAGCCTGACACTTCGCATCTGCCTGCATTCCTGCTGCGCCCGGTGCCGCTGAAAGCATAAAATTTTCGACGCTGCGCGTACCGCATCGTTGCACACACTGCATCGTTGCGCACGTCGCGTCGCTGCGCGCGCCGCGCGCGGCGCTGTTTACTCGTCCTTCATCGCTTGCTCTTAGGTTCTGCGCGTTCTCCACAGCCTGGCGTGCTGTGAAAGCGGTTTCCAAAATTTTAGGTTGAGTCGGAGCAGAGCTATGGCCGTGCCGAGTGACGAGCACGAACGTACACTCGCCTTCGCCGAGGTTGCGCTTCAGCAAATTCGCGCGCTCCGCCAGCCCGCCTCGCCGCGCAATTTCGAGATCTGGTATCAATACGCCACCGGCCGCAACCCGGCGCTCAACCGCAGCATCAACGAGAAGCTCGCGCAAAAAGGCACGCTCGGGGAATCCGACATCGATCAGATCTACGATACGTATTTGTCGCCAAGCCGCGTGACCGAGCGCCTCGACACCGTCGGCTCGCGCATGGCGATCGAGATCAAGCAGGTCCTCTCCATGATCGATGCCGCCGCCGGCTCGGCGACGAGCTATTCGGCAAGTCTCGCCGACGCGAGCGAGAAGCTGCAGGGCGCCAGCGACAATCTGCATGGCGACGGCAGCGCGCTACGCGCGGTGATCCAGCGGCTGATCGCCGGCGCCAAGGAGATGGAGACCAGCAACAAGAAGCTCGAAGCGCGGCTATCGGCCTCGCGGCAGGAAATCGAGCAGCTGCAGCAGAATCTGGAAATCGTCCGCAACGAAAGCTTGACCGATCCGCTCACCACGCTGGCCAACCGGAAGTTCTTCGATGCGGAGCTTCACAAGATGGTCGTCGAAGCCAAGGCCAGTTTCGAGCCGCTGGCCTTGCTGATGTGCGACGTCGATCACTTCAAGGCGTTCAACGACCGGTTCGGACATCTCACCGGCGATCAGGTGCTGCGCCTCGTTGCCATTTCGGTGAAGCAGACCGTCAAAGGCCAGGACATCGCCGCGCGCTATGGCGGCGAGGAATTCGCCATTGCGCTGCCGAAGACGGCACTGCGCTCAGCGATCAGCGTCACCGAGCAGATCGGGCGCGCGGTGATGAGCAAGGAGCTGATGAAACGATCGAGCGGCGAGCGCCTCGGCCGCGTGACCATCTCGATCGGCGCGGCGCTACTGCGGCCGACCGACACACCGCAGTCATTGATCGAACGCGCCGAC
>Ga0187781_10002878_pt1 | contig 13044 bp, 11 predicted proteins | sample 0715_SJ02_MP02_2_FD_132447 | JGI IMG/M metagenome (GOLD analysis project Ga0187781, IMG submission 132447) | Tropical peat soil microbial communities from peatlands in Department of Meta, Colombia - 0715_SJ02_MP02_20_MG | ecosystem: Environmental > Terrestrial > Soil > Wetlands > Peat | place...
CCTAGATCGGCCGGAAACGCTCTAACGTCCGCTCACAGAATAAGTTGCGGGCTATTGCGAGGCCTTTTGAGGGAATTTTCAGCGATTTAAGGTCACAGTGCTTGACCTTAAATGGTCAAAGTACTTGACCATTTTCGCGCTGTTAACAGCATCACCGAAGTTGGCGGAATTGTCCGCCCGGCTTTCGCCTGCGGTGATTCACGGAGGAGGCAACGGCAAAGAGAGATCCTTCGTCCGCGGAGGCGGACTCAGGATGACGAACAGCAGGGGTTATGCGGAGCGCTTGCGGCGGAGCAGGACGGCCAGGCCGAGCAGGCCGGTGGCGAAAAGGCTCAAGCTGGCTGGCTCGGGAGTGGTGACGACGGCGCCTTCGAACGTGAACGTTCCGGCATCGAATTGCATCGTCTCCGGAGGAAGCGGCTTGCAGCCCCCGCAGGTGAGCGCCTCGTTCAATCCGGTCGAGAAGTTATAAGCTGCGCCGGTGAACGTCAGCACGCCGCCGCCGTTGTTCAATGCCGGCCCAACAGAGCCCATGTTGAGGTTGCCGTTCGGGTCGGATGTGCTGAAGCCGACAGCGTCCACTTCGTAGGTTCCGGGCGTCAGAACGACCGGCGAAATGGATTGGAACACGTCGAAGCCGGCGCCTCCGGTAACATAAGTCGTACCGGGGCCGAATGTGACAACGGGGGTGACTTCGGTATTTGTGGCCGTATTGAAAATGACGACTTGAAGAGTGCCGGTGATCAGCCCGGAGCCGGAGGCGTTGAACACGCCGAGGCTGGTGACTGTGATGGGAGAGTCCACCGTGAAGGTGAGAGCGAGGTTGCCAGTGAACGCCTGATCGCCCGCGCCGCTCGGGTCGGTGTAGGCGACGGTGTCTGCGTGTGCAGCCGGCACGGCGACCGCCAAGGCGATCAGAGCAAAAAGCACGAGTCCGAATTTCATGGTCCCCTCCACCCGGTAAACAGCTTCCCGCTGCGAATAGGGCAATTGACTCGCCACATTCACCATACTGAAACAAAAGGACTTAGATTATGTTCCATGTTGAACCAGGTGCATACTGTGAGCAATTGTTTTCCACACAAGGGCAATCGGTGCAACAACATGCGAGGTGATGTATGTGCAAGCCGGACCACGGGTTTTGCCCATCCGGCACCCTGCTGGAGGCGAATGAGAGGCGAAGAAACAGTGTCGGAGGCTGGGCTTCCGGGCTGCAGGGCCGGGTGGCGCGGGCGATCCCGGGGCGATTTGCTGATTGGAAACGCTGCTGTCGTTTGCCGTGGCGGCCGGGAAAAACGCGTCCATACTGGAGCCTCGCCGAAAAAGGCCTGCGTCCACCTCTCGGGACGCCCGGGAGGAGAATGCCATGGACGCACCCAGCTCTTCGCGCGCTGCTCCGCTCGATGCGCAGCCGGCCACGCCGCCCGCTGCGGCCACATCAGCCGGGGCAACAAACGGCGCACCGGCCGCGCCCGCGCCGCCATCGACGAAGGCCGTGATCGCGGCGATGGTCGGGAACGCCAAGGGGGCGAGCGATTTGATTTTTTCCCCCGGGCGCGCGCCGCTGGTGGAAGTCCACGGGCAGCTCAATCAGATGAAGATTCAGGGAGTCGGCATCCTGACGGCCGAGGACACGGCGCGCATCGCTGCCGATTTGATTGGGCGGAACACGACGGCGGTGCAGAAACTGCGCGAAGAAGGCTCGTGCGATATTTCCTACAGCCTGCCGAAAGTGTCGCGGTTCCGCGTGAATATTTTCACGCAGCGGGGAAGCTGCGCGATCGTGATGCGCGTGATTCCGTCGAACGTGCCGGATTTCCAGTCGCTCAAGCTGGCGCCGCAGCTGGAGGAAGCGGCGACGCTGCGGCCCGGAATCGTGCTGGTGACCGGGCCGACGGGAAGCGGAAAATCTTCGACGCTGGCGGCGTTTGTGAACAAAATCAACGAAGAGCGGGCCTGCCACATCATCACCATCGAAGACCCCATCGAATTCCTGCACGCGCACAAGCGCGCCACGATTCATCAGCGCGAACTGCACACGGATACTCCGAATTTCGCGCTGGCTCTGCGCGCGGCGCTGCGGCAGGCGCCCAAGCTGATTCTGGTGGGCGAAATGCGCGACAAAGAGACGATCGAAGTGGCGCTGGAAGCCGCCGAGACGGGACACCTGGTGTTTTCCACGCTGCATACAATCGACGCATCGAAAACGATCGAGCGGATCGTGGGAACGTTCTCGCTGAGCGACCAGGCCGCGGTGCGGATGCGGTTTTCGAAATCGTTTCGCTACATCATTTCGCAGCGGCTGCTGCCGCGCAACGACGGCAACGGGCGCGCGGCCGTGTTCGAAATTTTGAAATCGACGCTGCGCACGCGCGAGTACGTGCAGAAGGGGGAGAGCGAAGGCAAGTCGCTGCTCGACGCGATTCGCGACGGCGAAACCGAAGGGATGCAGTGTTTCGACGACGAAATCGAAAAGCTGATTCGCTCGCGGGTGGTGGATCTCGATACGGGGCTGTCGTACGCGACGAATCCGGGAAATTTGCGGCTGAATTTGGGGGACTTGATCGAGCCGCAGGGCGGGATTCCGTCGATTGCCGCGGATTTGACGGCCAGCGCGAAAAAAGCGCCCGAGCCGGTGCACGCGATGGATCCGGAGCTCGAAACTACGCCGTGAGAAATTCTGCCAGATGCCCTCAGGGGTTAAAACCCCCCGGTGTTCTGCCTTTTCCCGGCACGGCTGCCCTTCGACTCTGCTCAGGATAAAAAGCCGTGCCCTGACGGTCGCGATGGAGCTGGGATTGGCACGGCGCGGCGGGCGGGAGTAACTTCCTGGGAGCGCGACGCGGGGCGAAAATTCTCGAGAGGAGCAGCGGATGGTTGCGCGGGCGCAGTTTTTCGCGGCGATTTTGCTTTCGCTGATCGCGGGCTTGCCGGCGGAGCCGGGCCCGCAATCCACGAAGCAAGCGCCGCCCGCGGCTCAAGCCGCACCGCCGCAGCCGGCAGCCCCAGCGCCGCCGGCGAACCCGCCGTGCCCGCAAACGCCGCAGCCCATGCACCGCGTGACGGTGAAATTCGACTACGACTTCAGCAAGTCGCCTTTGTGCACGAAAAAAATCAAGCGCGGGTGCGTGGCGCAATTCGTGCTGTACGACGTGTCGGTGGGCGTGCCGAAGCGCACGAAGCTGGCGACGATTCCCGCGCCGAATGGCGCGAGCGGAATCGTTCCGGGCATCACTTGGACGACCGACTGCCTGGTGTTCGAGCCGGGGCAACATCGGCTGGCCGTGCGGGCGCAAGACGCGAGCGGCGCGGAATCGCGCGTGAAGCAGTGCGACAGTTGTACGACGATTATCGAGATTCCGTAGCGATTGCTGCGCGGAGAGTTGGTGGACGTGGCGGGGCTCGAACCCGCGGCCTCATCGTTGCGAACGATGCGCTCTCCCAACTGAGCTACACGCCCACTGCGCTCAATTCTAACAAAGGCGATGAGGGGCGCAAAACACGATTGCCGGTAGGCAGCTTCTTCGATAATTCCGGGCATGGTCCTGGAGCGTCAGGTGCAGGGCACGGCATGCCGTGCCCCTACGAGAAAAACCCGTGCCTTCCAGGAATGCTTTAGTGGATGGCCTGGATTATTTCGTCAGCTCTTCGCTCGCACGGGCGAGGAACGCATCGACTTTTCCGGCATCGGGAATGCTTCCTTGCGCGAAATCTTTGGGCCCGCCGCCCTTGCCGCCGAAATCCTTCAGCGAATCCCGAAGCAACGCACCCATGTCGTGCGCGAGGCCTTTCGACTGCGCGAATACGACGTGGCCAGTTTCGCGGCTGGCGAGAAGCGCGACGGTTGCGGGCTGCGCGGTGATTTTGGCAGCGACCAGCGACAGGTAGCCGGGCGTCGCGCGATCGAGTGCGGAGACGATGACTCGCTGCCCGCCAATTTCCTCGGCGGCTGGAGCGGCAATGAGAGCGCGCGCTTCATGCTCGGCGAGCTGCTCTTCGAGCCGCTTTACGGCGCTGAATTGGGCGCGGCGGTCTTCGATCAATTTTGCGAGCACGCCGGGAACCTCAGGCAAGCCGCAGCTCAGTAGCGAAGCCGCCTGCGTAAGCGCATTGAAATCGGCGCGGGCGGCAGCGAGCGCGCGCGAGCCGCACACGAATTCGACGCGCCATGCGTCGCGCCGGCGCTCGAGCTTGCGGATCAGCAGCAGTCCCGCTTGACCGGTGCGTTCCAGATGAGTGCCGCCGCAGGGCTGGCGATCAAATCCTTCGACTTCGATCGCGCGCAGAGTGCCTTCGCGTTCGACTTTCTTGCGAATGCCGGCTTCCGCGAGCTCTTCCGCGGTGCCGAAGCGGATGATCACGGGGCGGTCTTCGAAAATCACTTCGTTGACGCGGCGCTCGGCTTCCTCCAAATGGCGCGGGACAACCAAAGACGCGGTGAGATCAATCGTGGAAATTTCCTTGCCGAGATGGAACGACACGGTGGGAAATTGAAAGAGCTCGATGAACGCCGCGGAGAGCAAATGCTGGCCGGTATGCTGCTGCATGTGATCGCGGCGGCGCGCCCAGTCGATTCGGCCGTGCACGGGACCGATGGGAACTTCCGCGGATGTGTAGTGAACAACCGTGTGTGCGTCGGGCGCGTCGGCGACTTCGATGACCGGAACGTCTCCCAGCCGGCCTGTGTCGTGAGGCTGGCCGCCGGAAGTGGGATAAAAAGTGGTGCGATCGAGGACAACCTTCCAGCGATCGCCTTCGCGCTCGCACGAGAGAACTTGCGCGTCGAATTCGCGCAGGAAGGAATTTTTGTAGTAGAGGCGGTCGGTCATAGACCTGTCGCGGAGTCCTCTTGAATGGGCGATTGACCAGCTGCAAAAGGCCGGGCACGGCATGCCGTGCCCCTACGGGAAAAATCGGCGCCTGCTTCCCGGCAGCATTTTAGTTCACGCATGGGGCAGCGCCTGCTGCCAGGCCTCGGAATATTTATAGCCGCAGCCGGTGTTGAAAAGCACGACCGTGTCGCGGGGCAGAAGCCAGCCGTCGGCCGCGAGCTTGCGTGCCGCGACAACGGTTGCGGCTCCTTCCGGCGCGGCCAAAATCCCTTCGAGCGATGCCAGTTCCCTTCCCGCCGCGAGAATTTCTTCATCGGTGACGGCAATTGCGATCCCGCTGGTAGAACGGAGGCCTGCAAGAATCAGAAAATCGCCCAGCGCTTTGGGGACTCGCAGACCCGAGGCGATTGTCCGAGCATTCTCCCAAAAAGGTGCGCTCTCTGCGCCGCGGCGAAAGGCTTCGACAATCGGGGCGCAGCCCGCGGCTTGCACGGCCACCATTCGCGGGCGCTCGGCGCCGATCCAGCCCATGGCCTGCATTTCGTCGAAGGCTTTGCACATGCCGATCAGACCGACGCCGCCGCCGGTTGGATAAATGATGACATCCGGGAGCTTTTCTTCCAATTGTTCCCACAGCTCGTAAGCCATCGTTTTCTTGCCCTCGATGCGATAGGGCTCTTTGAGAGTCGAGACTTCGAACCAGCCTTCGCGTTCGCGATGCTCGGCCACGAAGCGGCCGCAATCGGAGATCAGCCCGTCGATTCGGCGGACGTCGGCGCCGAAAGCTTCACACTCGAGGAAATTGGCCGCAGGCGTGTCTTTCGGCATCACGACGGCGCAAGGAATCCCCGCTCGAGCGGCGTAGGCAGCGAGAGCGCCGCCGGCGTTGCCGGCACTGGGCGCGGCGAGAGCTTTTGCGCCAAGAGCTTTCGCGCGGGTCACGGCGGCAGACATCCCGCGGGCTTTGAAGGAACCCGTCGGGTTGAGACCTTCATCTTTGATCAAGAGATTTTCGAGGCCGAGGCGCGCGCCCAGGCGAAGCGCGCGAAGGAGCGGCGTCATGCCTTCGCCCAAGGTGACGGGATCGCCGGGAGGCAGAACTTCGGCATAGCGCCACATCGAGAGCGGCCGCGAGCGCAGGGCATCGCGCGTGAGCGTCTTCGAAGCGCCGGCAAGATCGTAGCGCGCGAGAAGTGGCCCGCCGCAGGCGCACAGGTTTTGCAGGCGGTCGTGCGCGAGGTGTTTCGCGCAGCGCGAGCATTCGAGATGAGTGATGGCCGATTTCGGCGTGGCGCACACAACGCGGCGAGGATAGCACACTGCTGCACGGCACTCCCTCGCCGCGCGTTGACTTGGCTGGATGCGGGGCCTAACATTTGCCGCCGATGCCAGATTCCGCTTCCATGACCGGGCGCGTGGTGTCGCACTACCGCATCCTCGAAAAAATCGGCGGCGGCGGAATGGGCGTGGTGTACAAGGCGGAGGACACGCGGCTGCATCGCTTCGTAGCCCTGAAGTTTCTGCCCGATGAGATCGCGCGGGACCCGCAGGCACTCGAACGATTCCGGCGGGAGGCGCGGGCAGCTTCTGCGCTCAACGATCCGAACATCTGCACGATCCACGACATCGGGGAGGAATCCGGCAAAGCGTTCATCGCCATGGAATTCCTCGAGGGCGAGACGCTGCGGCAGCGCATTTCGGGCAAACCAATGCCCCTCGAGCCGACGCTCGAATGGGGCGGTGAGATCGCGGACGCGCTCGACGCGGCGCATGCGCGCGGCATCGTCCATCGCGATATCAAACCAGCGAACATTTTCATCACCGCGCGCGGGCACGCCAAGATTCTCGATTTCGGCTTAGCGAAAGTCGCTCCTCCTGTTGGCGCGCAGAATTTATCGGCCGCACCTACAGCGACCGAACTCGAACAACTGACCGAACCGGGCGCGGCGATGGGGACTCTCACGTACATGTCGCCCGAGCAAGTGCGGGGCGAAGCGCTCGATGCGCGCACGGATCTTTTTTCTTTCGGCGCCGTGCTCTATGAAATGGTGACGGGGGTATCGGCGTTCCGAGGCGAGACAAGCGGCTTGATTGCGGAAGCGATCCTGAACCGGGAGCCAGCTTCACCGCTGCGATTGAACCCCGATATTCCTCCGGAGCTCGAAGAAATCATCAACAAAGCGCTCGAGAAGGACCCGAAGCTGCGCTACCAGCACGCGTCGGAAATTCGCGCGGATTTGCAGCGGGTGAGACGCGATTCGGGTTCAAAGCGTGCAGCAAAGAAAGCGGAACAAGCGGGGTTGGAGGACGCGGCGAAATCCTTTCGTCATCGGCGGGCGACGGTTGGAGGCGCAGCGGTTGTGGCGCTCGCGGCGGCAGCGGGAGGCTGGCTGATTTTCTCCCGCAACGCCCACGCGCTGACGGATAAGGACACGATTGTCATAGGAGATTTCACGAACACGACGGGCGATGCTGTATTTGACGGGACGCTGCGGCAAGGGTTGGCGGTGCAGCTCGAACAATCGCCTTTTCTCAGCATCGTTTCCGACGAGCGCATCCAGCAGGCACTCCGCCTGATGGAGAAGCCGCCCAATACACGATTGACACCAGAAATCGCGCAAGAGCTGTGCCAAAGAACCGAGAGCGCGGCGGTGATTGACGGATCGATTGCGAAACTGGCGGAGGACTATGTGGTTGGGCTGAATGCAGTCAACTGCCATACGGGTGACGTGCTCGCGCGCGAGCAAATTACCTCCGAGGACAAAGGGCACGTGCTCGCGGCCCTCGGGAAGGCCGCCAGGGAACTGCGAGGCAAGCTGGGCGAATCGCACAAAACAATCTCGAAGCTCGATACGCCGCTCGAACAAGCCACGACCCCCTCGCTGGAAGCATTGAAGGCGTACAGCTCCGCCCGAAAGGTCCTGGTAACAAATGGCGCCACGGACGCAATTCCCTCCTTAAAGCATGCGATCGAACTGGACCCGAATTTTGCGATGGCTTACGCATTCCTCGGACGCCTGGAAGGGGATCTGGGCGAATCCGGCGCAGCCGCCGGCTACGCCCAAAAAGCCTACGAACTCCGGGATCGGGCGAGTGAATCCGAAAAGTTTTTCATCTCTTCGCAGTACGACCTCGCGGTGACAGGAAACATGGAGAAAGCGGAGCAGACCTGCGAGCTGTGGCGCCGGACGTATCCCCGCTCGGAGCTGGCGCCAAGTCTATTGTCAGGCGTCATTTATCCGGTGTTCGGGCAATATGAACAAGCGATGGAAGCCGGGCGCGACGCCGTCCGCGAGCATCCGGAATTCCCGATTGCCTACGCCGTGCTCATGGTCAACTACCTTCCTCTCGGGCGGGTTGAAGACGCCAAAGCCACATACCGACAAGCAGTCGATCGCAAACTGGATTCCCCCTACTACCGGATTACGGGATATCAAATCGGATTTCTTGAAAACGATGCGTCCGCGATGGCGAACGAAGTGGCGCTGGCAATTGGCAAGCCCGGAGTTGAGGACCAGCTCCTCGCCCTGGAAGCAGAGACGGCGGGCAATCACGGGCAGCTAAGGAAAGCGGAAGAATTCTCGCGGCGTGCGACGGAATCCGCGCAGCGAGCGGGGGAAAAGGAAGTAGCTGCACTCTACACGGCACTCGGCGGCTTGAAACAGGCATTGTACGGGGAAACAGAACAGGGGCGCCGAGGAGCCTCGGCGGCAAGCGCGCCGCCGGTTCGTCGAGACGTGGAGTATGGCGCGGCGCTGACATTGGCTTATGCAGGGGACAACGCCAAAGCTCAGGAGGTGACCGAGGATTTGGCTAAAAGGTACCCCGAGGACACAATCGTGAGGTTTAATTACCTGCCGACGCTGCGGGCAAAGGCCGCGCTCAATCGAGGGAAAGCAGGCGAGGCGATCGAAATCCTGCGATTAGCGGCGCCTTACGAACTGGGGATGACCACCTCCAGCACCTTCGCTTGGACGGCGCTGTATCCGGTATACGTGCGCGGGGAGGCTTACGTGGCGGCGCGCCAAGGGGGCGAGGCCGCCGTGGAGTTTCAGAAAATTCTGGATCATCGCGGGATCGTGGTGAACGGCCCCATTGGAGCGCTGGCGCACCTTGGCCTCGGTCGGGCCTATGCCGCTCAGGGAGACACAGCTAAGGCGCACTCGGCCTATCAGGATTTTTTGACGCTGTGGAAGGATGCAGACCCGGATGTACCCATTCTGAAGCAGGCCAGAGCTGAATTCGCAAAATTAAGGTAATCACGGCCGAAGTTTTCCCGGGATCCATCTGATTTCAACGTGAGAAAGGCGGCAGCAGCAGCCGCAGCCACATGGGAACTGAATGAGGCCTCAAGCTTCCGGCTCGACACTTTTCGGGGGGTGAGCTATCATCTCTCGCCATGAGAATCTCAGCCCGCAATCATTTTGTTGGGAAAATTACCGAGATCAAGCTCGGGGACATTCAAGCTCACGTCGTAATCAAAGTGGGTGACCACGTGGTGGAGGCGATCGTCACGCGAAAGAGCGCGGACGAATTGAAGTTAACCGTGGGCGACACGGTCGGAGCGCTGATCAAGGCCAGCGACGTCATCATCCAAAAGGCGTAACGCCGCCTGCACTTATCCGACTCACCTGCGATTCAACAATTCAATGCCGATACGGCTCAGTTGAGATCCCACACCCCGAGGCGCCTCAATCGCGCCGACCGAGTCAAGCCTCGGTCGACTGATTCGCATCCGGGGCGGGTTCACGGTCAAAAAGCGGCGTCAAGCCGCCGCACTCCAGAAGAGCGGCTCCTCGGCAGCGCTCGCAGAGCAAGGATGTCAACAGAGCCTGCGAGTTGCAAGAGCCGAGCGCGCTCGCCTCTAGTGTTTTCGGAGCACACCCGTGCGTGCGCGCAGTAATGCGCTCGTGGGGTGATCCGCAGCGGGCATGTCTCTACGGGGGAGAGATCAGGCAGCGACTGCCAGGTAATGCCACTTGCCGTCCACGGACTTCAATTGGTGCACGCGGCCATCCTCGGCGTGGAGGAAATACTCGCCGTCGGGGATGCGTCGCGCCATTGCCGGGCGCAGCGAACACCTCTCCCAGCGCATGGGGCTCAATCCACGTCCGTGCTGGCGAGGTTCCCCCACGGAAGCGATGCCGTAATGCACCTCGTACTGAACACCTGTCGCGCGGGCCGGCACCAGCCGGCCACGACCCTTGATCTTCTGCTTCATGGCCGTTTAGATGCAGGAGAAGGGCAAAATGATGCCGGAAAATGTCGGTGGTAGGAGTAACCTGCCATCTTTCAACAACTTAGAAAGAGGGGCGCATGCGGCTAGCTCTACCAAACCTTCCCCGAGGGTGTCCGCCGGGCCTTCCAAAGCTGCCGGTATGGCCTTTGAATTCCGCCAGCCAATGTGCCAAGCTGAGCCGGGCAAGCGTCAGAAAGGTCCTTTGGAGAGGTCCTGCTTGGCCATACGAATGATTGCCATGGATATCGATGGGACGCTGCTCGACAGCCGCGGCCAAGTGTCGGCGGAAAACGCGCGGACGATAGCCGAGGCGGTGGCACGGGGGATCGAGATTGTGATCGTCACGGGGCGGCGTTTCGATTTCGCGCGGCCGATTCTGGATGCGCTCGAGTGCGACTATCACTTGATCGTGAACAACGGCGCGCTGATCAAGTCGAAAGACGGCCGGACTCTCCAGCGCCACTTGCTGCCGAGCGAAACGGCGCGGGCCGTGCTGGAAGCGAGCCCGGAATTCCGCTCGGCGGCGGCAGTCGTGTTCGATCGCGATTGGGAACGCCAGGTGATCATGGAGCAAATCGACTGGGAGGACCCCTTCCGCGGAGGATATTTTCGCCGCAATCGCGAGCATCTGGCGGAAGTTTCGCCCCTGAGCGATTGCCTGGACGGCACCGACCCCATCCAGGTGATGTTCTCCGGCCCGTGCGCGCCCATGCGCCGGGCGAAAAAGATGCTGGAAAGCCTGCCAATTTCGGCCCAGTACACTCTTGCAATCACGGAGTATGAGAGCCGCAATTTTTCGATCCTCGATGTGCTCGCGCGCGGCGTGACGAAAGGCGTGGCGCTCGCCGAATGGACGCACCGGCGCGGGATTGCGCGCGAGCAAGTGATGGCCATCGGCGATAATTGGAACGATCGCGAGATGCTGGAATTTGCAGGGGTACCGGTTGTGATGGGCAACAGCGTTCCGGAGTTGAAATCGCTGGGATGGCCGGTTACCCTGTCGAATGAGCAGAGCGGCGTAGCCGAAGCGATTCGGACGTACGCGCTGGGCGGAACTCGATGAAGCGCGCGAGTATTTTCATTTTCCTGATGGCAGCATCTTTAGCCCCCGGGGCGCGGGCTGATTATGCCGTGCTGCGCTCGGGCCAGCGGCTGCATATCACAAGCTACGAAATGGCCGGCAGCCGTGTCCGCCTTGTGATCGAGGGCGGAACAGTGGAGATGGCCGCGGACGATCTTGTGTCGGTCGAACCCGAGACGGTTTTTCCCGCCCCGCCCGCCCCACCGGCGGCGGACGGGCCGTTTGCGACGCTGATTCGCGACGCGGCCAAAAAACACGGCGTGGACGAAAAGCTCATCGAACATTTGATTGCGGTCGAATCGAATTTTAATCCGCGGGCGGTCTCGCGGCGGCAGGCTTCGGGCTTGATGCAGTTGCTTCCGCAGACGGCAGCGCGCTACTCGGTGGCGAATATTTTCGATCCGGCGCAAAATATCGATGCCGGCACGCGATACCTGAAAGAACTATTGGACCGCTATCGCGGGGACCTGAAGCTCGCGCTCGCTGCTTACAACGCCGGACCGGAAATGGTCCAGCGCTACGGCGGAATCCCTCCCTTCCGCGAGACGCAGAATTACGTGCGGCAGATTCTGGCGCGGATTGAAAAAGTTCAGAAGGCTCAAGCCACGAACTGAGATTGAGTCATCCTGTAAATGCCGAATCGCAGCGCCACAGGGAACTTCAGGGGCTGAAGCCCGCAAATTCGGCCAATCTAACGTCGCGGTTGAAACCGCGACCTACAAAGCGGATTTATGAGATGGGTTGGCTCTGTTGACCTCCCACCCTCGAGGCGCGTCAGTTGTGCCGACCGCGTCAACCCTCGGTGGAGTGGTTGGCGCGGATCGCGCTGATATTGAAACCAAAGCGGGAGCAAGCTCCCGCCCTCCACATGAGCGGAGCCCAAGGCAGCGCATTCGAAATGAAGAGAGCCGACCTATCGCGTAAATTCGCTTTGTAGGTCGCGGTTTGAACCGCGACATTAGCCGCGCGCCCCGGAGAGGCTTTAGCCTCTGAAGCTCCCGACCGGTTCTCCATCAGACACTTCCGAGATTGATTCGTTTTTCTTCGGATTTCCGTGCTCGCCAAATTAACTACTGCGGGGATTGCTGCGGCTGCGGCGAGGGGTTGGGGCCGGCCGGTGAGGGATTCGGGCTGGTGGGATTTGTTCCCGAGGCGGGACCAAGCGTGCTGCCACCGAATGGATTCGCGATGGGCAAGCCAGGAAGGCCGGGCAGCGCTCCACCGCCGGAAAGCGCCTGCTGAGCGGCAGCAGCCTGCTCCGAGATCGGATTCCAAATAAACTCCCAATCCAGATACTTCTTCGCGCCTTTGTAAACCTTCAGCGAGGGCTTTTCCGATTTGCTGGCCACTCCCGTCAGGAATGCTCCGAGGACAGGTCCGTCAACGGGGCCTGTGGGCTTCTGCGAGCCGGCAGCAGGATTTCCAAATCCGCTAGAGAGACCCGACGAGAGTCCTAGGCTCCCTGGCTGTCCAAAGGGGCTGGAGCCGCCGGGGCCGGATGTAGGGCCAAAGCCCGGCTGCGCGGGCGGAATTTGGGGAGTTTGGGGGTTCTGCCCCGACTGGTCGGGTGGCGGATTCTGAGGATTCTGGCCCGACTGATCTGCCGGCGGGTTCTGACCGGTCGCACCGCCTGGCCCCGTGTTCCCACCGGCGCCGAAAGTTTGAGCGCTCGTAGAATTCTGCGGATTTAAAAGGCTCGAGACAGGGATGCCCGGCTGGCCGGGAACGGCCGGCTGTTGCCCCGGCAGCGTCTGGCCAGTTTCCATCATGGCCATCTGCTGAAGCGAGACGTAGCGCGTGCTGCCGATGATCTGCCCTGCGCCATTCACATAGATGTAGCGCCAGGAGCCATCGCCTTTGTTCATTGGATCCTTGTACGCCTGGCGAAGAAA
>Ga0187781_10002879_pt1 | contig 13042 bp, 9 predicted proteins | sample 0715_SJ02_MP02_2_FD_132447 | JGI IMG/M metagenome (GOLD analysis project Ga0187781, IMG submission 132447) | Tropical peat soil microbial communities from peatlands in Department of Meta, Colombia - 0715_SJ02_MP02_20_MG | ecosystem: Environmental > Terrestrial > Soil > Wetlands > Peat | place...
CTTACTTGTCAGCCCGCCCCGCACATCGCAACCGCGTAGGGGCTGACGAGAAGTTAGGAACCACGACCCGATGCTTGCGGGAATCGACGCTCCTCTCTCCGACTTTTTCAACAGCCACAGGCGATTTCACTCATAACCAATTCCCGTCTACCGGGCAAGCTTGCGGGCGAACCGGGCTCGGTCCATAATTTCTCGCTGTGAGCTTCGAAACTCTACAATCCCCGCTTCGTTTTCTCGAATCCACGCTGACTGATTTCCGCGCGCCGGACTGGCTGCGGCAACTTGAATGTTGGTGGGAAAAAGAAGGCCAAGCAATCTCCGACCATACTGATCGTGCTGGGATACCGCCGCTGCGCATGTTCGATCTCGCCGGGAAGCGCGTGGATGAGATTTTGTACTCGCCCGACTACTGGCGGATGTTGAAGCACGGGTATCAGAGCGGCGTGATCTGGCGTGTGGCCGAGGAAAACGCCCTGTTTCCGGCCGCTCTGGGAATCTATCTGACATCGTTTTACGATCCCGGGCTGGCGTGCCCTTATACGGTTTCGCTGAGCACATACGTTCCCCTGCTCAAGCATGGCGGTGCCGACGTGAAGGAGCGCTTTCTGCCTCGGATGTTGCAGAAAGACGAAGCGGTCTGGCAAGGGGCAACGTGGATGACCGAGATCAAGGGCGGCTCGGACCTGGGCGCCACGGTCGAAACCCTTGCCCGGCCGGCCGGAGATCGTTCAGACAAGGATCGTTCGAATAAAGATAGTTCAAACACAAATCGTCCAGTCGAAGATCGTCCGAACGAAGATCGTGTGACGGAAGATCAATGGCTGCTCACTGGAGACAAGTATTTCGCCAGCAATGCCGGAGCGGAACTGGCGGTGGTGGCGGCGCGGCCTGAGGGCGGGGCACCGAACGTGCGCGGATTGGCTCTTTTCCTCGTTCCCAAACATGGCCGCGACGGCCAGCTCAACTACACTATTCGGCGGCTCAAAGACAAGATCGCGACGCGCTCGGTGCCGACGGGCGAAGTTGAACTGCGCGACAGCGAGGCGTGGCTTTTGGGCCGCGGCCCCAACCCGGCTAACGACGGAATCTATCTCATTCTGGAAGTTCTCAACGTGTCGCGCGTGGCCAACAGCATGGGAGCCGTGGGCCTTGGGCTGCGCGCCATGGCGGATGCGGCTTCCTTTGCGCAAGGCCGCTGCGTCTTTGGCAAACCGCTGATCGAGAAGCCGCTGATGCGGCGACAATTTGAGGACCGGCTGCGGCAACTGCGGGCAGCCTCAAGGTTGGCATGGAAGTCGGTTGTGCTCTTGAACGAGGTGTGGCAGGAGAAGCCTCCGTATTCCGACCGCTATCACCTGTTCCGGCTGGTGGCGCATCTGGCCAAGTACTGGACGGCGGAAGTGGCTGTGCAAACCGCCAAGTGGGCCATGGAAGTGCATGGCGGAATGGGCACGCTGCACGAGTATCGCGCCGAGCGCTGGCTGCGGGAGGCAATGATTCTCGCGATCTGGGAGGGACCGGCGCATCGCCAGATTCTGGATGGTCTTGAGGTGATGGAGCGCAAGCAGGCCCACCGCCTGCTGTTTCAATCCCTGGCCACGAGCGTGGATGCTTCCGCACTGGAGCAGATGGAAGCGAGGCTCGAACAACACCTGGCCTTACCTCGCGAGGAAAAAGAAGCCGGGGCGGAGGCTTTGTTCAGTGAACTCGCCCGATTCACGGCGGATGCCCTATAGGAGGCAGAGAAAGAGATTTTGCTGCCGTGTTAAGCCGGAGCGTTTGTCGTTAGAGCTTGTTTCAAAAACGGCTTCCGTGCCGATCCGCCCGCCGGCCCTCAGCGGCTGAAGCCGCGTCAGTAGTGGCAAGCGACCGGCACGGCTAAAGCCCTCCACCCCACCACGCCAAAACCGGGCGCGGCGGGGGCCCGGTCGTGCCCTCCCCAAACCCATTTATGAGAAGTTGACAGGCCGTGGTCACTTCGTGTCGATCTTGAGGTCGATGTAGACCTGGGTGCGATTATCGAACTGGCTGACGGTCTTGGTGTGGCTCTTGTGCTTGTTGAATTGGGCGTAAACCTCGTAGTCGATGGCGGGCTCCAGGGCGGGGAAACGGTAAGTGCCGTCGGCGCCGACGATGTAGGTTTTTACCGAGCGGTCGCGGGTACTGGTGAGGTAGACGACGGCGTTGGGAAGGGGATTGTCGGCCGAGTCGAGGACCTTGCCGACGAGAAGGCGAGTGGTATCGCGCTTGGGAGTGTCGCGGCCGAAGAGCTGGGCGTGCGCGGGGGCGACAAGACCCGAGGTGAGGATGAGGAGCGCGAGCACGGCGGTGATGGCGGGTTTGAGTTTGGTCTTCATTGCGTGTATGAGACTTTTCTTTCGCCCCTCCGGGGCTCACATTTGTCTCACTTTATCCCAGGGCTTACGCCCTGGGCTAAAATATTTCGCCGCTCCGCGCCGGGTTTTGGCCCATCGCTCAACCGAGAAATCAAACCCTCGGAATCCCACCCTTACGCAAAGAACGCGCAAGGATGGGGCAGGCGATCTTACTGCCAGTTCAGATGCACGCCAATGTCGGTGCGCTCGTCGCCGTCGATGTGGACCTTGACCTCGGGGCCGGGCTGAAAGCGGCGGCCGTCGGCCAGTTTGTAGCCCTTCACATCGGCCCAGACGACGTAATCCCCGGGGCCGACGGGCACGCGCTGGGCGAATTCGCCGGTGTGATTGGAATAGAGTTCCCACAGGACCTTCTTTTCGCCGTCCCGCCGAATCTTGACCTTGACGGCATAAAGAGTATGGCCGTCGGGATCGTACACGGTTCCGAAGATAAGAGCGTAAGGCTGGGGCTGCGCTTCGTTGGCATGCCCGGCCCAAGTCGTGGCGGCGGCGAAGAACACAAGCAGCAGGAGGCAGGGCGTAGCCCAGCCCGGACGGGGCCAAGCCCCGTCGCCACACCGGATCGGCATGCGCGCAAAGGTCGTCAGAATTCGTCCTCTTCTTCGTCTTCGTCGCGGTCGGCGTCCTCCTCTTCCTCATCTTCTTCGTCGATTTCGTCTTCACCGACGAGCTTGAGCTCGATGGGATTGACCGTGATCACCTCGAAGTCGGAACCGCACTCCGGGCACGAGACCACGGCACCCTCATCGACCTCATCTTCCTCGATGTCCAGGTCGGTCTCGCATTCGGGACAGTACACCATGCTTGCCTCCGCGTTCCAGGATACCCCTGTTATATTTAGTTTCTTCGCGCGGAAAACGTCAAGTGGGGGACAGGGAAAATTCCAGGCTCGCGAAGAGGGTGATTTATGCGGCAGTGGAGTTCTAGGGTAGTTCCGGCAGGCGTGCTGGTTGGGCTCACGGTGGGGCTGTGTTCTGTTGTGTGCGCGGGGCAGGCAGAGAAGCGGGGACCGGCAGAAGCGCCTGCGGTTGGGGACAAAGGGATTTCAGAAGCGCTGGCGCAGATTTCGCCGGAGCGCATCCGGCAGACAATCGAGAAGCTGGTGAGCTTCGCGAACCGCTCGACCATCTCGGCGCAGGATGACGATGCGATCAAGGCGGGCAAAGGCATAGGGGCGGCGCGGGAGTGGATCAAAACCGAGTTCGAAAGGTATTCGAAAGATTGCGGCGGATGCCTGGAGGTGAAGACGGACGAATTCGTGGAGGAGCCGGGAGAGCGAATTCCGAAGCCGACGACAATCACCAATGTTTATGCGGTTCTGCGCGGCACCGATCCCGCGCGGGCAGACCGGATCGTGCTGGTAACCGGACATTACGACTCGCGCAACAGCGATACGTTTAATGTGACGGACGCGGCCCCGGGCGCGAACGATGACGGCAGCGGGACGGCGGTGAGCCTGGAGTGCGCGCGGGTTTTGAGCAAATACAAATATCCGGCGACGATGATTTTTCTGACTGTGGCGGGCGAAGAGCAGGGGCTGAACGGCAGCAAGCACTTCGCGCAGATGGCAAAACAGCAAGGATGGAAGATCGAAGCGGTATTGAACAACGACATTGTGGGCGGGGACCGGAGTCCGCAGCAGGATGCGGGCGTGGTAAGGGTGTTTTCGGGAGGAATTCCGGCAGCAGCGACGGAGGCGGAAATGAAGCGGCTGCGGGCGCTGGGCGGGGAAAGCGATTCGGCCTCGCGCGAACTGGCGCGGTACATCGCAGAGGTTGGACGCACGTATGACGCGGGCGTGAAGGCGCTGCTGATATTCCGGCTGGACCGCTATTTGCGTGGCGGCGATCACTATTCCTTCAATCAGCAGGGATTTGCGGCGGTGCGGTTCACGGAATACAGGGAAGATTTCAACCATCAGCATCAGAATGTGCGGACGGAAAATGGGATTGAGTACGGCGATCTGCCGAAGTTTGTCGACTACGACTATGTGGGGCATGTGGCGCGGCTGAATGCAGCGACGCTGGCGGCGCTGGCGTCGGCTCCGGCGCCGCCGGCTAACGTGAAGATGCTCACAAAGAATCTGGAGAACGACACGACATTGACTTGGGAGACTGCGGCGGGGGCGACGAGCTATGAAGTCGTGTGGCGAGCGACGAGCGCGCCGGATTGGGAGCATGTGGAAGCGGTGGGCAACGTCACGCGTGCAACGCTGAAGGTTTCGAAGGATAATGTGATATTGGCGGTGCGATCGGTGGATGGCGCGGGGCATCGCAGTTTGCCCGTAGTGCCGGAGCCGGAAAGGTAAGGGAAAGGTTTCAAAGTTTCAAGGTTGCAAAGTAGGGCTGGTGTCGCTGGGATTCCCCTTGACCGTTAAAACTTTGAAATTCCGGAATTTTGAAAACATAGGATCGATCTAAGTGAGACGCGGAGGAACCATCTCGTTCAGCTTTCCGCCCTTTGCGGGGTGGGTGAAGCGCATCATTCTTGCGTGCACGGCGATCTACCTTGTCGAGTTAATCGCAGGAAGGGTATTTGGCCTCGACCTCCGTGATTGGCTCGAGGGATGGTTCGCCCTGAGGCCGGTGTATGTGACGAGCGGCGCGGTCTGGCAGGTGGTTACATACTCATTGCTGCATGCCGGCTTCAGTCATTTGTTTTTTAACATGCTGACGTTGTGGTTTATCGGGTCGTATCTGGAACGCGATTTCGGGCGGCGCCGGTTTCTCGAGTGCTACCTGTTTTGCGTGGTGGGCGCTGCGCTGGTGACAATCGCAGTTGCATACACGCATTTCCTGGGGATGGATCCGCAAAAGGGAACCGTCGGCGCATCGGGCGGCATCTTCGGTCTGCTGATGGCATTTGGGGTTTTGTACGCGGACCAGGAACTCATGATGTTTCCGCTGCCATTCATGATCAAGGCAAAATATTTGGTCGGCATCTGGATCGTGGTGGCGGTTGTCGCGGTGTTTGAGCCGTCGCAGGGCGTGGCGACGTTCGCGCATTTGGGTGGGCTGCTGTTCGGATACCTGTTCGTGAAGTTTCTGCCGCGGCGGGGGCTGACGTATGCGGCGTCGGAGCAGTATTTCGGGGTGCGCAACTGGTATTACCGGTGGAGACGGCGGCGCGCGGCGAAGAAGTTTGAAGTGTATATGCGGAAGCATGACCGCAACGTCTCGTTCGACGAGCACGGCAATTACATTCCTCCCGAGGAGCAGGACAAGCGGAATGGCGGCGGGAAATCGGGGTGGGTGAATTAGGTTGCAGCTATTAGCTCTTAGCTATTAGCTCTTAGCCTTTAGCTGTTGCCTTTGACTATCAGGGCGTCAGAAAAATCCTGTGCGCGGGTCCCTGGGGTTCACCGCCGAGACGCCGAGGGCGCCGAGACAATCTTCTTCCTTCTTGGCTATTTCAAACATCTCGTTCTTCTAAAGCGGCTTAGCTCCACTCTGCGCTTGTCATCCCGAGGAGCGTTCTCCGCGACGAAGGATCTATGCATTTTGCCGGCGCCCTTGCAGGGTGCCGACGAGTCCATAGATCCTTCGGCCCGCATAGGGCGCGGGCCTCAGGATGACAATTATTAAGAGCGGGAGTTATTAAGCGTGCGAGGCCGCGCCGCCAGGTCCAACACTCCTGGGCAGCTGTTACTATCCGAGCATCTCGGCGAATCGGGCGAAGACGCGATCGGGGAGATCGGGCGCAGTCTGTTTTCCTTTGAAACCCAGGTCGTGGCCGGCGCCTTCGACCTCAATTAGCCCCGTTTTGGCGGGGATGAGCTGGAGCGCTTTTTTTATCTCCTCGATGCTGCCGAAGGGGTCGCGGGTGCCGTGAACGAAGAGGCTGGGCGCGCGGAGATTGGGCAGATGTGCTGTGCGAAGCTGATCTGGCTTACGGGGAGGATGCAACGGATAGGAGAGGAGCAGAAGGCCGTCGACTAGGTCGGGTTCGTCGGCGCAGAGGATGGTGGATTGACGGCCTCCGTAGGAGTGGCCGCCGAGGAAGATTTTGCCGCCTGAATTTTTTCTTGCTGGTTCCGTTTGAACTGCCGTCTGCGCCGACGCAACCGCTTTCCGCATTGCCGTGACTGGGTTGCGCAGGCCGGCGCGGTCACGCTCGGCTTGTCCAGGAAACGGAGGGCCGAATGGTTTCGCCTGGCGAAAGGGCAGATCGCAGCGGAGGACAGTATAGCCGTGCGCGCAGAAAGTTTCGGCGAGGGCAACGAGCAGGGGAGCGTTGCAGTTGCCGCCGGCACCGTGAGCAAGGATGAGGGCATGGCTGTTTGGGGTCTGCGGCGAGTGGAGGAAACCGCGGACGGGGGGATCGAGCGCGTTGTCGAGAAATGAGGTCACGGGAGTTTTTTGGATGGGATCAAGAGATTTCGGTTCCAACGGCCTCATTGGCCCGCAGTTGAACGCTCTCGGCCTCGAAGTAAAAGAAATCGGGAACGCGTTGTACGGCTCGCTCTCGTGATCAGGCAATCATAAGCTTGCGACCAGCTCATGGACCAGGCCGAGATTGATCACCCGGTACACCTGGGGTAGTATCTTGCGGTCGAGAGAAGGTCTTCCAATGAGTTCAAAACTGGTTGTGGCCTGTGTCTGCACGGCAGCAGTGGTTGTTCTAATCGGAAATCCCATGGCGCTCCGCGCTCAAGCGGGCGCGGTATCGTCTCCCATATCCTCGCCTGTGGCGCCGGTTCGTCCGGTCACCGAAGACTACTTCGGATCCAAGGTCGTCGACCCCTATCGCTACATGGAAAACCTCAACGACCCCGAAGTGCAGGCCTGGTTCAAGGGGCAGGACGACTTCACTCGTTCCGTGCTGGCGAGAATTCCCGGGCGCGAGCGGCTTCTCTATCGCATCAAGGAGCTGGATCAATCCGCGCCCTACCGGGTCCAGGGCGTTCAGCGCATGGAGGGAGAAAAGTACTTCTACGAGAAAGTGCTGTCCTCCGAGGAAGTGGGCAAGCTCTACGAGCGCGACGGCCTTACGGGCGCTGACAAGCTGCTGGTCGATCCCAGCAAGTTCGTCACCACGCCGGGAACGCACTACTCGCTGAATTATTTCGTGCCGTCTTATGACGGAAGATACGTCGCCTACGGCGTTTCGCCCGGGGGTTCGGAGGACGCCGTCATCCACATTCTCGACGTCGCCGCCGGCCACGACACCGGCGAAACCATCGACCGCAGCTGGTATGACGGGATCGCCTGGCTGCCCGACAACCGGTCGTTCGTGCATGTCCGCTTCCAGAAGCTCGAGCCCCATGCCGATCCGAAAGAGCGCAGGCTGAAGAGCCGCGTTTACCTGCACCGTGTCGGCACCGACGCGGAGAGCGACGTTCCCGTCTTCGGCTATGGAGTGGTTCCCGGCATCGATCTTGATCCCAGCGATAGCAGCGCCGTCTACACCGATCCTCGGTCCAAGTTCGTGCTGGCTACGGTGAACCGCGGCTTCGCCAACGAGGATGCAATCTACTTGACCACCCTTGAATCGCTGGGCAAGCCCGGTGCGCAATGGAAAAAGATCTGCGGACCGGAAGAGGACATCACTGGCTTTGACTGGCGTGGAGACGACGTGTTCCTCGTCAGCCACAAGGACGCGCCGAGGTACAAAGTGCTCCGCACCAGCTTCTCGCATCCCGACGTGGCGAAGGCAGCGGTCGTTGTTCCCGAGGGGGAAGGCGTCATTCAAAACGTCTTCGCCGCGCCCGATGCTCTCTACGTGCAAGAACTGGACGGCGGCATCGGACGATTGCTGCATGTGCCTTACGATGGCGGCGCGCCTCAGCCGGTTTCGCTGCCGGTAAACGGAACTCTGAGTGTGATTGGCGGAGACCCGCGCCTGCCAGGATTACTGATGCACCTCACTTCGTGGACAAAGGCGGGGCGCATCTATTTCTATGATCCCAGTAGCAAGCGCGCCACCGTCACCGGTTTGCAGCCCCCTGGCCCGTTCGGCGATCCCACAGACATTGAAGCCACCGAGGTCAGAGCCCGCAGCTATGACGGAACCATGATCCCGCTCTCGATCATTTCCAGGAAAGGGATGAAGCTCGACGGCTCCCATCCCACGCTCCTCTCCGGGTACGGAGCGTACGCCATCAACATGGAGCAGTACTTTGACCCGATCAGAATCGCGTGGCTGGAGCGGGGCGGTGTATTTGCCATCGCGCATGTTCGTGGCGGGGGCGAGTATGGCGAGGAATGGCACCAGGGCGCGATGAACCAGAACAAGCCCAACACCTGGCGCGACTTCATCGCCTGCGGGGAATATCTGGTCCGGCACGGATACACTTCGCCGGCAAAACTCGCGGGACAAGGCGTCAGCGCTGGCGGCATCCTGATTGGGCGCGCCTTCACCGATCGCCCCGACCTGTTCGCCGCGGTTCTGGACAATGTCGGCCTCTCCGACATGATCCGTGACATGTTCTCGCCCGACGGCCCGCTGAACGTCCCTGAGTATGGCGACCTGAACACGCCCGATGGCTTTAAGAACCTCTACGAAGACAGCGCCTACTATCACGTCAAGGACGGCACTCATTACCCGGCTGCAATGGTGACCACGGGCATGAACGATCCGCGCGTTGTCTCTTGGGAGCCGGGCAAGATGGCGGCGCGTCTGGAGGCGGCGACTGTCGGCAGACCGGTGCTATTGCGGGTCGACTACCAGGGCGGGCACGGAGGCTTCGGCGCTACTCGCTCCCAGATCGACGAATTAGAGGCTGACCAGTGGAGCTTCCTGCTCTGGCAGTTTGGCGTGCCCGCGTTCCAACCTCAGAAACCCTAGCTTCGGTCGAAGTCAGCGAGAGCTGTGGCGAGCCAAGTTTTTGCTGTGCAGGCCAGACCGGCCTTGTAAACCGGCGATTACACTTCTTGATCCGGGCGGCATCAATGGCCCAAGTTGAACCTTGGCGGGCCGAGAACAGGGGAACTCAGCACGGCTGGTCGATGGGGCGCGGGGGTGGGAGGACTTTGGTGATGCCGCGGGGGAAGATTAGGGCGTTGAATTCGGCGCCGATGAGGATGACGAGGGAGATGATGTACATCCAGACTAGGAGCGCAATGCCTGCACCCAGCGATCCGTAGATGACGCTGTAGTCGGCGTAGTGCTGGAGATACCAGCCGAAGCCCGCTGTGGCGAGCAGCCAGAGGGCGGTGGCGAGAACGGCTCCGGGGAGAACGGAGTGCCAGGGCTGGGTGCGCGGAACGGCGTTGTGATAGATGAGCTGGATGACGGCGATGCTGGTGAGGATGGCGATGATCCAGCGGATGAGCCCCCAGAGAAGCAGAACGAGCGGGGTGAACTCGTGGCCGAGGTAAAACAACATGCGCAGTTCAATGCGGCTGCCGAAGGCGACGAGGATGGTAGCGAAGGTGAGCGGGATGCCGGCCATCAGGACGAGAGAGATGGAGATGAGGCGCTCTTGCACGAGGCCCCAGGTTTTGGGCAACTGGTAGGCGCGGCGGAAGCCATCCATCCAGGAGATGATGACGCCGGAGGCGGTCCACAGGGTGATGAGCGAAGCGGAAATCAGCAAGCCGACGGGGCGGTCGGGATTGCCGCGCAAATAGGATAAAGCGGTGCCGCTGCCGGCGGGCAGGATGGCGCCCAAAGCCTGGGAGATCTCGCGCAGATAGACCTCGCCGCGGCGAATGGTGGCGACGACGGAACCAAGCACGAGAAGGAACGGGAAGAAGGTGAGGATGGAGGAATAGGCTGCACCCTTGGCGATGGCAAAGGCGTCGTGCTCAAACGAGCGCCAGATGGACAAGCGAAACAGGCGCCAGAAGCGGCCGAGAGCCGGAGCCAGGATGAGGCCACCGGGCAAGGGTTCGGAGGCGGGGTTAGGCTCCGGCGGTTGCCCGGGGTTGGGCTGCGGGTCGACTGCGAGAGACATGGGGTTCAGAGAAGCCAAATCCAGAAACCGCGATCAAGGGAATTGAAACGCTCGTTTCACAAATGCAATCGAATAAAAAGCAGGGGCGACTTCTCTGCCCCAGCAGGCCAAAGGCGTGCCTGCTGGGGAGCCTGAATACGCCGCCCCGATGTAATTTCGATTCGTTCTACTCCGCGGCCAGTTCCTCGGTTTCGCCTTCGTGCCGCATGAGCTCAAGCGCGCGCTCGGCCTCTTCGTAGGCCTGCGAGACTTCCTCCTGCACCTTGCTCGCGGCCTCCTCCATTTCCGGAGAGAGACGCACGTTGCGGTAATACTCCATGCCGGTGCCGGCGGGAATCAGGCGGCCGACGATGACGTTCTCCTTGAGCCCGCGCAGATGATCGACGGCGCCCTGAATGGATGCCTCGGTGAGCACGCGCGTTGTCTCCTGGAAGGAGGCGGCGGAGATGAACGACTCGGTCGAGAGCGAAGCCTTGGTGATGCCGAGCAGCAGCGGACGGCCCGTGGCCGGCTTGCCGCCCTGCGCGATGACGCGCTGGTTCTCCTCGTGGAAGCGGAATTTGTCGACCTGCTGTTCGAGCAAGAACTGCGTATCGCCGACGTCTTCGACCTTCACCCAGCGCATCATCTGGCGAACGATGACTTCGATGTGCTTGTCAGAAATGTTGACGCCCTGCAGGCGGTAGACTTCCTGGATTTCGTTGACCAGGTAGGCCTGCAGTTCTTTTTCGCCAAGCACGGCGAGGATGTCGTGCGGGTTGAGGGGCCCATCCATGAGCGGCTCGCCGGCACGGACGCGCTCACCTTCCTGCACGTTGATGTGAACGCCGCGCGGGACCGAGTATTCCTTTTCGGTGCCGTTATCGGCGGTGACGTAGAGTTTGCGCTGGCCCTTGGAGACCTCGCCGAAGCGAACAGTGCCATCGATTTCGCTGATGACAGCGGTTTCGCGCGGTTTGCGGGCCTCAAACAGCTCGACCACGCGCGGCAGACCGCCGGTGATGTCCTTGGTCTTGGTGGTTTCACGGGGGATCTTGGCGAGGACGTCGCCGGGATAAACCGTGTCGCCGTCCTGCACCATGAGGTGAGCGCGGGATGGCATGAGATAGCGCTTGCTCGCCTTGCCCTTGACGACCACGGCGGGCTGGCGCTTCTCGTCGGGCGAGTCGGCGACCACATGACGCGACAGGCCGGTGACTTCGTCCACTTCTTCGTGGAGCGTGATGCCTTCCTGCAGGTCCTTGAACTGAACGGTGCCGCCGATTTCGGTGAGGATGGCGAAGGTGTAGGGATCCCACTCGACCAGCGTCTGACCGAGCGTGACCGGGCTGCCCTCGGGGACTTTCACCTTGGCGCCGTACACGACGGAGTAGCGCTCGCGTTCGCGGCCTTTTTCATCCACCACGGCAATCGAGCCCTGACGGTTCATGACGACCAGATCGCCGGTCTTGGATTTAACCGTCTGCAGGCTGACGAAGCGCACGGTGCCGTTGTTCTTGGCTTCCTGGCGCGACTGCTCGGAGACTCGGGACGCGGTGCCGCCGATGTGGAAGGTACGCATGGTGAGCTGCGTACCGGGCTCGCCGATCGACTGGGCGGCGATGACGCCGGTGGCTTCGCCGAGTTCGACGAGGCGTCCGGAGGCGAGGTTGCGCCCGTAGCACATGACGCAAACGCCGCGCTTCGATTCGCAGGTGAGCACCGAGCGGATTTTGACGCGCTCGATGCCGGCGGCCTGAATATTGCCCGCCAGGTCCTCGGTGATTTCGTGGTTGATGTCGACGATGACGTTGCCGTCGTAGTCCTTGATCTTTTCGAGCGAAACGCGGCCGACGATACGGTCGCGGAGGGGCTCGATGATTTCGCCGGCTTCGACGATACCGGAGACGAAAATGCCGTCGACGGTGCCGCAGTCGTATTCGCTGATGATCACGTCCTGGGCGACGTCGACGAGACGGCGCGTGAGATAGCCGGAATCGGCGGTCTTGAGCGCGGTGTCGGCCAGACCCTTACGGGCGCCGTGCGTCGAGATGAAGTATTCGAGCACCGTCAGTCCTTCGCGGAAGTTGGCGGTAATCGGGGTCTCGATGATTTCGCCGGTGGGCTTGGCCATCAGGCCGCGCATGCCGGAGAGCTGGCGAATCTGCTGTTTCGATCCGCGGGCGCCGGAGTCGGCCATGACGTAAATCGGGTTGAGCTCGCCTTCCTTGTCCTTCCTCTGCATCTGACCGAACATTTCGTCGGCGACTTTCTCCGTAATGGACGACCAGATTTCAATGACCTTGTTATAGCGCTCGCCGTTGGTGATGGCGCCGTCGAGATACTGCTGCTGGACGTTGATGACCTGCTTGTCGGCGTCTTTGACGAGGGTCTTCTTGTTATCCGGGATGACCATGTCGTCGATGCCGATGGAGAGGCCGGCACGCGTGGCATAGCGGAAGCCGAGCGATTTGATTTCATCGAGCATCTTGACGGTGGTTTCGAGGCCGTAACGCAGATAGCTGTAGTTCACCAGCTGGCCGATGCCCTTTTTCTTGAGCAGGCCGTTGATGAAAGGCATGGGTTCGTGCCCGGCAACGGCTCGTGACAGATTGTCATTGAGGATGGCGCGGCCGACGGTGGTGTTGAGGTACTCGCGGTCGTAAAGGACGGGATCGGTGTGGCTGACATCCTGATCGTCATACGCCTGCGTGAGGTCGATGGCCTGGCCGGTGTAGCGCAGGCGGATGGGGGTGAGGGTTTCGACCTC
>Ga0187781_10002880_pt1 | contig 13037 bp, 8 predicted proteins | sample 0715_SJ02_MP02_2_FD_132447 | JGI IMG/M metagenome (GOLD analysis project Ga0187781, IMG submission 132447) | Tropical peat soil microbial communities from peatlands in Department of Meta, Colombia - 0715_SJ02_MP02_20_MG | ecosystem: Environmental > Terrestrial > Soil > Wetlands > Peat | place...
AATGGAAGTACACTTGGGAATCCGAGCATTTCCAGAATTTGGATCGCGCCAGAGCGCTGGCAAAGTTGCGAAGCCTGGAGGGAGATCACCTCGTCATCGTGCGATACAACCAGCACCACGCCGCCGCCAATGAATGGGTGTATAACCGCGCCGACATCGATAGCGCCAAAGTGGTATGGGCACACGACATGGGCGAGCGTGAAAACGCTGAGTTAATCCGGTACTTCCCACGAAGACACGTGTGGTTTGCTGAACCGGACCTGGCCCCCCCAAGAATTTCGCCCTACGTTGTCCCACTGGACCCGTGTGCGCCGGCCTCCTCACGAGGCAAACCATAACGCTACCCCCCTGTCCGCGATCTTCTCCCTTGCTCACCTGGCAAGCCCTGCAGTCCCCCTTGATGGGCATCTGAATCGCGCTCGATTCGCCGGTAAACGACGAAGGCGTCAAAGTCGGCAGCCACCTCGTAGTTGTTCGTCATCAAGGACGCGAGTTCGGGAAAAGTCTTGAGGTACTGATCGGAATCCAGGTTCACGTACGTCAGAGTGTGTAGCTCGTCACCGCGTGCCACAACTATGAAACGCGGCCGAGCTTTACTCAGATCCCGCATCAACTCTCCCCGCCAGGAAGGTAAGGACCAGAGCGATATTATGCCCAGGTTCGACACGAACCGCGTCGGCGGCCCGTGGCCGGTCAGATAATAGATCTGACACTTATAGCTCCAAACGTAGATTGGGTCGCTCGGCTTGGCATTTCTTTGGAGGTAGTCAATGGTCTCGAACTCACGGTCGAAATGCTCGAACGGCAGTTGTCGCGGGTAGTTCGAATAGAAGGCGACAGGGTCAATTTGCCACTCGCGCAATTCCTCATAGCGCATTGCTAATTCATTGAACTGGCCAGGAAGCGGCCAGAAAAGGGCCTGGGCAAAGACAATCCAGACCAACCCCGCCGCGAGCTTCCAACCGCGTCCCATGAAACTCCTCGCCAGAGTGAGGACGCCCTCAAACGCGCAGACAGCGAGGTACGCCCATATTGCGGCGCAGAACGGATAGCAAGTTTGAAAGTAATAATCGTGAAAACGGACCTGCATCACTGTAGCGATGTAAGCCACCGAGGCAGCAAGGAAGATTGGCGCGAAGCGCTTCAAATCGCGGCGCAGCCATGCCAGAACCAGCCCCGCCAGCGCCGCCCATAGGTTCCACGCGCCTAGCCAATAGTTGGTTCGAGCAAAGGCCGAGAGGAAGTAGTGCGGACGACGCTGAACGGCCATGGCCGCATAACGCGGCAGGACCTCGAATTGCGCTTCCCTCATAGCGGGCCAGGCGCCCCTCAGAACAATCCAAGCCAGTACAATGGCGGCCGCCGCGGCCAATCCAGCCAGCAGAACAGCTACCTTCATAAACCAGTCGCGCCAAGGAATCGTGAGGGAGAAGCGTGGGGGCCGCCAATCAAGGCCACTCGAGTCGAGATAAGGAAGCAAGGCAAGAAAAGGGAGGAATGCAATGGCATTGTATTTGAGCCAGCACGCATAGCCGAGCAAGAAGCCGGCAACAAAGCAATTCAGTGCCCACAAGCGCCCGGGGCGCGCCACGAGCAGGTAGCCGGCCAAGACGCAGACCACTTGGAAGGTTTCCGGTTGCGCGATCCAGAAATACATCATCTCGCCGTGCATCGAGGCATGCACCATCACGGCAATCGCAGCGCCTGACCGGCCGACATAGGGCTCAGTGAATCGAAAGAGCAGATAGGAAATGACGAGCAACAAGAGGATATCGACGGCGGCTGCTGACCACATTACCCTGCCAAACAACTTGGCAATTCCAGCGTAGGCAATGAAAATGCCCGGAGGTTTGTTGTCCCAGAGGTCGCGGTAGAGCAGCTTGCCATCGAGCAGGCCCCGCCCGATGGTCAAATAGGTTCCCTGGTCGTTCCCCATGGGAAAGCTCAAAATGGGAAGAGCTCGCACGAGCACGAACACGATGGCTGTGGCTACCAGGATCGAGCTTGGAAGCGAAGCGCGCGCCTTGCTGGGCGCAGTTGACGCCGCCACTGACTGCGCCGGCTGCGGGGGAGTGATGGTTTCAAGATTCATGAAGTTACAGCGTCCCACAAAAGACTCTAGATCAGTCTCGAATCCCAATCTCTAGCACCAAAGTACGCAGATAACAAGGCGGAAACCGCGGAGATGGTCCGGGATCTGGAGCCAGGCGTCAGGAGTGGGATTCACCCGCAACCTCGGCGAGCTGTTCGGCGGCGTAGCGCACCTGGTCATCGGTCATTTCGGGAAAGAACGGCATACTTAAAACGCGTGCGCAGGCACGCTCGGCATTAGGGAAACTTCCCCTTCCAAACCCGAACTGCGCGAAGGCGGGCTGCAAGTGTACGGGACAAGGGTAGTGGATGGCGGTGTGGACTCCGCGGGCCTCGAGCGCCGCGCGCACGGCGTCACGCCGCTGAACGTATACCACGAACACGTGGTACACCCTTTCATCTCGGGGATCGTCGGGCGGAATCTCCACCTGGGCGTCTTGCAGGGCACTGCGGTAGAGAGCGGCGATTTCCTTCCGTCGCGCGTTCCACTGTTCGAGCCGCTTCAGCTTCACCCTCAGGACGGCGCCCTGGAATCCCTCCATGCGGTAGTTGTAGCCTATTCTTTCGTGGGTGTAAGGCCCGCTCTGGCCGTGGTTGCGCAGCGACCGCGCTGACTCGGCGATTCCTGCGTCATTCGTCGTGAGCGCTCCACCTTCGCCATAGGCGCTCAGATTTTTGCTGGGATAAAAGCTGAAAGCAGCCGCATGGCCAATGCTTCCCACACGCCTGCGCCGGTAACGGGCGCCGTGGGCCTGGCAAGCATCCTCGATAACCGCCAAGTTGTACTTTCGCGCGATTTCCAACATGGGATACATTTCCGCTGGGCGGCCGTACAAATGAACCGGAACAACGGCCCTAGTGCGGCCGGTAATCGCCCGCTCGATCAGGGCAGGGTCCAGATTCGCCGTGTTCGGGTCAATATCCACAAACACCGGCTTGGCACCCGCGTAACAAATGGCCTCAGCAGTGGCGATGAAGGTGTTGGCAGTGGTAATCACTTCGTCGCCCGGCTTCACTCCCAAAGCGAGCAGAGCGAGGTGCAGGGCGCTCGTGCCGGAGTTCAGAGCGACACAGTGATTGACTTCGCAATAGGCGGCAAACTCTCTCTCAAACGCCTCGACCTCCTCGCCCAGGATGAATGATGCGTTCCCGCACACTCGTTCCAGGGCTTCAATGATCTCGTCGCGAAGGCTGGAGAATTGTTTCTTCAAATCAAAATAGGGAACAAGCATGGGGAACCCCGCTCATTGGGCTATCAAGCCGGCGACCCGCGCTGGGAATCGCCCGCGACTGCCAGTGCTTGCGACTACGTCCCATACACTTCACGTCTCCCGCGCGTGGCGATTATACACTGACTTCCGCCCTCTTCCGAATGGACTTTGATGCTCAGTGTGTTAAACTCTCCCCGTCATGATCTCCGTTGTATTTCCCACTTACAATGAAGCCCGGAGCATTCAGGAAGCGCTGCGGCGGGCCTCCGCAGCCTTGCGGGAGGCCGCGGAAGACCACGAGTTGATTGTGGTGGACGACTCCAGTCCGGACGGCACCGCCGGCTTGGCGGAAGCCCTGGCAAGTGAAATTCCCGTCCGGGTGTTACAGCGTCCGGGGCGGCAGGGGCTAGCGACCGCGGTGGTGGCCGGCTGGAGCATTGCCCGCGGGGACGTGCTGGGCGCAATGGACGCGGACCTTCAGCATCCGCCAGAAGTCTTAGCGCGCCTTGTGGCTGCGCTGCGCAACCAAAACGCGGAGGTGGCGATTGCCACCCGTTCGGGGCCGGGCGGCGGCTCGGCGGAAGAGTGGTCATGGATGCGTCGGTTGAATTCTTGGGGTGCGAGGCACCTGGCGGCTTGCATCCTTCCCCGGACGCTCGCCGAGGTCAGCGATCCCATGTCAGGAATGTTCCTGGTCCGCACGCGGGCGCTCGAGGGAGTCCGGCTTGAACCCACGGGTTATAAGATCCTGCTCGAAGTCCTGGGCAAGGCTCATTACCGCGGCTTGGCGCAAGTTCCTTACATGTTCCTGGCCCGGAGCTCGGGAAGCTCCAAACTCGGCATGCGAGAGTCGCTGCAATATCTGGTTCACCTAGGACGCCTGGCCCGTTCCACCGGGCAACTGCGGAGCTGGATGCGCTACGCGACCGTCGGCTTCACCGGTGCCGTAGTCAACGTCGCGCTCTTGACTTTTCTAGCCGAGCGCCTCGCCTGGCCGGTCGGTGGGGCGCTGGCGGTCGCCATCCCAGCCGCCCTGCTGAGCAACTTCTTCTGGAATTGGCTTTTTACCTTTCGTACTTCGCAAGTTCTCGGCGCGGCAGCCCCTCCCTCCATGACTCCCGTCCCCGGCCAGGAAATGGAATCAGGAATGGGGGAGCTTCGAACTGGAGTCTTCGGCCGGCTCGTCCACTACGCCAGAGTCTGCGCCACAGGGGCGGCGCTTAACGCATCGTTGACTCTCTTGCTGAACTGGCGCGGGGTGCAGCTCCCTTTGGCCTCCGCCGCCGGCGTGGCGCTGGGGGGCATCTGGAACCTCTTTTTTAACGTGCCGGCCATCTGGCGCAGTTGGGATTCAACTCTCTTTTCACAGGCTCTCAGCAGTCAGTCGATTTCTTCCGCGGGCGCGAGAGAGAATAGCAGGGGCCTCCACCGCTGATCTGCCGCCTGAAGCGAAATGGATTCAGGGGCGCTTCGCGAACCACCCCTCTATACCACCCATCCCCCACGTGCAGAAAGATGTAAAATAGTCTCGTATGCGAAAAGCTCTGTTGCTGGCCCTCTCCCTCCTCGGACTATTCGATTCCCTGTATTTACTTTGGGTTTATACATCGCCATCGCGGCCCATCGTGTGCCTTGGATCGGGTTGCGACGCAGTGCGCGCAAGCCCTTACGCGCACCTTTTCGGCCTGCCTCTTCCGGTCTTCGGCGTTGCGTGCTACGTAGCTCTCGTGCTACTGATCCTCGCAGAAGACCTAGTCCCAGCGCGCCTGGCGCGCGTCCTCCAAAGGACGGTAACTGTCATCTCGGGCGTCGGCTTCGTGTTTTCCATTTACCTCTTTTCACTGCAAGCGTTTGTCATCCATGCTTTTTGCGCGTGGTGTGAGGTCTCAGCGCTCGTCGTAACCGCCATTTTCGTATTGTCGCTTTTTGAATTGCGCCAGCCGCTCGCCTCCACCGAGCCTGGCGCGGCGATCGCCCGCGTCAGGACAAACTTTGTCGTGTGCGTGTTGGCGTTAGGGGTGGGCGTGCCTGCTTTCATCTTCCTCTCCCGGCATGGCGCGCTCCCAGCCGCGGCGGATGCTCCTTCGCAGGTGCTCGCCGAGCGCTTGGTCCGCCCGGACAGCCACATAATCGGAAACGCGAGCGCGCCTCTCACGGTCGTCGAATTCGGAGATTTCGAGTGTCCCGGCTGCGCCCTCTCAGAAGACGCGGCTCGCCAAATCCGCGCCCAATACGGGGACCGGATTCGTTTCGTTTTCCGCCAGTTCCCCCTGCGCAAGATGCATCCCCAGGCTGAAAAAGCCGCCGAAGCCGCCGAGTGCGCCGGTGAGCAAGGCAAATTCTGGGAGGCCGTCGATAAGCTCTATGCCGGACAAACTGATTTGAGCGTTGACGCCCTAAAACGCTACGCTGGAGAGCTTGGCCTGGACCAGAGCAGTTTCGACCAGTGCCTGGACAGCGGTGCAACGATTCCCCGCATTAACCAGGATTTGGCCGACGGTCACGCGCTGAAGGTGATCGGGACTCCAACTTGGTTCATCGGGCGGAAAATGATGTTTCAACCTTTGGACTTCGCCACGTTTTCAATGTTGGTGGACCAGGCGTTGACCAACTTGGCCCCCGCGACGGCCGGTGCTGCTCGCTCTTCTCCGAGCGCCCCCGCGCAGCCGTCGTCTCCAAGTCCAAAATCTCCCTCATCGGCGTCCGGCAAGGCGACGGCCCCGGAGGCCAGCTCGGGGTCGGCCGGCCTGTTTGGATCGGGCCCAGAAGCATCTCTCACCGCCTCACCAACCTCCATTGGCGCCTGTAGCGAGGCCGAGGCAAACAAGAAGCAGCCGGTAATGATCGGCACGGCCGAGTTCCGCCGCCTCCTCGAAGCTGCGCCGAAGCCTCTGGTTGTAGACGTCAGGTCCGCCAAAGAATACGCTGCGGGGCGAATTCCCGGCGCTATCAACATGCCGGCAGAGAACTTTGCACAAGAATGGAGTAAGCTGCCTCAAGATAAGGCCATCGTGCTTTACGAGAGTGGACAATCCTCCGGCGACATCTGCGCGGCCAGCCGCGCCGCAGGGCGCGCCTTGCTGGAGCAGGGATTCTCCTCCCAGAACGTGAAGGTTTATCAGGACGGCTTGGCAGGGTGGGCAAAGGCCGGCCAGCCGATCCAACGTTGAAGGCGGCTGACGTCAGTCGTCGGTTGTCCGTGATCAGTCGTCCACGCCTTACAAAGCAATAGTGCGACTATTCGGCGTGACCAAGAGTAGTCACCAGAGAGAAGTATATAAGTAAATAACCCATTGTAGAAGCAGTTACAGGGTATTGACTTTTCCATTGCTTGCCTCATAAAATCGCCCCCCTCATTACTCTAAGTATGATCCAGCCACGAGCTTGGACGGCCTTTTGAAGGCGCGCGCTGTGAGGTTCGTCGCAGGCGGTGTGCTCTTTGTTAATGCGGCGTCGCCCTCCTGACGAGATTGGTGAGAGCGGACAATCTAATAACGCTTCGAAACAGACTCTGCAAGATGCCATGCTTTTGCCCATGCCAAACCTTTCACTCCTGATTAGCGTGGCAAGTTGCATTCTGGTCGCGATTAGCGGCGCGACGCTCGCAGTGGCCGCGGGGGCGATGGTACGGCGCTGGCATCACGACCGCTTCGACCGCCGGGTCAAAAACCTCTGCACCCGCTATGCGCTTACTCCCGCGGCGTTGCTGCATGGCAGGTATTCGCCGCAATGTCTGGCAAGGTTACGCGCCCTGCCCTTGTCCCATCTCGAATTGCTCCTTGAGCCATTGCTTCTTAAATGTTCTTCCGCCCCGGCTCTCGCCACTGTCTTGCAAGAGCTCTGCCTGGAGCTTGGGTTAATCGACGTTTGGGAGCGGCGGCTTCTAGGCCAAATCGCGCCCGTTTCCCTGCGCCAGGCGCTAACAGACCCTGACGGGCTGTTGCATTTTTTTCCCCGCCTCCACTTTTTGCTTCGTGCTCGAAGCGCAAGGAATTTGGGCTTGCTGCGCCACCAAGCGAGCTGGCCCATCCTTGCCATGGCCCTGGATGACCCACATCCCGACATCCAACAGGTCGCCCTGCGGTCGCTGGCCGCCCTTCGCCAGCCTCAGAGCCTCCCGGCGCTCCTTGGTCGGATGGATCAAGCGGTCATGCAGAATCATTCGCCTCTCTCTCTTTATTCATTGAAGGCGGCCATGGCCAAGTTTCCGCTTTCCCAAGCTCTAAAACTCCTCCCGGCAATGCGCCACCCGGATCCGCGGGTCCGCTCGGCGGCGGCCGAGATTCTGCTCGAAATGGCGAAGCGCGAGCCGGCTGGGGCACAGGCTCTTTGCGAATATAAGCCCGTGTTCGACCGCGAGCTAGCCAAGCTCGCTTCCGATGCTGATCCCGAGGTCGGCGAGATTGCGGCCGAGCTGATTGCACATCTCAGTCTTGTGGACCCCAGCCCTTTTGCTGGCCAGGAGCTTCAAGATCAGGCTTCTCATGACCAGTTGGAATTAGCCGTCTGAAAGGATTTCCCCATGAATACGTGGGGATCACTTTTCGAGCCTGTCCTGGTTTTCTTCAACCTGCTGATCCTCTCCTACTTCATAGTGGGAAATGGGGTGTACACAGGTCTGATGGCCATGTCTTTAAGGGCCATCTGGCTCCGTTCCCGACGACTGGCCTACCAAGGGTTAAGCGAACTACGCGGCTCTTCTCTCACGCCGGCGGTGACGGTCATAATACCGGCCTGGAACGAAGAACGTATCATTGTGGAGACGGTTCGTTCCGCCTTGGGGACGGATTACCCGCGGCTCTCGGTCATCGTGGTTGATGACGGATCGACGGATGCAACTTTAAAGCGCCTGGCGACAGCCTTCAAGCTGGCCCCCACAGATCAGATTTACTACCCGATTCTTCCCACCTCCGCCGTGCGAAGCTTTTACACCAATCCTCAAATCCCAAATCTCCTGGTCGTCCGCAAGCGAAGGGGCGGCAAGCCCGATGCGCTGAATACCGGAATCAACCTCTGCCGTACGCCCTATTTCTGCTGCCTGGATGCGGATTGCCTCCTGGAGCGTGATTCGCTCTTGCGACTGATGGATCCCATCCTCAGCTCGGCCAAGGAAACTATCGTCAGCGGAGGTATCGTCCGAATCATTAATGGCTGCACTGGAAGAAATGGCCAGATAGTGAAACTCGGTTTGCCGCGGACTTCCTTGGAGCGCTTTCAGGTTGTGGAATACCTGCGCAGCTTCCTCACCGGACGGAACGGCTGGTCGCTGCTGGGAGGCACCGTTATCGTCTCCGGGGCTCTCGCTCTGTTCCAGCATAAGGCAGTCATGCAAGTTGGCGGGTTCACCGCGGACACCGTCACCGAGGACATGGATCTCATCATTACATTGCGCCGCTGGGCGGCTGATAACAAACGTGACGTTGATTTGGCTTTCGCTGCCGATCCTGTTTGCTGGACCGAGTGCCCCACCTCTCGGGCGATGTTGAATCGCCAGAGGCGTCGTTGGCAATTAGGGCTTTGCCAGTGCTTGCGGAAACACCGCAGCATGCTTTTCCGCCCCCGCTACGGAATGGTCGGCTTATTTAGCTTACCCTTCCACCTTTACGTAGAAGGACTGGGCACCATCGTGGAATTCCTTGGATATCTTCTGGTGCCCCTGTCCTTCTTCGGTGGGCTCATATCTCCAGCCCTGCTGATCCTATTCATTCTGCTCGGCCTGGCTTACGGTGGTTTCCTGTCGGTGGGGGCCATACTCCTTGAGGAAATGACCTACCGCCGCTACCCCAGGCCTCGAGACCTCTTGCTTTTGCTCGCTTACGCAATGCTAGAGAACGTGGGTTACCGCCAACTTATTCTTTTGTTTCGTGTCGAAGGAGTCCTGAGATTCCTGGTGGGTTCGCACCGCTGGGAAAAGGTAATGCACGAAGGACAATCCCTTTCGCCCAGTGCGGCGGAGTTGACTCCTTCCGCCGTCCATGGATACACGGGGGAGGCAGCCTGAGCCGGAGCGGCATCTTTACGCCTCCAGATGGTGGCGATTTGAAATTGCTGCAACACTGGACGATGAGGGTGTTCACCCAGGGCTCGCGCCTTGGCTGAAATCTTCCGCCCCCGACAGGGCTGCAAAAAGGCACCGTGCTTGAGGAAGATCCTTTAATGGCCTCTCATCACTCAATATATGACTTCCTTCACCTTTTCCGAGCGCTGCCGTCGTCTGCTCTCTTCTTAGCGGTGGTGCTGCTTCAGCAGGGTTCCCTCCCGCTATCCGGACAAACCCCCGTATCCCCGGGAGAATCAGCGGCGGCTAAAGAAGAGTCCTCCGGCCAATCTTCCCACTCGCCCTCCGCCAACCCTGACGGACCGCGCCACCCTGTGACCCTAAGCGTTCGGGTGGCGGATCATGGGGCGCCCCGGCAGGAGGATTCCCTCGCCCGCGGACAATCCGCAGTCTCATGCCTGAGGAGAGGTGACTTGGCAGGGGCAGTCCAGGCCTATAAGCAAGCCTTGGAACTTTATCCCAACGATCCTGACCTCAAGCTCGGTCTGGCGCGTGCGCTCAGCCTGAGCGGCCACAACGAGGAATCGAAAAGCTTATACCAGCAACTCCTGTCAAAGAACCCAGACCACGCTGACGCGCTCGAGGGTTTGGGGAATGCCTTTCTCCGCTCGAACCATCCCTTCGAGGCGGGAGCGATTTTCGAGCGTCTCACGGCCAGTCATCCCGCGAATCCTGAATTTCAGATCGCACTGGCCCGGGTCGAGACTCGCTTGGGCCACTATAAGCATGCCCGCGAAATACTTTCCGCGGTCCTCACTTTCCACCCCCACCAGCGCGAGGCGCGGTTGCAGCTCGCCTATGTCAAGCTTTATCAAGGCAGATATGCCGCTGCGCTCGCCGACTTCACCCAATTGCTGAAAGCTGACCCGACCGACTTTGAAGCCTTGCTCGGCAACGCGCGCGCCTATTATTATCGCGGGGACATCGCCTATTCCTACGCGCTCGTCAGCAAGCTGGTAAAAGACCGTCCCAACGACTACGACGCAGTCTTCCTCCTCGCCAACCTCGAGCGCGCCCGTCACCATCCGCAGCAGGCTCTCGAGCTCCTTGCGCAAGCGAATCAACTGAGCCCCGGGAACAGCGAAGCTCTCCAGCTCGAGAGGAATCTCCGCCAGGAACAAGCGCCCACTTTTCACGCTAGCGCCTCCTATGCGCGCGAAATCAGCGCCGGCAACGGTTCCCCTGATTTGATCGGATTTTCCGGCCAGGACCTGCGGCGGTATGGATATGAGGCCTCGTTCGACTTTTCGGCGTTGCCCCGTACACGGTCATCAGTTTCCTTTGACGCCATCCCGCTGACAAGCCCCGGCCCCTTGGGCGGAGCGGTTGCGCCGGCACAGCTAGTTTACCGCCAAACCACGCCCATCTACTCAAACCTCATTCTGCGCATGGGCGTGGGACTGATGCGATTCGGGCCGGGCGGGCTCGAAGACATTCCCGGCCAGTCGGAACCTGTCTCTGGCCCCACCTTCCGGCCGTTGGGGTTCGTGAGCGCCAGTTATGCCCTGAAGAAGAACCTCGATCTCGATCTGACCGCGGCGCGCGACCCGGTTCCCTACACTCCCCTTTCTGCGCGCATGGGCGTCATGGCGAGTCGCTTGGAAGCAGGGTTGAAGTACTCCTTTGCTTCGCGCAGCGATTTGTGGCTCGACCTCTTTTATGCCCGCTTCTCCTCCATCCGGTTCCAGCAGCTTGGACTTTTGAATGGAAACCCAAGTCTTGTCGACGGGGGCACACGCCGTGAACCGGCGCGCGGGGGTTCTGTGACTTTGCTGCGGAATGTCCTTCGCTTCGAGCGCGTATCGCTCGATATGGGATACCAAGGCCGAGCATTCGCTTTTGCTGGGTCTCAGCAGCAGGATTACATGGGATTCTTTAACCCGGCGTTTTACCAGGTGCACCAACTCACTGCACGGGTTTACGGCTCCCTTCGCGGCCCGCTCGGCTACGATTTCTCCGCGGGCTTGGGGGTGCAACAAGTCGACACACATCAGCCTTTCACACAGGCCTTGAACTTCAATCCTGCCCTGTTTTACAAAATCCACCACCGCCATTCCCTCAAGCTCGGATACTTGCATTACAACTATGCGCAAAGCCTGGGCGTGATTCGGGGGAATGGCGTCATCTTATCGACAGACTCGAGGTTTTGAAAGCTGGGCTAGCCGCTGACCACCGTATCTCCGATTCCCTGGGCCAAAAACCCACCATCCACGGCGAGGATTTCGCCGGTCACGAAGCTGGCGCTGTCTGAGGCCAGGAAAATAGCCGCTCCCTGGATTTCCTCCAAATTCCCGAACCGCCTCATCGGAGTGCGGGAGAGAATGGACGCTTTGCGACCCGGTTCATTAATGATGTTGCGGTTGAGAGGCGTCTCGAAGACTCCCGGCGCCAGAGCGTTCACTGTAATGTTGTACCTCGCCCATTCGGCGGCCAGGGAGCGTGTCAACATCACCACACCCCCTTTGCTGGCACAGTACGCTGTGGCTTCGTAGCTGCTTACCAGTCCGGCCAGTGAAGCCATATTGATGATGCGGCCTTTCCCTTGCTCCTTCATCACGCGGCCCACCATCTGGCAAGCGTACCAAGTGCCTCTCAGGTTGGTGTCAAGAATACGGTTCCAATCCACGTCCGCCAGTTCCAGCGAGGGAACTCGCTTGGTGGTTCCGGCAGAGTTTACGAGGATGTCTATTCGCCCCAGTTGCCTCACCATCAAGTCCATAACGCGCTGAATATCGCTGCGGCTTGTAACGTCGGCGGTGGCTTCAACGGTCCGGCGGCCTAGCGCCCGAATTTCTGAGGTCGTCTTCTTGACTTCCGCGCCACGCCGGCTCACCGCGACCACATCGGCGCCCGCTTGTGCGAAACCCAGGGCGATTGAGTTGCCCAGCCCACTGGTGCCGCCAAACACCAGCGCACACTTTCCGTCCAAACTCAGCCCAGTATAGTTGCTCACGATTCTTGCCCTCAATTCGAAGATACACAGCGCGACCGCTGCCCGCAACCAAAAAGAATCGGCAGGTGGGCAGATCCGCCGAGTAGTGATAGGATTCTTCGGACGAGAGTGGCAAACTTTATCCGAGGTCAAGACTCAATGGACTCAACCGAATTGACCCGCCTTTATGATTTCAGCGGCCAGACCGTGGTGATCACTGGAGGCACAGGAACTCTGGGAGGTGAAATCGCCTGCTCCCTGGTGGGATGCGGTGCCAACGTGGCGATCTTGGACCGCAATCTGAACCCCGCCCAGCACATTCTGGAGCTCATGGAACGACGTGCAAATCACGCGGTGGCGGTCCGCGCCGACGTTCTAGACCGAGAAAGCTTGCGCCAAGCGGCGCAGCTCATTCTTGACAAGTTCGGCGCCGTTCATGGCTTAGTGAACGCGGCGGGAGGCAACTTTCCGCAAGCGACCACTTCGGCGAGCCTCTCCTTTTTCGATTTAACCCCGGAGGCTTTCCGCGGGGTGTTCGACTTAAACATCCTGGGGACCATGCTTCCCTGTCAGGTGTTCGGTAAATTCATGGCGGAGAAAGGCAAAGGGGTCGTCCTGAATGTTTCCTCCATGAACGCCTTCCGTCCCTTGACTCGGATCCCCGCTTACTCAGCCGCGAAGGCTGGCGTCAGCAACTTCACCCAGTGGCTCGCCGTACATATGGCCCAGGTTTATTCGCCAGGCA
>Ga0187781_10002882_pt1 | contig 13034 bp, 11 predicted proteins | sample 0715_SJ02_MP02_2_FD_132447 | JGI IMG/M metagenome (GOLD analysis project Ga0187781, IMG submission 132447) | Tropical peat soil microbial communities from peatlands in Department of Meta, Colombia - 0715_SJ02_MP02_20_MG | ecosystem: Environmental > Terrestrial > Soil > Wetlands > Peat | place...
AGCGCCGTTTCCTATCACATGTTGGGAGTGCCTACGGCGATGTTTACGCCCTTGTTCGTCATATCGCGCACCACTGGCTGGAGCGCTCACATCATCGAGCAGCGCATCGACAATAAAATCATCCGCCCCAGCGCTAACTACGTGGGTCCAGAGGATCTGAAGTTTGTTCCCATCTCGCAACGAGGCTAGTGCCAAGCCATGTCCTCGCATACCAGTAACGTTCGTCCCCAACCCGACAAGGTTCTTGTCGATATCGCCGACTACGTGCTTGATGCGCCCGTCGATTCGAAGGATGCCATCGACACGGCCCGCTACTGCCTTTTGGATACCCTTGGATGTGGGTTCGAGGCGCTTGAATATCCTGCGTGCACCAAGCTGCTCGGGCCCATCGTCCCTGGAACCGTCGTGCCCAATGGTGCGAAGGTGCCGGGCACTTCGTTTCAGCTCGACCCGGTACAGGCCGCCTTCAATATCGGCGCCATGATCCGCTGGCTCGATTTCAACGATACCTGGCTCGCTGCCGAATGGGGACACCCCTCGGATAATCTTGGCGGCATCCTGGCCTGCGCGGACTGGCTTTCGCGCAACGCGGTAGCAGCGGGGCACAAGCCGTTATTTGTTCACGACGTGCTCGAATCGATGATCCGGGCGCACGAGATCCAGGGCTGCATTGCCTTGGAAAATTCCTTTAACAAAGTCGGCCTCGATCACGTCGTGCTCGTGAAAGTCGCGACGACGGCGGTCGTTTCCAAGCTGCTGGGACTGAGCCGCGAGGAAACGATCAACGCACTGTCGCTGGCCTGGGTTGACGGACAGTCGCTGCGCACCTATCGGCACGCCCCGAACACGGGCTCGCGTAAGAGCTGGGCGGCCGGCGACGCAACCTCACGCGGGGTACGACTGGCGTTGATTGCCCGTAGTGGTGAAATGGGCTATCCGTCGGTGCTGACGGCCAAGACCTGGGGCTTTTACGATGTTTGTTTTGGCGGCAAACCCTTTCGGTTCCAGCGCCCCTATGGCAGCTATGTCATGGAAAACGTGCTCTTTAAAATCTCGTTTCCGGCCGAATTTCATGCGCAGACGGCCGTCGAGGCAGCGATGAGCTTGCACCACGAAATTGCTCGCTTAGGGCGCACTGCGGAGCAAATTCGCAAAATCACCATACGCACGCACGAGGCATGCATCCGGATCATCGACAAAAAGGGACCGCTGAATAACCCGGCCGACCGAGACCATTGCATCCAGTATATGGTCGCAGTACCACTTTTGTTCGGACGACTCACGGCGCAGGACTACGAGGATGCGGTGGCTGACGATCCGCGCATCGACCAGTTGCGCGAAAAAATCCACTGCGTGGAGGATGAGCATTTCACTAAGGATTATCACGATCCGCAAAAGCGTTCTATTGCCAACGCGCTTGCCATCGAATTTGATGACGGCAAAAAGCTCCCCGAAGTTGTGGTCGAGTTTCCGATTGGCCACAAGCGCCGACGCAAAGAAGGTATGCCGGTTCTGATGGAGAAATTCAAAACAAACCTGGCAAGGGTTTTCCCGGAGAAACGAACGGCGACCCTTTTTGCGTTGGCCAATGACGCTAAGCGGCTCGATGCCACGCCCGTACATGAGTTCGTCGACCTCATGACCATCGGATGACGTTTGGGTGACGCTCGAATCACAACCGCAGCAATACCATCTCGCGCGAAGGCACAGCGGCAGGCGACATGGTTAGCGAAAAGTCCCCGAGCAGATTTTTTGTAGCCAGGGGCGGTCACGCGGCGGCCTTGCTGCTTACTTTGTCGGCCTTGGGCGGATGCGCAACCCAGTACGATTTGACACTTACTCCCCGAGATGGCAGCAAACCGGCTTTTGGTACGGCGCGCGACCTGGGACCGGGCCAAGCGCGAGTGTCGATCGAAATAGGAGACAAGACGTATCTTGGCACCTGGACACTGGTCGCTGCCGAGCGTTCGACGACGTATGTGGGGGCCTCGTCCTGGGGTTGGTGGGATTGGGGTCCCAACAGCGCAAGCGCCCGGGCCTCCGGCGAGACGGTCGCCAAGGCCTTGCTTCAAGCCTTCGACGGCTCCGGCATGCGGTGCGACTTCTTCGGTCCCACGCTCGGCCACGGAACCGGCACATGCATTGACGACAAGGGCCAGATTTTCGACGTTCAATTTCGTTCACGGAACTCCAAATGACAATCAACGATCCGTTTCAATGCCTACGCACACTCGCCGTTCCCGGTGCCGGCGAAGCACGTTACTTTCAATTGGCGGCGCTCGAGTCAGCCGGATTGGGAAAAATTTCGCGGTTGCCGATCTCGATTCGCATCGTGCTCGAATCTGTGCTGCGCAACTGCGATGGCCGCAAGGTGACGCAGGAGCACGTTCGCCAGCTCGCAGGTTGGCAGTGCACTGCCGAACGTACCGAAGAGATCCCGTTCGTGGTCGCGCGGGTCGTGCTGCAGGATTTCACCGGAGTGCCTTTGCTGGCCGATCTGGCCGCAATGCGAAGCGTTGCGCTTCGAAGCGGCAAGGATCCCGGACGTATCGAACCACTGGTACCGGTGGACCTGGTCGTCGACCATTCCGTAATGATCGATTACTACGGCACGCCCGATGCGCTCGATTTGAACATGAAACTGGAATTTCAACGCAACCGCGAGCGCTATCAGTTCATGAAATGGGGCATGCAGGCATTCACCACATTTGGTGTCGTACCGCCAGGATTCGGCATCGTCCACCAGGTCAATCTCGAGTACCTGGCGCGCGGCGTACACAAAGATAAAAACAACGTCATTTATCCCGATACCCTGGTCGGAACCGACAGTCACACGACGATGATCAACGGTATCGGCGTCGTCGGCTGGGGCGTTGGCGGTATCGAGGCCGAGGCGGCGATGCTCGGCCAGCCCCTGTATTTCCTGACCCCCGATGTGATCGGTGTGGAACTCACCGGTGAGCTGCGCGGCGGTGTCACGGCAACCGACCTCGTACTGACCATAACGGAGATGTTGCGCAAGGAAAAGGTGGTTGGAAAGTTCGTCGAGTTCTTTGGCCCCGGCACGGCATCATTGTCGGTTCCGGACCGAGCGACCATCGCCAACATGGCGCCCGAATACGGGGCAACCATGGGCTTTTTCCCGATCGATGAAAAAACGCTGGCCTATTTCGAGGGCACCGGTCGCACGCGCGCCGAAATCGACACGTTTGCGGCGTACTTCCGGGCACAGCAGATGTTCGGTATTCCTTTGATAGGCCAGATTGATTACTCCAAGACCTTGCGGCTGAACTTGGCAAGCGTCGCGCCTTCCCTTGCCGGGCCCAAGCGACCTCAAGACCGGATCGAGATTGGCAAGGTCAAGGCAAACTTCACCGAACTGTTTTCTAAGCCAGCGTCAGAAAATGGATTTAATCAACCGGCAGCGCGTCTTGGGCACCAGGTCCGAACCAGCAGCGGCCTGGACATTGCCAATGGCGATGTTCTGATCGCAGCCATCACCTCGTGCACCAACACGAGCAACCCGAGCGTGCTGCTGGCCGCCGGTTTGCTCGCAAAAAAGGCTGTCGAAGCCGGCCTGCGCGTCAAGCCGCAAGTTAAGACATCGCTGGCTCCCGGCTCGCGGATTGTGACGCAATATCTGCAGCGCGCGGGCTTGCTCACGTACCTAGAGAAATTGGGATTTAATGTCGCGGCATATGGGTGCACGACCTGCATCGGAAACTCCGGGGATCTGCGCCCTGAGATCGTCGATGCGATTACACAAAACGATCTCGTCTGCGCGGCCGTACTGTCGGGCAACCGCAATTTTGAGGCGCGCATCCATCCGAACATCAAGGCCAACTTCCTTGCCTCCCCACCATTGGTGCTTGCGTATGCTATCGCCGGCACCGTGCTGCGGGACCTCATGACCGAGCCCGTTGGAATCGGCGACGGAGGACGCAAAATTTGGCTCGGTGACATCTGGCCCAGCGCAGCGGAAGTCCAAGCGCTTGTTCCCCAGGCAATGGATCCCAAGGCCTTTCGCGCCAGCTACGCTCGTGTGAAAACCGAGCCCGGTCGCTTGTGGCAAGACATCGAAGGCGGAATTGGCCAAACCTATTCCTGGCCCAAATCCACCTATATCGCCGAGCCGCCGTTTTTTGCCGACTTCTCACTGCAGGCGCCGGCACTCACGCCCCCGGTCAAAAATGCGCGGGCGCTGGCAATTTTCGGCGACTCGATCACGACCGACCATATATCACCGGCCGGTTCGATCAAGGACACGTCGCCCGCCGGCCGCTGGCTGATCGAGCACGGTGTTGCCAAGGTCGACTTCAACAGCTACGGATCGCGACGCGGCAACCACGAGGTGATGATGCGCGGCACCTTTGCCAACGTGCGCATCAAGAACCTGATGGTGCCTGCCGCCGCGGATGGATCCCGAGTCGAGGGCGGCATCACAATCCATCGCCCCTCAGGCGATCAGATGTCGATCTACGACGCGGCGATGCGTTACCGCACTGCCGGGGTGCCCACGATTGTTTTCGGGGGTGAGGAATACGGCACGGGGTCCTCGCGGGACTGGGCTGCGAAGGGCACGCAGCTTTTGGGCGTACGCGCGGTCATTGCACGCAGCTTTGAGCGCATACACCGCAGTAACTTAGTGGGCATGGGGGTGCTGCCATTGCAGTTTAATGGCGGCGACAGCGCCTCCTCGCTGCAGATAGCGGGTGACGAAACGTTCGATCTGCTCGGTTTGGAGGATTTGCGACCCCGCCAACTGGTGACGCTCGCCATTCGCAGTGCAGATGGGTCGTTGCGAACTGTGCAATTGACATTGCGGATCGACACGCCCATCGAGGTCGACTACTACCGGCACGGCGGCATCTTGCCGTTCGTTCTTCGGCAGTTGCTCGCGCCGTAGGGGTGTTCGGGGTGCCCGCCGACGACGCGCTGCCGCAGGACAGTTGCGCCTACGGCGCGCGGCTTGCCATGCCGCCACGTGTGGTGATCGATACCAACGTGTGGCTCGACCTATTCGTCTTTCAGGACCGGGCCGTCCTGCCGTTGGCCCAGGCCTTACAAAGCGCAGCGCTAGTGGCGATTCGCAGCTGCCAAACGGACGCGGAACTGCTTGTGGTATTGGCCAGACCCCGATTTGCCCGACTCGCCGGTGCGTCCAGTTCGGCACTCATGCAGCATTGGCTGGCGCTGGCCCAATGTACGACGACGCTTGGCAGCGCACCGTGGCTATGTCGGGACCCCAACGACCAGAAATTCCTTGACCTGGCCTACAGCGCACGTGCCCACAGCCTCATTACCAGGGACCGCGCATTGCTGCGCTTGGCGCCAGCAGCACGCCCGACGGGATTGCGCATTGTCGGGCCGGCAGCTTTTGGCGCGGCACCGGACAATTGGCCGGTGCAAAATCAGGGCTGTTTCATTGCAGCCGACCGTTTTAGTAACCGGACGACCGGAGCATGACGCACACTGCCGGCTCGCCGCCCCTAGGCGAAATGGGCCCTTCCAAATTACCCGGAGTTGGTACAACCATCTTCACGGTGATGTCCCAGCTTGCGCAGGAGCACGGAGCCATCAATCTGGGGCAGGGATTTCCTGATTTCGATTGTGACCCGCAGCTGCAGCGCCTCGTAACGCAGGCAATGGCGCAGGGCGAAAACCAGTACGCGCCAATGGCCGGTTTACCGGAACTTCGGCGGGCCATAGCCGCCAAGATCGAGCGGCTGCAAGGGTGCCGCTACGACCCCGATCACCAAATCACGATCACCGCCGGCGCGACGCAGGCGATTTTCACCGCCATTGTGGCGCTGGTGCGCCCGGGTGACGAAGTCATCATCCTGGAGCCCGCGTACGATAGCTACCTGCCGTCCATCGCACTTGCCGGGGGGCAGACGGTTGCTGTTGCGCTGGACCATGCCAAGGATTACCGAGTGGACTGGGACCGGGTGCGCGCTGCCGTTACACCGCGCACACGCCTGCTGATCGTCAATTCACCGCACAACCCGACGGGAAGCGTATTTGATGAGCAAGATATTCGCGCCCTGGAGCACATTGTTCACAAGAACGGGCTTTTCTTGCTCTCCGATGAAGTCTATGAGCACATCGTCTTTGACGGCAAACCGCACCATAGCGTGGCTTCGTCGGCTGAGCTGGCGGCACGCTCCTTCGTCGTCTCGAGCTTCGGCAAAACCTTCCATAGCACGGGATGGAAAATTGGCTATTGCTGTGCACCCTCGGCGCTGATGGCCGAATTTCGCAAGGTCCATCAGTTCAATGTTTTTGCCGTCAACCGCCCGATGCAGTCGGGCATCACCCGCTATCTTCAGAATCCTTCACCGTATTTGCAATTGGCGTCGTTTTACCAAGCCAAGCGCGATCATTTCCTTGCCGGTTTGGCTGCCACGCGCTTTGAACCGTTGCCTTGTCCGGGCACCTACTTTGTGCTTGCCGGTTACCGTTCGATCTCCGAAGAGCCCGATACAGAATTTTCGCGACGACTTTTGATTGAGCACGGGGTCGCTTCCATTCCCTTGTCGGCGTTCTACCAAAAGCCGTTTGACAATCGCGTCATTCGTTTTTGCTTTGGCAAGCAAAAACAGACGCTCGACGCGGGCCTCGAGCGACTAGCGCGCGTTTAGACCCCGCTGCTGCCCAGTGCGCGGCGCGAGCGCCGAGTTACCCGCACGCTCTGTGCCTGCCTAAAGGATCTGCGCGACGGCCGCGAAGGTCAGTCGTGGTCCGCGAGGAAAATTCTTCGACGCATCGGCGGTCCCGATGTTGACGAGAAAATTGGAGCGAAATCGTCCGTCCGGGAAAAATTCGGCGTCGACCGCCGCGGCGTCAAAACCCGACATCGGTCCGCAATCCAAGCCCAGCGCGCGCGCTGCAAGTATCAGATACGCGCCTTGCAGGCTGCCGTTGCGAAAAGCGGTGTCCCGGGCAAGCGTTGGGTTGTTTTCGTAAAGCGGCTTGGCATCGTAGGCCGGAAACTGCGACGGCAGCAGCTCGAAGAATCGCGTATCGCTGGCAACAATGACTGTTACCGGTGCGGCCATCGTCTGCGCGACGTTACCTGCGCTCAGTGCCGGCTTTAGTCGTTGCTTGGCACCAGGGCTGCGGACAAAAACAAACCGTGCCGGCTGACAGTTAAACGACGTCGGTCCCCATTTGAGCAATTCATGCAATTCGTGCAGTGTTTCGTCGGATAAGGGTTCGGGTCCAAATCCGTGCGCCGTATGCGCGGCGCGAAAAAGTTGATCAAGCGCCGATTCCGGCAGCGGATTTCTCATTTGCACAAATGCTCCCTGAGTACGTTTGCCATTCGCTCTGGATCCCGAAGCATACCGAAAGAGCCTGCGGGCCGTGAATCGCTGGCTTTGGTTTCCTGCCGGCCAAGCAATCAATCAAGCAGATCTTGCTTTGTTGCGGTCGGCAGGATCTGCGCCGACTGCTCGTTAGGCAGTGCCTCAACCTCCTTGAGCGCGCGCTGCATTTGGCGCGTGCGCGTGTCAGCGGCATCCAAAGTATTGGACACCGTGCGCACCTGCTCGCGAATCTTGCTCAGCCAGTCGCCAAATCGGGAAAATTCGGTCTTTACCGCCCCGAGCAAGCGCCATACCTCCGCCGAGCGTTGCTCGATCGCGAGCGTCCGAAAGCCCATCTGCAGCGTGTTGAGCATGGCAAATAGTGTCGTTGGACCGGCGACGACGACGCGTCGCTCGCGATTGAGCGCATCGACCAGCCCGGGACGACGCAAGATCTCCGCAAACAAACTCTCCGACGGCACAAACAAGATCGCAAAGTCCGTCGTATATGGAGGCTCGATGTATTTTTCGCGGATGCTTCGCGCTTCGAGCTTGATGCGGTTTTCCAACGCTCGTGCCGCATCTTCCACCGCCTCGGCGTCACCGAGCTCCTGCGCACTTTGCAGGCGTTCGTAGTCCTCCGCCGGAAACTTGGCGTCAATCGGCAGCCAAACGGTATCGCCCCCACCGCGACCGGGCAGGCGAATGGCAAATTCCACCCGCTCTGTGGAACCTGGCCGAGTTGCCAAGTTCGCCGCATACTGATCGGGCAAAAGAACTTGTTCGAGCATTGATCCGAGTTGCGCCTCGCCAAAGATCCCCCGAACCTTCACGTTGCCCAAAACGCGCTTAAGGTCGCCGACCCCGGCCGCAAGCGATTGCATCTCTCCTAGTCCCTGGTGGACCTGCTCGAGACGCTCGGAAACGAGCCGAAACGATTCGCCCAAACGAGTCTCCAGTGTAGTCTGCAGCTTTTCTTCAACCGTCGCGCGCATCTGCTCAAGTCGCGCCTCGTTACCTGATTGCAGTGCCTGTAGTCTCGCCTCCAGCGTCGACCGGATCTCCGCGAGACTGCGTTGCGTGGTGGCGCCTAACTCACTGAGGTGTTCCTGCATCGTCCGCCCATAGACTCCGAGCTGCTCGGTTTGCAGCCCGGCGGACTGGACGAGCTGCGTACCGAGTGCGGACTGCAGCTGACCGAGTCGCTGATCGGTCTCCATGCGTGAGGAGCTCGCATTGCTCTCCAGCGCCTGGCGCAGGTCGCGCTCGAGTCGCTCGTTGTCCTCGCGCAATCGCTCCATCGTCCGTTGCAGGTCAGCGGCCGCCAGTCGCTGCCTTCCCATCCCCAATAAGACCAGCACGGCAACGCCAAGAGCCAGTGCTAGCGCCACCCCAAGGAGCAGCGCTGACAAGATAGGCAAGGCTTGCATAGGTTTGACTGTACAACGCGCCGCCAGCGATTACGCTTCGCGCAGCGAAGCCAGAGGAGGTGTCCCGAGTACCCCGCGCATGCCGATCCAGCCGCCAAGCAGTGCCGCCACGATACCGCCGCTCACACCCGCCACCGGCACCCAGACGTGTACAACAAAATCAAAATCAAAGACAAATTGCGCCAGCGCCCATCCCACAGCAGCCGCGCCCACGGTCGCCATCACACCCGAAAGGGTGCCAACCAGGATCAGTTCTGCCCTTTGCGCTCGCGCCAATTGCTCGCGAGAGGCGCCCAGCGTCCGCAACAACGCAGCCTCGCGGACGCGCTCATCGTGCGAGGACACCAGCGCGGCGTACAGCACCAGGATGCCAGCGGCAAGTGCGAATACAAACAAAAACTGGGCGGCATCGATGAGCTGGTCCAGCATGCCGCGCACCTGCCTGAGGACCTGGTCGATATCGATCACCGTCAGATTGGGAAAGTCGCGCACCAGCTCGTTCACCACAACGGCCTGCTGCGCCGGCAAATAAAAGGACGTGATGAAAGTCTGTGGCGCTTGGCGCAGGAGCGATGGCGACATGATCACGAAAAAATTCACCCGCATCGAATTCCAATTCACCGCACGAATACTGCTAACCCTTGCCTCCACAATCTGTCCAGCGACGTCGAACCGCAGGACTTGCCCCAGGTCAATTCCGAGTCGCTTTGCAATGCCTTCTTCAATAGAAAGTTCGGCCGCATCCGGCGCAAACCAGCGTCCTTGTTCGATACGATTGTGCGCCGGCGGCTGCGCCCGATACGACAGATTAAATTCCCGATCGATCAAGGCTTGTGCGCGCGCGTCCCCATAGCTCTCGGGCCCCACTTTTTTGCCGTCGATCTGGACCAAGCGTCCGCGGATCATGGGTTCAAGCGCGACCTCATCAATGTGCGCGGCTCGCAGCCGAGCGGCGATGGCATCGACCTGTTCCGGTTGAATATTGATCACGAAGTGATTGGGAGCATCTAAGGGTGCCTGCTCGTGCCACTCATTGACAAGATCGGTGCGCGCGATGGCCAATGCCAGTATCGCCATAAGCCCGGTCGCTAACGCGATGAGCTGCGCCAGGTTCGTGCCGCGTCGCCGCTGCATAGCGGCCAGCGCAAACTGCAAGGACCATCCGACCGTTCGATGCTCTTGACGACGAATCCACTGCAGCAGGCGCAGGGCGAGGTCGGCAAACGCCCCAAAGCAAGCAAGACAACCCAAAAACCCGCCGCCGACGATCAAACCCAGACGCAGTTCACCCGCGGTCCAAAAAAGCAGCAGCGCAAGTCCGGCCATGCCCATAAGGTACACAAGCCAGGTTCGCGGCGACTGCAAGCCGACATCGCGGCGCAAAACGCGTACCGGCGGCACCCGCCGAAGCTGCTCGAGCGGCGGTACGGCAAAGCCTAGCAAAAGCACCATCCCGCAAAACATTCCTTGCACACCGGGATACAAGGTTGGCCAAGGCAAATCCTGCCGCAAAAGACCCGAAAGCAATCCAACGAGCGCAAAATGCAGCGCCAGGCCGATGATCACGCCGACCAGACTCGCAATCAGACCGACGGATGCGAATTCCAGTACGAACAAGCGCAGCATGTCGTTCTGAACAAGTCCCATGCAGCGCATCAGTGCGCAGCTATCGAGGCGGCGCGCCACAAACCTACGGGCCGCGGCGCTTACCGCGACTGCCGCAATCATTACCGTTAGCAGCGCAACCAATCGCATAAAGCGATCGGCTCGCGTGAGGGACCTTTGCAGCTCCGGCCGCCCCTCGTCAAGCGACTCCAAGTGCTGGCCACGCTGCAGCCTGGGACCCAAGGAGGAAATCAGGGCGCGTACGGATGCCGCTTCCCCTGCAACCATCCACCGGTAAGCAACTCGGCTGGCCGGCTGCACCAACCCGGTTGCGGGCAAATCCCTGGCGTTCATGAGCACGCGCGGTGCGAACCCCATCACCTGTATCGCACGGTCCGGTTCCGAATCGATAATTGCGCCGATGCGCAGCCAACTGTTACCCAAGCGCAGACTATCGCCTTGCCGCACGCCAAGAGCAATCAGCAGCTGCGGCTCCACCCAAACGCTCCCGCTTTCCGGGATACCGTTGGCCGCACGGCGTACTCCGCTTTCGTTGATCTGCACGTAACCGCGCAACGGATAGCCATCCGTGACGGCCTTGACGGCCACGAGCACGCTCGCCTGCGCTTGCGATTCGGATAGCGCCATGCTGGGAAAGGAAACTGCGAGAGCACTGCGCAGTCCCAGTTGCGCTGCGGTTTGCATCAGTGCCTCGTCGATCGGGCGATCCGAATCCAACACGGCATCGCCGCCCAGGTATTGCGCGGCGTCGCGCTGTAACGCGGATCGAGCACGATCGGCGAGAAAACCCACGCTCGACATCGCCGTTATCGCTATCACGATGGCCAGAGCCAGCAGACGCAGTTCGCCACTGCGCCAATCACGCCGCGCCATTCGCAGTGCCAGCCCCACCGAGGTTGCAAGTCTCATCGCGCGCCGATTCTACGACCGCGGCGGCACAAAGCGCACTGGCGTCGGCAACATTTCACGACGTTGGCGCGTCGTGGGTGCCTTAGCGATTGATCGTCGCCGCGCCGACAGCGCACACGACTTCATCTTGCGATCCAGTGCCACCCGAACAACCAATCGCACCGATCAGTTTTCCCTCCTCGATCAGCGGGATGCCGCCGCGCGAGGCGATCACATCGTCGATCGTCAGCACGTACTTGTAATCTTGTTTTTGCACGGCGTCTTCAAAGACTTTTGTCGGACGGCGGAACTTGGCTGCAGCGCGGGCCTTGTGCTGCGCGACGGCGATTGACGCCAATTGCGCTCCATCCATGCGCAAGAACGCGACCAGGTTGCCGCCGGAGTCGGCAACAGCGATGTTTAGCGGCCATCCGCGCTTGTTCGCCTCGGTGACAGCCGCCTGCAGCACGGCCTGCGCGCGCGCAGCCGAAATCGGCGCCCCATAGGCGGTGTTATATGGCAGCTTTTCTGGAATTGCATCGCGCGGGTCCGGCGCTGGAGTCGGCGCTTCTTGCGCACGAACCATGGCCGCGCAGACAACAAGCCCTGTCCCGAGAATCGTCAGCCAGCGACGGACAACGTTCATGTTCTTTCTCCGCTACAAATGTGCGAACCTAATTGCGCTCGATCAACTCGATTCGGTACCGGTCGGGGTCCTCAACAAACGCAATCACCGTACTACCGCCCTTGACCGGCCCCGGTTCTCGTACGACGTTGCCCCCGGCCGCACGAATCCGTTCACACGTGGATGCAACGTCGGAGACGCCCAAAGCGATGTGCCCGTACGCCGTACCCAGCTCATAGTGAGCTACGCCGTAGTTGTAAGTCAGCTCGATCTCAGCGTCGCCGTCCGCATTACCCTTGCCAAATCCGACAAAGGCCAAGGTATATTTTTGCTCCGGCCGGTCGCTGGTGCGCAGCAGATTCATACCCAGCACTCGCGTGTAAAAGTCGATCGAACGCTGCAGGTCGCCGACTCGCAACATCGTGTGCAGCAGCTTCATGAAAACGCCTCCTTCGCAAAGCCGAATCATTGCACCAGAGACCCGTTTGCGCCAGCGAGCACGGCGGCTCATCCCCACACCCGTGCGGGCTCTCAGAAAAATCTCTTAATGACGCGCGCGAAAGTGGTAGATGCCATAGACGAGCGAATTGACGGCCAACACCCCGATTCCCAACGTGATCTGCAATTGTCGAGTCAGTGCGGCCGGGTAAAGAAGCGCAAGCACGTAGTGCTCAAGAAACCCCTCTGAGTACCCAAGTTCGCCTGCCGAGCGCCTCAGCATGTTTTCAAGCGGGGTCAGGGGGCAGATCCAGCCGCTAAATTCAATCAGGGCGCCCCAGCCGACGGAGGCCAAATGCACCCATTTGAGCTTTGGCCATCGTAAAACCAGCAAGGCGCCGAAAACTACGAAAACGATGAACGCGACGTGCACCAGCAAGATCACATCGGCAGCAAGCAGGGTCAACATCGTTGCGCTCCGGTGCATTTCGTAATCGATGCAAATTGTGTCCTTCTCTTACTACTGCGCGCGAAACCACTCGGATCCTCTTGGGAGCAGCAATTTACTGTTAGCAGCGGCGCAAGGGAAGTTGCACGATGCCAGCGCCGATGACAAAAGCTGCCAAAAAGCAAGTCGCTTTGTTTCGCATTTAAGTCCAACGTTACCCGCGCCAGCACCCGTGTTGTCGATCCACAGGATCCAGCATCGAGTTTGTCCTG
>Ga0187781_10002883_pt1 | contig 13034 bp, 2 predicted proteins | sample 0715_SJ02_MP02_2_FD_132447 | JGI IMG/M metagenome (GOLD analysis project Ga0187781, IMG submission 132447) | Tropical peat soil microbial communities from peatlands in Department of Meta, Colombia - 0715_SJ02_MP02_20_MG | ecosystem: Environmental > Terrestrial > Soil > Wetlands > Peat | place...
ACACGACGAGAATGGCGAAGGAACGGATTCGGCAAGCCCGCCAGTTCTCACATCTCTACATTCCCGACGCTTTACAGGACCATATGATCGGCGAGGAACATTGGGACCTAATTGACACGGGCTCACAGCAGGCTGCTGAAGGAATATCCAAAGCGGAACAGGCAGAGCGGGGGGAAACCGCGGAGGAGCCCCTGAGGTTCCCGGAGCTGCTGCCGTCGCCACTTCAGAAGGCTGAGCAGGAGAGGGCTGCGAAAGAGGCGGAGGAAGCCAAACGCCGTGAGGCTGAGAAGAAACGTCGAAAAGGGAAAGTCGTTGAAGAGCCGCAACCTCAGCAAACCCCGCCTGAAGAAGACCCGTACGTCCAGTTGCTTCAACAATGGGAAGAAATGGAGCGGGCTGACAGAGAACTGGAGGAGAAACTCAAGAAAAAGGAAGGAGACCGCAGGAATGATTGAATGTCTCTTGACTCCTGCCTGAGACCTCGGCTCAATTGTGATGTTCTCCCACGGCTGAATGAAGCATGTGGGATTTCCCGTTCAATTTTAAAGGTGAACTTGAAGGCGTTTTAGGTGTTCGCCTCACATGCGTTTACGCGGCATCGGAGTCGCTCTGCTTTTCGTCTTCCTCGCGGCTGGGATGGTTCAGAACGTATTCGCAGTCAGCTTTACCCCGCCGTTGTCGCCGTTGCCTCCCGGAAGTCAGGGGAAAGCCGTGGTCCTCTCGTCGTTGGACGCTCTGTATCCGATGGGGCAGTACGGTGTGGACATCACCTACTACCTGACTGAGGCAGGGTTTCAGGTAACGACCCTCACCAACCGCCAAATCTCGATCGATTTTCTTCTGACCCAACTCAACAATTACAGCGTCATCATTTGGCGGACGAACACCTACTATTGGAAGCATATCGAGTACTGGTATGTTGGCGAAGTGGCGAACTCCGCTACGGAGTTGAAGTATGCGTCGGATTTCGCTAATGGTTGGATTAACGCGAACGCTGGGATACTGGGTGTGAGCTTAGGGTTCTTCAAGTACCACTTCACAGCTCAAATGCTCAGTAACGTGCGGTTGGTGATGCTCTTAGCGAGCGACTCACTCTTCCTCAGCAGCTTCATGCTGAACGCGGGTGTGAGTGCGGTGATATTCTCGCTCGGACCGATCTCGCTCAGTTTCGGTCTCATCGACGATTTGACGACGGAGCTAGTGGCCTACCTGCTTATGGGGGAGGACGTGTCAACAGCGGTTTACAACGTTGTGTCGCCTTACGTTCAGAACTCGAATCCCGAAGACCCGTTGGACTCGAGTTATTCGCCGTCGTTCTGGTTTCAAGGAAACGGTGCGCTGACGATCTAGCGGCGTAAAAAATCCGAGCGGTTCATTGTCCGCTTTAAAACGAATTCGGTGAGCCGCCTTGGCTGAAGTTGCAACGGTTTGGACAGGCCACTGTATGCTTAGGGTTCCTAGCGCTGCTGTTGCTGGGGGTAACTCCATCAATCACTTCAGCCCCGACATGGTCTTCTTCAGTATTGGCAGCGTCGGGTACGAATCAGCCTCTTCACGCCGTTCAAGTCGGGCCTGTTGAAACATCCTCAACCTCCTTCCAAGGAAGCCCCCTTTCAGTCATCGCCAAGCCCGTATCCGCCACGTCTCCAGGCATTACTTCGACCGAGAGCTCTACTGATCAAGGGGTAAACCGTTCCCCGGCCGCTGCTGCGTGGTCATCGATTCAGTCAACGCCGCAATATTACTTGACGGTATCCTCGGCGTATGGGGCGCCAGCTGAAACCTACCTGAACCCGGGAGCGTCGACGTTTGATAATTTCGATAATTCCACGCTGTCGTCGTGGTGGACGGTGAACACTCCATACGGTTACTATAGTCAAAGCATGTCCTCATCCGTTTATCATGATTCCGAATATTCATGGGACATAAGCTTCCCATGGAACACCCCCGGAGCCTATAGCAATACGTACGCTGGCATATCGACTCCAATTACGGCGACCGCGTCCAGCATGACGATAGCCGTCTGGCTCAAAGACGATTACGGCGGAGGGACGACCGGTTACTGGTTCAAACAGGTCTGGTTGGGGACTCGGCTCTGTTACAGTGAGGATGTGGGGGCTGACGGGACATCGTGGGCTCAAGCCACGTGCAGGATGGATGATCTGCGGGTTGGAGAATCCTACACGCTCGCCATAGAATTGTGGCAGTATGGGTCGGTTAATCCTGTCACCAACTTCGGAGTCAACATGTACATTGACGATTTGTCTTTGAGTGGCGGCGCATTGGGTTCGGTCACGACAGTAGTCGGGAGCGGATACTTTCAAGCCGGGGCGGTCGTTACGGCTGCGGTTGACGCTCAAGCCTACATATCCCCCTCCTCCTACGCCGAGAACACAGGCTTCTCAGGGTCGGGCAGCGTACCGTCAAGCGGAACCTCAAGTTCGGTCACGTTCACGATTCAGGCTGCGTCCAGTATTACATGGAACTGGGCGGTGGCTTCAGGGTCGGAGTTTCAGCAAACATACTTCAACCAGAACAACCTCGTCTACATCTACAGCAGCGTGGTTGATCCCTCGTCGGGTGACATCTTCGCGGTTGGTACGTACGGGAGTTATGCTTGGGCGGAGAGGGTGCATGGGTACGACGGCAGCGTAGTCTGGCAGATGTATTACAGCGGTGGGAGCGGTAACAACTACTTCTACGGTGTAGTCGAAGTATCTGGAGACATTGTGGTCGCTGGCGCTGTTCCATCGGGTTCCAGTTTTCAGGCGTGGCTGCTGAGAATCAGCGGTTCAACTGGAAGCATCGTCTGGCAGGAAAAGTTCAGCGGAAGTTACGACTTCAACGCCATAACGGAAGATCCAGTCAGCGGAGACATCTTCGCTGCAGGTGAGGCCAATTCGCTATGCGCCGCAACCTGCGGTTTTCTGGTTCGCGCCCATTCCTCGAATGGGGGAGCTGTGTGGCAGCGCGGTTTTCGTCCTTCGACGACATCAAATGACTTCGCAGTCTTCCGTGGGGTTGCGTACACTTCCTCAGGCGATGTCGTGGCGGTGGGGAACGGATTTACCTTCACCAACCAGGTGGAAGATTGGTTTGGGGAGGCGGTGATGTTTGACGGGAATGGGAATCTTCTCTGGCATAAGGAGTATGACACGGGAATCTCATACTCGATATACTTCTACTCGACAACCGTCGCCTCCAACGGCAATATCGTGATTGGAGGAGGAATGATTTCAAACGGCTCAGGAGCACTACTAAGCCTGAGCCCGACGGACGGGAGCCTTCAATGGATGTACAGCTATGGGACAGGACCGATATGGTCGGTGGCGGCTGCTCCTGGGAGGGTATTCGCGGCGACTTACGCGCTGTACCAGCCTTCTCAACCAATCGCCAGCCCCGCAGTGCTGAGCACCGACAACTCCGGGAACCTTCAGTGGTTCAACGCCTACGCGCCCGCCGCCAATGCAGGTGGAGCTCTGTACGGCGTCGCGGTTGATCCCTCGACGTCTAACCTAGTGGCCGTGGGCTACTATGTTTCTAACGGGCTAAGTGGTGGGTTGATTCTTCGCAGCGATTACGCTGACGGATCAATTCCGACATGCAGCTTCTCATACCCTGTACCGTCAACGCAAACCTCAATCTCTCCCACAACAAGAACGCCTACAGTCACCTCCACAACGACAACGTCCGCAGCTTCGGGCACGGATTCTGGGGCATATGTGTCCTCAGCGGTGGCCACGGCGATGTGCCCGAACAATCCAGTGAACGTAACGATCGCGAGTTCTCCGTCAAACCTACAGGCGATATACGTGGACACAATCCTAGTGATTACGCCAGCGGTCTTTGTTTGGCAGGTCGGATCGACGCATACAATATCGGCGGAGACGCTCCTGAGTTGCGGAACCAGCTGCCAGTACGTGTTCACATCATGGAGTGACGGGGGTGCTTCAACCCACACGGTCACAGCTCCAAGCAGGCCAACCACCTATAATGCGACGTACACGCTCCAATACTATCTGACCATTGCTGTGTCTCCGACGGGCGCGGGTTCGGTCACTCCCAGCTCTGGATGGTACAATGCGGGAACAACCGTCTCTATAACGGCAGCCCCCGCATCAGACGACAGTTTCCTCTCCTGGATTGGAGCATGCAATGGGGGCAGTTTCTGTTACAGCGGCCCAAGTAATCCAGCCGTAGTTACTATGAACGGCGCAATCATTGAGACAGCGTCATTTCAAAATCCATCCCTCTGGGAGAACTTCTACAACTCCACATCGAGCTTCCAATGGGTAAGTCAGGTTTCGGGCGGAGATATTGTGGCTGTGGGAGCTGGCCCGCAGGCCGTAAGAGTTCACTCTGACGGAAGCCCCGTCTGGCAGTACTCGTATTCATCCCTTAGTTTCAGCGGCGGCTTTACTGTCAACGATGCTGCGTTCTCATCCACGACCGCATACATTGTGGGTTCGTACACGGATTCGAGTAACAATCTACATGGAGCATTGATTGTGGTCAATCTGTCGAATGGTTACGTGGCATTTGCGGAAAGCTACAGCCTATCTGGGGACCCCCCAGGGATACCGTCCGCCGCGGTGGCGGCAACATCCGCGGGGGCAAGCCTGTCACCTCTGGGGTCGATTTCGGTGAGTAGCGGCACGTACTCTGTCACATTCGCGGAAACAGGTCTCCCAACGGGGACTCAGTGGGAGCTGCTGTATGGTTCGAGTAATCCTCCGATCGGAGAGAACGAGGTTACGACCTCTCAGAGTTCGATTGTCGTTTCCGGGCTGAGTGGAACCGAATATTTCCAGTACCCAAGCAGCCAGGCAGGGTATGCGTGTACTGGCTACTGTGCTGGGGCAGTTACTGGTCCAACCACAGTCACCGCCGAATACGCTCAATCATCAATCTCGACAACTACTACTGTAGTGACGACGACAAGCTCAATGACCACGTCAACGACACTCACTGGGTCGCAGGGTAGCTACATAGCTTCCTTTCCAGCAACGAACACGATCACTCTAACCAGCAGCTCGAACGTGCCGATTGTTGTCGGCGGCGGAGCGGGGTTGATGGGTTTAACGTCGACGGGACAGATTAGTTGGCAGATCGGTTACTCGATCGGTTCGCCGCCTGGTGGAGGTTATGGGGAGACATTCTTCATCGATGCTCTCGCCGCTTCTGGGAGCAACATCTACGTTGGTGGGGGAGCAAGGGCCTTCATTCAACCCTACGGCATCTCGTCCTATGATTTGCCGATGTTTCTCATGGAAGTGAGCGTCTCTAATGGGGCGATGCAGTGGGTGCAGTTCTACGATTTCGGTCACCCCTACGACGCTCAAGGCCAACCGATAGTGGCCATGGTGATGGACGGGGGAAACATCGTCGCATCCATCGGCAACCCTGGAAGCTGGGGAAGAATCGTAGAGTTCAGTGGCAGCGGCGGGGTCAATTGGGTCAGCTCAGTCTCATTCCTCACGACCGCATCGCAGCTCGCGGTAACGTCCGCCGGGAACATAGTGGGGCCCGACAACGTTTACGGGTTAACGGAACTGAACAGTGGAGGCAGCTTCCTTTGGGACACAGAGTACAGCGGTGGACCGTACAAGGCGTGGGCGTATCCCGCTGGGGTCGCGGTGCTGTCGGATGGAAGCATCGTGATAGCGGGAAGCTTCCAAGACAACGGTGTTTCACCCAGCGTCGGCGGCGCTGCGCTCATGCGCGTTAATGGAGCCGACGGCAGCACCACAGCCAAGTGCAGTGGAGGCACCACGCCGACGACTCTCGGCTCGCAGCCAATAACGTTGAGCACTGTGTCCATATACGGCCCTGTGGGTTGGCTGACCTCCTCATCAATCGACTCATCCCTAACAATCACAGCGACCGCAATCACAACACCGCTTTACTGCTCAAACGGGATAGTGATAACGATAACTTCATCGCCTGTCACGGGTCCCGGTTTCGTCGTCGTTGACGGAAACGCGATCACCACGCCTGAAAGTTTCGTCTGGGCAGTTAGTTCGCAGCATGTACTTGCAGCTCAGTCTCCCGTTGCTGGAGGTTCAGGTGTTCAGTATGTTTGGCAGTCGTGGAGTGATGGAGGCGCTGAGTCACACATCCACACTGTCCCTAGCTCCTCGCAGACGGTCACCGCCGTGTTTCAGACGCAGTATTACTTGACTGTGTCTTCCGTTTGCGGTTCGAGTTCGAGCTGTGGTTCTCCTACCCCTACGAGCGGCTGGTTCGACGCGAGCAACTCAATCTCCGCGTCGATCTCATCCCCAGCCAGCGGAGGAACAGGCATGCAGTATGTCTCGACTGGGTGGGTTGGGACAGGGAGCGTCCCTACAAGTGGGACCAGTACTTCATTCAGTTTCACCATAACTGCCCCTTCGAGCATTGTTTGGGATTGGAAGACACAATACCAGCTCACTATGGCGAACAACGAACCTACGGAAGGCAGCATAACTCCGTCAGTAGGCACGCACTGGTACGATGCAGGCACGGTCGTGTCGATCACCGCAACACCTGCGTCCTCAGCCGCTTTCGCTTCATGGTCGGGAGTCGGCTCAGGCTCATACTCGGGCCCGCTGAATCCTGAGTCGGTTACGATGAATGGGCCGATTACAGAGACAGCGAACTTCCAGCAGGGCACAGTGACCATCACATTCTACACGAACGGGTTAGGCTCCGACGCTTATGGTACGATACTCATAGTAGACGGCAGCGGCTACGGGTACGGAGTTTTCCCGCAGAGCTTCCAGTGGTTGCCTAACTCAACTCATCAAGTGTCCGCCACAGAATACGTTCCCGGAGCTACCGGCGTTCAATATGCCTTCGAGTCGTGGACAAACGGTGGCAGTGTCTCAGGCTTGTCGGGCACCTACACGACTCCTTCATCCTCACAGAGTGTAACGGTGAACTTCGATACGCAGTATCAGTTGACCATCGCGGTTAACCCAACGGGCGGCGGCACAACGAACCCTGCAACAGGTTCCTACTGGTACGATAAGGGGGCTAACGTGCCGATTTCTGCTACAGCTAACAGCGGCTACACATTCGGGTATTGGACCGGCGCCGTTAGTGGCATTTCCAGCCAAGTTCAGGTTACGATGCATGCTCCCGAGTCGGAGACCGCGAACTTCCAGAGCGTTATGACCGTAAGCTACCGGGTACTCCCTGCAGGTCAAGCGGGGACAGGGTACACGGCCCCCAGCTTCCAGTACGTCCAAAACGGGGTTGCCGAATCAGTCACGTTATCTTCGACGCCTACCGCCGTGGATGTGGACCCGGGAACCCGCTGGAATCTGTTGCCGAACCCGTTGACTGGAAGTTCTTCTGTGGAGCGGTGGGAGACAAATCAGGCTACCTCTGGGATAAGCGCGGGAGGTACCTATGTGTTCACGTTTTATCACCAGTACGAAGTGTCGGTTTCGTTCAGCGTTCTGGGAAGCGGAGTTGGGTACTCGCCTCCAGCTTTCGGCGGCGCCTTAGCCGCGTACGGTACCCCCGTCTCAGCGGTAACCTTAGCATTCACGCCCACATCCTTCTGGGTTGATGCTGGTTCAGGTTGGTCGGTGACTAACCCGCTAATCGGGTCCACGAGCCAAGAGCAGTGGGTGACGGCCGCCGCAACTTCAGGCACTATTACAAGTTACTTCTCATCGAACTTCCCGTACCAGCACCAATACTACCTGACTATGGAGACGAATCCTAACGCCGGCGGAGTCGTGCAACCCACTTCAGGTTGGGAGAATGCTTCACTGTCGGTGCAAATCTCTGCCACGCCTAACAGCCCCTACAGCTTCACAGGGTGGAATGGAACCGGGTCAGGCTCCTATACTGGCACCGGGAACCCGGCGACTGTGACGATGAACGCGCCGATCACTGAGGTCGGGAACTTCTTCATCCTCCCCGCATCAGGCTTCAACTTCGCCGTAGTCGCCTCTCCTATCTTGTTGAGTCTGCCTCAGGGTGGAAGTGGGATGGTGACGGTGACCGTGATCCTCCTGTCTCCGCCAACTGCGCAGGTGACTCTCAGCGTTCAGCAGGGACTACCGTACAGGACGACGGCCACGTTCTCGGAGCCGAATGGCCCACCGACATTCACAAGTCAGTTAACGATTCAAACCTCCACCTCGACTCCGACAGGGTCCTATCCGATCATAATTGAGGGTGAAGGGGCAGGACTTGTCAGGTCGGCACAGATTCTACTTCAAGTTACAGCTTCACCGGAGCAGCCTGATTTCGTGGTGGGAGTAAATCCTGCGAGCGCTGCGACGTTGCCAGGCGGCTCCGTGACCACAACGGTCACTGTCACTTCACTGTACGGTTACAATGATCAGGTCTCTTTGAGTTTGAGTAATCCGCCCAGTGGCATCTCAGTAGGCTTCAATCCTCCAACCGGCACAGGAACCTTCACCTCAACGGCCATCGTGAATGTTGCGAGCAATGTGGCTCCGGGCAATTACATGCTTGACTTTGCAGGTACAGGGAGCGATGGGAAGGTGCATGATGCCGTCTTCATGGTTGCAGTAGGGAATTATGAGGCAACGGACTTTCTCCTCTCAGTGGACCCCGCCTCAGTCGCCATTCCGATTCCGCCCACGCAGGGCTTCCAGGAGAGCGGCACCGTCGTGGTTACGGCGGAACCGTTGAATAATTTCGCTGGCACAGTCACCTTGACCGTGGCGGGTAATCCTACTGGGACAGGTTCAAGATTTCAAGCCTCCTCTCTCAAGCTTCCGCCCAGCAGCGCCAGCGGCTTAACGGAGACGGTTCAATCCACAGCCACGAAGGGTCTCTACATCCTACACGTATCGGGGGCGAGTTCATGCAACGGCAATCCATGTTCGCACACAACCGACCTAGCCATATACCTGTACCCTGCCTCGGACCAGGTGATGGTCACAATCCTACAACCCTCTGCGGGTGCTACGGTGAGCGGGTCTGCGGTTCAGATCCTCGGCAACATCAACGACATGCTTTGGGGCCCATTGCAAATTACAAACGCCACTTACCAGATTACTGGGCAGGGTTACGATTCACGCATCGTTCCCATGGCGAGGAATGACACTTGGACTTGGCGTGGACTGTGGGATAGCACTAAGGCAACAACGGGCGTGGGGGGACCATACACGTTAACGGTCACCGGGTACAGTCGCGAAGGCCTCACAGGCTACGCGGACATCTCAATCTACGTTGACAATGCCGCCCAGCCTCCGATTGACACGTACTACGTCAACTACGCCGTGAACCCGGCGGGCACATACACGTCCGCCAGTTGGACGCCTGACCGATACTTCCTAGCTGGTGAGGCAATGGGTGTAAGGTTCCCCGCCGTCGGAAGCACTCCGATCTCAGTCACCATACCGGGGGGTGGCGATACCAATTTGACGGGTGAGGTGTTGGATCCGAATATTGCTCCGCAGGCATGGTTTGGCGGGGATGGCTACCTGTACGCAGTCGTCGTCTTCGCTGGCGTGAACTCGCCGCCCCCAGCAGTCGGCAACTACACAATCGCGGTAACTTACACGTCACCGAGCGGTGGACAGGTTGAGGAGATGTTTCCATTCACCATTGTTCGACTCAGCACGAATTGGGTTGTGGTGAACAGCTACGACCATGCGGATGTCATCTCGACGCTTACGTTGGGCGGCGTGGAACCGCTTAGGGGTAGGGAGGGAACCATTCAAGCGTACGCCACGATCGGTCCATCCAGCACGCAGGTTTCAGGCCTCGTCGATAGCACGGGGGTCTTGGATGTGTACGTTCCATACATCGCGTGGGAGAGTGGCGGCGTGGTGTTCTCGGTTGATTACGGCGGCAACAGCCATTTTCCGATCCTCAACATGACCGATGAGCCAGCCATATCCCCACCGTTCCCCTACACTCAGCTTGGCATCTCATACTCCACCGCAGGGCAGGATTTCGTCGAGTCGGTCCATGTTTCCACATTCAGAAAATCCTCACCATCTCTGATGGTGCCGACTTGGATTGCGGTGCAAATCCCCGAGACAGGGCAGTGGGCCACGGCCTCAGCCACCTCAGGACACGCGGACTTCAGCATCACGGTTACTCCGATGGTGGAGAAGTTCAACGTGCAGGTGTGGGCGTACAGCCTCGACCCTGGTGTCATCTACTCGAATCAGTACAGTAACCTTCACGTAGCCACGGAGCAAGCCTCGGTGGTTGTGACCGACATCAACGCACAACTCGCGAACGGACAACTGCAGGTCACAGGCACGTTGACATTGAACAGTGCTTCCATGAACCTCGCAAACGTTCAGGTCTCAATCGTGGCAACCGACCCGCACGGAAACACGGTCGCATCCAGCAGCTTCATTCAATCGGTAACCGCGGGAACGCCTACGCCGCTCTCAAACACGCTGACAGGCACTGCCTCACACGGCCAATACATGATTCAAGTCACTGTGACGTATGTGCCGACGGGTTGGACTGTGGGAAGCGGGTCAGCTCAAGTCTCCGTCTAATCTTAGGACGTCCTAAGATTTTCGTGGCGTTCAATCGTGGGTTTAACGTAAGGAGGCAGAAGCCTCTCTTGACGCTGTCACATAAGACTTTGCAAATGCTTGACCGTTTTAAATCGACGTTGGGAGCGATGTTGATGTTTGGTTGCAACATAGGTTCGCTGCGCTGCTACTAGTCTTCATGCTGTTCGCAGTCTTAGCTGCATTGAGCCCGCCTGCAACCATCACCTCCGCGACTGCTTCAAAAGTCGGCTCAATGCCCACAACTGGGTTATCCGTTGCGTTTCACCCGCTCGCCAGTGGTCCGCAGACGGAGACTCGTCCGCCGATGCAGGTTCAGCGGGGCGAGGTCGCGAATGTAATTCAGAGCAGCAATTGGCCAGGGCTAGTAGGCTCTGTCCCGGTGCCCCTCGCTACTGGGGATGGGATACGGCCGCAGAGCATGTCTCTTGGTTTGAGTCCGCAGCTTACTTTCGGGGGTGCGCTGTACTATGTCGCCATAACCCTGACCAATAGTCAGAATTCGGCGATTCCCGGTGGCACTCAGGTACTTCTCACTGTCAACTGGAGCATGTACGGCAGTTACTTGGACTCGAACGTTGACAATGTTGGTTTCTTCGACAATGCATTCAATCCGCTCTATGCGTGGGTGGAGACGAACGCGGCCAGCAGCGCCACGAGCAGTAACGTGTGGGTAAAGCTCAACTCCGCGGGGATCGCCGCGAACAGCAGCAACACAATATACCTTGCCTTTTTTGCGCTTGGAAATAGCAACTTCTCGAGCGGGTACTGGGGCGAGGCTCCCACACTGTCGGGGACGTTCGGACAGAACGATAACGGAGCGAACGTCTTCGACGTATACGTCAACTTCCAGGGCAGCAGCCTGCCGTCTGGCTGGACGCTCGCCGGGCAGGGAACATTCTTGGGAGGAACTTCAGGCACGGGAGGGATTAGGCTCGTGAACAACGCTGGCGGCTCCGTGGGTTCCGTGACGTATGGACAGAACATGCTCTTCTCCAACAACGAAGTGATTGAGGCGAGCAGCATGTACAGCGGCTCAGCCGACGACTTCGGGATAGGCTTCTACAGTAGCGGGGCTGGCACCGGAACGGGAGGCTACGGAGGCTGCAGCAACCCAGGCTTCTACATGGCATTCGAGTTCTACAGCGGCAGCCAGCCGGCGCTTCTCACAAACTGCGGAACCACTTGGAGCTGGGGCTCACAGCCGATGCCGACCAGCGGAACGAACTACATGTTCTCGCAGGTGTTCATCTACACGAGCAACTGGGTAACGGGTAGATTCCAGACCACAACCAGCAGCCTATACCAAGCAGCGCCGGGCACCTTAGCGACGAACAATCATGGCGCGGCCGTTACAATCTCAACGACAAACCAGAAAATATTCTTCGCCGCCTCGACCGGAGGCGCCACCTCAGTCCAGTACCTCTACTGGGCGAGAGCAAGGATAGATCCGCCGAACGATGCGATGCCCTCAGCCAGCTTCGGCTCAATCACATCTAGCACTCCGGGAACGATGGGAATCTCAAGTTCACCCGGGACCGGGTCGGGGTTTGTGACGGTCAATGGTACTGCGATAACAACACCGTACTCGGTGACGTGGCCTGTGGGAGACAGAGAGACGCTGGCTGCCAACAGCCCCGTGAGCTGCGGTGCGGGTTGCCAGTACATGTTTCTTTCATGGAGCGACGGCAGCGCCCAGACGCATAACATAACCGTGCCCAGCACCCCCACCAGCTACGTTGCACGCTATCAACAACAGTACCAGCTCACGATGGCGGTCACACCGAGCGGTTCGGGAACGACTAACCCCTCCACTGGAACAAGCTGGCAGAACGCGAGTCTAGTCGTCAGTATCACAGGCACACCGAATAGCGGCTACGTGTTCTCCTCATGGACTGGCACAGGCTCCGGGAGCTTCACTGGCCTCAGTAACCCCGCTACCGTCACGATGAACGCTGCCATAACTGAGACGGTGAACTTCGTGTCGGCGGCGGACATCCTGTACGACACTTTCGCGTCGGGCTTTGACAGTTGGACGTACACGTCTGGTTGGCCGAACGGCGGTGCATCCGCGTGCAGCACAAGCCAGTTCTCGCTCACGTACGACACAACCACTGGAGATCCCGCTCCCAGCGTTTACCTTTCTGGGTCGCCGAGTTACGCGAACTGCTATGCCATGATGCAGAAGATGGCAAGCCTAGACACTCCGAACCCAACATTTTCGAGCCAGCTCATGCTAACGTTCAACTACCTCCTAACGGCGTCGACATCGCAGAACTACAACGGCTACTGCAACACGAATCTCGTGCTGGGCATTTACTCGGGCGCCACACAACTGTACTGGACTACCGTCTACAACCAAGGAACAACGAACTCAGGCTGGCAGACCTACGGCCCGGTGAACATCGCCTCATATGTGAACGGCTACCCGTCCTTCACAATCTACATTGGAACCTACTCGGACGACGGCAGCTATCTGCAGAAGGATTGGATAGACAACGTGCACCTCTACTATGTCACCCC
>Ga0187781_10002888_pt1 | contig 13016 bp, 4 predicted proteins | sample 0715_SJ02_MP02_2_FD_132447 | JGI IMG/M metagenome (GOLD analysis project Ga0187781, IMG submission 132447) | Tropical peat soil microbial communities from peatlands in Department of Meta, Colombia - 0715_SJ02_MP02_20_MG | ecosystem: Environmental > Terrestrial > Soil > Wetlands > Peat | place...
CGGCGCTTCCAATCTTCAATGGCGATGTTGGTCAGCTTCCGTTCCGTGATGTCCACCAGCGTGCCTTCCAGGAGTTCGCTGCCGTCGGGCTGGGTTTCGATATTGACGTTCAGCACACCCCACATGGGCGAGCCGTCCTTGCGACGGAAGCAGGCTTCCTGGGGCACGGACGCGCCCTCGCTGCGCCGCATCAGGATCCAGCGGTCCCGTTCCTCCGCGCCCCCGAAATACAGCTCGTGCATCGGGACGCGCATGATTTCCTCCCGGGAATAGCCGAACATACTGGCGGCCGCCGGATTGCAGTCCAGCAGCTTCCCCTCGAGCGTGCTGCGAAAAACGCCGGCCATGTTCCGTTCGAAAAGCGAACGGTATTGGTGCTCGGTGGCGTGAAGAGCCTGCATCGTCAGCCGCTGGCGTCGCTGGGTGAGGATCAGACGGGTGTCAAACAGGATGATCGAGAAAATCAGGCCAAACAGACCCAAAAAGATCTGCTCACGCTCTATATCGCGATAATTCACCAGCAGCAAGACGGGAAGAATGAGCGAAGGCAGGTACGCGAAGGCTACGCTGGCAATGCCGGGAATCTGCAGCGATACGCGCTCGTGTTTTAGCGGTTCCCGCCAGAGAGTAGCTGCCACCGCGATCAGGCAGAAAGGAATGGTCCACCCCAAATCGTACCAGGAGGCTTCGGGAGCGTCGGTGAGTGACTGGGCGCGATTGCCGATCCATGTCGAAGCCGCGTAAACGCCCATCGTCATCGCCACCGGCAAATAGAGTCGCCGAACGGAAGGAGACCGGGTGAATATGGCGCGCGCCAGTAGCCCTGCCGTCAACAGGATGTTGCGCCACAGGAGCAGTCGATCCTCCATGGGGCTCACTGCTCGATCACCGTAAGTCAGCAACGGGATGTAAATGACGAAAAGATAGATGACGAGGATCAGCCCCAGGATCTGGGTCGCGTCCAGGATCCACTCCCAGTTGATTGCGCCGCGGAAGTCTTCATCCGATAGAAACACCGCGACAAACATGGGCGCCGTCGAAAGGAAAAAGAGAATGAGCGGGACAATACCGAAAGGAGCGTGCGCCAGATAATAGGACTCATAAAAGCGGATGCAGCCGGCCAGACACCATGTACCGAAAGCCGTCCCGGTCAGGTACCAGAAGGGCCGGGCGATTCCGTCGGACCGCCGGCCGCTGACAAAACAGACGAAAGCCGTGAAGAACGCGGAAACGACCTTGAATATGGCGGACTCCATCTCGACTTTTGGGGAATGTCCGAAAGCGGCCAGAAGTGCTATGTGGGCGATCAGCAGCAGAACGGCAGCAATAGCTAACCGGGGAAGAGGCGCACGTGTTGAGACTCGCAAACTTGGACTAAAATCCGCGTGCATGTAGGTTACTGCAATACCTCATCTGGCGGACTTGGTTACGTTGGGGGCACGCGCCGCCATTCTCGGAACGCTAGATTATACACGCGTCCCGAAGCGCAGCAACGAGCCAGTAGCATCCGCCCGAAGCGAGCGCCGCGGCACGGCGACGTAATTCAGCCGCTCGCCGCCAGCTGGCTTAGGAAAAGAACCATGGCCAGTCCATGAGAATCGGCCAGCGCCAGTCGCAGGCGGCAGCGCGTTGTCAGCGCGTTGCCACTTGCAGGTCCTCAAAAGCTGAGTTTCAAAACCAACTGGCCTTGCCGCGGGCCGATGGCCAAATAGGTGATCTGCCCGAAGGTACCGTCGCCAATGCCCATGTCGGGCGAGCCGAAGACGGGATGGTTGAAGGCATTGTTGGCTTCCAGCCGCACCTCCAGATGTATCCCTTCATGCCAGTTCGATAATAGGAACTGCTTGGCGATGGACAGGTCGCTGGTAAACGCCAGCGGTGTCCGGATGTCCCCCGTGGTCCGCGGAGCGCTGCCCAGAGTGAAAGGGTTGGGCGCCTGGATCGTGCTGTTATCAGGTCCGCTGGCAGGCGGGTTGTACGCATTGGCGTAGAAGTTGTTCACCCACAGGCTTTCAGGGCCATAGTTGCGCTTCGGCATGCCAATGAAATTCGGCCGCTGCGGACCGTAGGTGGGCAGCGGTATTCCGCCGTTGGACACAAAAAACTGCAGCGGCCGGCCCGAGTGGATCTCCCAGATGCCGTTGGTCTTCCAACCTCCGATGATGTAGTCGAGCAGCCGCGGCATGTTGCTGAACAGCGCCCTGCCGCGTCCAAACGGCAGGTCATAACTGTAGCTGAACTTCAACATCGACGGCACGTCGAATGTCGACAAGCCTCGTTCCGTCTCCGGCCGGTTGGGATCCTGCAAGGCCCAGCCGGACTGTGGGCCGTAGTTTGCCAGCCAGGCCACGTTGGTGTCGTACATGGAAGAATCGTCGAGCGATTTCGACCACGTATAACTGGCTACCAGCTCCAGCCCGTTGCTGAAGGCCTTATTGGCTGTGATCTGCAACGCGTGATACGTCGAGTTCGCGATGGGCGGCTCATCGGTCGTGACGCTGCCCGGAAACTGAGGATAGGGCGTCTGTAACTCAGCCTGTTGGATAGACGGGCTCGAAAGCACGCTGTTTGGATCAGAGATTGGCCCGCCGTTGACCTGGGCGAAGGGATTTGTGACGTAGGTTTCGAGACAGGCCACAGTCAGGTATTGGCATTGATTGGGAGTGGGATTACTTGGAGTGGTCGGAACACTGAGGGGTAGGCTTTCCACTGACGGTGCCAGGAAGTCGCGATTGTTGTCGCCGGCGAAGTAGAGATGCGTTCCTTTCTTTCCCACGTAGGTCGCACCCAGAACCACGTTCCAGGGCAACTGCCGCTCCAGGCCGAAGGTCCAGGTCTGCTCCTGTGGCGTTATTGCCGCGGCGTGCGTGCGGAGCGGGCCAATAGCGTTGTAGCCCACGTCATTCAGCAGACCGAGAGAGTTTCCGGCCGGCTGAATCAGCCCGTAGGGATAGGGGTTGTTTAGATGCAGCCACGGAACGTTGCCCTGATTCTGATACGAAGTAATCAGGGTGGTGTACTGGTTGAAGCCTTGCGAACCATAGCTCAACAAGCCGTTGGCCCCGGAACGGGTCTGGCTGTAAAAAATGCCATACCCTCCGCGCACCACCGTCTTGGGCGCGATCTGATACGCCAATCCGAATCGCGGCTGAACGTCGTGCCAGTCGGTAAGCCAATCCGAGCGTACCTGGGAGCTGTTGAACTCTTCGCCGCCAACCAGCGGAACGGTCACAGGCTGCTGGGTGACGGGGTTGGCATACGAAATCGTGCCGCCGTTCAGCGGGTTGGTGATGGTCTCATTGAACCAGTTCATGCGGTTAAAGCGCTCGGTTCGGGGAGTTTGGACGTCGTAGCGCAGTCCCAGGTTCAGCGTTAGTTTGCTGGTCACTTTCCAGTTGTCCTGAGCAAAGGCGGCGTACTGGTAGCTTGTGCTCGCCGGCCGGAACTGGATTTCGTAGTAGCCACCCCCGATCTGGCCCATGAGGAAGCTGGCCATGTCGTCGCCGCCGCCGGTGACGGTAACAGGGGGAAGGCTACTGCCCTTGGGGTTGGGGATGGTACAAGTCCCTGTGATCCCTGAAGCCGGGCACTCAGCGCTGCCCCCGTAAGAGAAATTGAAATACCCCAAGGGAGCGTTGGTCTGGATGTAATTTTGCATGTGCTGGCGGCCCTCAAGTCCGAACTTCAATTCATGCGCGCCCTTAATCTTGGTCACAATCGCACTAGCCTGTCCCGTATTCTGCCCCTGCTTGTAATTGCCATACGGATCGTTTCCCAGGTTGGGGAAGCCCGCCGCATAGTAATCGCCCAGGAATATTGGTGGGACGCCGTTGAAACCGTTCGACTCCAGGTATGAGGGGAAGCCCAGCGCGCTGAGTGGATTGGCATTCAGGCTTGAGTTATAGGCAAAGATCAGCTCCGTGCCGCGGGTGAAGCCGAGCGAAGTGGTCAGCAGCAAGGTGGGACTGAAAGTGTGGACATCGTTGATAGCGAACAGGTTCGAACCGCTGTCATTCGGTCCGCTGCCGCAGGGATCGACGAAGTTCTTGAAGCAATTGTAGGGCGTGTAGGTTGACCACTGATGCGAGTATTTCCCGCTCAACAGATTCTTTTGGCTGAAGCGGTGGTCAATCTTGATGTCGAACTGCTCATTGTTGCTGGTACTTGCCCCGGAGGCGATCCAGTTTACGTAAGGAGAGGAATTGGGCATGCCGGGCGATGGCAGAGGAAACATAGCTATCATTTTGGAGGCCACTGAATCGATCAGATTACCCGGCCCTGCCGGCGGTTGGTACTGCTGCGGCAACAGGGACAGGGGGGCTCCTGGGCTGGTATACAGGTCAATCCGGTTCTTCGGAATAGGCGTGGCGCGCACCGCTCCACCATCGTTGCTGTTGTAGACCCCGGAATAAGGATCCCAGAGTTGGCCGGCCGAATTGGAACAGACGCCCTGCGCATTGAACGTCGCGCCTGGTGCGGGCCCATTGGGGCCATCCCCGCCGCAGAGCTCGCTGAAGTCGCCCGTTCGCTCCGCCGCGCTGGGCACGCCCGCCAGGTAGGTACTCATCGAGCTGGAGAGCGTTCCATCCCAGTCGAAGAAAACGAAGGTCTTGTTCTTAATGATCGGCCCGCCAAAGGTGCCCCCGAATTCGTGCCGGTGCACCGGAGGAATAGGGACGATTGGGGTCTGGTCGTCGTTGAACCAGTTGTTCGCGTCCGTGATGGTGTTGCGGATGAAGTCGTATACCTCCCCGTGGAAGGCGTTCGTCCCCGAGCGCGTGTCCATGACGATGATGGAAGCGCCGGAAAAACCATACTCGGCGCTGAAGTTCGACTGCTGCACCTTGAACTCTTCCACCGCTTCCGGTGAGGGAACGTAGGTGACGAGCGTGATGCCGCCGTTAGGTTCGAAGTTGGTGATGGAAGCGCCGTCCATCAGAATATCGGCGCTGGCCCCGCGGCTCCCGTTGGAAATAAAATTCGTTCCCGTGTCGCCGATGCTGTTCGCGTCGCTCTGGTCGGTGACGCCCGGCGTCAGATAGGTCAGGTCGAGCACGTAGCGGTCGATCAACGGCAGATCGTTAATGAACCTGCGATCGATCACCTGCCCGGTCACGGCATCTTCGGTGGCGATGGTGGTCGTCTGCGCCTCGACGCTTACCGTTTCTTTCCCAGTCGCAATGTTCAGAGTCAAATTGGCCGAGGGATTCTCGCTGACGCTCAATCGAACGTGGTGAACCACCGCTTTCTCGAATCCTTTCATCTCCGCCGTCACGCTATACATTCCGGGCGGAATCGAAGCAAACAGGTACCGCCCTTCGTTGTTCGACGTGGTCGTGAACGTGTATCCCTTCTGCTCGTCGATAAGGGTGACCTTCGCCCCTTGCACCACGGCTCCGGTGGAGTCGGTGAGAACGCCGCTTACGGTTCCGAAGTAGCCCTGGCTGAACAACGCCGCGGACCACAGGACAATGAGGGCGAGGGTTAGGGTTTGCGAGAACGAGAGCCTGAAAGATGCGCTGCGAATTCTGCTGCGAAGCACGACGAGGGATGGACTCACGATGCGCCTCCTTGATTCCAAAGACAAACGACTCGAATGACAAACGATCCGGATGACAAAAGGGGACGGGCGGTTTCGTGATGTTGCCGATCCCGTCCGAGGAAATTCCTGTCTTCTAACCGCGTCCGCTCCCTGATGGGGCTGCGGCGGGGAGACCCCTATTGAAACGTTTTATTACACCGTCGCCGTCACTATGGAAAAGAGGGGGTACAACTGTCAAGCATTATTGTTGGGCGGTCCCGGTCGATGAGACCCGGACGGCACCGGTCGAAGCCGGATCCATTGGCACGCAAGTCACCGAAGTGTCCTGTTATCAACACTTGCTCCTGAATAGCCAGTCCAGAGCCGGCGTCCTTTACTCATATCTAAGCGCGATCACAGGTTGGATGCAAAAGAGCGATCGAAGTCCGCTGGCTATGTTTCGCAGCAATGACATGGCAGTTACCCGTTTCCAAGAGTCCTTCCGATTGCTATTCATATCGCAAGGCCACCATGGGATCGACCTGCATGGCTCTTCGCGCCGGCAAATAGCAGGCCAACAGCGCTACCACAATCAACAGTGCGCTAGCCGCGACGAATGTCAATGGATCATTGGCGCGAAGGCCAAAGAGTAAAGAGGCGGCGCCCTGCGCCGCAGCGAGGGCGACTACAACTCCGATGGCCACACCCAGCGCGAGCAGCAATGCCGTTTGCCGGAAGACAAGGTTTAGGACGCTGACTCTGTTAGCGCCCAAAGCCATGCGAATACCAATCTCGTTTCGGCGCATCACGACAATGTAAGACAGGACACCGTAGATTCCGATGGCCGCGAGCATCGCCGCAAGCAGCCCGAAAAATCCGGACAACGTGGCCATCACACGCTCCATTACCAGACCATCCATGATTTGCTTTTGAAAATCATGGAACTCCATAACGACATCAGGATGCTTTGCGCCCAGCCTGTGCTTGACCGCAGACATCACCGTTGCGGCAGGAAGGCCCGAATAAATCAGCACTTGCGACCAAGGTCCCTGCGCGGGAAACTGCGTTGCCGGCGCAAAGGCAATGGGCGGCGTTTCGTCACGGAGGCTGCTATAGCGGGTGTCGGGGATGATGCCAACGATTTGGTATCTGGTCGCCGGGTAGTTCGGCTCCGCGATCGTCAGCAACGTTTGTCCGACAGGGTCAATTCCAGAGAGAAACCGACGCACAAAGGTCTGATTGACAACGGCAACGCGTTGCGACGATGTTCGGTCATCATTTGTGAATCCGCGCCCTGCGACGATTGGAATGCTCATGGTCGCAAAATAGTCCGGACTCACCCACGTAAATTTGGAGGTCCCTTCCGCCGAGCCGACTCGAATACCGTGCTCCCAGCTGCCTCCATCCAACGGAACACGAGTGGTCGTGGCGGCGTTTTGCACGCCCGGCACAGCCTGCACCTCTTCCAGCAATTCACGCTGGAAATCAGCCCATCGTTCCCGAGGGAGATTCGACTGCCAGTATCCCAGGAACGCCACGGTAATTCCGCGTTCACGCATTCCTGGGTTCAAGGTCACAAGATTGCGGAAACTGCGCACAAAAAGTAGCGCCCCTGCCAGCAGCGTCACGGAGATCGCAACTTGCGTCACGATGATCAGGCGCTGCAGGGAAAATGTTTCATGGTCGGCAGTTGTTCCGCGGCTTCCGCTCTTCAGAGCGTCGCTCGGGTGCGCACGAGAAGAACGCAATGCAGGCGCAACCGCAAAGACGATGCAAGTCAGCATCGCAACGGACCCAACAAAGGAAAGCACTCGCCAATCCAGGCTAAGGTCGAATTGCGGCAGGTTGTTATCCGTGCTGAAAAGCAGCAGCAGTCCTCTACTGAGCACCGAGGCTAGAGCGATGCCCAAGACTGCCCCAGCGGCTGCCAGCAGAGCTCCTTCCGAAAGAAGTTGCCGGATCAGGCGCCAACGTGCCGCTCCGAGCGCCTGACGAAGCGCCATTTCGCGTTCCCGCGTGCGGCCGCGTACCAGCAGAAGATTGGCTAAGTTGGCGCAGGCTAACATCAGGACCAAGCCCGTGATTCCAAGCAGCAGCCACAACGACGTGTAGTCGCTTTCGCTAAGTTGATTGACTCCGCGCGAAGCCGGATAAGCGGCCAACCGAAAGTGCTTGTACATCTCCGTGGTTGCGGTATCGCGATCTGGCGGGACTGTAGCTTCAAAAACTCCTGGACTGAGGCCCGCCAGTTCTGCCGAGGCCCGATCCAGGGTCCAGCCGGGCTTGAGACGGCCCATGACCGAGACTTCGAATATGTCGCGTCGCAGACCGTCTGGAGGCTGGCAAAACGGCAACGCAATGTCGAAGCTGTCACCTACCACCATTCCGAAGAAGTCCGGTGGAGTTACTCCTACGATCTGAACCGGATCATTGTTGACGATGAGATGGATGCCCTCTGCGGGATCGCGACCACCCAGCTCCCTTAGCCAATACGAGTAACTGGCCACTCCATACGAGTTCGGGCACGGCCCCTCGTCCTTAGGGACTAACATCCTTCCGCGGAAAGGCCGCACTCCCAGTTCGCGAAAAAAATTGCCGCTCACCCACAGGCCGTTGAAGTGACGCATCTCGCTGCCACGGCCCGTATATCTTTGCGCTACGCTCCACGCAAACATCCCTGAAAAGGCCTGTTGATGGTCACGGATCTCCTGCCAAACAGGTCTGGTCAAGTCGCCGTAGTCCTGGTTGATGCCCATGCCTTGATTGCCGCCCGCGATGCGGACTGCAGCCAGCTGCTGGGGATTCAGAACTGGCAGATTCCGCAAGCGGACGGCATCGAGCAGCTGAAATATCGCAGTGTTGGCCCCGATGCCCAATCCGAGCGTAAGGATGGCGACGATCGTGAACACGGGAGTTTTGCGCAAGGTTCGCACCGCAAAGCGCAAATCCTGCCACAGCGTCTCCACCAAGGCTTCCCACCGAGCTGCGCCGACGATCTCCTTGGTGACATCGAGACTCCCGTGCTCAAGGCGTACTGCTCGAAGGGCCTCCTCACGGCTCATGCCGTGCTTCATCTTTTCTTCGACTGCGATCTCCAAGTAGGCGCGTACTTCCTCATCTAACTCCCGGTCTACCTGCTGGTTTCGGAAAAGTGATCGAAGTCCGCTCCCGACATTTCGCAGCATAGGAATACCCGCCTTAGGATGATGCTTCTAATATTCTTGTGATCGCGGCCACTTGCTTTCCCCACTCGCGTGTTTCGCTATCGAGCCTCTTTCGTCCCTGCTGCGTCAGGGTATAGTACTTGGCACGCCGGCTGTTCTCGGTGGCCTTCCATTCGCTCTTAATTAGCCCTGCTCGCTGCAGCCGCTGCAGACCAACAAAGAGCGAGCCTGCGTTGATACGAAAGGTGCCCTTGCTCATCTGTTCGAGCCGAACCGTGATTCCATATCCGTGCATTGGTTCGAGCGCCAGAGTTTTTAGGATCAGCATATCGAGAGTGCCTTGCACGAGATCGCTGGGTTTATCGGCCACCATACCTCCTGATCGTCAGGATGAAGAATACATCTTTCCCACTGATTGTCAAGAGGAGGAGGAGCAGCACGAAATCAACGGCTTCTTGGCCGGTGGCGGCGCAACAAACACGCCAAGTGCCAGAACACGACCAAGCGCACGACATCAGCCACGAGATTGCGATGTCTTAACTTGGGTGAGGGTGCGTTATTCAGTGGAAGGCACGGTTGAAATAATTGTCGGTTGGCTGAACATCGTAGGTTGGTCGCAGCAAAGGTTGTGAACGTCCTTACATTGCTCGTAGCTACTTATTCGTAGTGCAGCGCCACCACAGGCTCGACGTGCGTCGCCCGCCGGGCTGGCGCTAATGATGCTAGTAGTCCAACCAACACAAGCAAAGCGCAGACCGCAACATAGGTCACAGGATCCGTCGGGCGGACGTTGAAGAGAAGACTTTGCAGAAGCCGAGTGACCGCCAACGCTGCGACGGTTCCCACCATCGACCCGAGGATTATCAGCATGAGACCTTCTCTGACGATCAGGAGCAGGGCATCCCGGCGCTGCGCTCCGAGTGCCACTCGGACGCCAATCTCACGCGTGCGAAGCGCCACAGTGTACGACAGCAGGCCGTAAAGCCCAATGCACGATAGCACCAATCCGAGAACTCCGAATAGAGCAAACAGCCTGGTAACCATCCGCTCATTGAAAAGCTGGCTGTCAATGGCTTCGGTTTGCGTTCTGAACTTGAAAACCGGAAGGTCAACGTCGAGATCGTTTACGACTTTCCGAACCGCAGGAATGAGAGTGGTTGGCTCTGAAGCCGTTCGCAATGCGTAGGCCGCGCCGCTGTTTTTCAAGAGAACGTATGCGGTTGGAGCGAAATCTCCCTTTACACTTTCGTATTTTGTGTCTCCCACTACTCCGATGATTTCGTACTGAATGTCATTGGGATCAGTGCCTCCAATGTGCAAGCCGATGGGGTACCTGGATCGAGCGAATTGCCGAACAAAGGCTTGATTGACCACAGCAGCCGGGCGATCAGAATTCATGTCGGCCGGTGTAAAGGTCCTGCCTATGGTCAGCGGTATCCGCATCGTCTCGAAAAAATGGGGACCGACGGCCAGCATTTGCACGTCAACGGTACTCTTCTCGTGTTGCCCTTCGATGTGGATACCTTCGGTCCACAATCCACCATCCAGAAGTGCATCCGATGAATAAGTCGCGGAAACAACTCCTGGCAAAGCCGCAAGCCTCCCCTGAAGTTCGTCATATAGATGTTGGATTCTCTCCGCTTTGTATCCTGCAAGTGTCGGGTCAATCGAGAATAGCAAGATGCTTCGAGTGTCAAATCCCGCATTGACGCTGTGGAGCTTTTCCAGGGTACGCATCAAGAGTCCGGCGCCGATCAATACCACCACCGAAAGTGCAACCTGAAGAGCTACCAGCGACCTCCCCAGTCCAAAACGCCGATTGGGACCAGCCGTAATCGCGGAAAACGTCCCGGCCTTTCCTGTCAGTCCTGGGACGACCTTTACGGCAGTTGTTCGGAAAGCCGGGGCCAGTCCGAACCCAATCCCGGTAAGCACTGCGACGCATACCGTGAAAATGAGTACTGTAGCGTCAGGTCGGGGATTAATTTGCAGGGACGAATATCCACTAACAGAGAGGAAGTCTCTGAGCGCGTTCACCCCCCAATAAGCCAACAAAATGCCGACGGCCGCCCCGCCCAGAGAGAGCAGCACACTTTCGGTGAGGAGTTGTTGGATAACTCGTCGACGACGCGCCCCTAACGCGAGTCGGACTGCCATTTCTTTTTCTCGTGCGGCGGCACGCGCCAGCATCAGACCAGCCACATTCGCACATGCGACAAGCAGTATGATCCCGACTGCAGCCATCAATAAATCGAAAGGCTCACCAAACTGTTGGCGCAGACCCACGAGCCCTTTCTGCGCAGGAACCAGTGTAACGATTGGATCGTCGGTGGCATTCCACACGGGTTTCTCACCGTGCACAGTGCCGTTGCGGAAGAGAAGGCTGATTCCAGCCTGGGCCTGCGATCGTGAGGCTTCCGGGCTGAGTCGTCCGGTAATGGTCAACCACCAGCCGGCGGGATCCGTCATACTCTGGCCGCCCCACTGCAGGTTCAGGGGGTCCGCGTGCTGAAGAGTGATCCACAGGTCTTGCGATTTTCCCGGAGTCAGTCGGGTAAATCGGGGTTCAGTCACACCGACAATGGTGAAAGGAATTCCGTTCAGGCGGATTGTCTTTCCGATCGCAGCTGGGGAGCCGCCGAACGCCCTTCGCCAATATCCATAATCGAGAACTGTTACCGCTTCTGCACCAGTCTCTTCATCACTTGGTTCGAGCGTTCGTCCAAGTGCAGCAGAAACGCCTAGCGTTTGAAAGTAGCTCCCAGAGACGAGTTCGCCGTGCACGATACTGGCGGGACCATTTTCGCTCAGATCCAGCCGTGCTGGGCCGGCAAATGCCATGACATTAGAAAATAGATTCTTCTGAACACGAATTTCCTTAAACAGTGGATACGACAATGAGCAGCCTGAGGTGCCAGCCGAATCTCTTTCACAATCGCCAAAACTGCTGGTGCCAAGGTGATTTGGCCGACTGCGTGCGGACCAACGAAGAACGAACAACTGTTCCGGATCGCGTACTGGCAGTGACTGAAGCATCACCGCATTTACCAAAGTGAAAATCGCTGTGTTGGCGCCGATTCCGAAGGCCAGCGTAAGAATAGCGACTAAAGTGAATGCCGGAGTCTTTCGCAGCATCCGCACGCCGAACCGCACATCCTGATAAAGCGCCTCAAAGCGGCACATCCCAAGGGATTCCCGGCATTCTTCCTTCAGTCGTTCATAAGTGCCGAATTCGATGCGTGCGCGTCTCTGCGCCTCGGCCTGAGGAAGCCCCGACTGTGCAAGCTGCGCCGCACGCTCCTGGATGTGTGAGCGAAGTTCTTCATCCATCTCTTGCTCAATGTCAGAGCGATGAATTACCGCGGCTAGCGAGCTGCGCAGGCGAGTTAGGAGGTTCACACTTCCTCCGGTTGCGCGCTAAGAACGCAGGCTACGGCTGAAGCCAGCCGGTTCCAGCCCTCGGCTTCTTCCCGCAAACGCTTGCGGCCCGCAGAGGTGAGCTCGTAAAACTTGGCTCGACGATTGTTGTCCGATGTCCCCCATCTCGCCTTGAGAAACCCTTGACGCACTAGGCGAAATAACGCAGGGTAGAGTGCACCCTGTTCGATCAATAAGGTTTTGCCGGAGATCTGTTCGATGCGCAGGAGAACGCCGTAGCCATGAAGAGGGCTTAGGGAAACGGCTTTCAGAATCAGGAGGTCAAGAGTACCGGGAAGAAGTTGGGCCTGCTCCGTCGCAAACCCCTCCTAAGATGGTTAGGAATGTAACAGGGTCTCTCCTAAACTGTCAAGGGGAGCTATGACCAGAAGTTTGCACGCCCCGGCAGGTCTGTTTCCAACTGGCCCTTACCGCCCTAAGAAGCGCGTCTGAGCCGCCGTCTTGTGCGCCTGGAACGCTGCAATTGGTTCGGTTAGTTGATTGGCGATCGTTCGTCTACGCCCGTTTATGTCCAATTCCAGCTCTGCAAGTTTCCGAGTGCCGGCTCGAGGGTTCGTTGCAGTGCGACTAGCTCAGATCACTGCAGAATAGCAACGCCCTGAAGAAGGTTGCTCGGATTCTGCGGATCTATGTCGATGAGATTGAATTCGGTACCGTCGCGAGACGCCTGAATCTGAAAAATTCCATCCGCAAGCGTTGCCACAGCTCAGGCCAGCGGTACCCGACCCCTGGCTGTTTAAGGAAGTGATCGTGAATGAGTTGCCACTGCTGGTTGCGCGACCGGACGTTCGACGCGAACGCTCGGATTTTTCCGAAGCGGCCGTTTCGACCCGCTGCTCATCTGCCCCGACGGCGTGAACTCCCATACATTCTCATAATCGATCACATACAAA
>Ga0187781_10002889_pt1 | contig 13011 bp, 9 predicted proteins | sample 0715_SJ02_MP02_2_FD_132447 | JGI IMG/M metagenome (GOLD analysis project Ga0187781, IMG submission 132447) | Tropical peat soil microbial communities from peatlands in Department of Meta, Colombia - 0715_SJ02_MP02_20_MG | ecosystem: Environmental > Terrestrial > Soil > Wetlands > Peat | place...
GACCATCCCGACGTGTCCGGACGTAATGTTTCCGCCCTGGGTTGAAAGAGACACGCGCCCGCCGATGTCCGCGGTCTCGATGTCGCCGACCTCCGTACTCACATCCAGGCTGAAGGTCGCCGGAACAGTCACCAGAAATTGCACATAGAATTGCGCATTTCGGATGGGCGGGTGATGGGGCATCACAACCGTCCGGACAGCAGGCAACTCGCCCGCGAGAAAGACCGAATCAACAGTCTCGCGTGTCGTCAGCGAGTACTTGTCCAGCAATTTCTGCGCTTCAGCCTGCGGCGCGTCCGTCTCAATGTGAACGGTGTAGCGAAGGATCGGTTCGGCTCCCGGTCGCATCGTCTCTATGCGGACATTGCCGAGGTCCGTTTTCAGATGAAGCGTCATGCCGTTGCTGACCCGTAATTCTCCGCTGCGGTCTACAAAAGCACGGGGAGGCGTGCCGTTTGCGGGGGCCCGCGCCGGAAGAGGAAGGGCGATGGCAAGCGAGAGCAGGGAGAGCCAGCAGAACATCCGCACGCCACACCTCGTGCGGTCAAAACTCGGAATGGAAGAGGCGGACATGAGAGAAACCTGGTTTCGTTGCGTCGCCCGGGCTCAATGATCGTTTCGGGCGCTGATCTCGCGCAGCGCGGCAGCACTGCGCAGACGGACGTAGCGGCTCGGATCATTGTGCTGCAAATCCTCAAGTGTGCGCACCACGGCTTCGATCGAACCGTTGCCGCTTGTTGCCGCGTGGGCACCCGCCTGAAACATGGGTTCGGACGGCATGTCATTGGCGGGCACGGGCAGAATGATCTGCGATTCTCTCTCCGCCTGCTCCAGCGAACGAACCAGAAGATTCACGGCTTCCACGCGCACGCCGGGATTGGAATCGTGCTGCAGCGCTTCGAGCAATGCCTCGCGAACCGTCCCGTCGATTCCGCCATCGCGCAGGGCTTCCAGAGCTTTCAGCCGCACTGCGGGATTCTGATCCTTGCGCGCCGCGGTCAGCAACGCCGCGCGCACCTCTGCATCTTCCGCTCGCGTCTTCAGCGCGTCCAGGCAATCCAGCCGCACGCCGGAATCAAAGCGGTCCCCGTTCTTCACAACGAAGGTGAGAACATTGCGAACGTTCGAATCGTCCAGACTGCCGTCGAGTTCAATCGGTTGTTCCGCGTTCAGCCGCACACGTACGTTCCTAGACCCGGAAGAAGGGGAAGGCGTGAAATTGATTCCCGCCACGGCCATGCGGGAAAGCTGGTCTTCGGTAAGTTGCGAACTGGGCCGCACGCTGACCACTTGGCCCTGCATGGCGTCGTCGCTTGCACGGCTCGACCACTGCGCATACTGATTTCCGGCCACGAGGCCAAGCAGAACGAGCGTTGCCGCGCTCCACACCGGATGCAGCACCATCCAGCCGTGCAGCCAGCCCATTCTCGGCAGTTTCTTCGACGCCGGCTGCTCCAGATCGTCCAGCTTTTCGGCCAGTTCGCTGCGACACTGCGAAAGCAGAATTCCCGCCGCATCCAACTGCTCTCCTGCTTGGGGCAGGGAACTGAGCGCCTTCTGAAAATCCCGCTCTTCCTCAAACTGAGCACGGCAGGACGCGCATTCGACAAGGTGCTGCTCAATCGCTGCGCGCTCCTGTTCGTTCACTTCGTCGCAAACGTAAAACATCAGCAGCTCGGCGATTTCGTTGCAGGCCTTCCTTGGTTCGCCCGCGTTCATCGCAGCACTCCCAGCTCGTTGCGGAGTTTCTTCGTCGCCCGGAACAGCGAATTCTTTACCGTCTCTTCGCTCGTCCCCAGGGCATCGCCGATGGCACGCAGCTTCAACCCTTGATAGTGCTTCATTTCAAATACGATTCGCTCGCGGGGAGAGAGACGTTCCATGGCCGCTGCCAGCCGCGTCTGAATCTCCTGCCCCATCAGGTGTCGTTCCGGATCGAGTGTGGCCCGGTGCTCCCGCTGGCGCTCGAAAAAGTCCGTGCCGCCGTCCTCATATTGTGTCGAGATAGCCTCGGGAGCCTGATCTTCAGGCCGCGCTTGCCGGCGTCGCAGATGGTCGAGGCACACGTTCGTCACGATACGATACAGCCAGGTGTAAAAGCTGCATTCGAAGCGGAAGCGGTGCAGGTTGCGGTACACCTTCAGGAACGCTTCCTGATAAACGTCGCGCGCATCCTCGGTGCGCTTCATCAAATTCAGAGCCAGACGCAGCACATCGCGGTCGTAACGCCGCACCAGCTCTTCAAACGCCGGGCGGCTGCCCGCCTGCGCCTGCTCCACCAGAACTCGCTCTTCGAGGCTGGCCAAGGAGGTCACCGACGCCAACGCCGAATCCGAATTGCCGGTTTGACCGGAGTCATCTGCGAACGCCAGGGCCCAACGGGGTAAAGACATATTCGCTTTCTCTTTGCCGAATCTGGCCTAAGTTCCCAACTCCCTTTCAGTTGGGCAATCGGTTCCTGACAGAACGGCGAGGCACTCCACCGCTATGCAGCTATGCATTTAGACGCTTTTGGCCCAGGAAAGTGAGCGGCAATGCTCCCTTAGACCGCTCTCCCGAGGCCGCTCCCCGTTAGGATGCGGCCGAGCCGCTCCGCGTGTCTCCTTCTGCTGTCGCTGCGGTTGCTTGCCCGGTCGCCCGCCAGGCCACCAGCGGCCAGGCTAGCAGCGTTGCCACAGCCAGCAGGATCCCATAGCCGTTCGTGCGATAAAACGCATCTGGCTGTGTGACCAAACCGCCGCCCGCTGCGATCAATCCTGTGCAGGCCACAATCAGGAACAAGCCCAGCAGATTGAAGCGCACCAAGCGTCGAATGCCGAACACCACTACCGCCAACAATATCGCCATCGCGAGAAATTGCTTCAGGAAATCGGCGGGAGAGCCCCAACTGGTCACCATGGCGGCGGCCACCGCGAAAAAGAGGATCAGCCGCAGCCAGCGTACTCGAAGTTCCGCGCCGAGAAACGCCCCACCGAGCAAGAGTATTCCAACCACCAGCAGCGCGCGAAACACAACGCTCCCGATCACCCCGATTCCTGGGAAAATCGCGTCATAGCTTTCACCGAAGCTCGCCGGCACCCCGCGATGAAGCGTCGGCCACCACGGCGACAGAAAATCCAGCAATCGCCGCACTCCCATCAATAAAGCCGAGCCTCCCAATCCAATCCAAAATGCATCCCGGTAATATGCAGCGGGCATGCCGAGCCATCCCGGCATCTGCTCTTCACCAAAAGCGCGGGCGGCGAACGACCACGCCAGCCCAAAGAGCAGCGTGATTGCCCCGCACAAAAATGCCCCGACCAGCAGAATGCCCACGGCCGTGCTGCCGAGATAAATGCGCAGAGGGATCGACGTTGGATACTGCGCAAAGAGCAGAGGAATCCGATCGCCGAAGCAGAAGCTCAGCAGAAAGCCGCACACACCCAGGAGTCCCCAAAGGAAGAGTCTTCGCCAGGGAACTCTGACCGGCGGCCGGGCGCGCAAGCGCTTGAAGAAAAACACCAGCACGCTAGCCACAAGGCCGATGGCCAGACAGATCTGACCAACGAGAACCAGGATCCGCGCCGCGCCCTGCTCTTCCTGCCGCCGCGCAAACTCCTCCGGAATCTTGATGTAGGTCCGGTAGTCGGCAGGCTCGTCGCCTAACACGGTGAGGCTCATGCGCGCGTACGCATCGGCCGAATTCTTGTCATAAGGGTCATAGCCACCGAGCGGACTCTTCTGTTCCCAAACGAGAGTGTGGTCTGTCCGGTTCGGCCGCTTGTCGGAATTTGCTTCCACCAGTTTCCAGCCAGTCAGGTCGATGTTTTTTCTCTCGGTCAGAAATTTTTCTGCAATTGCTTGGGCCTCTTCTTTCGACAAGTTCGCGCCCTTTGCGGCTTCGGCCAGAATGTGCCAGAAACCGTGCAACGAGCCATCCGGCTTCAGCGTGACCCCAAACTCTTCCGGTTGCGAATCGCGGAAATAGCGCACCCGCCAGAGTGCTCCCGGAATACGCGTCGAGTAAATTTTGTTGATCTCCGGAATCGGCATGCGTCTGCGGAGGAATTCGTTCGTTGCCGGATCGGTCGTGTCCACCATTTGTGCGGTTTTGCGATAGTTGTTGGGATCAAGCCCATGCTCGCGCATCACCGCATCTGCACGCGCGGTCACCGAAACGCGGTCGACGGACAATTCAAGATAGTCGCCAATGTGTTCGCGGGTCAAACGCCACGCCAGGAGTCCTCCGACGATCGCGCACGCGGCCAGAAAACCCAACGCGCCTGGCGTCAAAGCGTCGTAACGCTTGGCCGAGGGTGCGGCTTGTTCGGCCACAGGCTGGCGCGCAAGGCTGATCTCTGGTGCAGGTTCAGCCTGGTTCAGAAGATCGTCGACGCATTCAAATCGTCCCCGAGCCAGATACAGCACGCCGGAGACAGCCAGCGGCACCACGGCCGCAAGTCCCACAATCACACCAGAAATCTTGAAGTACAAATTATCCGAACGAATCAGCAGCAGGCCTACGAGCGACGCATCCACCGTGTAGTGCCAGATCAACGTCGCCACGATTCCCCAGCGCAGCATCACGAGCCCGGCCACCATTCCCATGATTCCGATTTCGATTCCCCGGATGTAACCGGGTTCTTGCGGGTAATTGCTGTGCAGGAAGCTCCAGAAAAACGCGGGCAGAACCACCGCCAGCACGCGTGATCCGGTCAGTTTTTGCATGAACGGAATGGCAAACAATCGGAAGGTGAACTCTTCGTTGGTAGAGGCCAAAACCCCGATTGCCACTCCGGCAATCCACGGGAAAGGCGTGTTCACTATGTCCGAGTATTTGATGTCCTGCGGTGCCCAGACCCCAAACCGGCTCCCAACCATGTAGAACGCCACGATGAAGCCAATATGTGCCGCGGCCAGGCAGATCCCCACCACGGCGGCGCAGAAAAACTCCTTCGAGCGGATGCCGCGCACGCTGAATGCTTTCGTCAGTCGCATCCGTAAAGGCTGGCTCGCGCGATACAGCGGCTCGCCTCCCGGGTACACCAGGCTGATTGTGAACGCCGTGCCTACCGCAGCCAACAGCATCCAGAACAGCCTCTGGATGACGAAACTTCCGTAGGTGAAGTGCGTGTCGTAGTCCGCCCTTACGGAACCCCACTCATTCAACTCCATCAGGTAGTACAGCACGGTGACGACGGCGCCGATTTTGAGCGCTGTTCCCCAGCCCGTTTTTCCCTGCCGCCACAGAATGACGCCCAACCAAAGTGCCGCCCCCAGCAAGAATCCGTACGGAACGAGCGCCAATTCCTCATAGAAGTTGTTTGTCGAGCGCAGATGCTCGTAGCTGCGGATCCATGCTTCCGGCACTTGAAGATATTCCTGGCTCCCGCCAATCTGGTCGCCCTGTACGCTCACCTGCATCCGATAGGGCGCTTCCTTCGCCTTGAACCCCTTGCGCTCCCACGTGAAGGACCAATCCGTCCGGTTCGGGCGGCTCTTCGAGTTTGCTTCCGCCTGCAGAAACTCCCACTGGCTCAGATCCAGACCAAGCTTCACGCGCGCGAACGTTTCCGCCCCTCGAACCGCATCATCCCTATCGAGGGACTTGGCTGCACGCGCTTCTTCAATCTTGTGCTCATAACCCACGACCTGGCCTGCGGGGCTTACGCGCACGAGAAACTCTTCCTCTTGCTGCGGCCGGAAGAAGCGCACATCCCAATACCAGATGCTCAGTTCGCCGGACATCAGGCGATTCGCCTGTTGCAATCCCAGTTCGCGTTCGAGGTAGGTCTTCGCGTTCTCGTCCACATCGAAGATGATCGTGGACTGATAACCCGCCAGGCTCTGCCCGAGTCCTTCGATGAACTGCTTCGCGCGTGATTGCGCCTCGGGGCGCGACACCTTGAAATCCACTGAGGCTTCCGGGAAGGCACGGAAAAAATATTTCTGGGCGAACAGCGCGCCGATGATCCCGCACAGGATCCACAGCGCCAGGATGCGCTTGTCCGAACCGGTCAATCGATCTTCAGCCAAAGGGGCCTCCCGCCGCGAACTGGGTCAAACGCCCACTCTATCGATACGCAGGCCAGCGACGCAAGTTTTCACGAAAAGCGGAGTTTGCTGGGGCAATGATATAAAGAAGGGAGATGAGCATCAGTCTTCAAACAAACGTCCAAATGGTAAAAGGTGTGGGACCGCAGCGGGCGGAGTTGCTTGCTCAGCGAGGCATCTACACCTTGGAGGACCTGCTCAATTACCTGCCGTTTCGCTACGAAGACCGCATCCGGTTTTCCAAGATCAAGGAAGTCCAGCCGAATGGCACATACACTCTGCGCGCCCGCGTAATGAGCGGGCAGGCGGTTCGCGGCATGTACGGCCGCGATGCGATTTACCACCTGCTGGTGCAGGACGACACCGGCTCTCTCCCCTGCAAGTTTTTTCATGGAGGCTATCTCGAAGGGCGTTTGAAACCCGGGCAGGAATTAATCCTCCACGGCAAAGTGGAAATCGACAAGCAGCGGCCCGCCCGGCGAGAGATGGTCAATCCCCAGATCGAAATGATTCACGGCGAAGAAGTCGACTCCGCGGAGATGGGGCGTATCGTACCGATCTATGAGGCTGTAGGTCAGTTTGGCACGCGCCAGATTCGCCGCGCCATTTACGCCACCTTGCAGAATCTCGACCGGCACATTGTCGACGTGCTTCCCCCCGAACTCCGCAAGCGCTTGAATCTTCCCTCGCGCCGTGATGCGCTCATCCAGACGCATTTTCCCTCGCCCGAGGAATCCCTCGAGGCGCTGAACCAATTTCGTTCTCCCGCGCAGCGCCGCCTGATCTTCGAGGAGTTCTTTCTGTACCAGCTCAGCCTGGCATTGGGCCGCAAGGCCACACGCAAGGAAAATGCGATTCCCTTCCGCGTGAGGGAAGACAAAATTCGCGAAGCCCTGAAGAAGATCCTTCCCTTCAAGCCCACTGCCGCGCAGAAGCGCGTTCTCAGAGACATTGCCGCCGATCTGGAGCGCCCCGTTCCCATGAACCGTCTTTTGCAGGGAGACGTTGGCAGCGGCAAAACCATCGTGGCTTTGCAGGCCGCGGTCATCGCCATGGAAAACGGTTGCCAGGCCGCGTTGATGGCTCCCACGGAAATCCTCGCCGTTCAGCATTTCCTTGCCGCGCGGCGGATACTCGCCCCCGGCGGCTATCGCGTGGAACTCCTGATCAGCGGCTTGAAGTCTGCGGAAAAGGCGGCTGCCCGCGAGCGGATCCTCTCCGGTGAAGCACAGCTCGTGATCGGCACGCACGCGCTCATTGAAGAGAACGTCGAATTCGAGCGCCTGGGCTTTGTGGCCATCGATGAACAGCACCGCTTCGGTGTCCTTCAGCGCAAGAAGCTGATGGATAAGGCCGTCCGGCAGGGCAACGCGCCGCACGTTCTCGTCCTGACCGCCACGCCGATTCCGAGAACGCTCTCGCTGACACTCTATGGCGATCTGGACGTTTCCGTGATCGACGAACTTCCTCCGGGACGCACGCCGATCGAAACGCGCATGACTACCGAGTCGCACCTTCCCGGCGTCTGGGAGTTTCTGCGGCGCGAGGTGCAAGCCGGGCACCAGGCCTACATCGTTTATCCCGTTATCGAGGAATCCAAGCTGGAACTGAAAGCCGCCCTGGAAGAGTACGACCGTCTCTCGAAGACCGTCTTCCCGAATTTGCGCGTGGGCCTGCTTCACGGCCGGCTTTCGAGCGAAGAAAAAGAGGAGGTGATGCAGCGTTTCCGCCGGAACGAAGTGCAAATCCTGGTGGCAACCACGGTGGTCGAAGTGGGCGTCGACGTTCCGAACGCAACGGTCATGGTCATCGAACACGCCGAGCGCTTCGGCCTGTCGCAATTGCACCAGCTTCGCGGACGGATCGGCCGCGGCGCGCAAAAGTCTCATTGCATCCTGGTTGTGCCTTACCGCCTGTCTGACGATGGGCGCGCACGCCTGGGCACCATGGTGCGCACGAATAACGGTTTTGAAATTGCCGAAACCGATCTGCAGTTGCGCGGCCCCGGAGAGTTTTTTGGCACACGCCAATCGGGCGAACTGGGTTTCCAGGTGGCCAGCCCCCTGCGCGACCGTGCACTGCTCGAACTTGCTCGCAAGGAAGCCTTCACTCTCGCCGAGGATCCCGGGAAGAAAGACACGTTGCAGGGAATCCTTCGTGTTCTGCCGGGGGAATGGCAGCGCCGCTATCACTTGGCTCGCATCGGATAAAGGCAGAAGCACTTATGCGCATAATTGCCGGGAAATTTCGCAGCCGCCAGCTGAAAAGCCTCAAGGGCCTCAGGCTGCGCCCTACGAGTGACCGCCTTCGGGAAACCCTGTTCGACATTCTTGGCGAGCGCGTCGTAGGCTGCCGCTTTATCGACGCCTTCGCCGGAACCGGCGCCGTGGGAATCGAAGCCATCAGCCGCGGCGCAAGTGAAGTGATCTTCATCGAAAAACACGCAGGGGCCGCCGCGCTCATCAGGAAAAATCTCGAGTCACTCGAAATTCGCTCGGGTGCGCGCGTTCTGCCCATTGACGTTCTCCACGGTCTGGAACTTCTTTCAAAGCAAGATTCAGCCTTCAGGGAGGTGCCCGACATCCTCTTTCTCGATCCTCCCTACGACCACAGCCCTGATTACGATCGCGTGCTTTCCTACCTCGTGCCTTTCACATTTCTCAGCGCGGAAAGTCTGATCGTTGCGGAACATCGCAGCAAGCTTGTGCTCCCCGAGGCTGTGGAACATCTACAACGTGTGCGCGTGCGGAAGCAGGGCGATGCTTCGCTTAGCTTCTATCGCTTCAGAAAGACGAATCCGTAGCACGATAAATGGCGTAAAACCCGCGGCACGCCGATATCATCTATCTTTTTGTGCCTTTGCGATGTTCCCTCAGCCCCGTGGGTGACTCAGGCAAGCACGATATAATGGGGAATCAATGTTTCGTCGATTCCAGGTCAATCCGTTCGATTTGCTCGGCCAGAACGAGATTTACCCTTACCCTGTGCACCTCGCTGGGAAAGGTGAACCGAAGCTGACCATTGCCTGGAACAGCTTTCATCAGAATTTCTTCAGTGAACTTGCTGCTTTTTCCCGCTGGACGCGAATCCCCAGGGGCGAGCCGAAAGACAACATCTTCGTCGATTGCCGCATCGAGCGCCGGATGCCATACCGCGCGCTCCTTGCCGCCGCGCTCTGGCACGTGGTCTTCTTCATCGTTCCCTGGCCAAGCCTTCCCATTTCCCCCAGGCATGTGGCGGCTTTCGACAACACCGAACTGACGTGGTCAGGGCAGATTGAAGACCTGCCGCTGCTCAATGTCCCGAAGCAATCGCGTAAGGCAGGCTCGCCCAAAAAGCCTGCAGATGAGCCTGCTGCTCAAAATACGGACGCGTTTCATCCACGCCAGCGCATCTTCACCGATCCATCCCATCCGACGCATCCGCGGCAGACGCTGGTGAACTCGGCGGCTCCGAATGAGCCTCCAAAGTTCTTGCCAGAGCTGCCGAACATGGTTCAGCTTGCCACCCCTTCGGCTCCAGTACGCCCCCGCTTGGAGATCAGCGAAAAGACCTTGGCTAAGTTGCGCCCGAAGCAAGTGAAGAAAGTCGCCACCACAACCGTGCCGGCGCCCGATGTTCCGAACATGGAGACGCATGCGGCGGAAATGAGCCTCGCGCAACTACCCGATGCTCCCGCGAAGCCACACCTCGAACTCAACGCCGGTTCGGCCCCGCGCGTCGCGGACCGCGCACAGAGCGGAGAAGTCACTCCCGCTCCTGAACTCGCGGCCGGCAGCGGAGCGAGTGGCGGGCCATCCACTACAATGATTGCCCTCTCTGCCACGCCTGGACCGCCGGTGCCTGTCGTGGAAGTTCCCAAAGGGAATCTCGCCGCGCACGTTTCCATTTCGCCGGAAGGCAAGGGCGCGGGAACGGGAGGCGGTTCAAGCACTTCTTCCGATACGTCGGGGAGTGGTTCCGGTTCAGGCGCCGGAGATGCAACGGGAAAGAGTTCCATCGGTATCAGCATCAGCGGCGGCAATCCCAAACCCAATTCCGGTGTCTCCGGCTTGGGTGGCGCCGGCAAATTGGTTCTGCCCAAGGCAGTCTACAAGCGCCCGGATCCCAACGCGGCTGATGATCCGCCGGAGCGCGCGGGCCCACCCAATTTCGCCTTACTTCCTCCGGGTGCGAAGCCCGAAGAGATTTTTTCTTCGCATAAGGTCTATTCGATGAATGTCGACATGCCCAACCTGAACAGCGTCACGGGCAGTTGGATCATCCATTTTTCCGAATTGCATCTGCCCGGCGTGCCGCGGACCAATGGCGAAGTCAGCGCGCCAAATCCGCTTCGTAAAGTGGACCCGAAATACCCGCAGGATCTGATTCAGGAGCACGTGGAAGGTGAAGTGATTCTTTATGGAGTGATTCGCGCCGATGGCACCGTCGACAGCATTCAGTTGGTTCGCGGCCTGGACAAGCAACTCGATGCCAATTCGATCGCTGCCTTCGGTCAGTGGAAGTTCCGACCCGGCACAAAGGATGGCGAGCCCGTCGCCCTAGAAGCCATCGTCCACATCCCCTTCCGCGGGCCCGCGCGAGAGTAGCCCTTGGAGTGCGGGAACGTTTTATTGCTTCGCGGGAAATTCCAATTCGTGCAGTTTCACCAACGTATACAGCGCGTGATTCACCGGAGTCGCTACGCCCAACTCCGCCCCTAGCCGCGCCACAAAGCCATTCAGCGAGTCGATCTCCGTGTGCCTGCCCCGTGCGAGATCCTGCGCTGTGGAGGAACGCGTCCCACTCATTTGCTCGGCAATCTTGAACGAGCCTGCGAGCGCTGCCTGCGGATCTTCCAGTCCAGGTGGATGGATGCCCTTGGCGCGCGCCACGTTCAGCGTCTCGTAGACGGCTGCTTCAACTACCTTCTTCGCGTCTGTGCTCGCAATGATCTGTCCGTACGTCACTCGACCAAGGGCCGACACCGCGTTCAGCGCGCAATTCCAGATCAGCTTCGTCCACAGCTCTCCTTCGATATTTTCCGTGATGCGGCAACGCACGCCGGCTGGCGCAAAAAGCCCCGCGATCTTCTCGGTTCTTTCATTTAGGGGGCCGAGTACGAGGTCGCCGCGCCCCAGGTGTTTGACTGTCCCTTGAGTGGGCACGGAGGCCGCTACATACACGACAGCCGGCAATGCATCCATTCCTGAAGCTGCGCGAATCTCCTCGGCGTTGCTCACTCCGTTTTGCATGCTCACGACCAGCGCTTCAGCAGGCAAAATCGCCGCCAGCCGTTTTGCAACGCTGGCCGTGTCCGTGGTCTTTACACAGAAGAGCACCACGTCTGCACCAGCAGCGGCGGCGAGGTCCGAGGAGACCTCCGGATGCAGAATTTCCTGAAAGTGGACGGAATCGATCCGCAGTCCAGACCGTTGGACCACTTCCACAAACGAAGGACGCCCAATCATCACCAGGGGAACTCCGGCACGGGCCAGCATTCCGCCGAAGTAGCCGCCGACCGCCCCTGCTCCTACAACCGCGACTTTGCGTTTTTTCTCTGTTGAGTTCATGCGGCCCCTTGGATCACACATCTGTCATTCCCGAACGGAGTCTGCGCGGCAAGGAATCTCTCTTCGCCGGGTTGTCGTTCAGAAATGATTCCGCAACTCGCGGAATGCCGGCAGGATCACCAGTTTCCCCGAGCCGGATACGACGGGCTCGTGTTCCAGTTGCCAGGTATTCGCATGCGGGATATACACAGCATTTAGGCCCGCCTCCATTGCTGGGTTGATGTCGCTGCGCGGACTGTTGCCGATCATCCAGCCCTGTGTCTTCACGATCTTGTGCTTGTTCACCAGCAGCGTGTACGTCTTCGCGTCTTTTTCCGCGACGATTTCGATTGCTTCGAAGAACCCTTGCAGCCCGGAACGCTCTACCTTCGCCGCCTGCTCTGCTGGTTCGCCCTTGGTGAACAGAATCAGGCGGTGCCGTCCCGTCAGATACGCCAGCGTCTCCGGCACTCCATCCAGGATCTACGGCGGCGTCCGCTCCAGTTCCACCACGCGATTATGAATCTCGGCCAGAATCTCCCGCTGCGCCATCTGATCCGCCAGCTTCAAATACGTCTCTTCCAGAGATCGTCCGAAGCTGCGCACGCCGTAACCATACTGGCGAATATTCTTGCGCTCGGTTTCGTTCAAGATGTGGCGGATATACGCCCGGCTGTATCCACACGGTTCCACAAGGCTGATGAAATCCTCGATCAGCTTCTCGAAGAAAACATTGTTCTCCCACAGCGTGTCGTCCGCATCAATCAGTAGCGTGTTGCGTCTCATAGTGCCAAGAATAGCCTGGCCCCCGATGCCCGGCAGGGCGGTGAGAAGTTGGCCAGCAACAGTGTAGCAGCCCAAGCGCAGCTTCGCCGGTTGCCCGGCTGTTCGCGGGCGAGCCCTATCACTGGCGCGTTTCTTGTTCGAATCGGGACGTGGCCGTTTCTATCTCGGGAACCATCCAATCAAACAATCACAACGAAACGGCTTTGCGCTGGCCGGAGGAGAGCTTCTCCAAAATAGCTTGTGCGATCTTCTGGATTTCCCCGAAGCGCGTCAGATATTCCTGGAATTCGTGATTCAGCAGTTGCGCGTCCTGTGGGCCCAGCTGGTTCCTGAGGATCATGTCCCGCAGCTTCACCGGGTGCGGCAGCAGAGCGTCTTCCTTCAGTTCTTCGAGCGCCTGGTTCGGATCGTAGTGATACATAGCAGCCCCCCAAATCGCGCGCCGTCAAATGTCACGCGACTCTAATCCCCATTCTACGCAAAAGCGGCTGCCTACACGTCGACTTTTCTGCACGGGAGAGTTTACGGCTTACGGAAATCAGGCGGCGCGAACAGGCACGAACTCGTATCTTTCGATCTTCGCAGCTATGCCCGTTTTCCCGTTCTCGGTAGGCTCAATGCGGACCACTTTGCCGTGACAGCGAATATTTACGTCGCCGGC
>Ga0187781_10002890_pt1 | contig 13008 bp, 12 predicted proteins | sample 0715_SJ02_MP02_2_FD_132447 | JGI IMG/M metagenome (GOLD analysis project Ga0187781, IMG submission 132447) | Tropical peat soil microbial communities from peatlands in Department of Meta, Colombia - 0715_SJ02_MP02_20_MG | ecosystem: Environmental > Terrestrial > Soil > Wetlands > Peat | place...
CGCTCAGTTCCTGACGCCGCCGAAGCAGCACCAGTTCGAGATCCGCTGCTACATCCGCGATCCCGACGGTTATCTGATCGAGGTGGGGCAGACCACGGACCCTGAGGGGGACTGGTCACCCGCTCACTGGCCGTCGAGCACGTCCGGCGGGGAGTCTGAGTGAACGCCGAGATCACCGGCGAGATCCTTCACATCGACGGTGGCCAGTCCCCCGGACACTGAGATCCCTGCCAGCCATTTTCCGGCAAGGCCGCACCTCCCCGCCGTTCCCCCCGCTCGGCGAGCCGCTGCGAGACCGCCCGGGCCGGCGATGCTCCGGCCCGCCGTTGTCAGTACTGTGACGCTGAGGAGGTTTCGGTCATGACCACCGCGGTCATCGGCACTGGAGGGCTCGGATCGGTCATCGCCCGCCAGCTCGCCTCGGGCGGCGAAACCCTGCGGCTCTCGAGCGCCGACACGGCGTCGGCGCGTGCGCTGGCGGCGCAGATCGGCCGGGCTGCGGTCGTCGCGGCCGGCAACCGCGACGCGTTGCGGGGCGCCGATGCCGTCGTCCTCGCCCTGCGGTTTACCGTCCTGAAGGGCGTCATAGACGAGCTCGCCGGCCCGCTGGCCGGCAAGCTCGTGGTCGTTCCGAGCAACCCGGTCACCACTGACGCGCACGGTAACCTCTCACGTGTCCTGCCGGAAGGGCAATCCTCCGGGAAGGCCGTGGCCGGATGGTTGCCGGCGGGAGCGCGCTTGGCCATGGCGTTCGGAACCCTGCCGGCCGATCTCTTGGTGTCCGCTAGCAACCGGTCACCGGAGCCGGCGGTCCTGTTCTACGCGACCGACGACGAGCGTGCCGGCGAGGAAGTCGAGCGGTTGATCCGGACGGCCGGCTTCGAGCCGGTGAAAGCCGGCGGACTCGAACAGTCGGGCCGGCTCGAGGTGGGCGGCGACCTTCACGGCCTCGTAGCAAGCCCCGCCGAGGCGCGGTCATTGATCCGCCGGGCCTGATGTTCCTGGAGGCTGCTCCAGTGGACCGCGGCTGGCTTTAACCCGAGCGGTTGATCCGCCGCCCCGGCTTCTAGACTGAGCGGCCGGGGGTGGCTGGAGGGACCATGGGCTTGCTGGACGGTAAGTGCGCGCTGGTCACGGGCGGCACCACCGGCCTGGGCCTGGCCATAGCCAGGCGGTTCGGGCGCGAGGGCGCGCGGGTGGTGATCACCGGCCGGGATGTTGATCTGGGCGAACGCGCGGAACGGACGCTCGGACCGGGGGCTCGGTTCGTGGCCGCGGACGCCGCCGACCCGGTTGTCGTCGGGTCGTCGGTGCGGGCGGCCGCGGACTATCTCGGCGGGCTGGACGTGCTGGTGAACAACGCGGGCGTGGGCGTGACCGCCCGGTTGATCGACACGCCGCTGGCCGACTATGACCGGGTGATGAACGTCAACGTCCGGGGCTACCTGTTGTATGCGCAGCACGCCTACCCGTACCTGGCCCGCCGCCGCGGGTGCATGATCCACGTTGCCTCCGACGCGGGGATCTGGGGCGAGCAGGCTACGGGCCTGTACTCGGTGACCAAGGCCGCCGTGGTCATGCTGGGAAAGATGCTCGCGCTGGACGGCGGCCCGGACGGGGTGCGCTCGAATGTGCTGTGCCCGGGCGACATCTGGCCCGGCATGCGGCACATGGCCCCGCCCGGGGAGCAGGACGGGAGTGACGGCGCGGGCACCTGGCCGGTTCCGCCGATCGGCAGGGTCGGGCAGGCGGACGACGTGGCCGCCGCGGCGGTGTTTTACGCGAGTAACGAGGCCGAGTTCATCACCGGGACCACGCTGTTGGTCGACGGCGGAATGACGGCCGGCTACCTGCAGCGCGAACGGAACGCTCAGCCACCGCCTGTTCCCGGCCCAGACGCATGATTCGGCCAGGCCGGCGGCAATACCTATCCATCACGGGCCTATGGCCGCCGACAGGGTCGGGCGCTACGGGCCCGGCCCGAGGTCGTGACCATAGGCTCCGTCACCGGGTGTTATCAGGCGGCGGGCGGTCCGGACGTCGGGTCCGAGCCGGGCCAGGCGGGCGGTCAGGTGATCGGCGGCGGCGTGCAGCGCCTCGCCGGTCACCGGGTCGAGCGCGTCGAGGATGAACAGCGCCGCGGTGGTGTCCTCGCCCAGCTGGGTGCGGCGTGCCTGGCGCCAGTTCCAGCGCCGGCAGGTGACCCCGGCGTTGTCGCACCACACCACCTCGCCGGGGTCGGGGTGCTCGGTCACCGCGATGCCGTCGGCCACGGTGTCGAAGGGCTCGGTGCCGGTGGCGCGGACCAGCCGCGGCGCACCGGCATAGCGGGTCAGGTCCTCCCCGCCGAGCGGGATCTGGTGCAGCACCGAGACGGCGTTGTACAGGTCGGTGAGCCGGTTCACCCGGGGCAGCCCGGACGCCGCCCGGCGCAGCAGCGCCTCCAGGCTGTTGCGGGTTCGTTGCGGCTTGGCCCCGAACGCCCGGTACGCCTCCCGCCACGCCGCCACGTGCGGGAGCTCCTCGACTGGCCGGCCGTCGAGTGCACGGCGGGCGGCGGCCTCCGCCGCCCGCAGCAGCGCCTCGCTCGCCTGGTCGCTGGGGCCCGGGACGAGCCCGCCGACCGCCAGCAGCACGGCGCGGTAGTCCGGCCGCAGCGCGAACACCGCGGCATCGACCCGGCCGCCGCCGAGGAACTTCTCGAGCGTGCCCTCGTCAGGCACCATCAGCCTCCGATCGTGATCCCGATGACGGTCGTGCCTGGTTACCGGCCGCGTAGAAGACACGCGACTGCACCGGACGGAACGAATCGGTCATCAGCACACTCAAGCTCCCGTGACCGGCTGGGCGCCCGCGGACTCCGCTCAGACGAACAGCGGCTCGGCCGCCGTCCGCTCGGCCAGCGCGCTCATCGCCCCGTCGTCCGGCGCTGCGGCGTACCGGCTGGCCGCGTCGAGCACCCTGGGGAGCAGGTCCACGTCCCCCGCGCTGCAGAGGAACACCCCGGGGCGGCTCAGCACCCACCACACCGCGAGGTCGATGTCGTCCTGCTGTTCGAGCGGTTCGTACCAGGTCGCCCGGGTGTGCGGTCGGCCCGCCCAGGGGCGCAGCGCGATCGCCTTGATCGTCTGCACCGCGACTCGCCGCTCGCGGCAGGTCTGGTAAAGGGTGTCGAAGTTGCCGGCATAGTACGGGTTCTGCATGGTGATGAAGTTGTATGGGAGCAGCACCGAGTCGAAGTCGAACCGCTCGAGGCTGCGCCGGTGTGTCGCGGCGATCTGGCTGCCGTGGCCGGTCACCCCGATCCAGCGGATGAGGCCCTGCTCCCGGGCTTCGATGGCGGCCTCGAGCGCCCCGCCAGGGCTCAGGGCGATGTCCCATTCGATCGGGTCGGCCAGGGAGTGTAGCTGCCACAGGTCGACGTGGTCGACACCCAACCGGTCCAGGGACCGGCGCAGTTCCTCGCGGGCCCCGGCTGCGGTGCGCTCATCGCCCTTGGTGGCCAGGAAGAACCGGCCCGGTTCGCGCTGCAGCCACGGCCGGATGCGTACCTCCGCCTCACCGTAGGACGAGGCCACGTCCAGATGGTTCACCCCATGGGCGAGCAGGACGTCCAGGGTCTCATCCGCGACCCGCTGGGAGACCTGCGCGAGAGCCGCCCCGCCGAAGATCACCCGGCTGCTGTGGTGGCCGGTACGGCCGAACTCTGCCTGTTCGATGGGCACGAGACCTCCCGAAGTGCCTAGAGCTGAATCTGAGGGTACAGCGGGGGTCAGGACGACGATCACGCGGCCGCAACCCACTGGCCGAACGTCCGTGACGACCACTGTGACCTCGAGGGAAGCGGCCTCTGCCGGTCATTGCGCCTAGGGTTGTCGTCATGACATCAGCCGGTGCAGGCAGGCACGCTTGGGTGGATGCGACGGCAGGTGTGGCCGGCGATATGCTGCTCGCCGCGCTCGTCGATGCCGGCGCTCCCCTGGCCGTTCTGCAGGGCGCCGTGGACGCCGTGATGCCGGACTCGGTCCGACTGGCGTCCACGCTGGTCTCGCGGGCCGGGATGCGCGCGACCAAGGTAGACGTGCACCCGACGCTGCAGGATCAGGCGCATCGCAGCTGGCGCGACATTCAGGCTTTGTTCGAGCGTGCCGATCTCGCGGTGCAGGTGCGGGAGCAGGCCTGGCGCGTGTTCCGGCGGCTGGCCGAGGCCGAAGCGCTAGTGCATGGGGTCGCGGCCGGCGAGGTGCACTTCCACGAGGCCGGAGGCTGGGACTCGATCGCGGACGTCGTCGCCGTGTGCGCCGCGCTGGACTGGCTGGAGGTGACCTCCATGTCCTGCAGCGCGGTGGCATTGGGCTCTGGCCGGGTCATGGCCTCCCACGGTGACCTCCCAGTTCCGGTGCCGGCGGTGCTGGAGATGTCGGCGGGCTGGCGCGTGCTGTCCGGCGGGCAGGGGGAACTAGCCACCCCGACTGGCATGGCGTTGCTGACCGCCCTGTCGCAGGAGTCCTGCGACCTGCCCGCCATGTCGGTGCGCACGGTCGGCGTGGGGGCCGGTACCGCCGACGTCCCGGGTCACGCGAACGTCGTGCGCGTTGTTCTTGGGGACCTAACGGACCACACTGACCCGCCCGCGCAACCGGATAATGCGGTGCGCATGTCGGTGCTGGAGACCAACGTCGATGACATGGACCCGCGGGTGTGGCCCACTGTCCTGGCGTCATTGCTGGATGCCGGCGCGGCTGATGCATGGCTGGTCCCGATCGTGATGAAGAAGGGACGCCCTGCCCACACGCTCGCCGTGCTTGCCCCGGTAGACAAACGTGATGTGCTACGGCGGCTGATCTTCGAGCTGACCAGCACCATTGGGGTACGCGAAGTCGCCGTCACCAGGATTGCGCTCGAGCGGTTCTGGGTGCCGCTGCGGGTCGCGGGCGGCCAGGTCCGCCTCAAGGTCGCGCATCATGACGGCGAAGTCCTCCATGCGACACCGGAGTTCGACGATGCGGCGGAGATCGCCGCGGAACGATCCGTCCCGGTCCGGCGGGTGCTCGAGGAAGCCGTGGCAGCTGCCCAGCGCGAAGGTTTCGTGCCGGGCGGGCCAGTCCAGGCAGGCCCAGCCTTAATCCGGGGGCCTAGGCCGGAGCCGCGATCTGGGCCGCCAGGTGCCCGGCACCGTAGCCGTTGTCGATGTTGACCACGGCCACGCCGGGCGCACAGGAATTGAGCATGGTCAGCAGAGCCGCCAGGCCCCGGAACGCCGCGCCGTAACCGACGGACGTCGGCACGGCGATCACCGGTGCGGAGACCAGGCCGGCAACCAGGCCAGGCAGCGCGCCGTCCATCCCGGCGACCACGATGATGACGCGGGCCGACCTCAGCTGGTCGAGCCGGGCCAGTATGCGATGCAGCCCGGCAATGCCGACATCGGCGACCAGATCGGCGGGACGGCCGAGATAGACAGCGGTCAGCTGTGCCTCCCGCGCCACCCCGAAGTCGGCGATGCCGGCCGCCACCACCAGAACCCGCCCGCCGCGCGGAGCCGGAGGCTCAGGCGGCCAGGCCAGTATGCGGGCGTCTTCGTCGTAGCGGGCATCCGGCAGGATACTCAGGATCGCTGTGGTATGCGCGGGACCCGCACGGGTGAACAGCGTCGTCGCGCCGGATGCCTTGATGGCCCGGGCGACGGCACTGACCTGGCCGGGTGTCTTGCCCTCGCAGTACACCGCCTCGGGGTAGCCGCGGCGGCGCGCCCGGTCACCGTCCAGCTCGATGAACGCCGCCATAGCCTCATCGGGCTGCCAACGCTCACCCACGCGTGACCGGCAGCAATGACATCGTGAAGGCACCGGACTGGATACCGGCCAGATCGACGGCGACGAACCGGAACCCAGCGGCGGTAAGAGCGGCGTGGATCTGCTCGCGCGCCGGAACGGAGACCGCTCGCACCAGCTCACCGGCCGGAAGCTCGACCCGGGCCACCTCGCCGTGATGACGCACTCTGGATTCGGCGAAGCCCAGGATCCGCAGAGCCTTCTCGGCCGCCTCGATCTGAGCGAGCTTTGCCGCAGAGACCTCCTGATGGTGCGGAATACGGGACGCCAGGCAGGGCGCGGCGGGCTTGTCGGCGCTCGGGAGCTGCAGCGCCCTGGCGATGGCCCGCACCGTGGCTTTACTCAGTCCCGCATCGGCCAGAGGCCGCAGGACCTTATGGTTGCTGGCCGCGCGGGACCCGGGCCGGTCCGGGCGCAACATGTCGTCGGCGTTCTCGCCATAGGCCACGGCCGCCAACCCATACGCACCGGCTACCTCATCTTCTATCCGGGTGAACAGCTCGTCTTTACAGTGAAAGCAGCGATCAGGGCCATTGGCCCGGTAGGCCGGGTTGTCCCCTTCCCTGGTCTGAATCTCCACGATCCGGGCGCCGACGAACGTGGCGACCTGATGTGCCGCAAGACGTTCATCCGACCCCAGGCTGGGCGAGACGCCGAGGATGGCGACGACCTGGTCGGTGCCCAGTGCCCTCACGGCCAAGGCCAGCAGGACCGAGGAGTCGACGCCGCCGGAGAACGCCACGCCCAGCGGGGCCGCTCCCATCAGTCGGGAGCCCACCGCCTGGGCGGCCGCCGAAAGCTCGCCGGTGAGAGGCTGATCCACCAAACCGGTCAATTCGGTCACCTCAACTACCCCTAGCCGCCAGCTGTCATTCTGTCATTGGGCTGGCTTGCGGCTAGCGGAGCGTCCCCAGCAGCGCGGCCGCACCTCCCTGATAAGACCGTCACGTCCGCAACACAAGCAGTTCGAGAGCGAACGAGCCCGGCTCGGGTTTTATCTTGGGGAGATGTCGCGGGCGAACAGGTCGGCCTGGGTCTCGCGCCGCACGACCAGGCGGGGCCGGCCGCCCCGGCAGAACACCACGGGCGGGCGCATGGCGCCGTTGTAGTTGTTGGCCATGGTGTAGCAGTAGGCCCCGGTGACCGCCACGGCCACGAGATTACCGGGCCGGGGGTCACGCAGCGCCGCCCCGCTGATCAGCCGGTCCCCCGATTCACAGTGCCGACCGACCAACTCCACCGGTTCGCCTGGTCCGACGCGGCTGGTCACGGTGGCCTCGAACCGCTGGCCGTACAGCGCCACCTCCATGTTGTCGGCCATCCCGCCGTCGACAGCCACGAACCGGGGATCGTCGCCCTTGACGGATATCACGCGATACACCGTCACCCCGAACGGGGCGACCACGCTCCGCCCCGGCTCGATGATGATCTGCGCGCCGGGCGGGAGGTGCCCTCGGGCCGCGGCCGCCAGAGCCTCGATCCAGTCCTCCGCGGACGGCGGGTCATCGCGGTAGGTGTAGCGGACCCCGAGGCCGCCGCCCAGGTTATAGACGGCGAAGTCACCCAGCCCGGCAATGGCCTCGATCGCCGGGGCATAGGGCTGGGCCGACAGGATCTGGGAGCCGATATGCATGTGCAGGCCGTCCAGGCGCAGCTTGTCGCTGTGGCGCAGCCGGGCGATGGCGGCCCGGGCGGCGGGTATCGGCAAGCCGAACTTTGATCCGGCCTGGCCAGTGGCCACCGCCTCGTAGGTATCGGGCCTGACGCCGGGGATCACCCGGACCAGTACCGGCTGCTCGGACTGGACCAGGTCCTCCAGCCGGTCGATGTCGTCGATGTTGTCGATGACGATCAGGCCGACCCGGGCGTCGACCGCCATCCGCAGCTCCGCCGGGGTCTTGGCGTTGCCGTGCATCACGATGAGCGCGGGGTCGACCCCGCCGGCCAGCGCCATGGCCAGCTCCCCGGCCCCGGCCACGTCTACGCCGATGCCCTCGGCGGCCATCAGCCGGTACATGGCGGTACATGGGAAGGCCTTGGAGGCGAAGACCATCCGCGAGTTCGGCCACTCCGCCCCCAGGGCTCGCCGGTACCGGCGGACCTGGGTGCGAACGGCATCTTCTTCGATGACGTACAGCGGCGTGCCCCAGGCGGCGGCCAGGTCGGCCAGTCGGCAACCACCCACCACCAGCTCGCCGTCCGGGTCCACGCTCGAACCAGGCGGGAAGAGCCCGAGGAGATTGGCGAGCGCGGTGGTTTCGGTAGTCACGGCGGACCGGCCTCCAGGGCGATCGGGAACGCTAACCGTAGTGTCGTCACGTCCAGGCTAGCCCGAGGGAACCATGCCGCGAGGAACGGCCATAACCTCGGCCTGGAGGCCCTGACCGAGCCGCGAGCTGGCCGGATCGCGCACCGCATGATGGTGTGGCTCGCGGCGGTCCCGCGAGGATCAGGCCGGGGGCCCTGACATCGGCTTGAACCGGCCCCGGGCGGCGTCCACGTCGGCGGCCGTCGGCGGGTCGTTGCCTCGCCGTTCGCAGTTGAGCGACGCCACCAGGATCGCGTCGTCCAGGGCCCCGGACAGCTGGTCGGCAGGGCAGCGGGCCAGCGCCGCGGGCAGATGCTGGCCTCGCCTGATCAGCGATCCGATCAGGCCGGCGGTGAAAGAGTCCCCGGCGCCGACGGTGTCGACCACGGCGACGTCGAGGGCGGGTCGGCGTACCGACCAGCCCTGGGCGCAGTAGGCGTGGGCGCCGTCCGTGGAGCTGGTGATGGCGACCACCGTCGCGCCCAGCTCGAGCCAGTGCCGCGCGACCTCCTCGGGCGTCCGGTCAGGGTAGAGCCACGCGACGTCGTCCGTACTCGCCTTGGCCAGGTGAGCCAGCCCGAGGGCGCGCTCGACCACGCGCTGGCCGTGGCGGTGATCCATCAGCAGCCCGGGCCGGACGTTCGGGTCATAGCTGATGAGCACGTCACCGCGGCCGCGCAGGCCGTGCGCGAGGTCGTGGATCCTCGCGTCTCCCGGCGGCGTCCAGGATGCGATCGATCCGAAGTGGAGCACCGCGGTTCCTTCCGGGGCGCGAGTGGTCTCCTCGGCCGTCCACTGCCAGTCCGCCGTACCGTCGAGGTAGAAGTCGTAGCTGGCCCGGGCCGAGGCGTCCACCGAGACCACCGCCAGCGTGGACGGCTCCGCGGCCCGCGGCGCGGCGTGCAGGTCGATGCCCTCGGCCTGGGCGTGATCGCGCAGGATGCGGCCGAACGCGGTATCGGCGAGCCGCGCCATCAGTGTCGCGTGGTGCCCAAGGCGAGCCAGGCCGACCGCGACGTTGTACGGACTGCCGCCGGGGACGGCCTGGAACGTCTGCGGCGGGCCGGCCGGAAGGAGGTCGATGATCGCCTCCCCGATGACTGTGACGTCAGCGCGGGCGCCGGCCCGGGAGTGGGCAGAGCCCGTCACCCGCCGACCGCCATGCTGGCAGCGGGCCGGATCTCGCCTGATCCCCGGGTGAGCATGCCGGTCGGCACCACGTGTGTGCGCGCCGGTGAGTCATCGCCGTCAAGGCGCGCGAACAGTAGCTGCGCTGCCAGGCGGCCGAGCTGCGTCGTGTCCTGGGTGATGACGGTGACGCCCGGTACCAGGGCATCAGCGAGTACGAAGTCATCGAAGCCCACGAGGGCGATCCTGTCCTGCAGGTCAGCTCTCTTCAGGGCCTTTACCGTGCCGATCGTCACCAGGTTCTGGCTCGCGAAGATGGCGGTCGGCGGGTCGGGAAGGCGGATCAATTCGGTGGCAGCCTGGGCCGCGGCGTCGATAGTGCGCAAGCCATGCCTGATGATCAGCGGGTCAGCCTGCAATCCGGATTTCTCCAGCGCCTGCTGGTAGCCATCGAACCGCTGGACCGCCGTGGCGATGGTAACGCTGTCTCCCAGGTACGCGATCCGCCGATGCCCGAACGAGCACAGGTGATCGACGGCGGCAACCGCACCAGCACGATTGCTGGAAACCACCGCGTCGGCATCGAGGAACCTCGGCTCGCGGTCCAGGAACACGACGCTGATCCCGAGGTTCCGCTCCGCGACCAGGTAGCTCTGGTCAGTTGCGGCAGGCACGATCACCAGGCCGTCGACGCCGCGGTCGATGAGCGTGATCGCCATTTCGCGTTCCCGGACCGGATCCTCATCCAAGCTCGCGAGCAGGATCTGAACCCGCCGCTGGCGGGCCTCGTCCTCGACGGCGCGGAGCAGCGCCGCCGAGAAAGGGTTAGACACGTCCTCGAGCAGGATGCCGATCGTCGCCGTGCGCCGGTCGCCGCGGCGCAGGCTGCTTGCGGTCAGGTTGGGCCGGTACCCCAGCTTGCCCGCCGCATCCCGGACCCGCGCGGCCAGGTCCGGCGCGACCGTGGGATCGCCGTTCATCACCCGCGACACGGTCTTGATCGCCACTCCCGCCAGCGCCGCCACGTCCTTCATCGTGGGCCGGGCAGGTCGGCTCGGACTGACAGCACGCGCCGCAGACATCGATGTCCTTCCAAGGATGAACGCGGAATTGGCCTTGCACCGATGATATGGCCTGGGCGCCAGCAAAAGGGAACCAGGCCACAGCTGGGATGATATGGAAGAGTGACCGGAAGTCGCACAGTGCAGCAGCGACCCTGAAATAACGTTATCTAGTCGGGAGAGCGCTGGGTCTGCCGCCCGGCCTTGAGGGCGCCCGGGAGCGCCCCCAAGGCGGTAGCGGCAACGGCTTCGATGGGCCTGGTCAGGTCCAGATGGCCTTGTCCGTCTCCACATCGAAGAACTGCAGGCCATCAGTCTTGACGGCGAACCTCATCTTGTCGCCGGCCTTGACCTTGGTTCCCGGGTCGACGCGGGCCACGCCCTCGCCGGACTTCGCGGTCGCGTCCTCGTCGTCGCTCGTCGCGCCCTCGGCCCGGACCCGGCGGGCGTCGATGGTGAAGTGCACCTCCAACTCGGCCCCGAGGGCCTCGACCAGGTCCACGGTTCCGACCAGGATCGGCCCGGAAGCGCCGTTGACGGCGGCGGGCAGGTGCTCGGGCCGCAGGCCCACGACGACCTTCTTGCCGGCGTAGCGAGCCAGCCCCGGGTGGTCGTCACGGCACACTACCGGCAGCTCCAGCTCTTGGGAGCCGATCCTGACCGCTCCCGCGTCCTCGGTCAGCGTCGCCTCGTACATGTTCATGGCCGGCGAACCCATGAACCCCGCGACGAACAGGTTGTCCGGCCGGTCATACAGCACCTGCGGGTTGTCCACCTGCTGCAGCACCCCGGACCGCATCACCGCCACCCGGTCGCCCATCGTCATCGCCTCGACCTGGTCGTGCGTCACGTACAGGGTGGACACCGCGATCCGCCGCTGGATCCGCTGTACCTCGGCCCGCATCTGCACCCGCAGCTTGGCGTCCAGGTTGGACAGCGGCTCGTCCATCAAGAACACCGACGGCTCGCGCACGATCGCCCGGCCCATCGCCACCCGCTGCCGCTGCCCGCCCGACAGCTGCCCGGGCTTGCGGTCCAGCCAGTCGGTCAGCCCCAGGATCTCCGCGGTATCGTTCACCTTGGCGTTGATCTGGTCCTTGGGCAGCTTGCGCAGCTTGAGCGCGAACCCGATGTTGTCCCTCACGCTCATGTGCGGGTACAGCGCGTAGTTCTGGAACACCATCGCGATGTCGCGTTCCTTGGGCGTCTCGTCGTTGACGACCTTCCCGCCGATCTTCAAGGTGCCGCTGGTGATGTCCTCCAGCCCGGCCACCATCCGCAGCGCGGTGGTCTTGCCGCACCCGGAGGGGCCTACCAGCACCATGAACTCTCCGTCGCCAACTTGCAGGTTCAGGTCCTTCACGGCGTGGAAGCCGTTCTCGTACACCTTGTTGACCTGCTCCATGTCAACGGTGGCCATCATGCCTCCTTACCGGGCGCGTCCCCCGGCTCTCGTGCTGGTTGCCGCTCGGCTGCCTGGCCGGCCGGCGCCTGATCATTGTCTGCCGGGCCGACGGCCTGGGCGGGCTCATCCCTTCACCGCACCGGAGGTCAGCCCGGAGATCACGAACTTCCGGAAGATGAACACCAGGATGCCGATGGGTATCACCGCCACCACGCTGGCGGCGAAGATCGTCCCGTACGGCGTGTTGAAGACCGTCCCGAATCCGGAGATGCCGACCGGGATGGTGCGGTAGTTGTTGGTGTCGTCGAAGGTGAGCGCCATCAGGAACTCGGTCCAGCAGGCGGTGAAGCAGAAGATGGAAGCCGTGAACAAGCCGGGCAGGGCCATCGGCAAGATGATCGACCAGACGGTCCGGATCGGCCCGGCCCCGTCGATCCGGCCGGTTTCCTCCATCTCCTTGGGGATGCTGAGCATGTAGTTGCGCAGGATCCAGATCGCGAACGGCAGGTTGAACGCCGCGTACGGGATGATCAGGGCCTGGTAGCTGTTCAGCCAGCCGAGGTCGCGCAGCAGCAGGTACAGCGGCGCGATCAGCGCGATCTCCGGAAACAGCGAGATCATCAGCAACCCCACCATCAGCGGGAACTTCCCGCGCATCGGCAGCCTGCCGAGGGCGTAGCCGGCCATGGTCCCGAAGAAGATCACCAGCACGGTGGCGAGGATGGTCACGATGAGCGAGTTGCGGAAGTAGATGCCGAAGTCGTACGTGACGAAGGCATCGTGGTAGTTGCTGACGCTCCACGGGTCCGGCCAGTACTGCGGCGGGCTGACCCCCAGGTTGACCGGCGTCTTGAAGCTGGAGACGATCAGCCAGTACAGCGGCGCCGCGATGAAGATCACGACGAAGAAGGTCGAGATGGTGACGCCGTTGATGATCCGGTGCCAGCCCTTTCTCTTGCGGTTACGCATCAGGTTCCCTCCCTCCCGACCTGGACCTTGAAGGCCCGTAGCGAAAGCAGGCAGCCGATCAGCACCAGGAGCGCGGTGGTGGTGGCCACCGCCGCGCCCGGCCCGAAGGCCAGGTTCTGGAACATCGCCTTGTAGCCCAGGATGGCCAGCGACGTGGTCGCGGTTCCCGGACCGCCGTTGGTCATCACGTAGGGCAGGTCGAACAGCCCGAAGGCCTGCAGCACGCGGAAGATCACGGCCAGCGCGAGGGTGGGCCGCAGCAGCGGGACGGTGATCCGCCAGAAGGTGGACCAGCCCGAGGAG
>Ga0187781_10002892_pt1 | contig 13008 bp, 8 predicted proteins | sample 0715_SJ02_MP02_2_FD_132447 | JGI IMG/M metagenome (GOLD analysis project Ga0187781, IMG submission 132447) | Tropical peat soil microbial communities from peatlands in Department of Meta, Colombia - 0715_SJ02_MP02_20_MG | ecosystem: Environmental > Terrestrial > Soil > Wetlands > Peat | place...
CGACTCCGGGCAAGTGCCCATCAATTACGCGCACAACACCACGCAGGCTCCGGAGGATCAAGGCAAGCGTTACTGGGACAAAGAAAGCACGCCGCTGTTTCCGTTTGGTTTCGGTCTCAGCTATTCCACTTTCCGTTTCTCCAACCTCAACTTGAGCAGGGATCACATCAAACCGGGCGAGGCCCTAGAAGTTACGGTGGATGTAGAAAATATCGGTTCGAGCTCAGCCGATGAGGTCGCGCAGCTCTATATCCACCAGCGCTACGGGAGTACATCGCGGCCGGTCCGCGAACTGAAAGGGTTTGAGCGCATGACCCTCGCGGGTCACGAAAAGAAGACCGTTCACTTTACGCTGGGAACCACCGAACTCACTTATTGGAGCACCGCAAAGAAAGACTGGGTGGAAGAAGCGTCCACGTTTGATGTGTGGGTGGGAGGCGACTCTACCGCGGCGCTGCATGCGAGCTTCGTCGTCGCTCCCTGAAAAGAACGGGTCTAAAGACTCGCCACTACACGGGACGAACGGCCACAGGCTAAAGCCTATGCTACTGCACCGCGCGGAGGAAGTCGGCTAGCAGGCCATAGGCGGTGGCTTCCACGCCGGGGTTGTGCTCGACGATGGAGAAGCTGAAGACATCGAGGTCGAAGCGGATGGCCGAGCTGGTGCCTTCGAGGCCGGCCATAGCGTCGGAGCCGAGCAGCAGTTCGGGGGCAACGCGGCAATCGACGCCGTCGCCGCGGCGTTCGGCGCGGCACACCAGTTTGTAGCGCATCCCTGCGCTGCGCACGGATCGGATCTTTTCCTCGCTCAATTCGCGGATGCCGGTGCGCTGCACGCTTTCAATTTTTGTGGGGATACCCATCAGCACGGTGGCCAGCGCGGCTACTTTCACGGCGGCGTCCCAGCCGTCGAGGTCCTGCGTGGGATCGGTTTCCGCAATGCCCATGGCTTCGGCGCGCTGGATGCCTTCGGCGATCGAGCGGCCGCGCTCCACTTCGGTGAGCACCACGTTGGTGGTGGAATTCAGGACGCCGGAGAAGGCGCGCAGTTCGCTGGCGGGAAGGCCTGTGGGAAAAAGGGAGAAGATAGGCACGCCGTCCATCACGGTGGACTCGAAGAGGAAGCGGCGTTGCTTTTCTTTGGCCAGGGCGACGAGTTCCTTGTAGGCGTGGACCAGCGGGCCTTTGTTGGCGGTGATAGCGTGGGCGCCGCATTCGAGCGCCGCGGTGAGATGGTCGATAGCCGGCTGGCCGGTGGGCGCGACGAGCGAAGTGGCCTCGAAGAGCACGTCGACTTTGCCCTGCTCGAGCCATTCGCGCACGTTGCGTGAAACATTGGGCGCGCTGGGGAAAAAACCGCCGAGCACGGCAATGGGTTTCAGGCCGTCGGGATTGGCGACCCAGCCGATGCGGCGCGAGGCTACGCCGGTGAGGCGCCAGCGCACGTCGTATTTGCGGCGGAGCTCCGTTTCTTTGGAGATGAGCAGCTTGAGCAGCGCGCGGCCGACGTTGCCAAAGCCCATGATGCCGAGGTTGTAGGAAGGGATGGGAGTAGCTCCTCGAGCGAGTTGTGCAAAGGCACGATACCACGAGATGCCTTGCGGAGACCGGGTGTTTGGGTTCTGGATATCAGATATCAGGAAGGAGAAGAGAGATTCCTGACTTCGCAGACTCCGTTCGGAATGACGCGGTCGCGACTACGCCCAGAAGGTGAAACGCGGGTGCGGGGCGCAGGCTTCGTTTTATCGATCTTCGTTCCTTACTTTCGACTTTCAACTTTGAACCTTAGACCGCCCCCACATGCAAAACCGGCATGTGGGGCACCCGGGTTATTTTGCCGCTGCGGACAGTTTGGCGGTGGCTTGGGTGATCAGCGCGGTCTCAGCATCCAGCACCTGGGCGACGCGGGCAGCGGCTTCTTCGGCTTCCTTCCACTTTTTTTGTTCGAGGCTCTCGCGCACCGCGGGAATAGCTTTGGCGGCGTATCCGGTGTACGCACCGGGCGCGTACAACTGGTGCTTGTACCAGAAGCGGCCGGGAAGGCCCTCGGGCGTGGTGAGTTTGCGCTCGCTCTGGATGAGCAGGGCATTCACTTCGCCAATGGAAGCGCCGGCTAAAGCGGCTCCGCCGTTGGCGCTAGCGCGGTCGAAGGCTTTCTGGTAGTCGGTGGCGGCGCGGGTCAAGGATTCGACGGCGTTGTCCAGCGGCGCGAAATTCAGGTGCGGCGGAATGTCTTCCCTTTTCGGAGTGACCCAGGTTTCGCGAGGATCGGAAGACGCTTCATAGGCACCTTCCAGGATTTTCAGGTTGCGTTCCTGGATTTCGTCGCGCTGCTGATTGGCGAATTTTTCCACTTCGCGGACGTACATCTTTATGTCGTCGGCAAAGTCGGCGAACTGGAAAGGCAGCAGGTCGGCGTCGGCCATGCGCATGACGGCGCTGCCGCCGGTCTGAGCCAGCGCGCGCGAGTAGACGAAATCGTAGTCGCTGAAGTGCGTGTACCAGTAGAAATCGTCGTAAATGGAATGGTAGATGCCGCCGTGATCCTCGCCGCCATAGCCGATGCCGAGGGAAGCGATGCCGGCGAAATTAATGAACGGAGCGTGGTCGGAGCCGCCGCCGAGCATTTCTAGCCGCAAGTCGTGGCGCTCGCGAAGTTCGTGGCGCTCGTCCGAGGAAGAGGCGGTTTCGATTTGGTGAAGTTGCGCGCGTTTCCAAGCGGAGAGTTTGGTTTCGGGATCCGGAATGTCGCGTGCCACATCATTGATGAAACGTTCAAGCGAGTGTGAGCCTTCGAGTTCGAGATAGCCGCGGCTGTTGCTATCGGAGTTGACGTACATCACGGCGTGTTTCTGGAGCTCGGCGATGTGGGTTTCCACCCATTCGGTCGAGCCGAGCAAGCCGGGTTCTTCGCCGTCCCAGGCGCAATAGATGATGGTGCGCTTGGGCTTCCAGCCCTGCTTAAGAAGCTCGCCAAGGGAGCGGGCTTCTTCGAGAACCGTGACCATGCCGGAGATGGGATCTTCGGCGCCGTTCACCCAAGCGTCGTGATGATTGCCGCGGATGACCCACTCGTCGGGGAACGTGGAGCCGGGAATTTTGGCGATCACGTCGTAGAGCGTGGCCATGTCCCAATTGGAGAACATTTTCAGGTGAACCTTTGCCGGACCTGGGCCGAGGCGGTAAGTGATCGGCAGGCCACCGCGCCATTCGCGCGGGGCTACAGAGCCGCCGATGGCTTCGAGCAGCGGCTGCGCGTCGGCGTAGGAGATGGGGAGGACGGGAATTTTGGTGAGCGATTGCGCTTCTTTGATGGGCAGGCGCTTGGCGTCTTCGGTGGCGCCGATTCCTGGGGTGAGCGGATCGCCCATGAAAACGACGCTGTCCTGGACGCTGCCGCGCTGCACGCCGTCCTTCGGGCGCCACGGGCCTTTGGGGAAGACTGCGCCGCCCGAATAGCCGTCGTCGCGTGGATCGGAGTAGATGATGCAGCCGATGGCGCCGTGCTCCGCGCCGACCATGGGCTTGATGCCGCGCCAGGATTTTCCATAGCGCGCGATGATGCTGGCTCCTTTGACGGAGACGCCGTGGCGCTCGAGGACTTCGTAGTCCTCGGGGACGCCGTAGTTCACATAAACGAGAGGCGCGGTGACGTCGCCGTCGATGGAGTAGACGTTGTAGGTGGGGAGTTGCTCGGCAGTCTGATTGGAGGTGGGATCTCCGGGAACAGCAGGCTCCTGCATCTTGGCGGTGAAGTGCGGGCCGCCGTCGACCAGTTCGACGAGGCGCTCTTTGGGCGTGGGGAACAGGACGCGGAAGTTTTCGATGTGCGCGTCGAGGCCGAATTCCTTGAATTTGGAGAGGAGCCATTCCGCATTGTCCTTATCGTAAGGAGAGCCGACGTGGTGCGGGCGGGCGGACAGGCGTTCCATGTAGGCGCGCAGGTTTTTGGGGTCGGGAAGGGCGCGCATTTTCTCTTCCCATTGGCGTTCGGTGCGCGAGGAATCGGCGGAGTAGCCGTAGAGCAGAGCCTCGTCGGCGGTCACGTGGGATTTCAGCGGCGCAAGCGATGCTGCGGCCAGCACTGCTACTGCAAGGAATGCACTTCGCGATGGTGAGTTCAAGTTGGGCCTCTTATGTGAACGGAGGAAATTATTCCGTGAACACCTCTATGGCGCAAGGGACCATTTTGGCGGGCGCGTCTTGCAGAAGGCAGGCCAAAAAGACAACGCAGAGGCGCAGAGACGCAGAGATTCAGAGAGAAGAAAAGACCCCACATGCAAAGGCGGCATGTGGTGCACCCGGCAAGGGACATTCGGGTCGCCGCATCAAGAGCCAGCCAGGCGCTACGAGGGATGACTCTGACGCAAGGCGTTGCGGCGAACAGCGAGGATGGTCAGGCCGGCGAGGGCCATGGCCAAGGCTATGCTCCAAAGGCCCGCGCGGAAGCTGTGGGTCACGTCGCGGAGGAAACCAATCCAGTAAGGGCCAAAGCCGCCCCCGAGGTTGCCGATGGCGTTAATGAGCGCAATGGCCCGAGCGGCAGTGGATTCCGAGAGTGTAGCGCTGGCCAAGGACCAGAAGGTACCAGCCATGGAGGAAGAGGCGGCGAGTGCAATACCGAAAGCCACGACACTTAAGACAACTCCCGTCGAAAACCCTGCGGCGAACAAAGCCGCAGCGCCCGCGAACGCAGAGAAAGCGATGTGCCAGCGCCGTTCGCCAGTGCGGTCGGAGTGCATGCCTACCAACACCATGATGATCACCGCCAGGAGATTCGGAACGGCGGAGGCGATTCCCACGAGAAGATTCGGAAGGCCGGAGACGCTTTTTAATGCGCTAGGTAGCCAGAGGCTGACGCCGTAGGTGCAGATGTTGAGGACGAAATCGACTAAAACCAAACGCCAGAGGTCAGCCGAAGCCCACCAGGCCGGGCCAGCCATACTAGTTTTCTTGGCCGCTGCCTGACTTTGTGAAACCCCCTTTTTATCTCGCAGCCAACTTTTCTCCTCGGGTGTTAGCCAGTGGGCGTCCTGGGGCCCATTGACGAGGTAAAACCACGCGATGACACCGAGCACGATTGCGGGAATTCCTTCCATAAGGAACATCCATTGCCAGCCCGCGAGCCCGCGGCGGCCATCTAGATTGAGCAGCGCTCCGGAAATAGGACTGCCGACGACCCCGGAGATGGGTCCGGCGGTCATGAATAGCGCGATAATTCCGGCGGGGAGAGCGGGAGGAAACCAAGAGCGCAAGTAGAAGATGACGCCCGGGAAGAATCCGGCCTCAGTGGCGCCGAGCAGGAAACGCAGCGTGTAGAAGGAGCCAGCCGAATGCACTCGCAACATCGAGGTGGAAATGATACCCCAGAGGATCATGAGGACGCCGATCCAAAGGCGCGCGCCCACGCGCTCGAGCACCATATTGCTGGGCACCTGAAACAGAAAATAACTGATGAAGAAAATGCCCGCCCCAAAGCCGTATACAGAGTCGCTGAAGCCGAGCTGATCTTTCATTTGCAGCGCGGCGAAACCCACATTGATGCGGTCCAGATAGGCAACGACATAAAGCAAAAAGAGAAAGGGCAGCAAGCGCCAGGCGATGCGCGTCAGCAGATGCTTGCCGGTGGCGTCGCCAGGAAGTTGCGCACGGAATGAGTCTCGCGTAAGCTCCTGGGCGATCGTTTCGACGATGGCGCGTGGATCGCCGGTGACATCCACAACGAAGACGTCGCGAGGTTCTTCAAGGACCGCAAATTGATCCGCGAGGATGGACTCGCCGGCGAAATGTCCGGCTCTCGTGCGCAGGCGGCCGGTAATGAGCTCCGGTGAGCCTTTCAGGTACACGACTTTGACTTGCAGGCCAGAGGTGAGGCGGCGGCGGTATGTTTCTTTTAGCGCGGAGCAGCCTACGATCACGTTTTTTCCAGCGGCACTTTGCGCCACGAGTTCCTTGTGAATTGCGTCCAGCCACGGAAAACGGTCGGCGTCGGTGAGAGGCTCGCCGCGATGCATCTTGGCCTTGTTGGCTGCGGAATGAAAATCGTCAGCTTCGAGGAACACCCAATTCAGGCGCTCGGCCAGGTCTCGGCCGATCGTGGTTTTGCCAGCTCCAGTGACACCCATCAGTAAGACGATCATGGGTCGCTCGTTTCCTTGAAGGGGGGAGTTTGGCGCAATCAGTTGGGAAAAGTCCAGCTTTACTAGGAGTGAAACCATGTTACAGATCGGGCCAAGTGATTGGCTAGCTTGGATTAGCGCGGCCGTCTGAAATTGCACCTTGTAGTCAAAACACTGGCGAAAAAGTGTAATCCATTACAGAGTTGTAAAATGCACATGGGAGCTAAACCCTTTCCTTTCAGTCCAGGGAAGTATGGCAATCTGCGTGCGGGCATGATGCGCAGACTTTTGTGTACCAGGTCGTCCCCAGGGAGTGTACATGCTCAGATTGAAGTTGGGCGTACTAGCAGTTATATGCATGCTGCTTTGCGCTACCGCCGCAATGGCGGATTCCACGACATTTGACCTTACCGCTACAGGCACCGGCACGAGCATATCTCTCACGTTGACAGGGACGGCGGTTTCGGGAAGTCCAGGCGTATTCGACGTCACCAGTTTGTCGGGCACCATTGATGGCCTGAGTGCCACGCTTCTCGCCACGTCGGGTCCTGGGGTGATTACCGAATCTACCGGCGTGAATGGCTGGCTCATTGAATACGATAATCTGTTGAATATGAACGGGCCTAGCTACGTGGACCTGTATGGGTTGGGCTTTAGCTTGTCCAACGGTGCGTTGGGCAACCTGTATTACTCGGGCGGATACCTCTACGCGCAACTCGGCAACAATCCACCCAGCCAGGAGGCGGTTTCGGTGAACGTGGTCGATCCGCCACCGACCAGCGTGACTACGCCGGAACCCGGGAGCCTGGTGCTCCTAATGTCGGGCTTAGTCGCGCTTGGTTTGCTGGTGCTACGGAAGCAGATCGCTTAACCCCCTTTATACAGAAATTGTAGCCGTTTTGCCGCGCTCGCTGCTATGGTGGGCGCGGTTCTTTTTCTTTTAGCGAGATTCTGTCGAAATAGTGATTACCCACTGCGCGCACTGTGGTCGGAACAGAGTTTCGACCTCGTCTGCTCTTTTTGGGGTTAGGCGGCGCGGAGGACGATGTGGGTGATTTCGGGTGGGGCACCTAGCCGCACCGGAGCGCCGACGGTGCCGAGGCCACGGTTTACGTACAGGGCCGCGAGCCCTTTGGGGGCGTTAGGCATAAGCTTGATGGTCTCGCCCATGCGCTTGGGCTGATCCGGCATAAGCAGTGGGCGGTGATACAAACCGGCGATGTAGTCGGTGATGAAACGCGCCGGGCTGAGGCTGACGTCGAGAATTTCGACCTGTACCTGGCCGCCGTGAGTGTGCCCCGCCAGACTTAGCTCGATACCCAACTCCGCGGCGCGGTTGAACGAGTTGGGATTGTGGGAGAGCAGGATGTTGGGAATGTCGCGCCGGATCAGAGGCTCAATGTTCGAGAGCATCTGAACCTTGCGGCCGCTGGGCATGCGTTCGCGCTGGTAATCTACGCCGATCAGATTGAGTTGCGCGCCTTTGTACGAAATGGCGGCGCTTTCGCCGCGGAGCATTCTCATTCCCGCCTGGGCGAAGTAGCGCTCGGCCAGGTCTTCGGCACGGGCGTAAATCTCGTGGTTGCCGTTGCAGCCGTACACGCCGAGAGGAGCGTACAGGCGGCGGACTTCCTGCACACAATCGTAGACGGAATCGTGGGAACCGGTAATTAAATCTCCGGTGACTATCGCGAGATCCGCTCCCACGTCGTTGGCCATGTCCACGGCGCGGCGCACGGATTCACAGGTCATGTAGCTGCTTAGGTGAATGTCGGAAATCTGGACGATCTGCATGCCGTCGAGGCCAGCGGGCAAATTCGTCAGGGGAATTTCGATGCGGCGCACTTCATAACGGAGGCGTTCGGCGGCGTAGCCGTACATTACCCCGAGAAAAGGTGCGGCGCCAGCAACCACGCTGGCGGTCCGGAAAAAGGTGCGGCGCGAAGGATCGGGGACAAAATCCTCCAAAACTGCGGTGTGAGGAAACGGCTTACGCAAGTGTGCCGGAGTCGCCTGATGTACGCGGTGCCAAGCCCATTCGATGGCGTGTACCGCCTTGACACACAAGTAGGCCGCCAGCGCGCTGACAAACCACAGGCCCACAAACGCAGTGAATCCAGAATGAGGAGGAAGCAGGCGGCCCCTATCCTGGCGCAGGCCATCCGTAATGGTCAGGATGATACCGAGTAGACCCGCGAGATAGAGAATGCGCACGCCTACGCGCACCCAGATGCGTCCCCAATTGGACGTGACGCGCCACAGCGCCCGATACCAGAAGCGCTGCGAGAGGAAAAGAACCGTTAAAAGGCCAAGCGCAATAGCGCTGCGGAACAGCATCCAACCCCAGTTCAAACCGTAAACTCCCTCGACATGGATTGAACAAGCGTACCATGCCGGGGCAGCAAGTGCTTGACGGATCGTCCTGTCCTCGCGCAAGGGTAACCGGACTTCCGGACGGCTTCTCCGGTCGTTCGCCTTGTTTTGACGACCCCCTTGACGGCACTTCTGGCGTATGATGCGTCACGCGCGGGGGACCGGCTGGCCGAAACATCTGCCGGCTTGCCGCGTCTGATACTCCAGCCTTCCGCCCGGAAGGTTTTACTGAGCCTAAAGGAGAGCACTCATGAAGAACTTGAAGTGGTTCGCCCCCGTGCTGCTTGGGGTGCTGTGTGCTGCTGGTCCGGTTCTAGCCCAAGAAGCCAAGAAGAAACCGGCTCCCGCGCCGGGCCCTGCGGACGCGGTCTTGGAACAGTGGAAGGACATCGGCCGCAAACTGATCGCCATGGCCGAGGATTTTCCGGAGGACAAATTTGGCTACAAGCCCGCTCCCGAATCGCGGACGTTCAAGGCCCAGATCGTCCATGCGGCAGGCGCCATGTACTATTTCACGGACTTCGCGCAGGGGAAGAAGCCGCGCTATCCGGATGCCTACGCCGGAGACGACTTGAAAACGAAAGCGGACGTCGTCGCGTTCGTGAAGAAGTGCGTTGCGGACGGCGCCGAGGTCATCAAGAAGAAGGGCGACAAGGGGCTCGACGAGGCAGTGGATGACGGCGGACCACATCTCGACCGGTTGGTTGATCTGGCTTACGGATTGATCGAACACTCCGGGGAGCACTACGGGCAACTGGTGGTGTATTACCGCAACAACGGCATGGTGCCACCCGAATCGCGGCCGAAGAAGTAGAGGCACTGCACTGGCAGAGTATCACTGACATGGGGGAGCCCGGGGTAGCATGCTTTTTGGTGATCCCTGGCTGGTGCATTTGAGGGGGTGGCTTATGAAGCCGTGGCTGTGTCTTGCAGTGGCGGTGGCCTTTGCAGTTTTGTTGGTGGGTTGCGAGCCGCAAATTTCTCTCTTTCCCCTTTTCACGCAAGACGACAAGGTTTTTGACAAACAGCTCCTCGGTGAATGGCAAATCTGGAGCGGAACGGAATTGAAACCGGGGGATACGCCCGGGTCGATCATTTTTAGTGCGTCGAAGGAGGCGTACACGTACGACGTGAGAATACCCAATTTCGATGAGGATCACCGCACGCTGAGCAGCGAGGCACGTCTTGTTAAATTAGGCAATTACGTCTTCGTGGATTTTGGCACGCCGGACGTCGACAAGCTGCCACAGATTCCCTATCCCGCCGTGGAGGGACATGCTTTTGGACGCCTAACGCTCGAAGGAGATAAGGGCCGCATCGATCTCCTCAACGACGAATGGGTAAAAGACTCGACAAAAGCGGGGAAGATGTCCCTTGCCTTCCAGGATGCATCACGCGTCGTGCTTTCCGCGGGAACATCGGATTTGCGAAAGTTCGCTTTGGAGCACGCGGAAGATCATGGGGCGTTTTCGCAAACGTACACGTTGGCGCGGAAGAAGGCCGCCGAGTAGCCGGTAGTTCGAACTGCAGGAAAGAGTTCCCTCAGGGGCTGAAGCCCGTTTGGTTGCCAAGCATTTATGTCGGAGCTACGCTCCGACCCCCTATTGGGCACTCCCTACAGAGGAGCACTCGCGTGGCCTTTGTTTTTGAGCAAGGCAATTAGTTGGTCCGGGGCGCTAGTGGGCGGGAGACAGGTGTTGCCGGAGCATATGATGGCGACGGGTTTGTCTTTGGGTAAGTGAGGCAGGGTCGGGCGCAAGGCTGCGGGCAGATTTTCCAGAGACGTCTGTGGCGTGATACGCAGAACGGCTTTGCCGAAGCGGTAGACGGAGTTGGCGGCTTGTTGGAGCCTAGCGGCTTCGGGCTCGCCAGCCGGGCCTGTAATGACTACCTGCGTGGGATGCTCGGCGAAGAGAATCGCCGCTAAACCATAAGTCGCTGCGAAGAGGCCGTATTGGGGTGCCACTCCGGCAAAGGCTTCGAGGGTATGCTGGGCGCAATCGAAATACTTGGGATCGCCAGTATAGGCGTGCAAGCGCGTGAGAGCCATGGCGGCGACGGAATTTGCGCTGGGTGTCGGGGAGTCCTGAAAGGGCTTACGACGGACTTCTAGGCCGCCCATTGCCGGGGCATCGGAGGCGCGGTCGAAGAAGGCGCCGCCTTCGGCGTCTCCGTACTTCTCCATGGTTACATCCACGGTGCGCCTGGCGGCCTGGAAATATTTGGCGTCGAGCGTGGTTTCGTACGCATCCAGCAGCGCCATCACTCCGAAGACTTGGTCGTCCAGCGAGCCGCGAAGCGGCGGGCCGCCTATGCGATGCGCAAAGCCCTGCTCGTCGCTCCACGCTTCGCGGAGCATGCGATCCAGAGTTTTCAGTGCGAACTGGCGGCACGAGTCCGCAATCCAGGGCGTGAACACTGCGTGAGAGGCTTCGAAGAATGCAGAAACGAACATCGCATTCCAAGCCGCGTACATAGTTCTGTCCACGAACGGCGTGGGCCGCTGTTCGCGGGCCTTGCGCATTTTCGCTTCCGCTCTGAGTTTGATCGTGACAATGTCGTCCGCGTTTTGGCCCAGGGTCTTGGCGATTTCGTTAAACCCTCGCGCGATCCACAAGACATTCTTTGCAGGATTGTGGTGCATCTCGCCGTGGGCTTCCACGTCGTAATAAAGCTCGATGACTTGTGATTCTTCGGACGTAAGAACTGCGCGAACCTCGTCGAGCGTCCAAGTAAAGTAGTCGCCGTCATCGTCCAGAGAATAATCGGCATCTTGGCTGGCATAGAAACCGCCGTTTTCCTGGTCGGAAAGAACGTCCATAACCCAGAGCACGATTCCTTGCGCCGTGTCGCTATGCGACGCTTCCCAACTGTGATTATTCCCAATCAACGAAGCGTGGAGATAATTGCGGAGGAGCTCGGAGTTGTCATAGCTCATTTTTTCGAAATGGGGGACGAGCCAGCGCTCGTCCACCGAGTAGCGGTGGAAGCCGCCGGCGAGTTGGTCGTAGACGCCGCCTTTGGCCATTTTCTCGAGTGTGGTTTCGGCCATGGCCAGCAAGTGCTTCTCGCCGGTCTGGCGGTAGCGTTCGAGTAGCAAATCGACGGCGGAGGCATGAGGAAACTTCGGAGCTTTGCCGAAGCCGCCGTTGCGCAGGTCGAAGAGCTGCGTGATGGAGCTGATCTGCGCGTCTATGACGTGCGGATCGAATTCGCCGCGCGCGCCGGTGAAGACTTCCGCTTTCGCTACTGCTTCCGAGAGTGAGTCTGCGGTTTTCAAAAGCTCTTCGCGCCTGTTTTTGTAGGCATCGGCCACGGCAAGGAGAACGCGGCGGAAGCTGGGGCGGCCGGCCATGTCATCCGGAGGAAAATACGTGCCGCCGAAAAACGGCCGGCCATCGGGCATCAGGAAACCGGTCAGCGGCCAGCCACCTTGTCCACTGATGGCGCTAATCGCGGACTGGTAGCGCGAATCCACATCGGGCCGCTCATCGCGGTCGACCTTCACGGGAACGAAGTGCTCGGTGATGATTTTGGCGGTTTCGGGATTCTCGTAGCTTTCGCGGTCGATGACATGGCACCAGTGGCACCAGACGGCGCCGATGTCCAAGAGGATAGGCTTGTCTTCGTTTTTCGCGTGCGCAAAGGCGCTCTCGCCCCATTCGTACCAGTCGATGGGCTGATGCGCGGCGGAGCGGAGATAGGGGCTGGCGGAATCTTTTAAACGATTTTCGGTCATAAGTTCGGCCTCATTCCGCACTGTACAAATGTTGAGATTGAAGAACAGTTTCTTAGTGGCTGAACGGGCTGCGGCAAAATCTTAAAGCAGCTCCTCAGGGGCTAAAGCCCGATCAGATTACCAGGCACTTATGTCGGAGCTAAAGCTCCGACCCCCAAAACCCAAGACCCAAGTTCAAAAAACGAACTGGGCCACCCGTCCGACCCCCAACCAAAACTGTGTGACAACCGGCGTAAGGGGTTATTGCACTTTGTCGCCGGGACCCAGGTCAGTGGCATCGAGGGGTTTTCTTCCGGCGTAGCCCTCGTTCTGCTTGTGGTAGTAGCGGATTCGGTCTTCCCCCAGCTTCCAGCAAAGATAAACCTCTTCGTTGTTGACGATAGCGGGAAAGTCGAGCAGGCCCATTTCCAGGTCTTTGATGAGGCATCCGGTCGAGAGGATTTTTTCGAGATTCGTTTTCATAACCTCGGCGAGGCTTTGGTGCTCGACGCGTTTTTCGGCCAGCTTGGCGTAGGGCACCAGCACGCCGCCCATCATCATGATGCGCGTGGAAACGGCCATGAGGTCCTGTTCGAGCACGGAAAGTTTTTTGCGCACGCCCATGGCTTCCACGAGAAAAGGCTCGAGTTCCCGGCGGGTGCTCTCGGCTTCGTTCAGCGTGAAGATTCGCTGCGGCGGCTCGGGGAGTTCGTCCTGATCTTCGTCGTGTTCGGCCATGAAATCTCCGTGCAGAAAGCGCAGCGGTAGGATGCTTTCGACACTACCGCAAAGCGTGTA
>Ga0187781_10002893_pt1 | contig 13005 bp, 15 predicted proteins | sample 0715_SJ02_MP02_2_FD_132447 | JGI IMG/M metagenome (GOLD analysis project Ga0187781, IMG submission 132447) | Tropical peat soil microbial communities from peatlands in Department of Meta, Colombia - 0715_SJ02_MP02_20_MG | ecosystem: Environmental > Terrestrial > Soil > Wetlands > Peat | place...
AAAAGCGTTTTTCACCGAGATTTTCACAGAAAGAGAATTCAAAAGTTTCCTCCATGATAAAACCCAGAAAAAATTGGTAAGCAGCATTGCGGCAATCGCGAGCGCGTAGAAAAAAGCGTACTGTCCTGGATTGACTCCTCGCAGTATAGTAACTATCTTGCCAAACCCTGCGAAGAAGTACAGGTAAAGGATAAACGCTGCTAACCCAAAGAACATAAAATAAAAGGCTTTCCGAGTGGCGAGATACTTGTACGCGGACAAATTTGTTATTTCCGTCCTTAGGAATGGTTAACGCTGTAATGATTAACGTTGCTGTATAAAAGTGATTTCTTAGCGCGCCTGAATTTCGGGTTTGACGCTTGCTCGTCTGCCACCACAATGTAAATATCAAGCTTCCAGGTATTGATTTTTGAACGCGTTTTTCGCAGGGTTCTTTTGGGTTATGTTATGGACAGAAAAGACATTGTTAAGTTATTCAAAGAATCCTTCAAGGGTTGGCTTAAAGAAAACGCGCCGATTCGTGCTGCTGCCTTAACCTTCTTCATAATTCTCCCGTTGCCGTCACTTTTGCTGATTGTAATAAGCGCTTTCGCAGCCTTTTCAAGTCAAAGCCACGCAAAACAAGTGTTAATTCAACAGATAAGTTCACTTGCGGGACCAGTAGTGGCGCAACTGTTTAATCAGCTGCTTGCAAGCGCAACGTCACCCTTCACGTCTGTTTGGGCTGCCATTACTGTGGTGGGATTTTCTTTGGCTGGCGCTATTGGCGCTTTCGCAATTTTAAGAGACACGATGAACGCTATTTGGGAAGTCAAAGTCCCGAAAACTCTAAAGATAGGGGACAGAATTAGGCGAGCCGTCGGACCATTTTTCCTTATCTCGTCGCTCGGGCTTATCGTTATTGCCGGAACGGTCATCTCTACAGGTTTGTTCAGTGTGATAAAACTTTTTTCCATAAACGAAACCATGCTGTTGATTTCTTTTACCTTCGTCCAAGTCTTGCTGTCGTTCGGCTTGTCAACGCTGCTATTTGCCATTATTTACAAGGTTCTTCCCGACAAAAAGATTCACTGGAGAGACGTCATACTACCTGCTGCGATGACCGGGGTCGCATCCACCGTTACTAACTTCATTTTGGGAATTTATCTTCAAACTTTCACCGTGACAACGGTAATTGGCGCAGCCGGTTCCTTGATCATCATTTTGCTCTGGATTTACGTTCTAAATCAAATCTTGCTTTTCGGAGCGGAGCTTTCGAAAGTTTATGCCACAACCATAGGTCCCCACCCGAATGAGCACCTATCTCCGGAAACACAAAGAATACTGAAATCACTTGGGAAAGCTGAAGAAAAAATCACGAAAATCGTGCTTCTGCCGTTGCCTGAAACGCCAGAAAAAGCTGGCGAAAAAGCCAAAGCTCAATCGGAACCCCAAGTTAAACCGGAACTGCCGGTCCAGAAAAGCTCAGAAATCGCTAACGCTGAGAAATCAGCTGTTGAAAGGAAAGAGAAAAGTTGAGAACTCGAAGGCGGTGACGGAGATATAGCGGAAGTCAACATCAAAATTAAGCGTCCGCGAAAGAAACCAAAAAGCCAAGAGTGAATGGTGCGCTCGATTTGAACAGGCAAGCGCAGTCAAATCAAAAATTCCTTTCACGCTCGTTGTCTAGAAAAGCAGGAAAAGATTGCTTTTTATGTTTTCCAAAAGTTTAGGCCCCGGCAAAATCCGAAAAAAAGAAATGCCGCGCTTTTTTTCTTTCTTTCCTTGTGCTCGCTTGCGTAGCCAATCAGCCAGGTTCGATAGTTAATTCACACATGCGTACTAGATTCAATTGGCACGCCAGGCCTTAATATGACGCTAAAAGTGAGAAAAATCGGCTTTTTTTAGCCGTGCTCAGTCGAGTTTGATCAGAAATAAAAGCTACGGTTTGCTAGACGTATTTTTTGTCGTTGTAGCAGTACCATCTGCTGTACTGTGGGATCCATGTGAGGGGTTTGTTGCATGTTGGGCATAGAGGTTTGCTGGACTGTTTCTTGGACACTGGCTGTTGAGTTGTTTCCTCCGCGAAAACTTCTTCCCAATCTTCTTTTTTTGCAGACTCCTCTGGATTAACGTATTTTTTGTCGTTGTAGCAGTACCATCTGCTGTACTGTGGGATCCATGTGAGGGGTTTGTTGCATGTTGGGCATAGAGGCTGCTTAGACTGCTTTTTAGGCTCTGCTTTTTCCGTTTGCTTAGTCTGCTCAGCTTGCTCGACGAAAATCCCCGCAGCAGAATCTTCTTTTTTCATGCTCTGTGCTGGATTGCTTTGCCCTTGGGGCTTTAATAGAATGAAGTCTGCTGCGGCTGATATTTCCTGCCATGGGATGCACTGGGTTTCGCCACTTTCGTTTTCCACCGACAGTGAAATGCCCGTTTCTCCAACGACGAAGGCTACATCCTTCACTTTCCCTACCAGATGACCCTTCGAATCTATTACCTGCATAGAAACAAGCGCATCTTTAGTCAGAGGTTTCTCCGTTTTTGCCATCTTGATACCACCCTCATTGTGATTATGGTCATCTTGTTTAAAGGATTTTCGTTTTTTGCTCAAAAACTGCCTCAGCTCTGTTTCAACGGTATTTCCCAGTAGCTAATAATGTCGCCCCTCACCCACTTGCCGCCTAAACTTCTAACAACCTCATTTATATCATCCCATTCAGCCTTCAAAAACTGAACAGGCTTAACCACAACGAAGTCATCCCTAACTTGGAAACTGAGCAGTTTACGCTGATCCGGACTGAACTCGTTTTCCCATTTGGTTGTGGATTTCTTCGGTTGAGTAGCCTTCACGTTTTCAGGCTTGGACTCAACTTTAAAGTCCGCATTCGGCTTACACGCAGCCTTAGGCTCCGCCTTCTTTGCGAGAGTCAACTCAGGAATCGGGTAGGATTCGGTAACGTCCTCGAATGTGTTGCTTCTAACCATGACTAGCACCTGCCTGGAAAACAAGTCAAGCTTCAAGTCTAACAGTTCAGCGTCCTCAGGCAAATTGGAAGCAAAGCCCGATACTTTCCCATGCAGCAGTTCCATGAGCGTTTCTGGGGTCAGTTTGACGATTCTGGCTTTCATGTTTTAGGCACTCAGGATTGCCTTAGGTCATTAATAACTTAAAAGCATTTTCTATAGGTTAGAAACAAATCTTTTCTGACAACTACAAATGAAAGATTAAGAAGGGCTTTCATTTCCGTTTTAGTTGAGCTTTGGCTTTGAGGCTCCTCCATTCAGAGAAGTTGCCAGCATACATCCCCCACGTTCTAAGTTTTGGGGATATCGCCCTGATTAATGCTGGGCAAGCGATTAGAACAATCGGCAAGTTAAGCGCGAAGGTCGGAAACAAAATTGCTTGCGCTTCGGCAGCGGTAAACAGACGAGGCATAATTGTGTATTGCCAAAGAATGTAGCTTGTACCCACCAGGAGGCTTAAAGTGTAAACGGCTAAAAGAGTAAGAAACGTTTTTTTGTTTCCATCTTCAGCGGCTCTTTTAGGAATAAGAAGCCAGTTTACAACGTAAATTATGAGCGCTACAACCGACTCGAAAACCCCCAAAAACCCTAATCCCTCAACGAAAGCGCCGCCGATAAATGCGCCGATCATCGCCCCCGCGAGCCCGCTCCATCCAAACCACATTGGAAAAACGCCTAGAAGGATGATTGGGAGGTAGAGTAGGGTAAAATTCGGCAGTGCTATCGAGTATGAAACAAAGAAGAACACAGTGTACAGCGCTGCTGTCATTGCGATTATGGAGACGCGTTTGGCGCTGCTCTGTTTTTGTGCCTGCATGGTGTTCATCTTAGAGTCTGAGGTTAGATTGGTTGGAAGTGAAAGATTGGATAAAAGCATTTTCCCCTGTATTACAATTGTAGCACAAGCCGGCGCGAAAACCTGCTTACTTGATAAAGATTAACGAGTCGAAACAGAATTCAGCCAAAGTATAAAAGTTCCAACAGTAGTATTAAACAAAAATCGGCAATCGCAGGGTGAACGATGACCTCCAAACCACCATTAATCAAGAGCGTTTTCGTCGTAGCAGTCGCCGTCGTCGTCGCCTTGAACTTGTACGCTCTAATAGTGGCTTATCCGCAGACGTACACGCCTTCATCGGGAATAAACGCCTCAGGCACCATACTTGCAAAAGATTTCTCAGCCTACTACATGGGTGCTTGGCGCCTCTGGAATGATCCGTCACACATTTACACTTTTGGCGCTTTAAACGACGGAGAACCTGCTATTCTCCCCCATCCTGAAGCCTACAAGTACTTGCCTTCTTTTCTGCTTGTTGTTTCGCCTTTTCTTTCGTTGAATTATCAGCAAGCACTAACAGCCTTTGACATCGTCCAGTTCCTGCTGCTTCCCATCATGGCATATTTCCTCTACAAGATCTTAGGCGGCAAATCGCTTGCAGTAACGTTTGCAGTCATCGTTATCGCGCTGCTTTTGCCTTACCCAACGGTGCAATGGGGCTTCTCGCCAAGCTACTATTGGCAGTGGGGGGAAGGACAAGCCAAAGTCTTCCTAACCTTCCTGCTCTTGCTCAGCTTCTATCTCGGCAGCCGAGGGAAACCAGCTCTTTCAGGAATCGCCTTTGCCTTCGGTTTTTTTGATCCAAGATTCGGGCTGCTGGGAATACCGCTTTTCATAATGTATAACCGCAAAAACATTAAATCTGCCGCGGTAAGTGCAGTCGGCGCGTTATTCCTGTCAAATGCCATGCTACTGTACCCAGGCGTCGGCTCAAACTTCCTAACTATGGTTTTCGCTTCAGGCGTATCAACCCCGCTCTACTATTACTCGCTGATACCATTTTTCACGCTGCTTGCTTTAATCATCATAAACATCAAAGGCTTAATCGCCGCATTCAGTTTCAAGAAGTCTTTCCAAGCTTCATAAGCGGGAAAACGGCGAAAGAACTAAAATAACTCACTTTTGAACATCATCCTTTACGCTGAAGATGCTCTAATTCGAAAAATCGAAAACAATAGCCAAAAGATCAAAGCGGATTTCAGCTTAATCCAGCGTGTGAATAATCAGCTGCGCAAGTTGCAGTGAAATAATTCGGTATTCTGCCTCAGCATAGAAACTAAGCCAAATATTATAGGTGAGAAACGTACATATCAGTTAATGTTTGGCTCAACGGCGTAATAAACAGATTTAGGGTGATTGAGAATGAGTTCACCTTCGCGAACTAAGCAGAAAAACCAGGAAACACTCTCTGGCAAGACGCAAATAATTGTTGTTGGCTTAGTTATCGCGATCATTGGGTCAGCAATTGCTGGTTCCTACCCGAAGGCAACGATGATAAACTATGCCGGCTTTGGCATGCTGCTCGGCGGAGTTTCTGTTCTCATTTTTGGGAGTTGCGCGACCGCGTGTACGAGCGTCGACAATAAATTGTGCCAATCATCCTCGAAGAAGACTGCTAGGCCACGAATATTGTTTTCGGGCATATGGGCAATCGGAGTCGGTCTAGTTCTATGTACTGTCGGACCCTTGCTGAGCAGCAGCTACGCCAAAAGCTCAATGGTAAACACCGTGGGGTTTGGAATGCTGCTGACTGGGATATGCTTTTTTGTTCTTGGCATATTCGGAACGCTGCTAGGAACTATGCAGACCAGCTTGGATAGAAACAGGAGACAATTTGGTCTTAGTGTTGATAGACCCAGTTTTCTATCTTATAGCATTCTGTCTATCGGCGTGGGGCTAATCCTGATAATTGTCGGCTCCATAGTTGCTGGCTCTTACGCAAAAGAAACGGTCATAAACTACGCTGGTTTTGGAATGTTGCTAATTGGAATAGCTGTCTTAACTCTCGGCATGTCCGGAACCTCGGTAACAATCGTAAAGAGCACTTGGGGATTAAATGAAAGCCTTGATGCTGAGGCTTTACCCATACTGGGAAGCTTCTGGGCAATCGGGATAGGCATAATGCTAATCATAAACGGCTCCTTGATTGCAAGTTCCTACGCAAAAACCTCCCTGATGAACTATTCCGGCTTCGGCATGCTATTGTCAGGCACAGCCGTTTTTGTTTACGGATTATTTGAAACTGCTCGGTTCTCAACTATGGGCTACTTGAGCGGCAAATGGGCTGGTAACCGGGAGCAACGCGAGAATTTGCCGCGCCTGAAAAACTTCTGGGTTAATATGTTAAAAACAACAGCCATTTTTAATCTCACAGGAGTAATGATCGCTATGGGTTTGCTTTTCTTTAGCCTCTGGCAACTCGACTTAATCGTAAGTGGACCTGTGTGGTGGCAGTCTAGTTCCAATGGTGCGGGATGGAGCTGGCCCGGACCTGGCGCTTACGCAAAAGAATACTTCCAATGCTTCATATGGAAAACCACTATTGGCCAGGCGTATGATACCTTGTTCATGCTAATCTTTATCGCGTTCATAATACTGTTTGCGAGCGCATTTTTCTGGCCACGTTCAACGGCAAGAAACAAGAATTCAATTCGTGCACCCAAACACCGAAGTACGTCGAGAAATTCAAAGAACAATGCACGCGCAAAAAACACTAAGGAAACTCCAGAAAACCCTATCACTTCTCAGGAAGATAATAACGACGCCGGTGGGACTTAGACCCACGAAGGCCCGCGCCCGAAAACCTGAGGAGCCAGTTCCTACATTTTCGTAGTAATTGCTTATTAGGAATGAATGGCAGTAATTCCTAATGAGCGAAACGTATGTCTTTAGCGACCGTTACAAGGCATTCTCAAGTGACTATACCCAAAGGAATACGCGAAGCGGTGGGAATAACAGAGGGCGATAAGGTGCGCATAACAGTGGTCGAAGGCAACAAGATAATAATTGAAAAAGCGTGTGAAGACGCCTGGAAAGACTGCACTAACTTTCTGCCCGAAGACTTCGAAAAAATCTTGAAATCTATGCACGCCGACTCAACAGCCAGGTTTAAACGGCTCAGGCTGGTCCCCTGAATTGCCCGCCAAGAAGCAGCGAGCATTCAAAATCAAAAAAGTTTTAGTTGATACCTCGATAATAGTGGATGTAGACCGAGGAAAAGAAGGCGTAATTGACCTTTGCAAACGTTTAACAGTCGCCGACTGCGCGTTCATCAGCACAGTGAGCGTTTCTGAAATATTGACTGGGTCTTACCTGAGGACAGACTACCGAGCCGCCGTCAGGAAGGCAGAAAGAGTGCTCAGTCAGTTCCGCTGGGCACCGCTGAACGGTCAAGTCGCCAAACTGATCGCTGAAATGAACGCATATTTGCTGTCAATAGGTGAACGCATTGAATACCAAGATGCGGCGATTGCCGCTTCCTTTCTTTTGGAATGCTGCGATGTGTTGCTGACCGAAAACAAAGACCACTTTGAAAGGATACCCAATCTCAAAGGCAAAGTGATGACCCCAAAAGAGTTCATTGAACAACCATAGACTCTGTTTGTGGGGATTGGACTTAAACCCATGAAACCCTCGCCCCAGAGAGCTCAAAGTCCTCGTCTATATCAAATAATTCTTGTCATCGATCATAAATCAATTTCCGAAGGAAACGTGCCGGCATTAGCAGTTTCGGGCATCTTTGCTTCTGGCGTTTCTCTTTTTGACGCAATTGAGGAAGGGAGGTGACAAATCAAGCATAACCTAAATACTTCAAGAATGATACGTTTGGATTATGGGGTATCAGCATCGCGCAAGGTCGCCTAAACGTGCAATTCGCCAATACAAAAAGTCTCTTCATGAAAAAAACCAAATAAGAAAACCCGCTCATAGCGGCATTGGCGGATCGATCAAAGAGGAAAAGCCTGCTTCAATGGAAAGAGAGGTTTCGGAATTAACCCTTAAGCGATTGCACGTTTTGGGTAGCCAGAAGTTCGGTTCTTATCCTTTCAGTGTGCATTTCGACCGGTGGCTTGCGAACGTGGATTCTGTTCTAGCAGAGTTCCAGTCGCATCCGGGCACAGGGGTTGATGACCAGTTTGTGGTGGAGTGTCAACGGTCGCTTGCCAAAATAAGACTGCAGCTTGAAGAGAGACGCCGCAGAGAAACTGAGTTGGAGCAAGAAATAAAGAAGCTGTTAGATTCCAGAAGCCGTCTTAAACAAATCAACATAGAATACTCAGCCGAGCTGAATAAAATTAGAAGCGGAAAAAACGCCGAAATAAAATGTCTTAATCGCTCTGTTGACGAACTGAAAAGCGAGCAGGCGAAGATTATCCAAATGAAAACTGGTTTTTTTCGAGGGGTTTCTAATAAGGAAAGGGAGCGTAAAGAAATGGCTGTAGCGGCGGAATTAGACGGTAAGCTAACTAAGCTTGAACTTGTCTTGCTAGAGTATAATGCAAAACGAAAGCAGCTTCGAAGTGAATATGACACGAAAATGGAACCAGAGCTCAAGCAAGTTAGAGACTGCCAAAAGAAAACCCGGGAAATGGAGACGGACGGCTCGCTGGAAGAGCGCTGGTTTGCCTGTGAAGCCCTAATCGACGCGGTGAACAGCTTCCTGCAGAGAAAAGTAACCTGGCCACATTAATGTATTAAAGCCGCAGGGGTCCCGGGGACTTGAACCCGCGAAGGCCAGTGCCATAACATCTTAAGTCCAGTTAGTCCGTTTTGATAGTGATCGGCTTCTCAGCTTCTTTAACTTGTTTTTCCATCATCTTCCTTGAAATAGTCATGTCAAGTATAATCAACTGTTTTACGATTTCGTTGGTTCGGTCAAGTTTGTACATCGTAGCTTTCCCAATTTTACGGGTCACTATTAAAGCTCCAGACTTTTCAAGTTCCTTCCAGTACTTGAAGAACGTCACTCTGCTCATGGCGAGGTCGGCTGCGACCTCGTTCTTGGAGTAGTCAGAGAGGGGGTTGTCTAGGAAGAAATCTATTATTCTCAGAGTTGGGCTACTTCCTAGGTACTTGAGGAGAAGAGTTTCATCCGCTTTGTAAGTCATTTCCATTCGATGGACCAACTGGAAAACAAAATAATCCCAAAGTATATAAGAGTAGCCTCTGAAAGTATCAAAAGTGAACTCATGCTCTCCGATGACCAGATAAAAGCCACAATCCTCCTTAAGCTTCACAAAAGAGGCAACTGGGGAGCAAGCCACACAGCCTTCGATAACCTGCAAAAAGGCTTCAAAGAGGCAGATCTCGGAAAGCATGGGAAAAGAAGAATAGAGGCAATCGCAAAAGACCTTATCCGTCAGGGGTGGATTACTCCTAAACCCACAAATTATGGATTGCAGGTAGCACTCAATCCTGTAGAAAATCAAGCTATCATTGCATTTATGAGAAGATTCTTCCCCCAGGTTTGAAGGAATCAAGGCAGTTTCTTTGGTGCCGGGGGTGGGACTTGAACCCACGAAGGCCTTCGCCAGAGGATCTTAAGTCCTCCTCCGTATCTTAGGCAATAATGAAATCTGGCCGCCTATTTAGACCTGGCTCGGATACCCCGGCACCAGCACCGATACATTCAACACTGTCTTGTTTAAGTTTTTTGCAATCACCAAAATCTCACAAGCAAACAGAGAAGAAGAAAACTGCTTCCATCAAGCTTCTTCTTCTTTTGGTAAAGTTAAATTCCGCGTCGCAAAGTACCTTGGAAGAACAACAACAACCATTTTTCGACTGTTGTTGTTCTTCTAAATCAGCAACTGACAAGAGCCGTTTTTATTTTTGGAGAGGAATTTATGTTATGCTTATATGTGCGGATTGTCGTATGTTTGTTTTTGAGGAGATGACTTTAGGATGCCCGCTATAGAAGTTGGCAGAATATGCGTGAAGCAGGCCGGTCGAGAGAACGGCAAAAAATGCGTCGTTATTGATGTGATGGATAAAAGCTTCGTTCTAGTTACTGGCCCGAAAAAAGTCACTGGTGTCAAACGGCGACGTGTAAACATTAACCACCTGATGCCTCTTGAGGAAAAGATTGAGCTTAAACGCGGGGCGTCAGACGAGGAGGTCGCCCAGGTTTTAGAGGCTGCGGGCAAAATGCAAGAAATGACGCAGACCGTTAAAGTTTAGTTTAAACTTTAATATCTCCTTGTTTCCCATTTAACAACGGTTTAGGACTGAATGCTCTATGCCTAAAACGACGCCGCCGTGGAAGATCAAACGAGAATTGTTGACGAAAGCTCAGGACAGCACCAACCCAAAGTACGGACACAAGCCTTCTGAAAGACCAGCTGAGGACTACATTAAGTACGGCACGATTAATCTGGATAAGCCTGCTGGTCCGACAAGCCACGAAGTTGCAGCATGGGTAAAAAAAATCATGAAACTGAAAAACATTGGGCACGGAGGCACATTAGACCCCAAAGTGACAGGCGTTTTACCCATCACGCTAGAAGACGCCACAAAGGTCGTTTCGGCTTTTCTCTACAGCGGCAAAGAATACGTTTGCGTGATGAAACTCCATGGTGACGCGCAGGAAGCACTGGTCAGACAGGTCCTAGCGGAGTTTGAGGACGAGATTTATCAGCGTCCGCCGCTGCGGTCTTCGGTTAAGCGACAGTTGAGGACTAGGCGCATTTACTACATTGACTATTTGGAGTGCGATGGACGTAACGTGCTCTTCATCGTTGGCTGCGAGGCAGGGACTTACATCCGCAAGCTGTGCTTTGACGTCGGAGAAATCCTCGGGGTCGGCGCGCACATGCAGGAGTTGCGCAGAACCCGTTCCGGGCCATTCACGGAAAATGACTCCTCAAGCGTGACTCTGCACGATGTGGCTTACTGGTTTGGTGAATGGGAGCAGAACAAGGATGAGGCGGTTCTGCACAGGTTTATCGTGCCCATGGAGGAAGCGTTGGCGTTGCTGCCTAAAGTTATTGTTCGAGACTCAGCCGTTGACGCATTATGTCACGGTGCGAATTTGACTGCTCCTGGCGTGCTGCAGGTTGAGAGTGGAATCAAGAGTGACGCGATTTTAGCAGTTTTCACGTTAAAAGGCGAGGCTGTGGCTTTGGGAAAGGCGCTTGTCTCCACGGAGGAAATGTTAGATTTGAGACATGGCTCTGTTGCCGAGTTGCAGCGCGTGCTGATGGAGCGAGGCACTTACCCGAAGGCTTGGAAGGCAGGATCGGAGCATGGAGCCGAACGATCGTAGCCCGGAGCATTATTTTACCGGCTTACCCAAGTCTGAAGAACGGTTCGGGCTTGTTCGAACCACCCTTTGTGGTAGAAACTTCGAGTTTTTAACTGCTTCGAGCGTTTTTTCGAAGCGGCGGGTCGATTTGGGTACTAGACTGCTTATTGAATCGATGGTGCTGCCGCGTGAAGGTAATGTTTTGGATATCGGCTGTGGCTACGGTGTTGTTGGCATCGTTGCTGCATCGCTTAACCCTAAGCTACGGGTACTGATGACGGACGTGAACATTAGAGCCGTTCGTTTGGCAAAAAGAAATGTTGAGTTGAATAAAGTCGCAAGTGCCGAGGTGCGTTACGGGTACTTTTTTGAACCCGTCGAAGGCGTGATGTTCAATTGCATCTTGTCTAATCCGCCTGTGAGCGCAGGTATGGAGACGGTAAAAGCCATCGTGCACGGCGCCCGCCACGTGTTGGCGGACGGGGGGACTTTCCAGATGGTTATTCGTTCTAAGATTGGCTCTAAGGCTTTGCCCGCTGTTTTTGAGGAGACGTTTGGGAACGTCAGGGTGCTTGCAAGGGGCAGCGGATTCCGTGTCCTTCTAGGACTAGCATGCTACGATCTAGCTTGAATCCGCGTTGACAGTCTTGCGCATGCTATTTTGGCTGACAATTGAGTAACCTTTATCTGCCAAGAACTTATATGAGAAAAGGTTATTGCATTTAACCTTGCAAAGAAATAAGTGTCTAAATGGTGACTGAACGGTGTCTGAAGAGAACAAGCGTGAGCGAATAACTATTCGCCTTACGAAAAGATATCTAAGTTTATTAAACATGTTAATCGAGAAAGGCGTTTACAATAGTCGCAATGAAGCTATCCGCGACGCGCTACGAATTATGTACGAGTATCATGGATTGAAGGTTTCACCTGAAAAGAAGCATGTGTTTAACCCCGAAGAAGACGATGCCTCCAAAGACTGAACTTTGACGCGGCTAGGCAAGATATTACGGGTTTAGATATATTCTTTTTTTTGAAACTCCGCTTATATCGCTACTCACGATTTTAATAAAAAAGATGGTCAAACGATGAAGCAGGTTGAAGTGGAAAACCGCTGCGAGCTTGGTGTTAAGGTCTCGTGCGCAACCTGCGATTACAGCATCTTTTGCAAAGGAAAATGGAGCCGCAGAACAGGGCAAGGAGCCATTGAAGAGGCTTAGTTGAAAACTCTCTGGGTATTTTACCGTAAGATTGAAAAAGCCAAGCGCGCCATAACAGGAGCAAGAGGCAAACCGTATGGTAAAACTGAACAAAACCGATGAGAAAGTTGTAGCCGCACTTAAGGCTGAAGGCAGCGAACTAACCTTGCAAGAATTAGCAGATAAGACTGGTGAATCGCCCAAAAAAATATTCCGTTCACTGCGAAAACTCTTCGAAAACGAAATAGTGGAAACTCAAGCCCGAAAATACAAGCTCACAGGCAAAATGCCTCACGGTAAAAGCGACGAAGAAGAGACCGAAGGACAGCCAGAATAGTGTTATCTTCCGATTTTTGATTTTTTGTTTTAGAATTTCATGTTCTGGTTTAAATGTCATAAGCGTTTAGATAAGCTAAAAGATTGTTGCTCGTGGAAAAAGACAAACACGGGGGTTTAGAAGGAAGCCTCGAGCGGGCCTCGATCCCGCGGCCTGCTGCTTACAAGGCAGCCGCTCTACCAGGCTGAGCTATCGAGGCATTCTGGTGGGATTACCAGTTTTACACCATCAAATAAAAGATTAAACAAATAAAAGTTACTGTACGGTTGGGTCTTGTGCAACTTTTTTCCCGGGATTTTATCAGTAGTTTAAGCAATGATTGTGCTAATTTAACACCGCAACTAATTTTCTCTTCATTAAACAGGAATCCTGAAACAATAACGCG
>Ga0187781_10002894_pt1 | contig 13003 bp, 9 predicted proteins | sample 0715_SJ02_MP02_2_FD_132447 | JGI IMG/M metagenome (GOLD analysis project Ga0187781, IMG submission 132447) | Tropical peat soil microbial communities from peatlands in Department of Meta, Colombia - 0715_SJ02_MP02_20_MG | ecosystem: Environmental > Terrestrial > Soil > Wetlands > Peat | place...
AGGTAATCTTTCTTCTCGAGCGAATCCATCACCGCGTTCACCACCGTCCCCTCGACGGACGCATCCACCTTCACCCATCCCGCGGCTGCAAAAACCTGGACGACATCCTCCTGCGTGCCCACAATCAAAATGTACACCATGTCGCCCGGATTGTGCTTTTCGTCGCTCACCCGCCGGGGGATTTCCGCCAGCAGCGACGGAGTAACCGAGCGAATCGGCGCATCAGGAGGCCCGCCCACGGCCGCCCCCGCGGCCCCGGCCACCCCGGGATTCACTAATTCGATTTTGACGTGAAAACTCCCACTCGCCTCCGACGCGTCCTTCATACTCTGATTGATGCCGAGAAATAGCCGCCCGGCCACAGGCGCTTCGTATTCCTTGCTCGCACCGATAAGAAACGGCTGCGCCGCATCCTCCGAACCGAGCCGGCCGATTAGCGCCCCGTGCCCGCCTTCCGGCACCGCGTAGTCATGAATCAGGTCCGCGAAGCCGCGTTCTAGCCCCTCCGGTCCGCACGATCGGCCGTTGGGATGTTTCTTGTCAGCCGGATACTGAATCGCACCCGAGGCCGTTATGCGAATCTTTTCTTCCGCGCGGAGAGCTATCCCTGTGTCTACCCACTGCTTCGTCGCCGCCACATCAAATTCGAAGGAACCGCCCGCCGTGGCAGTTTTCTTTTCCGCGGCAAGGCACCTCCCCGACAGCGTGCCCACTATCAAGACTACGAGACCAATCGCCACAATCCGCTTCTTCATTTCTTGTCCTTGGCGCGCAGCCTGAGTGCGGAGCGCGACATCAATCGTGATGCTTCTGCCGTTTGCTTGGTTTGCCCGCGAGCGTTACAGGCGTGGCCGCAGCTTTTTGCAAGAGTTGCAGGAAAGACTGCGCCTCCCGCGTCAGTGCGCGATGGCGCGGATGTATGATGTCGAGCGTGCGATGCAGCGGCTCCGCGTCAATAATCTCGATGGCTGCAAGCTTCCCTTGTTGCAGCTCCTTCGCGACCGCTATCTGTGGCAGAAAGCTCAGCCCAAGCTTTCTTTCCACCATCCGCTTCGCCGCTTCGATCGTTTCCACCTCGAGCACCACATGAGGCAATAACCCGGCGCGGCGAAAAAGACTCTGGCTCAGGGTCCAGTCGCTCGAGCCCCGGTCGTAAAAAATCAGCGGCAGCGATTCCACTTCCTCGAGCAGCACGCGCCTCTTCCGCGCCCCCGCATGCGCCGGATGCCCGACGAGCATCAGCGGATCGTCGCGCAAGGTCATCGTCTCCACTTCCGGGTGATTCAACGAACGCGCCACGCCGATATCCGCGTCTCCGTCGAGCACCATTTTCAGCACCTGCACGGAAGTTCCCGACCGCAGGCTGACCATCACCTTCGGATTCGCCGCCTGATAATCCTTCATCACGTCCGGCAGAAAATAGGTGCAGACGGAAAGTGCGGCGGCCACGTTCAGCGCGCCGCGCGCGGAGGGCTGGAGCTCATGAACCGCCTGCCTCGCCAGCGCCACATTTCGCAGAAGCTGTTCTGCGTGCGGCCGCAAAGCCTTCCCGGCAGGGGAGAGCGTAAGGTTCGCATGGGACCGCATAAAGAGCTTCACGCCAAGTGAATCCTCGAGTGCACGAATCCGCGCGCTCACGGCCGGCTGGCTCACGCGGAGAGCGTCCGCAGCCCGATGGAATCCGCCGTAGGTCACGACGGCAAGGAAGGTTTCGACTTGATCAATTTCCACGGCGTCTCCTTGGCTTGGGTTCTCGCGTGCCACTGCCGCTTCGATACCAGAAATGCCCGAACCGAGTCGAGGACGGTAGCGGAACAAATGTACTAGAACTGATAAGAATTGTCTATCAAGATGATAACGACAATCAGTTTGACTGATTGCCCTTTCCGTCCCATACTCACTAATCGTCAACGAGCCAGTTCGCGCCTGGCACGGAATGACGCGGGCCGGCCCCGGATGCGCGTCGCAAGAAGGAGACTACACTCATGGAAGGCACCAGCACTCGGACGTTCCCCCGCATGATTCTCGATAAGCCGGTTGAACTCCAGGTCGGCGAAAAGAAAATGCAAGTCGAAAATCCCGCCAATAATGTGAGTGTCGGCGGGCTCTTTATCCGGCGCGGCGACCTGCAAGTTGGTACCCCCGTGCATGTGCGCATTCCCGTGAATCATCATTTCTTCGAGGCCGATGGCCAGATTCGCAATTCTGAACCCGGCGACGCGGGCGTAGGCATCGGATTCAATAAAATGTCCCCGGCGAATCGCCAGGCCTTGGATGACCTGATCGAAGAACTTACCTTGAGAGGTTTGCCCGCCGCTTAAGAAGCCGCGGTGATTCCTTCCTCCGATTGAATGATTTCTGAACGAAAAGGCGTATTCAGACTCTGTAGATTTCTGATTTTGCTGACTAGGAGAAGACATGGCGAACAATGGCAATGGCAATGTGAATCCGCAGGACCGGCACCAGAACCTCGATCTCGACTGGCGTTCTAATCCGCGCTGGGCCGGCCTGACCCGTCCCTATAGCGCCAAGGACGTCGAGCAATTGCGCGGGTCCGTCCACATTGAGCACACACTTGCTCGCCTCGGGGCCGAACGGCTCTGGAGCCTTCTCCACACCGAACAGTCCGTTCGCGCTCTGGGCGCCGTCACGGGCAATCAGGTCGTCCAGCAGGTGAAGGCTGGGCTAAAGGCCATTTACGTCAGTGGCTGGCAGGTGGCCGCCGATGCGAATAACGCCGGCGAAACCTACCCCGACCAGAGCCTGTATCCGGCCGATAGCGTCCCGAATCTTTGCCGCCGCCTGAACAATGCGCTGATGCGCGCCGACCAAATTCATCACGCCGATGGAAACGGCGAGACTTACTGGTTCGCCCCGCTGGTTGCCGATGCCGAAGCCGGCTTCGGAGGGAACTTGAACGCTTTTGAGCTGATGAAGGGCATGATCGAGGCGGGCGCCGCCTGCGTCCACTTCGAGGACCAGTTGTCATCCGCAAAGAAGTGCGGCCACCTCGGCGGCAAGGTTCTGGTTCCCACTGTAGAAGGCATCCACAAGCTCGTGGCCGCCCGGTTGGCGGCGGACGTCATGGGAGTCCCGACTCTGATTATGGCCCGCACCGATGCCGACAGCGCGACCTTGATCACCAGCGACGTAGATCCCCGCGACCGCGAATTCCTTACGGGCGAACGCACGGCGGAAGGATTCTTCTTCACCCGCAAGGGGTTGCCCGCGGCCATCGCTCGCGGCCTGGCATACGCGCCATATGCGGATCTTCTCTGGTGCGAAACCGCAAAGCCCGATTTGGAGGAGGCACGCCAATTTGCCGAAGGCATCCACGCGCGTTACCCGGGCAAAATGCTGGCGTATAACTGCTCGCCCTCTTTCAACTGGAAGAAGCATCTCGACGATGCCACCATCGCTCGCTTCCAGACCGAACTAGCCGCGATGGGCTACAAATTCCAATTCATCACCCTCGCCGGCTTCCACTCGCTCAACATGTCCATGTTCGACCTCGCGCGCCAGTACAAGCAGAACGGCATGACGGCCTACTGCCGTTTGCAGGAAGAGGAGTTCCGCCAGGAACGCGAATACGGCTACGAAGCCGTGAAACACCAGAAGTTTGTCGGCACCGGTTACTTCGATAGCCTGCAGCAGGCCATCACGGGCGGCACTGCTTCCACGACGGCTCTCGCGGGTTCCACCGAAGCGGAGCAATTCACTCCGTCAAAGCCGGCCAGCATTCCGGGAAATACGTCGCAAGATGCCGGCCGCGCAGTTGCCGCCGACTAACGCTGGCTGGATTGTTCTTGTCCGGCTGTTTCGATAACTGAATATCTCGATGGCGAATTCAAAGGGGCCGGGAACGCAATGTTCCCGGCCCTTCCTATTGAATGGGTTCTTCCGCGGGCTTCGGCGCTTCTGCTTTCCATCCACTTTGCAGCTTTCTCACCAGGACGTAGAGCACCGGAATGAAAATCAAGTTAAGGAAGGTGGATGCAATCATCCCGCCGAAGACCGTCGTCCCGACTGACCGCCGGCTGATGCGTCCCGCGCCCTGCGCCAGCACGAGCGGCAGAACCCCGAGAATAAACGCCAGCGACGTCATCAGGATCGGCCGCAGGCGGATCAGCGCTGATTCGATGGCAGCATCGAGAATCGAATAGCCTTTCTCGCGTAGCTGCTCCGCAAACTCAACAATCAAAATTGCATTCTTGCTCGCCAGCGCGATCAACATTACCAGCCCGATCTGGCAATACACGTCGTTCTGCTGCCCGCGCAGCGCTTGGGCACCCACCGCACCGAGCAGCGCCATCGGAACCGCCAGCAACACGATGAAAGGCAGCGAGAAGCTTTCGTACTGCGCCGCCAGCGTCAGGTAAACAACCAGCAGTCCAAGCCCAAAGAGCATCACTGCCTGGCTTCCCGATTGCAGTTCCTCGAGTGAAAGCCCCGTCCATTCATAACTGAATCCCGGCGGCAGCGTCTTCTTCGCCAGCGCTTCCATCGCTAGGATGCCTTCGCCCGAGCTATGTCCTACCGCCGCTGAGCCATCAATTTCCGCCGCGCGAAATAAATTGTAATGCGTGATCACAGTCGGTGCCGCTGACTGTTTCACCTCCACGAGATTATCGAGCGGAATCATCATCCCCTGATTCGAACGCACGTAATACTCCGAGATGTCCCTCGGCTGTGAGCGGAACTGTTTGTCCGATTGCACGTAAACCCGGTAGGAGCGGTTGTTGAAATCGAAGTCGTTCACGTACACCGAGCCCATATATACCTGTAGCGCATCGGTGATCTGGTTCAGGGGAATTTGCAGGCCTTTCGCCCGTTCGCGATCGAAAGTGACCACGAATTGCGGGTCATTCGCCGTGAAAGTTGTGAAAAGCCCCGTCAAGTCCCGGTTATTGTTCCCTTGCTGCACCACTTTCTCCGTTACACTCGCCAGCGCTTGCAACGGATGACTGGTTAGATCCTCCAAAATGAATTGGAATCCGCCGAAATTTCCCAGGCCCTCCACCGCTGCCGGCGCAAACGGAATTACGTTCGCGCCGGATATCGTCCCGAGCGGCCCGCGCAAACGGTTAATCACCGAATTCGCCGAGTGCTCCTCGCCCTTGCGCTGATCAAAATCCCGCAGGCTCACAAAGATCAAAGCCCGGTTCGGCGCGCTGCCCCCGAAGCTGAATCCCGCCACCGAAAACGCGCCTTCAATCTCCGGCATATTGCTCATGGTCGCTTCCGCCTGGCCAAGAATATTCGTCGTGTATTCGAGCGAAGCTCCTTCTGGCGCCTGTACCGCGACGATAAAATACCCGGCGTCTTCGTCCGGAATGAAGCCCTTTGGTACGTGCTGATACACCCAGAAAGTGAGTCCAAGGCCAGCCAGGAAGACAACCACCGAAATCGCCTCAAATCGTAGGATCCGCCGGATCGCACCTGCATATCCCTGCGTGAAAGATTTTAGGCTGCGGTTAAAACCTGCAAAGATCCGCCCCACCTTTCGTTCGCCATGGCCGAGAAACAGAGCAGAGAGCGCGGGTGTGAGCGTCAGCGCGTTGAATGCCGAAATGGACACTGAGAAAGCGATGGTCAGCGCGAATTGCCGGAACAAAATCCCCGTCGTACCCGGAAAGAAAGCCACGGGAACGAATACCGCGACGAGCACCAAGGACGTCGCCACCACCGCGCCTGCCACTTCCTTCATCGCCACCGAGGCCGCATTGTGCGGTTCGGAAATTCCTTCCGTGATGTGCCTTTGAACGTTCTCGATCACCACGATCGCGTCGTCCACCACGAGTCCCGTAGCCAGTGTGAGGCCGAACAGCGTCAGCGTATTGATCGAAAATCCAAGCAGCTTCACGAATGCAAAGGTTCCAATCAGAGAAACGGGAATTGTGATTGCCGGGATAAATGTGCTGCGCCAATCCTGCAGGAACACGAAAATCACGAGCACGACAAGCGCGATCGCTTGCATCAACGTATAAACGACGTCTTTGATGGATTCGCCGACCACTGTCGTGCTGTCAAACGCCACGTGATACTTGATGCCGGGAGGGAAGCGCTTCGAAAGCCTCTCGAGTTCCGCTTTGGCGGTCTTGTCCACGGTCAGAGCGTTTGCGCCCGGCAATTGCGAAATTCCGAACCCGACTGCCTCGTGCCCGTTGAATCGCAGATTCGAGCTGTAGTCCTCCGCGCCCAGCTCCGCCCGGCCCACGTCCTTCACGCGGACCAGATTTCCGTCCGCCCCGGTCTTCAGAATAATGTTTTCGAATTCCGATGGATCCACCAGCCGTCCGATCGCCCGGACGCTTATCTGAAACATCTGCCCCGACTTCGAAGGCGGCTCGCCCACCTGCCCGGCCGCGACCTGGACGTTCTGTTCTTGCAACGCGCTGAGGATGTCCGTAGCGGTCAGCCCCCGGCTCGCCATGCGTATGGGGTCGAGCCACACCCGCATCGAATATTTTCTTTCGCCGAAGATTTGAACGTCCGCGACGCCGGGAATGCGTTTCAGCGCGTCGCGAATGTACAGGTCCACATAGTTGCTGAGGAAAAGGCTGTCGTATTCTCCGTGTTCGGCATACAGGCCAACGCCAAACACGAACCCCGCGGCGGATTTGGTGATGGTTATTCCTGTGGTCTTGACTTCGTTGGGCAGCCTGCCGAGAGCCGTGTTGACACGGTTCTGCACGTCCACGGATGCCAGATCCACGTCCCGCGTGATATCGAATGTGACGTTGATGTTGCTCGAGCCGTCGTTGCCGCTCGTCGAGGTCATATATTTCATCCCCTCGACGCCGTTGATTTGCTGCTCGAGCGGTGTGGTTACGGAGGTTTCCACGCTCTGCGCGTTCGCGCCGTTATAAGTCGCGGAAACTCCCTCTTGCGGAGGAGCAAGCCGCGGGAATTGCGCCACCGGAAGAGTCGGAATCGCCACCGCGCCGGCAAGAATGATCAGCAGCGCGCAGACCGTCGCAAAAATCGGGCGCTTGATGAAGAAATCAACGAACATGCCGGACTTCGCCTCTCGCACCGTGACGCAGGAATCCGGAAGTTTCCGGTGGAATCAAGAGCTTGGCTTGGAGCTCGAGTTCTCGGCCGTCTCCGTGACCGCCGCGCCATCCACCAGGTTCTGCGAACCTTCCACCACGACGCGGTCGCCAGGCTTGAGTCCGCCGAGAATGACGTATTGGTTGCCCACTAACTCGCCCAACTTGACGATCTTTTCGTGAGCCACGGCCGATTTTCCGCTCCCCTCGACCACAAACACGAAAAACTGGCCGTTGATTCGCGAAACGGAAAGCACCGGAACGACCGGCGTGTCATGCACTTCCCAAATAATTCGCGCGCGCGCAAATTGCGACGTCCGCAGCGCGCCCGAAGCGTTTGGCACCACAGCCTTCACGAGCACCGACTGCGTCCCCGTGTCCACCTGCGGCGAAATGAATTCCAGACGGCAATCGGCCGCTACGCTCCCATCCTCGTTGAGCAATTGCACTGTCTGGCCGAGCTTCAGATTCTTCGACCGCTCGACAGGAACGTTGACGTACAGCTCGAGGCTCCCCGGCTCGTCCACGGTCGTCAGCAATGTCGTCACCGCCACCCGGTCTCCCACGCGCACCGGAATATCCCCGACAATCCCATCCGTCGGCGCGACCACGCTGTAATAATGCAGCTCCACTTGTTGCTGCTTCACCTGCTCTTCCAGGGACTTGAGTTGATGCTGCGCCGTGTCGAGATTGGTCTTCGCCTGGTCGAAATCCTGCTTGCTCGTCACGCCCGCGGCGTAAAGTTTCTGCGCCCGCTCCCATTGGATCTCCGCGAACCGGACATTTGCTTCCTGGGCTGCTCTTGCCGCCTCCTGGCTGCTCAGCGTCGCTTGCTGCTTCAGCGGGTCGATTTCCATCAGCGGCGTGCCTGCCTTCACGCGGTCCCCTGATTTCACGAAAATCTTCGTCACCTGACCCTCTACCTGCGGGTTCAACGCTGTGGAATGGCGCGATTTCAGCGTAGCAAGGTACTCCGTGGCGTCTGGAACCGCCACCGGCTTGATTACCTCTGTTTTTACCATCACGCCAGGTTCGTTTTCGTTTCCCGCGGCCTGTTTTTGGCCGCAACTCACCGTCAAAACCGCGCCCAGTAGGGCCGCGGCGGGCAGGATGGCGCCAATCGCGCCTCGATTTATGGTTCGAATTCGTATGAAACTAGCTTTCATGTGCCCCATTTCCCGATCCTGTGCGCTCACTTTCGCGGCTGTATCAACACCATTTTAAGAGATGCGCGTTTGCACTCCAAGGACTTAGCTGATGGCTTGCCGCGAAACCCCCATCTGCCACGCTTTCTACGACTTCGACGAACTCTAACCTCAAACGTCTCACCTAATTGCAGAATGTACCCCCTCCCCCCGCCCCTAAACCCTTATTCCCCTCCGTCCGATAACTTCTTACGGAGCCCGCCGATGTCTCTATTTGAAGACCCTGCGATTTTTCGGGCCATTCTCGAAAGCCTGCAAACCGGCGTGTACCTGGTGGACCGCGAGCACACGATCCTCTTTTGGAATGATGGCGCTGAAAGAATCACAGGTCACCTCCGACAGGATGTTGTTGGCCGTTCCACCAGGGATGAGATTTTGGCGAAAAATGAGAGCGGCAACAGTTTCGTGTCGGACGCCAACGAGGCCATCCTGTCGGTTTTGCGGGACGGTAAACCCGCCGTCGCAAATGTTTCCATGCGGCATAAAGAAGGGCACCGAGTTCTTGTCCGTTTGCGTGCCGTACCCATTCGAAATAGCCACGGGACCGTGATTGGCGCCGCGGAAAGCTTCGAGGAAAGCCTCGCGGTTTCCAATTGGGATCGCCGCCAAACCAGGCTTGCCTCCTACGGCTGTCTCGACACGGCTACTGGCGCGCTCACGTTGGGTTACCTCCAGGCGCACATCCGCGAAAACATCGCTGATTTCGTGGAGTACGGTGTCCCCTGCAGTGCGATCAGCATCCAGGTGGACGAGGTCGCCAACTTGAAGGCCAAGTTCGGGCCCGGAGCTGTCAAAGGGATCCTCCAAGCTGTTGCCCAAACGCTGGGCAATAGCCTTCGTCCGACGGATCTCCTCGGCCGGGGGAAGGGAACTCACTTCATCGTTCTTCTGCCTGAATGTCCCGGCACTGAGGTCGACAAAGTGGCCACGCGCCTCAAAAAGACCGTCACTTATGCGGAAATCGATTGGTGGGGACAAGATTTGTCGGTGACTGCTTCCTGTGGCGTGACAACCGCCCTGGCGGAAGATACCCCGGATACGCTCGTCGAGCGCGTCGAGAACGCACTCCTCGCATCCGTCGCCAGGGACGCGAACGCCACCGAACCCGTCGAATCATAAAGTTCGATTTGGCCGGGAGGCCTGCACTGGATGTTTGCGATTATCGGAATCGTGGTCGTCTTCGGCGCCGTCATCGGCGGCTTCCTGATGGAGCACGGCAACCTTCGCGTGCTCCTCCAGCCTGCTGAACTGGTCACCATCGGCGGCGCCGCCATCGGCACACTCCTCATTGCGAATCCTCTCCATATTCTGAAAAAAATTGCTGCGGGTATTGGCGGCGTTTTTGGCGGCTCCAAATTCACCAAGCAGCGCTACTTGGAAACACTGAAAATGATGTACCTGCTTTTCGGCCGCGCACGTAAGGATGGCTTGATGGCCCTCGAGTCCGATAGCGATGCGCCCGATAAGAGCCCCATCTTTTCCAAATTTCCGGCGTTCCTGAAGGACCATCACGCCCTCGATTTCGTCTGTGACTCAATCCGCCTGGCTTCCGCCGGTGGTGTCGAGCCCTTTGACGCCGACCAGATGATCGAATCGGACATGGAAGTCCACCACCATGACGCTACTCAGCCCATCGCCGCCCTCTCTACTGTGGCAGATTCCCTTCCGGGCCTCGGGATCGTCGCCGCCGTCCTCGGCGTCGTCATCACCATGGGCTCTTTGGGCGGCCCACCCGAAGAAATCGGCAAAAAAGTTGCCGCCGCCCTCGTCGGCACATTTCTCGGCATCCTCATGTGCTATGGCTTCGTCGGTCCATTGGCGTCCAACATGGCCAAGACCGCTGATGACGAGCATGCCTACTACCACGTCCTTCGCGTCCTGATCGTCTCCTTCATGAAAGGCACCGCCCCCACCGCCGCCATCGAAATTGGGCGCCGCGCCATCCCAGGCGAGGTCCGCCCCAACTTCCAAGAAACCGAAAAGTACATCAAGGATAAGTCCGACGCTCCCGCCGCCGAAGGCGCTGGAGAGCCGGCCAAGGCGACTGCATGAAGGGCAAAGCTCCTATCATCGTCATCAAGAAGAAAGGTGGCCATGGCGGCCATCACGGCGGGGCCTGGAAAGTCGCTTATGCCGATTTCGTCACCGCTATGATGTCCCTCTTCATCGTTCTCTGGCTCATGAACACCAGCAAGCAGATCCAGGAAGCCATCGGCGGCTACTTCAAGGACCCCACCGGAACTTCTAAAAAAGTCGGCAGCGATATGCAGGGCGCTGGCGAAAACTTCATCCTCACCCGCGAAAACATGAAGGAATTGAAGGAGCAACTCCAGAGAGCCATTCGTCAGGTCCCCAATTTCGAAAATCTGAAAAATCACATTGACATGACCGTCACCAACGAAGGCCTGCGCATCGAGCTGCTCGAAACGGGCAAAGGAACCTTCTTCGATAGCGGCGATCCCACCCCGAATGAAGACGGGAGGCAAATCATGATCGCGCTCGCCCGTGAACTCGGTCAGCTTCCCAACAAAATCTCCATCGAGGGACACACCGATTCCAAACAATATGGAAAGGACGCCAAGTACGGAAACTGGGAGCTTTCCGTGGATCGCGCCAATGCAGCCCGTCGCCTGATGCAGGAGAATGGCCTCCGCGACGATCAAGTTTCCCAAGTCCGTGGCTTCGCGGACCAGCGCCTTCGCAAGCCGGATGACCCACTCGATCCCGCCAACCGCCGCATTTCTATGATCGTTCAGTACATGCAAAGATCCTATGAGGAGAAAGACGAGCCGCTGCCTGCCGAAGGCGGCGGGGAAGGGAAGCCCGCATCCTCCGAACCGCCCAAACCTCCGGCCACTGAACACAAGTAATCCCTTGCCGGGATTCAATACGCGCCGCTCTTCAATCTCCTGCCTCCCCCTGTTTTTCTCTGGAAGAAAAAGCAAAGTATTAACATGCATTCTCACTTCCACCGTGTAAGATGTCCGCCTCCATTTCGGGAGTCTTGGATTCATGGAAAAACGCAATTTCCTCTTTGTTTCTCTCACTGGCCTGATTAGCGACATCGCCTGGCAGGTTTCCAAGGAAGGCCACGAGGTCCGCTACTACATCCAGGACAAGGACGAGCGCGACATCGCTGACGGTTTCGTCGCCAAATCCAAAGACTGGGAAAAGGACAAGGACTGGGCCGACATCATCGTCTTCGATGACACTCTCGGCCAGGGGGAAAAGGCCGCGGCTCTTCGCAAGGAAGGCAAGCATGTCATCGGCGGGACCCCCTATAGCGACCGCCTGGAAGACGATCGCTCCTTCGGCCAGGAAGAGCTCAAGAAAGCCGGCGTAAACATCATCCCCTACGCCGACTTCGATTCCTTCGACGCCGCCATCGAGCATGTGACTCAAAACCCCGCCCGCTACGTCATCAAGCCCAGCGGCGAAGCGCAAAACGTCAAGCGCCGCCTCTTCGTCGGCGAAGAGGACAATGGCGAAGACGTCATCCGCATGCTCGAAGCCTACAAGAAAGCTTTTTCCGACGTGATCAAGGTCTTCCAGCTTCAGCGCCGCGTCGTCGGCGTCGAAGTCGCCGTCGGTGCCTTTTTCAATGGCAAGAATTTCGTCTATCCCATCAACATCAATTTCGAACACAAGAAACTATTTCCTGGCGACATTGGCCCGCCTACCGGCGAAATGGGCACCACCATGTTCTGGAGCGCGCCCAATCACCTCTTCAACCAGACGCTTCTCAAAATGGAGTCCAAGCTCGCCGAAGAAGGCTACGTCGGCTACATTGACCTCAACACGATCGTCAACAATCACGGCATCTACCCGCTCGAATTCACCGCCCGCTTCGGCTACCCCACGATCAGCATCCAGCAGGTCGGCATGTTGACGCCTATTGGTGAGTTTTTCCTCGATCTCGCCGCAGGCAGCGATCCCAAGCTCAAAGTCCGAAGCGGTTTTCAAATCGGCGTGCGCATTGTTGTCCCGCCGTTTCCCTTCGACGACGATGAAACTTTCCAGTCCTTCTCTAAGAACGGCGCCATCATTTTCAAAAAGCCTCCCGCTGATGAAATCCACATCGAGGACGTCAAACAGATCAACGGCCAATGGCTCATCGCCGGCACTTCCGGCGTGATCCTCATCGTTATGGGTCTAGGCCAGACGATGAAGCAAGCGCAGGCGCAGGTCTATTCGCGTATCAAAAACGTCCTCATCCCGAATATGTATTACCGCACCGATATCGGCGACCGCTGGGAAGAAGATAGCGACCGCCTTCACAACTGGGGCTACTTGCGCTAGGCGCGCTTGACCCGCTGTGACTTCACACCGGAGAATGCATTTGAAGGCGAGGTCCACCGATGTCTACCCGATCGTATTACCGTAACCTGCTTCTTATCGCGGCCATCGCCCTCATCTCCTTTGCCGCCGCGTTTCTTGGAGGTTTTGTTCTGCCCCGTCGCAATATGCAAGCTCGCCCGATGGCGGGTATTCACCTCGACAAAATCAAACTTCCTGCCGGTTTCGAGATCCAGGTTTATTCGGATCAAGTTCCCGGCGCCCGCTCCATGGCCCTCAGTCCGAAAGGAACTCTCTTTGTCGGAACCAGGGAAGCCGGCGTCGTCTATGCTCTTTTGGATCACGCCCATGCCAATCGCGCCGACGAAGTCATCCGCATCGCCCACGGGCACGAGCCGAATGGCGTCGCCTTTCGCGATGGCTCCCTGTATGTGGCGGAGAGCGCCCGGC
>Ga0187781_10002897_pt1 | contig 12998 bp, 10 predicted proteins | sample 0715_SJ02_MP02_2_FD_132447 | JGI IMG/M metagenome (GOLD analysis project Ga0187781, IMG submission 132447) | Tropical peat soil microbial communities from peatlands in Department of Meta, Colombia - 0715_SJ02_MP02_20_MG | ecosystem: Environmental > Terrestrial > Soil > Wetlands > Peat | place...
CTCGATCGATTGCAATCGACAATTGTTCATCACCGCGTTCAGGCTTTCCGTGCGTGGCTTCACGGCCAGCGTTGGCTCGGCGTAGATGCGGGCGAACGCTTCGCGCACTTCCTTGACCTTGGCCGAGCGTAGCAGCGGAAAATTGTCGAGCGGCCGGGGCGCGTGCACGGCAAGCGAGGCGGTCATGGCAGTTTTCCCCGCGGCCCCGATGCCTGGCGCATGATCCGGAAAAAGCCTGGTCCGCGCTTGATCCCGCGTGGAAGCCGATTTTCCGAGATCATGCTCCAACAAAAGGTTTTAGCGGGATCACGACTCGAAGCAAAAGTCATCCCGCCGCTCTAGCGCGATGATGCGTCTTGTTGCAAGCCGCCGTGCAAATAGCTCCCGATCGATCGGGGGCGGTCCGGCACCTTAATACAGAATGCCATTGAGCAATGTTGTCTGATCGCAACATCGAACTTTGCGATGTGCTGTTTCGGACATTAACCAATTTGTAGCCGGCTCTCGTCTATTTCTTGCAGCAAATTCGGGGTTCTGAAGTCCTTCCTCGCACTCTCGCGTGGCGTCCGCTGGGACCCGGCTGGTCGGCATCCTGCACCATGCCGGCGGGAACGCTGCGCACCGAGAGTTCGCTCAGAACTCCGCAGGATTCGGACGTACCATGATCCCGCGCAACCTTCTGCAAACCTTGCTGGCGTCAAGCGCAAGCCTGGCGTCAAGCGCAAGCAAGGTCGTCTAGTCGCATGCCCGCTCTCCCGGCATCTCACGGCAAGGAATGCGGGCAAATGTAAGCCTGCTCAAGGAAGTCTCATGCTGAACCGAGTTACCATCAACGCTCTTCTCAAATCCGTCATCGGCGTGCTTGGCGCCGCTGTGGTGATCATGCTGGCGCTCAGCGCCTGGAATTCCTGGTCGCGGCTGGCCGCCGCAAGCCGCGCGGCGGCGGTGTCCGACGCGTCGGCTTATTTGTTCACCGCCTTGCACAATTTGAGGTTCGACCGTGCGGTGTCGCGCACCGAGCTGCTCGCCGACAAGCAGGCGACCACGATGAATCCGATTTTGCGCGATTCGCGTGCCAATGAAATGCCGGCATTGAGGTCGGCCGTGATAGCGCTGCAGAGCGTGGAGCTTGCCGACCGCGCCGCGATCGTCGCCGCGCTCGAGGAACAGATCAAACGGCTGACCGCGCTGCATGAGGAAAGCGCGCTCGCCATGCAGCAGCCGAAGGCGGCGCGGCGTGCCGGGATTGCCGAGGACACGTTCAAGGCCGCCGACGACATGATCAACTTCATCGACAAGGTGTCGTCGCAGCTAACGCAGTCCATAAAGCTCCAGGACGCCTATATCGATCAGGTCATGGAGCTCAAAGAGCTTGCCTGGATCGTGCGCAACGGTGCCGGCAATGCCGCCGTTCTGTCCTCCTACGCGCTGGAAGGCCGGCCGCAGTCGGCCGCCACAGTTGATGACTATATCGCCAAGATCGCGAAAGTACGCAGCACCTGGGCCGTGCTGGAAGAGCTGGCCAAGGGTCTGCCGCTCCCGGCGGCCTTCGCGCAGGCGCGGGACAACGTCAATCGCGAATATTTCGGCTCCGACTATATCGATAGCGGCCTGAAGTTCATCAAGGACGCGATCGCCGGTTTGCCGCCGGCGATGACCGTCGATCAACAAACTGCGATCGGCATGACCAAGCTCAGCCCCTTGGTTCGCGTCGCCGAATCTGCGCTCGCTGCGGCGCGCGACCATGCCGCAAGTCAATATAGCTCGGCGCTGTACAATCTCGTCGGCCAGGTCGTGCTCTTGCTCTTGGCCATCGCACTGTTCGTCGGTGCCATGTTGCTGGTGACGCGACGCGTGACGTTGCCGCTGCAGCGGCTGAGCGCGGCGATGCGCAAACTCGCCGGCGGCGATTTCGCGGTGGTGTTGCCCGGGCTAGAGCGCCAGGACGAGATCGGCGCCATGGCCAATGCCATGGAGGAATTCAAGGTGCTCGCGGTCGAGAAAGCGCGCCGCGAAGCGGACGAGACCACACGGCGCCAGCAGGCCGAGGTCGAGGTGCAGGCCAAGGCCGCGGCCGAGCAGCGGCAACTCGCCGAGGCGCAGGCTCAGGCTGCCGACGAGCAAGCCCGGATCGTTCGCTTGCTGGCCGACGGCCTCGTCAAGATGGCCGAAGGCGACTTGACCCATCGTCTTGGCGCCGGCTTCACCGAGAGCTACCGGCAGATCAAGGACGATTTCAACGCCATGGCCAATCGGCTGCAGCAAACCATCGGCTCGATCGTGGTGGCGACCCGCGAGATCGCCAGCGCGTCGGCCGAATTGTCCGGCAGCACGACCGACCTTTCGCAGCGCACGGAAGAGCAGGCCGCCAGCCTGGAACAGACCTCTTCCTCGATGGAGCAAATGTCCGCCACCGTGCGCAAGAACGCCGAGAACGCCCAACAGGCCAACGAGTCGGCCAACAATACCCGCGAAATCGCGGACCGCGGCGGCCAGGTCGTGGCCAAGGCGGTTGATGCGATGGCGCGGATCGAGGAGTCCTCGCGCAAGATTTCCGACATCATCGGCGTGATCGACGAGATCGCGCGGCAGACCAATTTGCTGGCGCTCAATGCGGCGGTGGAAGCCGCGCGCGCCGGCGAAGCGGGTCGCGGATTTGCCGTGGTCGCCTCGGAAGTGCGCAGCCTGGCGCAGCGCTCGTCGCAAGCCGCCAAGGACATCAAGGACCTCATCACCAACAGCAACAGTCAGGTGCAGGACGGGGTCGACTTGGTCAATCGCGCCGGAACTGCGCTGCACGAGATCGTCGATTCGATCAAAGACGTCGTGCGCATGGTGTCCGACATCGCCAATGCCAGCACCGAGCAGGCGGGCGGCCTCGAGGAGGTGAACAAGGCGCTGACGCAAATGGACGAGGTCACGCAGCAGAACTCGGCATTGGTCGAAGAGAATGCCGCGACCGCACGCACGCTCGAACAGCAGAGCAAGCTGATGGACGAGCGCGTTGCTGCGTTCAAAATCGGCGCTGCCGGCAACGCCAGAGCGGCGGTGGTCGCCAACCCCGCGGCGCCGGCCAAGGCCGTGGCCGGTGCCGGCAGGGCGCAGCCGGTCGCCGCGTCAAAGCGAACGGTCGCGGCGTCGAAGCACGGCGCCGTCAATGGCGGCGGCTCGGTCGGGCGTATGCGCGCCGGCGTCGCCGTCAACGGCGACGATTGGAAGGAATTTTAGGGCGTGATGGGGTAAGCGCGCTGCGGCACTTGATCCGGAACTGAAGGCTACTCGAAAAATCGCGCTGTACGTGAAATGGCGGAGCATCAATCGCTTCAATCCGAAAGTGGTTGATGCTCCGGCCGTCGGTGTGGGGTTGGTGTGCGCGCCCCGAAGCTCGCCGTCGTCGCGCGGCGCCGCTCCGTTGCCGGCTTTTTTCGGCTCAGCCGAAGCCGCGGCCGAGACGGCTATAGAGATCCTCTATCCACCGCCGGCGCGTCGTTTTCTTAATCTAGCATAGCATCAACAAATATTGCGCCGTTTCACTATCGAAGTTGGCGAAGGATGTGTTCGCGAATTAACCAAATTGTAGCTGGGTACCGCTTATTCGTGGATCGGGGGAAATCGGGGGTTTCGCTTCCATCCACGTGAATTCGCGGCGCGCGGGCGATTCACCGCTTCCGGTCGATCGCGCCCCAACGCCGGTGCAGTTTCAGATCACCAATACGAGGGCGATGCGCATCATGAGTGAACCGGCTGTTTCATCCGCGACCGAGCAGGCGCAATTCAACCCGGCGATGGCCGGGGCTGCGCTCGCTGCGACCAACGCGCCGACGCAACTCATCAGCTTCGCCATCGGCGACGACCAGTACGGCGTCGACATCATGGCGGTGCGCGAAATCAAGGGCTGGACCGAGATCACCCATCTGCCGAAGCAGCCCGACTATGTTCGCGGCGTGCTCAACCTGCGCGGCGTCATCGTCCCGATCATCGATCTGCGCTGTCGATTTGGCCAAGGCCTGACCGAAGCGACCCCGCTGCACATCGTCATCATCGTGCAGATCGGAGCGAAGCCGATCGGGCTCTTGGCGGATCGCGTTCTCGATATCGTTTCGCTGGACGAGTCCCAGATCCAGCCGGTGCCGCGCATCGCGCAGGCCTCGCGCGTGGAATTTCTCTCCGGCTTGGTGACGATCGAAGGCGCGATGATCGCGCTGATCGATCTGCCCAATCTCTTGTCGGTTACCGTCGAATAGTTGGCAAGGGCGCGAATGCTCAGGCGCAACTTTGATCAAAGGAGATCGTGATGCTTGCAGTTGCGAAGTCGCCCTTCAAGGGGTTCGGCCGCGGTTCGGCCGACACCGGCATGGTTGGCATGATCAATGCCATCAACCGCGTACAGGCCGTCATCGAATTCGGCATGGATGGCAAAATCCTGCACGCCAACGAAAATTTCTTGAAAACGCTCGGCTATTCGCTCGATGAGGTCAAAGGCAATCATCACTCGATGTTTGTCGACGCCGGCTACCGGCAAAGCCCCGAATACCGGCTGTTCTGGGAAAAGCTCGGCCGCGGCGAATACGATGCCGGGCAGTACAAGCGCATCGGCAAGGGTGGCAAGGAAGTCTGGATCCAAGCCAGCTACAATCCGGTGTTCGACGCCAACGGCAAGCCGTTCAAGGTCGTCAAGTTTGCGACCGACATTACGCAGCAGAAGCTGCAGAGTGCAGACTACGAAGGTCAGCTTGCCGCCATCAGCAAGGCGCAAGCGGTCATCGAGTTCACGCTCGACGGCAAGGTCCTCAACGCCAACAGCAACTTCCTCAACGTGCTCGGCTATACGCTCGACGAAATCAAGGGGCACCATCATTCGATGTTCGTCGAACCCAGCTACCGGCAGGGTCCCGAATATCGGCTGTTCTGGGAAAAGCTCGGACGCGGCGAGTATGACGCCGGCCAATACAAGCGCATCGGCAAGGGCGGTACCGAGGTCTGGATTCAGGCAAGCTACAATCCGATCATGGATGCCAATGGCAAACCATTCAAGGTGGTAAAATACGCCACCGACGTCACCGCCAACGTCAAGGCCAGCCAGGCGTTGCAGCAGGCGGTGCAGCAAGTGCAGGCGGTGGTCGAATCGGCCAAGAACAACGACCTGACGGACCGCGTTCCGCTCGAGGGCAAGACCGGCGAAATCGGCGCGCTGTGCTCCGGCGTCAACGGCCTGCTCGACACCATGATGAGCGTGGTGGTGAAAATCCGCGCCTCGTCGCGCGAAGTATCGAGTGCATCGGCTGAGATCGCCGCCAGCACCACCGATCTGTCGCAGCGTACCGAAGAGCAGGCCGCGAGCCTCGAGGAAACCTCCGCCTCGATGGAGGAAATGTCGGCCACCGTGAAGAAGAACGCCGACAATGCCCAGCAGGCCAACCAGTCGGCCGGCACCACACGCGATGTCGCCGACCGCGGCGGTCAGGTGGTGGCCAAGGCGGTCGAGGCCATGGCACGCATCGAGGAATCGTCGCGCAAAATCTCCGACATCATCGGTGTCATCGACGAGATCGCGCGGCAGACCAATCTGTTGGCCTTGAACGCTGCCGTCGAGGCGGCGCGCGCCGGCGAAGCCGGGCGCGGCTTCGCCGTGGTCGCTTCCGAGGTCCGCAGCCTTGCGCAGCGCTCCTCGCAGGCCGCCAAGGACATCAAGGATCTGATCACCAACAGCAACAGCCAGGTCAAGGACGGCGTCGACCTGGTCAACCGGGCGGGCACCGCGCTCACCGAGATCGTCGAGTCGATCAAGAAAGTGGCGGTGGTCATTTCCGACATCGCCGCGGCGAGCGCCGAACAGGCGACCGGCATCGAGCAGGTCAACAAGGCGCTGACGCAAATGGACGAGGTCACGCAGCAGAACTCCGCCCTCGTGGAGGAGAATGCCGCGACCGCAAAGACGCTCGAGCAGCAGTCCAAGGCCATGAGCGACGAGGTCGGCGTGTTCCGCGTCGACGAGGGTGAAGTCGAGCGGCCGGCGGCGGCGCCGAAGCGTCCCGTTACCGCCGCGGCCAAGCCCGCAAGGCCCGCCGCGCAAAAGTCTGCAGCGCCGAAGCGGGATGCGGCGCTCAACGGCGGCGGACCGGTCGGCCGGATGCAGACCGCGCTTGCCACCGCTGTGCGCAACGACCCGGACTGGCAGGAATTCTGAGAAATAGCGAAAGCGCAGCATGGCGTATCGTCGCAACGGCGCGGCAGTGGCAGTGGCCTCTGTCGCGCTCCCCGCTATCGAGACCGAGCGCGAGTTCGACTTCACCGACGCGGATTTCCAGTCACTGGTGAAGCTCGCCTACGAGCATGCCGGCATTTCGCTGGCGGAAAGCAAGCGCAACCTGGTGTACAGCCGCTTGTCTCGCCGCCTGCGGACGCTCGGCTTGCGATCCTTTGTGGAGTATCGCGACTACCTCGCCGCCAACGGCGCCGAGTTGGAAAGCTTCATCAACGCCATCTCGACCAACCTGACCAAATTCTTTCGCGAAGCGCACCATTTTGAGCATCTGCGCGCGCATGTGGCGGCGACCTTTGCGCAAACCGCCGCGCGCAGGTCGACCGCGCGCTTGCGAATCTGGTCGGCCGGGTGCTCGACCGGCGAGGAGCCTTACACCATCGCCGCGGTGCTCAAGCAGGAAATTCCGGACGTTCATCGCCACGACGTCCGCATCCTCGCCACCGACATCGATACCGAAGTAATCGCCCGAGGCGCGCGCGGCGAATATCCGCCGGCTTCGATCGAGGATGTGCCGCGCCCCTATCGCGAGTTCTTCAGGCCCGCACCCGGCGACCGGTCGGGGACCATCGTCATGGGCGACGAGTTGCGCTCGCTGATCGTGTTTCGGCGCTTGAACCTCATGGAGCCTTGGCCGTTCCACGGCAAGTTCGACGCCATCTTTTGCCGCAACGTGATGATCTATTTCGACGCTCCGACCAAGTCGGCGCTGATCGACCGCTTCGCGCAGCAACTGCATCCCGATGGCTGGCTGTATATCGGCCATTCGGAATCGCTCATCGGATCGCATTCCAAGCTCGATCTGGTCGGGCGCACCACCTATCGGCGGATCCAATGATCGGCGCCGCAGCTGAGGCAGATTCAAGCAATTCGCTGATGGCCAAGGTGAAGCCGGCCGCCGGCCGACGTTTTTTCGATACCGCGGCCGCGGCGTGGATGATGAAGGTGTTTCCGGGTGAATTCTATCTAACCAAGGAGACCAACGAAGTGCTGGTGACGGTGCTCGGATCGTGCGTCTCGGCTTGCATCCGCGATCCGATCGCCGGCGTCGGCGGAATGAATCACTTCATGCTTCCGCAGCACGGCTCGGGTGCGTGGGGCAACGACCTCAAGTCGACGCGTTTCGGCAACTTCGCGATGGAAAAGCTCCTCAACGAGCTGATCAAGGCCGGATGCGTGCGCGAACGGATGGAGATCAAGGTGTTCGGCGGCGGCAACGTCACCGATACCAGCAATGCCGTCGGCAGCGAAAATGCGGAATTCATTTTGGCTTATCTGAGAGCCGAAGGCCTCAGATCCGCCGCGACCGATCTCGGCGGCACGCTGCCGCGGCGCATTCACTATTACCCCGCGACCGGGCGCGTCGTGCGCCGCCTGCTCGGCGTCAGCGAGCGTTATTCGATCGATCGCGAGGAGACCGACTACGGCAGCCGGCTGCAGCAACAGCAGCCCGCGGGTGAGATCGAACTTTTTGGGGACAGCTAATGACCAATCGCAAGACACCGGTGCGCGTGCTGATCGTCGATGATTCCGCGGTGATGCGCCAATTGTTGACCAGCCTGCTCGAAGCTGACCCGGAAATCACCGTGGTCGGCACCGCGGCCGATCCGTACATCGCGCGCGATCGCATCAAGACGCTCAATCCCGACGTCATCACCCTTGACGTCGAGATGCCACACATGGACGGCCTCACGTTTCTGCGCAAAATCATGGCGCTGCGGCCCATGCCGGTGGTGATGATTTCGACGCTCACCCAGAGCGGCGCCGAGACGACGTTGGAAGCGCTTGAAGTCGGCGCTGTCGATTTCATCGCCAAGCCCGCGCACGAACAGGCCGAGCGATTGGCCGAGCTTGCTGAAGAGCTGCAACAGAAGATCAAAGCCGCCGCGCAAGTGCGCGTGGCGGCCCTCCGTGCGCCGCCGGCGGCGCCGCGCGCTCCCCGCCGTCTCCTGCGTTCGACCGGCAAGATCGTTTTTGTCGGCGCCTCGACCGGCGGGGTCGAGGCGCTCAAGAGCTTGCTGATGGGCTTGCCGGAAAACTGTCCGCCGACGCTCATCACCCAGCACATGCCGCCGCGGTTCACGACCGGCTTTGCCGAAAGACTCAACCGCGAGTGTCCGATGAAAGTGTCGGAGGCGGCCGACGGCGACGTCATCGAGGCGGGACACGTCTACATCGCGCCCGGCTCGCATCATCTCGAAATCGTCCGCGCCGGCAGTGGGCACGTGTGCCGGCTGTCGGATGGTCCGCCGGTCAGCGGCCATCGGCCTTCGGTCGACGTGCTGTTCCGTTCGGCGGCCCGCGTGTGCGCCAAGACGGCCGTCGCCGCCATCCTGACCGGCATGGGCAAGGACGGCGCCGAAGGAATGCTCGAGTTGCGGCGTGCCGGCGCCGTGACGCTCGGCCAGGACGAGGAATCGTCGCTGATCTACGGCATGCCGCGCGCCGCCTTCGAGCGCGGCGCGGTCATGCGGCAATATTCCTTGTCGCGCATGGCCGACGCCATTCTCGACGCCTGCGAGCACGGCGCCGATGCGACTGCCGCCTGATGGTTTGATCGGACAGAAAGAGCACAAACGGCCCCGCCATGAGTGAAGATGAAAGCAACCCCGTCCTGAAGCTGCCGAGAATCCTCGATTTCGGCGCCGCCGAAAGCTTTCTGGACACCATGCGCAGCCGGCTGCAGGACAATCCGCGGCTGCGGGTCGACGCTTCCGGCGTGGAAGTGCTGACCGTGCCCTGCATTCAAATCATTTTGTCGGCGCTGCATACCTACGACGAAATGTCGGTGGAGCGTCCGTCTGCGGAGTACATCAATGCTTTTCAGGATCTGGGAATTGATTGCCGCTATCGAGCTGACAGTGAAATCGAGGCTGCCGCGGAGCCGGAGCCTTCGACGGATGCCGTTTCCGATCCACCTCCGCCGACCGAGGAATCTGCCATGAGCAAACGTATCCTCACTATCGACGATTCCAAGACCATCCGCGACATGCTCATGCTGACGCTGGCAGAAGCCGGCTTCGAGGTGCTGCAGGCGGTCGACGGTCAAGACGGTCTCGACGTGCTCGACAAGGAGCAAGTCGATGTCGTCATCACCGACATCAACATGCCGCGGATGGACGGCTATGAGGTGATCCGGCACCTGCGCAACAATTCGGCGCACAAATCGACGCCGATCCTGGTGCTGACAACCGAAAGCGAAGCCGACAAAAAGAATCTTGCCCGCGTTGCCGGCGCCACCGGTTGGATGGTCAAGCCGTTCGATCCGGAGCGGTTGATTGCGACCATCAACAAGGTCGCTCCCTAACAGGCATTTTCAAGGAGCGCCCCGATGGCAAGCTTGGATCAACTCAAGGGCACGTTCTTCGACGAATGCAGCGAGGCGCTGCAGCAAATCGAGTTGGGCCTTTCCGACCTGCGCGAGGGCGCGGCTTCGGATGACACAATAAACGCGGTATTTCGTTCCGTTCACTCGGTGAAGGGCGGCGCCGGCATCTTCGGCTTCGACGATCTGGTCAAGTTCGCGCACGTGTTCGAAACCGTGCTCGACGCGATGCGCAGCGGCAAGCTTGCGAGCAGCCAGGACATTGTCGACACGCTGTTGCAGGCGAACGACGTTCTGTCGGATCTCATCGGCATGTCGCGATCCGGTGAGACCATCCCCGCCGAATACGGATCGGAGTGCCGCGCTAGTCTTGAACGCATCCTGCAGGCGAACCTGGGGGATGAAGGATGGAGCGACGGCGGTGCGGCGGCTCCCGCCGATTTCGAAGGGCTCGATTTCGTTCCAGTCCCGATCGAAGACCTCGCTGCGGCGGACGAGCAGCCGGCCGAACAGGAATATCGCATTGTCTTTCGGCCCAACGCCGATTTGCTGAAGAAGGCGAACGAGCCGCTCTACATCCTGCGCGAGTTGCGTAAACTCGGAACGCTCGAGCTCAAGGCGGAAACCGAGCGGCTGGCGCTGTTGCCGGATCTGGAACCCGATCGGCCCTATCTGGGCTGGACCGGAACGCTGCGCAGCATGGCGCCGCTGCCGCAGATCGAAGAAGTGTTCGAATTCGTCCTCGACGACTGCGAGCTTGTGATCGAGGCGGTTGCAACCGCCGGCGCCGCGTGGCCGTCCGATCCCGCGCCGGACGCCGTCATCGCGGACATGACGCAGGCTGCGGGCGATATCGCAACGCCGGTCGCGGCAATGCCGGAGAGCACCACAAATAGCCCGCCGCTGGCGCCGAGCCTGGAGGCCGAGACGCCGGAGGCGGGATCGCAGCCGCGCTCCGCGCCGACCAAAGCGTCCGCCTCCGGCGCGACCACCACGCGGGTCGAGCTCGAGAAAATCGATCGCGTGGTCAACATGGTCGGCGAATTGGTCATCGCTCAGGCCATGCTCGGCCAGGTGGTCCACGCCCTGCCGGAGGATATCAGCGGCCGCCTCGTCCAGGTTCTCGAAGAGGTGGTCCATCACACTCGCGAGCTGAAAGACAGCGTCATGTCGATGCGCGCGCAGCAGGTCAGCGCCGTGTTTCAGCGTATGCCGCGGCTGGTGCGGGAATTGGCCGGCAAGACCGGCAAGAAGGCGCGCCTCGAAATGGTCGGTGAAAACACCGAGGTCGATCGTTCGATCATCGAGCGATTGGGCGACCCGCTCACCCACATCATTCGCAATGCCGTCGACCACGGCATTGAGAAACCGGACGTTCGCGCCGCGGCTGGCAAGCCCGAAGAAGGCACCGTCCGGCTCGCGGCCGAGCACCGCGGCGGCCGGATCGTCATCGAAGTCAGCGATGACGGCGCCGGCATCAATCCGGAGCGCGTACTCAAGAAGGCGCGCGACCGCGGCCTGGTCTCCGGCGATGCGTCGCTGACCGAAGATGAGATCAACAATCTCATCTTCCTTCCCGGTTTTTCCACGGCCGAAAGTGTGTCCGACATTTCCGGCCGCGGCGTCGGCATGGACGTCGTTCGGCGCAATATTCAAGACCTCGGCGGCCGCATCAACGTCAAATCGGAACGCGGCCGCGGCATGACCATCCAACTGGCGCTGCCGCTCACGCTCGCCGTGATGGACGGCATGGTCATCCGTGTCGGCCGCGAGACCTATGTGATGCCGATGTCCTCGATCGTCGAGTGTCTGCGGCCGCCGGCGTCGGATATTCACAGCCTGCTTGGCACCAGCGGCATGCTGCAGTTGCGCGGCAACCTGGTGCCGCTTGTTCATCTCTGCCAACTGCTCGATATCGCAGGAACGAATGCGGCTTCCGAGGAACGGGTGGTGATCATCAGCGATGCCGGCGACGGAGCCCGCTTCGGCATCGTCGTCGACGAGTTGTGCGGGCATCAGCAGGTCGTGGTCAAGAGTATCGAGGAGAGCTACGGCTCGGTCCCGGGGATCGCCGGCGCCACCATTCTGGGCAATGGCCGGGTCGCCTTCATTCTCGACATCGAAAAGCTTTCCGATCTCGCGAGCCAGAACATGCCGAACGCGGCCGCGCAATATGCCGGGGCCGCGGCCACATTTTAGAGCTCAACATACCTTCCCGCGCGCGCGGGGGGCACTCATCAGGAGTGATGCAAATGCCAGCGGCAGCAATCCTCAAGGTCCTCGTGGTCGATGACCAGAACAGCGTCCGTCAAATGACGCGGATCACGCTCGAGCAAATCGGCATTCGGCAAATCCACGAAGCGGAGAATGGCAAACAGGCCATGGACACGGCGGCGCTGCAGCCGCTCGACCTGATCATCTCCGACTACAATATGCCGGAAATGGACGGGCTTGCCTTGTTGCGCGCGGTGCGCGGGCATCCGGCCGCGCGCAAGGTGCCCTTCATCCTCTTGACCGGTCGCGGTGATCGCGAGCTCGTGGTCCAGGCGGCGCAAGCCGGCGCCAACAATTATCTGATCAAGCCATTTACGGCCGATATCCTGCGCCAAAAAATCGAGCAGGTCATGGGGAGATTGTCTTGACGGAACAACCGGAGAGCGGAGCTCACGAAACGCCCGTTCTCGACAATATCAGGACGTTTCTCAGCGTCATGGCGACGGAGCTGCATGAGACGATCCTGCGACTTGAAAGGACGACCGCGCGGGTGACCGAGCTGACCGCATTGCGCGTCAGCCGGCCCGACCGCGAGCTGGTCGTCGCCTTGCAGGATTTCGATCGCCTACAACAGGAATTCGTGAGCTTTGCCGAGGTGTTCGCATTGGCGGCGGTGAAATCGCCGGAATCGTGGCAGCGTACGGCCGCGCAAGAGGGTCATCCGGCGGAAGACGAAATCGCCAAGATACCGCTGACCGATCTCAAGTCGCGCCTCTTGCGCCAGTTGGGATCGGGCGACGACATTTCCGCCGAAGTTGTCTTCTAGATTCAGCAATAAATCGCAGCATCGTCGCCAACGAAACGCTCGAGCATCATCTGATTGATCGGAACGATGCGCGCTAAGCGCTCGCGTGCCTGACCACCCGGCGCAAGCCTTTGGTAAGCTCGGGTACTTGCTCCGGCCGCAATCCGCGAAAAGCGGGCCGTGCGGCCAGGTTCAACGAGTCGAGGTGGCAGGCGATCGAGTCGATCGGCAATTCGGCCTCGGCATTGATTGAATCCATGAGGTCGCAGAGGGAAGCGGCGACGAAGGAGAGCAATTCAAAGCGCATCGTCGTGGTGACGTCGCGCAGCTGCCGGCTGCGGCCGGCAAGGTCGGCGAGCCGCTCCGGATCGTGCCGATGTTCGCGCGCCGCC
>Ga0187781_10002900_pt1 | contig 12990 bp, 10 predicted proteins | sample 0715_SJ02_MP02_2_FD_132447 | JGI IMG/M metagenome (GOLD analysis project Ga0187781, IMG submission 132447) | Tropical peat soil microbial communities from peatlands in Department of Meta, Colombia - 0715_SJ02_MP02_20_MG | ecosystem: Environmental > Terrestrial > Soil > Wetlands > Peat | place...
GCACAATGTCCCGGCCGAGCGGGTGTACCGCCCCAGCGCCTGGACGGCCTTTGGTGCTCAAGATCCCCAGGGAGCGGATTATCGCGCCTGCGCAAACTTCGGTCCGGTGTACGGAAGGAAGTAGCACGGCGGGAGAAGGCGCAAACCGGCGTCGAGAAGATGACCCTTAGGGCCGAGTGTGACCTATCTTTTGCTGCGCATGTGGGTGGCGAGAACCTGAGATTCCCCGTTATTTGTGGGTGGCGCTGACTGCCGCTGGTTCCTTCCACTGCCCCGCTCGTCTTCCAGAAACGTCGTACAACATGTCGTTGGTTGATTGGATCGCAGGCCGATGACCACCCGGAGTGACCTCGGCCAAGCGGCGCAGTCATGCCCGAGAAGTTTGTCATCCGCGGAGTCGGGGAGGGTGAAGCCACGTCCAACGCAGCATGGAATTGATTGTTGACATACTTCACTGGTTCGATTAGTTTGCTGCGTTGGGGAAGAAGCGTTCCGGTGAGAGCCAAATTCTTCTTGTCTACACCCGTTCTCCTAGGACTCTTTGCAGTCGTCATTTACTGTGCCCAGCAGGGCAGTAACCCTTTCAATTCTCGGGGTCCTTTTCCCCAAAGCACACCGCCGCAAAATCCTAGCTACAGTGTTTGGGGAGATGACCAGCTTCTGCTTCGGACTCAGTCTGCGACTAGGGTAGGCAAGTCACTGACAATCCTAGATGAAATCGCCGATGCGGGAGAGCGCAAAGCGTATCTGGCTCTTTTTCAAAAGCAAAATCCCGAAGCGCGTCAAAGGACCGCGCTCGAGTTTCTGGAGCGCTACCCTCAATCCTCGTTTCTTTCCCAAGCCTACGAGGTCGCTGCCAAAGCTTCCATCGACGTCGGAGACATTAGATCGGCAGTCGAGTTCGGTCGTGCATCTCTGCAAATCTTGCCTGAGAATCCTCTCCTATTGGTCCCTCTTGCCAACGCGGAGATGCAGGACGGCAATGTGGGCGTAGCTGCTCAGGACGCAAGGATGGCATTGGATTGTCTGGAGCGGTTCGTTAAGCCCGCCACCTTTTCCGAGAAAGAATGGAGCGCGCTGGAAAAGCAATTGCGCGCCTCAAGCTATTACGTCCTTGGCAAGGCGGCAACCGAGCAGGGCCTGAATGCACAAGGTCCGGAACGTGATCGCAAGCTCCAGGAGGCCGAGGAATTCACCTGCCAATCTTATCGATTGAATCCTTCCGACCAAACGACATCTTACCTCTTGGGGCTGATCCGGTTCGTCCGAGGAAATCTGAAAGGAGCAGCTAACGCCTTCGCTATCACTTACCAGCAGCCGGGTCCGCTTAGAGAGAAGGCCGAGATGCACCTTCAGGAAATATACGACCACTGGCCTTTGAAGCCGGTACAGGGATTTGAGGCTTTCGTTCGGCAGGCGGCCAATTCAGGGACGCTAGTTCAGGGACCCGAGCCCACCGAAGAGTCACACCCAGCCGGCGGCCCAGCACCCGCTTATGCCGGCTCCCAATCCTGCCAGAGCTGCCACCCTCGCGAATACGCTGGCTGGCAGAACACCGGACATGCCAGGATGTTTCGACCCTATAAGTTTGAAAACGTCTTCGGAGACTTCAACAACACAACGTACAGCGATGAGACAGGAAAAGTCGTAGCCCGGTTTACCCACGACGCGACCCAGCATTACTTCGATATCATGGACATCTATGGGAAATGGCATTCCTATCGAGTGGATTACACGATCGGGGCGAAATGGCAACAAACCTATGCTATTCGCTTGCCTAACGGGGAAATCCAGGTCATGCCGCTCCAATACAATCGGGACCAAAAGCGCTGGGCGGCATTCTGGAAGACGATCGACCCGCCGAACTCGGAGCGGGCGCAGGTCACCAATTTCCCCAACTTGAGCTGGCAAACCGCTTATTTGCCCCATTGCGGACCCTGCCATACTAGCCAACTGCGCGCCAGGCAGCTGAAGTCAACCGAGCCGAAGGACCTTGATATTGCGGAGGGAGGCATTAACTGCGAGATGTGCCACGGGGCCGCGGGAGATCACGTGGCCTCGATGCGCCTGGCCAAGCCCGGGTACAAGCCTCCCTTGAGACTTCAAGTCGAATTCGGGAAACTGAGCAGCCGTGACTATGTGGCGATTTGCGGCCAGTGCCACCTGCAATCGGCGGTTCTGGCCATGGGTGCGGAAGGCGAAATCAACTATCGTCACCTGCCCGACACTTTCTATGAACACTATCGCAGCCGCCCTTACGGAGAATTTGCGCTGCGGGGTTTTTACAAGGACGGCCGCTTTCGCGTAGTTTCCTACATTGTCGAGTCGTTCCTTCGTTCCAAGTGCTATCGAGAAGGTCACGCGCATTGTGGCCACTGCCACGACTTTCATCCTTCGGACAGCAAGAATATCAGGGCGCTGAAATTCCTCGATAATCCTAACCAGATGTGTCTCCAGTGTCACGCTGAATACGCGTCAAAGCTCGAAGCTCACACTCACCATGCCGCCAAATCCGAGGGCAGCCGCTGCACCGCCTGTCACATGCCGAAGATCATGAATAGCGTGATGTTCAAAACCATGACCCATCAGCTTGACGACATCCCCAATGCCGAGATGACCGCCCGCTTCGGCCAGGAAAACAGCCCCAATGCTTGCCTCATTTGCCATAAGGATAAGGACGTCGCCTGGTTGAAGACACAACTAAGTCAGTGGAATGGGCGCCGTGGGGAGACCTTCTTGCGAACTGCAGTGAAATAAGGAGAGGAAGACAGACCAGCTCGCGCATGCACCGAGGAGGGGAAATTTTTCCCCAGACATCGATTACTTGCAGGTCCCAAATACTCGGGGGCTGCCCTTGTACCCGCCCCGGATGACCCTTATCGTGGCGTCGGCGCATTCCATCAGGCCTGAATCCCGCCGGCCAGCCGAAGGGATACCATGTAATACGGATCGCGCGGGACGTAAAGGCGATGGCGGGGATGTAAGCCGGAGGGGTGAGATGTGCAGAAGGAAGGAAGTGTGGGGGAACGTTACAGGCAGGGGAGGAATCGGGAGCCAAACAACGTGAGGAAAAACCGCGACGGCGCTTCGTAGCGGCGCTCGATGAGCGCCGGAAGCCACGATTCTGAAATCACGACAGTCATAGGCCGCGGCTACCGTCCGACTTTTTCAAACATTCAGAGCGGAGTGGGATGTCGTTTGAGAAGGTCTGCAACGGCGCCGTTTGAGTACCCGGGAACTGGGCCCAAATCCGTCGCGTGGCTCGTCGGGGAACGAGTTTTGGTTCAGATAGCCGCCGACCAGAGCGCGCGAGCCATCCTCACACAGTGCTTCACTGCTAAACGTATTGGCCGAATGAGGTGGTAAAGGAATTGGAGCCGGTTCGGTAGGTGAATGACAGCACGATCCAAGGGGCTTACTTGAACGAAGATCTCCCTGAATAAGCCATCGGGGTAGTGGATAATGCGATAAGCTTGGTACCCCATTCGCTCCACTCGACGCCCTTGCAGTGCTAACAGAGTCGTGTGCTCATCCGCGCTGGATTGACCCTTCGAGAGCAGTTCTTCCTGGACGGCTTTGGAAAGGGCGCGAGTCCGAGGTGTGGCTGGAAGGATTCGCTCGATTTCGCGGGGGACGGGGACTTCCAGTAGATCATGCGCGAGGATGATGGCTACGCTGGCCGAAGCGGCGGCCCCGGGACGGATCGTTATCATTTCCTCGATGCGCGACCAGTCGAGCGTCCCAGCCTTGCGCAGAAGTTCCGCGACGTCAAGAAGCCACTTGAGGCATACCCAGCGATGCACGTTTCCATGGGCGCAGAGGGCCAAGAAGAGATCTTCGCGACACAGCGTAGAGACCCTTCCCCGGGGAAGGCCCTGCCACTCAGCCCGCTCCCACAGCTTCTCGACGTCGGGATTGAAAGGACGCCAGAAGCGATCACCTAGTTGCCAGTGGAGATCGAGGTAGTATGTGCTATCGGGAGCGCAGAACTCGATTTCTTGGGTTCGCTCGACGTTGCGTGGATCTTCTGGGCGCCCTAAATACGGTCTCACTCGAGGCAGGGCCGGCTTAGGCACGATCTGAAAGCCCCGACCCGTCATCAAGTGCACCGCCTGCGCATGATGCTCCTTGTGAATCACCAGATCCAGGTCGTTGTAATGACGGAGAGCTAAGCCACCGTAAACGGCCATCGCCAGCGCGGGTCCCTTGAACGCCAAGGCAGGGATGCCCTGATTTTCGAGCATTCCAATCAGATCGACCAGTTTCTTTGCTAAATCGTAATTGCGGGCGCAAACCTCTTGAAAGCGCGTTCGCAGGTGTTCCAACAACCCAGCCGGAACGTCAGTCTCAGTGAGTCCTTGAAGCCGACAATAAACATACTGAGTTACTTGGTGTGTGTCGCAGGCCTGCGCGAAGTTCCGCCAATCCCATGCGGCTGAAGGAAGCCGGCCCAAATTGCCTCTTTCGCTTTGCGCAAGTAACCGGAGGAGCCGGCGGGTCTCATCGCCCCAGCCGTTCCACGTTGTAGCCATAAATGGTCCGTGCTAAAGCTCGTTGAGCAAAACTCGCCGCTTCCTCCCGCCGCCCTTCAAAACCCTGGGCATTCGTCCTCGCCCTGGCTAAAGTCCTCGCCGACTCCTCCCGCCGACTGCGCAGAAGAATAGTGCTATCCAGCAGCCCCAACGGAGTCTCTCCGCAACTCAGCCGCCGGGGCTGCCAGCCACTTCCCGTTTCGAAATGGGGTGAACTCAGACTACTTTCCTGGCGAAGCTGAGCCTGCCTTTGGTGACGACCGTCCCATCCACGGTCACGGTTCCCTCCACAAGGGCCGCGCTTTCCGTCATTTTCGAAATTGTCACATCCAGTATCATGGTGTGGCCAGGGTGCACCGAAACAAGGAATCTCATGTCGTTGATGGCAGCCAGAACCAGGAACTCGCCCCCTTCTACGCCTTTGCCAGTGGTTTGGCTAAAAAGGATCGAGGCGCATTGCCCGATTGCTTCGACAATGAGCGTCCCGGGCATGATCGCATAATCGGGGAAATGGCCAAGGAATTGAATTTCGTTACCTGTGACGTTCTTGATGGCTTTGATGCTCTTGCCAGGCTCGACTTCCAAAACCCTGTCGACCATGATTAAGGGGAACCGTTGCCTAAGGTAACTCTTGACTTCTTCGAAGGTCATTGTCATGGAATTGGCTCGAGATAACTGACGAACTTGCGGCGGATCAGCGGCGGCGCAGAATCATGGCCACGGCGCGCGGGAGGAATCGAGTGCCGGGAAGAGGAGCACTGGCATCGCTGACGAGTCGGGTTAGACGAAGGCCGACCTCCTCCGCCATTTTCAACGGTTGGCTCTCCTGATTGTATTCGTAGATGTGGTCCCGTTGGGCGGATTCGATTGCCGTGCTGAAGAAAACCAAGCCGTCCTTTGCCAGAAGGTGGGAGATGGCTCGGAAGAGCGGCCGTGGGTCCTCCAAGTGTTCCGCGAGCATCGCGGCAATTATGCCTTGATACTGGCCGCCCTTGTTTCCCGCTTCCATCGCGAGAGCGTCCTTGACTTCGAACTTGACGCGGCCGGCGTGTCCTGAGGCCGCCAGAATGCGATTGGCCACGGCGACCGCCGGCGGGCTGATATCGAATCCTTCAAGTTGAAGGTCCGACCGTTCCTCAGCCGCAAGCAAGCTGAGTACTCCGTGACCTGACGCGAGTTCCAAAACCCTGGCGTTGGGCGGCAACAACTTGAGAAAGTCGTCTCGGTACATCGCGATGTGGTTCACCATCGAGGGCCAGAATGGGTAGATGAGGATGGCCGCCCACATATAGGGGACCATGTACCCTTCGTCCTCATAGACCTCGGAGTCGACATCGTCCAAGACTTGAGGGACGTACCTGCCTGCCTGCTCGTAGGCTTGTTGAGCCTTCGCAACTCCCAGGCAATACCGGGCGTAGCCTCGCGCCGCGTCCTCGAATGCCTTGTCGCCGTAGGCGGCCTGTGCCCAGCGGGCCAGGGGGTCTAGCAGCCACCCACAAAGGTCCTGGTTAGCTTGAATGGTCGCCCGCGCCCCGGGCGCAAACATTTTCGCCTTTCGGTCCATAGCTTCCAAAAACGCATTGGCGTCAGCCATCAATTCTGTCCTCCCTTGAATTCCTTCATGCCATCGAGGGCACGTGCCGGACAACTCGCACCATAGGCCTAATGAGGTCAACCCCGTCCCAAGGTGGGGTAAAGACGTGCATACGACCGAGCTTCACGATTCTGTCCACGCCTCGACTCGCCGCCAGGGAAGCGAGTTCTTCTTCTCTCGCCGGGTCAGCCATGGCCAGGCCGAGGGTTTGCACGTTTCCGTCGAGTTTTTGCAAGGGCTGTCGCAAGTCGTCGACCTCGAGAACGGTAAGCGTTTTGCCCTGCGTGGGGTTGGGCATTTCCGACCCGCTCCCGAGGAGAAGCGTCCAGTCCGGTCCAGCGGAAAAAACCGCGCGATGCGCGATGTCGTCGAGCAACCAGGAGGCCCGAGCCTGGCAGATGGCGGATGTCAAGCCGGCCGGGATGGTCAGTCTGGGATGCAAGCGGTTTTCATCTTCAAATGCTGTCTTGAGCGCTTGCACGAACTCCTCGCAGCAACGGCCAGGCTTCTTTTCCAGAAAGAGCACTTGCGGTGATGAGCACGCCTGCTGGTCGAACTGCCAGACGTCCCGCGCGATGCGTCGGCACCATGACTCCTGCTCCTGCACGTTGCACCAGGTATCCGCATCCATGGCGGCGGCGGAGATTCGCGGACCGAAGAACGCCAGCCTGGCCCAGTGCGGAAAAGGCAGGCCGCGGACCTCCAAAACGGCTTCCGCACCCCCCCATACCATCGCCCCATCGACGGCGCGTGCCATCGCTTCCTGCAAGTCCCGGCGGGCATGATCGAAAACCAACAGGCGGACCCTTCGCGTCAAAGCCCCCTGGCCGTCGGTTCGGTCCAGTTTGGCGATGAGGCGGCGGGTGAGATCGTCCAGACCGCTGGGGACTCGTACAAGGCAAGCATTGCCGCCTAGCAAAGCGCACGTCATCGAGAGAAGCGGCTGAATTTCTACGTTTGCGGCCGGCCAGTGGCCGACCACACCCAGGGGGAATGCTTTGAGCCTGGCCCGGCCATCCTCCGTCCACGTCCCATCCAGCGCGCTTCGTCCCAGTTCTCTGACTAGGATGGGCTCCAGGGTCCCACGCCGTAACCACATGCGCAGGAACTGAACGCCGGGGATGTCGATGGTTTCACGCCCTCCCAGAGAACCGGCCCAGGCCTCGAAGACATCGAGCACCACATTCGCAGTGATTTCAGACGCGTTGAGGGCCTCACGAAGCTCCGTCCCCGCCGCGGTAATCTCCTCGGGCTTGTCGACTTGGCGGATAAGTTCACTCGTTGAAGTAATCATCGTGGAAGCAATCCAGAGTCCGGTCTGTCAGTTGACGGATTGCCCAGTGGCCTGCCCGCGCGACCCGTCGCCCGAAGACGGCTTTGCGTCGCAGGGCGAACACTTCGGCCCGCCTCCCGTCGCGCAAGCTAAGGGAGGCCCGCAGGCAGACAGCGGGCAGCGGGGGGGCCGCAAGGGCTGCCCCTACACGATCGACTTCGGGCGGCGTCAGAGGTGCCCCCTAAGTGTGCCGCTAGTGTCGGTATCTTTCAATATTCCCGCAGCCGCGCACCTCGGCCTTCGGCACCCGCCCCATAAACCGGAAACAAGTCCCGCGCCTCCCGCACCGACACCCGTCGTAAGCCACGATTTCAGCAAGATCTTCCGTGAGCAAAAGGTGTCCCGGGAAGCTGGTCGGCAACGCGCTGCACACCTGAACGATGCCTCGTTGCCCTTCTGCAACGGGCTGAAGCGTCAGCGGGTCTCGAACGATGACCTCGCCGAAGGCGGGAACATGTTTGTTCCCTTCAGCACAATCAGGGTAGATGATGCCCACGTTCTCCACCATGCCGTAAAAATCGATGACACGATCAGGGGAACATCCGAGGACGCGAGCTAACCCCTCATTGAAGGTTTTCTTATCCACAGCCTCCTTCTGCAGCAACTTCCAGCCGCCGCTATGCAGGATGTGGAGGTCACTCACGCCGAGGCAAATGTTTTCCGCGCGCAGGGGTTCAACCAAGTATTTCCAAAGAATGTAGGTGAATCCGTAAACCAGCACTCGAGACTTGCGCTGAGCTTCTACAAAATGCAGAAGCTTATCTAAGTCCAGCGTGAGATCTCCACCTTCGTCGGGCTTCAGGCAGTAGGTGGCCTCGCTGGCGAAGGGCCGTAGGCCCTGGATGGCGGCCCCACGCGCCCCCATCTCAGGACCGCCTGCAACCGAAGTTGGCACATCGACCACTAGATAAGGTCTTCGATTCGAACCTATAAAGTCTTGCGTGATGTTGACGACCCCTTTGGTCATGCGCCTCGAGGTGGGCGAATCCAGGGCAATGCGGCTTGGAACCTGCCCCGTCGTGGAGCTTGAAGTCAGAGTTCTTTTGATCTCCTGCGGCTCTACCAGCGACAAAGGAGGTTGTGCTTTCAGAAGTCCCACGGGGAGATAGGGGAGGTCAGCCACTCTCGGCGCAGAGCGCGTGTCCGTTGGCCAGTGCTGAAGGTAATTTCGGTACTTGGCGTTCCTGCCGCGGGCGTACTCCAACTCGTCCTTCAGCAACTCCAGAAGTGCGGACTGCTGCTCGTCTGGGGGCAGGCCGTAAGGCGGGATGGCGAGTAATTGGTCTATCCTCGGTCCAAGTTCATCCACAAGCTCAACTCGCCTTCGGCAGGGACGCTCGGGACACCTTACCACGAGCTGTCTTGGGTATTTCCGAAACGATACTTATCGAATCGCAAGTCCAATAGGTGGGCAGGCTGTGGCGGATACGCTCGACAACCTCGCCGGCGGCTTTGTCCGGCACGATATACAGAGCCAGCGCCTCGCCGGATTCCGGGTGCGGCACAGAGGCGGCGGCGCATTCGTAGACCCCAGGTATTGCCGCCACCTTCGCTTCAACCTCGGCGAAGCTGACGCGCACTCCGCGCATCTTGAGAAAAGTGCCCTTGCGCCCGTCAATCCACAGGTATCCGTCGGCATCCAAATGGCCAAGATCGCTGGTGTACAGCCAGCCGTCTTTGAAGGCGCGGCGGCTCACTTCCGGTTCGTTCAGGTATCCCAACGTGATCGAGGGACCCGTGACAATTACCTCGCCCGTCTGCCCGGCAGGCTGCTCCCTCCCCTCTTCGTCCACGATGCATAGCGTTAGGTTGTCCAGGGGGCGCCCCGCCCTCCCTAATTTCTCATCCAAATGGGCGGGGTCGAGACAGGAAATTCGTGCCGTCGCCTCCGTTTGACCGTACATCACATAAAACTTCGTCGCCGGAACGGCGGCGCGCATCTCGGCGACACGCTGGGGCGCCAGCGGTCCTCCCGCCTGCAAGAATCGTCGGAGGCTGGGCATGGGAATAGTGCGCAGGTTCGACCGACGCAGCAAAATGTTGTAAACCGTCGGGACACCTGCGAACGTCGTACATTCGTACTTCTGGATCGCGTGCAGCACCTTGTCAGGAAACATGAATCGGCGGTCGAATACCACGCCACCACCCTGGTACAAATGCGTGTGGAAGACGCTGGCGCCAAAGCAATAGCTGATGGGCAGGATGAGCATTGCGCGCTCATCCTTCTGCAGATTCTGACTGCGTATAATCGCTTCCGTATTGGCCGTCAGGTTCCCGTGGCTGACCATTACATAACGCGGCGTTCCCATGGAACCCGAGGTGGCCACCAGCAGGGCAAGGTCGCTCTCTCGGCAAGGGGCAGGCGGTATCTGCTCTGTTTTCTTCTCCTCGGTGTAGCCATGGAGCGTAAGGACTCCTGTGCCGACAATCCCCTCGATCCGAGAGTCCTTCTCCGTCCACACCGCTTGCGCGCCGGCACCTTCCACCAATTGAGAGAGGGATGAAATCAGAATGCCCTCCTCAATAGGGACCGGTACTAGTCCTGCGTACATTGCCCCCAGGTATGCGATGCTGCTGGGTGGGGAAAGAACACACCCGATGAGGATCCGATCGCCTGCCTTCAAACCAACGGCGAGCAGCCTAGCGGCGAAACTGGAAATGAGATGAGGAAGGTCTCCAGGGAGAATTGTTTCACCTGTGGACGCATCAATCAGGTAAGAATTCTCCCCCAACCGCGAAGTCAGCCGCCCGGCAAAGTTGCATTCAGGACTTCGTGTCATTAGCTCCTCATCCGCAACTACAGTTTTGCATTGACGATCCGCACAATTTCCCGCACATTTTCCATCTCCATGAGATCGTCGACATCGAGATTGATGCCAAAAGCGTGCTCCAGCCTGCTTGCCAAGTCCAAGTGCCCCACCGAATCCCAGGCCGGGACTTCTTTTGGCGTGGTGTCCATGGAAATGACTTGCGTCTCTACCCCAAATGCCTCGTGGAAGACTTCTTGGACTCTGTTCAGAACGTTTTCCATTCTTTTTGCTCCCTGACTGAAGGTTTCGATTTAGATTGCCCCTTGTATCTAGTATACCCTGAGAAAGGCCAGTTCCGAAAGGTCAAGTTGGAAAATCACTCAGTTATGGCCTCTATCCGACGATCCCGGCTCCCCCGTCCACAATGAGGGAATGGCCGATGATTCCTGCCGCTGCTTCTGAACAGAGGAACTGTGCCGCCCAGGCTACCTCCTCTGGCGTTACTAGGCGCTGGATCGGTGTGCGGCGTATTGCAGTTGCAATTCGCTCCTCTCCTTCCGGGAGCGTTTTCCAGACATCGGTTGCTATGGTGCCCGGAACCAGAATGTTTACGCGAATGCCCCGCGGCGCGAGTTCGACCGCGAGATGCCGGGCGAGCGCTTCGAGTGCGCCCTTGGATGACCCGACCAATGAATAGTACGGCAAAGCACGCTCGGCGCCCATTGAACTGACCACCACCACGCTGGATCGTTCGGAGAAGCGGCTCAGGAGAGCCTTTGTCAATTCAAAGAAGGCGCGTACGTTGAGCGCAAACGTAAAGTCAAAATGGCGTGTCGTAAGCTCGGAGAAAACACGATGAGCCCCGGTCGCGGCACAATAGACCAGCCCATTAAGACGCCCACCGCCCTGTTCAATGCACCTTTCGATTTGTTCGATGCCTTCGGGGTTGGTGACGTCGGCCCGACAGAGCTGGATCGGTAAGCCTTCCCGGTCGGCGGTGGCTTTGAGTTCATCGGCGGCTTTTTGATTGCGGAGGTAATTGGCGATCACTGAGGCCCCCGCCTTCGCGAAGCGTAATGAAATCGCACGGCCAATTCCTCGCGTGCCGCCAGTAACGAGCACTTCTCCTGAAAGAGCCAACAGGTTCTCCATGGTTCCTGATTATCGCCTTTATTCTCGATAAAATGCCGTCACTTGGCGGTTAGTTGCCTTCGTTTTCATATTCTCGCCGCAGCATGACTGGCAGACTCGCTTTAAGTTACTGATCTGGCCTATATCACGGCATCGGGCCGGAGAAATAGGAGGGGAAAGCCGAGGCTCAGCGCGTGCTAAGGAACTGGGTAGCAATAGGAAGTGAGCGCACTAATTAGGGTCTTCCTCAAGAATCTTTCTCCAGGACCTCCGGACAGGACTGTGCTTGCGCGCGCCGCTCGCGTGCCAGAATGCGGGCTTCGACCGCCATGCCCCGCAGGAAATTGAAACGCCAATGAGCGCGAAACAGGGCCTCCCGCCGGAAGAATAACCGTGCTACGGCCATTCGGAATACTTCTTTGGGGATGTCGCGGAAAAGATGCCTCGGCATTCCCCCCCACAACTTTGGGTTTCGAGAGAGGCGATGTATTCCACGGCCGAAACGGATTGCGCGTTGCAGGACCCACGCCTCGTCCATTTGCTCCGCACGCACCAGATGCTCCACCACCGCCCCGCGAACGTACCACGCTTTGTGTCCTTGGTCACTCAGCCTTAAGAGGAGTTCCCTTTCGCTTCCCATCGGGTAGCTGGAGCCACATGGACCAATGGAGGAATCAAAGCGGATTCCCGATTGGAAGATGCTTGTGCGAATGGCCATGTTTGGACCCATGATGTTATGGAGTCGCGACGCAGGCAGCGGTCCATCCTGCGTCCATTGGTCGTTGACTCCGAAAGAGGGGTCAGTTGGCACCCAGCGGATCCACGGGGGTGGTGAAACCTCCCAGCGCGGCAAAATCGGGCCTCCAAATATCGAAAATGAGGGCTGCAGATCAGCGGCTTCCCTCAATTCCAGTAACCAGTCGACGTGGGGGAAAACATCGTCGTCCGTGAGTAGTGTCAAATCGCCTTCCACCAGGCTGAGCCCCGCGTTCAGCGCGTCATTTTTACCAGGCTTCGGCTCCCAAAGCGAAAACAAAGGGAGGCGATTTGCAAAGGAGCCAATGACCTGGGAAGTCTGGTCGCTGCTCCCGTTATCGACGACGACTAGTTTCCAGCCGGAGGGAGGCCTCTGAAGATGGCAGTACGACTCCAGAACATCGCGCAGAATCCGCGCACGGTTTCTGGTCGCCATCAAGACAGACAGCATTTGCAGGAGTCCTTCAGTTTGTTATAGCAAGCGCTCTCTGAGCGCTGGATGTGCCCGGGGACTCAGGATCGAGGCCACTGCTAGAATCACAACTTTGCGTGCCAGTCGCACCAGAATGAGTGGAACTTAGCATTCTGGACCTTAAGAAAATGCCTGTTACGGAAGCGTCTATAGGCCCGCTCCGCCTCGGGGTAACTGATCCACTCTCCCGGTGTGTCTTCGCCCCAGGGGCCGGAGCTACCTAAAGGAAAATCGCGCCGAAATCTCTTCTCCAGCTTGCGCCATGTAACCAGATGCCGGGATATAAAATCCAGGCTTGAGCGGCTCTTTGCTGGTACAAGTTTCAACGCCCTTCTCGCCAAAACATCCACACCGTAGTGCAGCGAGGGAGGCCATGACAACGAACAGAATGTGCGCTGGTCGATGAGTTTGAACTTCCGATA
>Ga0187781_10002901_pt1 | contig 12987 bp, 11 predicted proteins | sample 0715_SJ02_MP02_2_FD_132447 | JGI IMG/M metagenome (GOLD analysis project Ga0187781, IMG submission 132447) | Tropical peat soil microbial communities from peatlands in Department of Meta, Colombia - 0715_SJ02_MP02_20_MG | ecosystem: Environmental > Terrestrial > Soil > Wetlands > Peat | place...
ATCGAGCATGCCTACACCGCAAAAACCGTGGCCGAGTTCGACGCGCACTGCGCGAAGGGCCTGGTCGCGGCCAGCCCGTATGTCGTCGTCGCCAAAGTCGAGGCGATCACCGAGCCCGGTATCAAGCGCAAGCACAGCGACGGCCGCGAGGACAAGTACATTTTCGTGCGCCATGTGGAAGAGAGCGAAGGCATCGTCATCATGGGTGCGAGCGAGCACAATTGAGCACAGCAGCGATAGGCGAACAGCCCGCCCCGCACGCGCCGCTCGCGCGCGAATACGATTTCATCGTTGTCGGCGGCGGGACTGCGGGCGCCGTTGTGGCGCGCAGGCTGGTGGAACGCTCCGACGCCAGCGTGCTCTTGATCGAGGCAGGTCCCTCCGACATAGGGATTGGCGCGATCGACAACGCCAGCCGCTGGACCGCACTGCTGCGCAGCGAATACGACTGGGGCTACAGTTACGCGCCGACGCCCTATGTCGATGGCCGCGTCATCGGCATTCCGCGCGGAAAGGTGCTGGGCGGCTCCAGCAGCATCAATGCCATGACCTGGAATCGCGGCCATCCCAGCGACTATGACGCTTGGGAGGCGGCGGGCGCGACCGGCTGGGATTTCGCGGCCGTGCTTCCGTATTTCAAACGCGCCGAGGATTGGGAGGGCGGCGAAACAGAATTGCGCGGCGCCGGAGGGCCGCTTCGCATTGAGCGGCCGAAGGATCCGCATCCGATCGCGCGCGCCATGATGGAAGCTGCCGCCGCGCTCGGCGTACCAGTCCTCGACGACATGAATGGGCCGAGCAACGAAGGCGTTGCTTTTTCCAATCTCAACGCGGTTAACGGTGTGCGCTGGGGCGTTTCGCGCGGATATCTCCGTCCCGTCGTCGACAGCGCCAACCTGACAATCCTCACCAATTCGCTCGCGATCAAGCTCGGCTTCGAGGGCCGGCGGTGCATGACAGTCACGCATCTGGTCGGCCGCGAGCCTCGCCTGACGCGGGCGGCGCAGGAAGTCATTCTTTGCGCCGGCGCCATCGACACGCCGCGCCTCCTCCTGATGTCCGGCATCGGCGGTGCGGCCGAGCTCAAGCGGCTAGGTGTGCCCGTGGTCAGCGAACTGGCGGGCGTCGGGCAAAATCTGCAGGATCATCCGTTGCTAATGGGGGTCAACTTCGCCGCGCGCGAACCTTTGGCGCCGCTGCGCGACAATGGTGGCGGATGCATCGTGAACTGGAAAAGCAGCGCCAGCCGCGGCGCGCCGGATCTTCATGCCTTCATGGTGCAGGGCCGCCATGCCGGGCCGGAGATCCTCCGCGCCTACGACTTTCCGCCGGATTGTTTTGCCATTTCGCCGGGCCTGATGGGCTCGAAAAGCCGGGGCTATCTGCGGCTCGAAAGTGCCGAGCCCGGTGGCCGCATCGAGATACAGCCGAATTTTCTGCGTGAGTCGTCCGATGTGGACGCTTTGGCCGACGCCATCGAGTTCTGCATGGATATTGCAAGGACTAAGCCGTTGTCGTCGCTGGCGGTGGGGCCGGTAACTCCAAACCGTCGCCTGTCACGACAGGAGAGGGTTAGGTTCGTGCGGCAAGCCTGTGACACGTTCTTTCACACCTGTGGCGCCTGCGCGATGGGGAAGGGCGAGAGCGCCGTAGTCGATCCGTCGTTGCGCGTGCGCGGCATCGATGGTTTGCGCATCGCCGACGCCTCGGTCATTCCCGTTATTCCATCCTGCAATACCAATGCGCCGGTCGTGATGATTGCCGAGCGTGCCGCGGATTTCGTTCTGGGACGCGACAAGCAGGCGAGAGCATCGATTCCTGCAGGAGCCGCGTGAGCCAATGACCAAAACCACCGACGAAGTGGCGCTGAATGAGTGGTATGCCATCGCGACCTCGACCGAGCTGACGCAGCCGGTGCGAACCCGGCTGCTTGGGCAAGACATTATATATGGCCGCGGGCCAGGCGGTGAGCCGGTGGTGCGCGAGATCGACGCCGACGGCCGCCCCGGGGCACCGCTGCCGGTCCGGCAGCGTTACGAATGTCTCTGGACCACGCTCGGCACGCCCAAGCGCGAGATTTTTCACATCGAACAGGCCGAAGAGGATGACCGCCGCGTAGTCCTGTGCGGCTGGGTGCGCATGCGCACCTCGGGCCTGCGGCTGGTCGAAAATTTCCTCGACATGGCGCACTTTCCCTACATCCACACCGACATTCTCGGCGCCGAGCCGCACACGGACGTGCCGCGCTATGCCAGCGAGATCAGGCGCGATGTCGACGAGGTCTGGGCCACCAATTGTCAATTCTATCAGCCGCAGATCGTCGCCAACGGACCAGGCGGCATGGTGCAGCTGACCTATCGGGTGCCGTCGCCGTTCGTGGTGATGCTCTATCGCGTGTGCCCGTCTTCGCCCGGCCGTCTCGATGCGATCGCGATGTTTGTCCAGCCGATCGAAGAGGACCTCTGCCGCGCGATTCCAGTCATGTATCTGGTGGATGAGAGTTCGCCGCAGATCGATCTTCTGCGATTCGAGCAGGTTATTTTTCTGCAGGATCGGCTGATTGTGGAGAATCAGCGCCCTCTGCTCCTGCCATTGGAGCCGCGCAGCGAAATTCCGACCCGCGCCGATCTGTCCTCGGTGGTCTATCGGCGCTGGCTCAAGGAAAAAGGACTTCGCTACGGCACGGCCGAAGGCGGCCGGCAGCACTAGAATGACCGATGTGGGTGGAAAATTGAATGCACCGATGATGAATGACATTCTACTGGCAGCCGATTTCATTCTGACCATGGATGCGGCAAACCGCGTCATCGCCGACGGCGCCGTGCTTGTGCGGGGCAGTCGGATCGAGGCCGTCGGAAAGATCGCCGATCTGCAGCGCGATCATCCGGAAGTTGCCACGCGCAAACTGCCGGGGCGCTTGCTGACTCCGGGACTGATCAACGTCCATTGCCATTCGGGCATGCTGCGCGGCACCGCCGAAGGGTTGCCGGTGTGGGATTGGCTCACCCAATATATCAACCCGATGCACCGCGTGCTGGCTGCGCCCGAAGCGGAAGCCGCCTCTTGGCTTTGCTACGCGGAGGCGGTGCTTTCGGGAACGACGACGCTCGTCGACATGTGGCGGTTCATGGACGGCAGCGCGCGCGCCGCGCAGGCGATCGGCAATCGCCTCGTCGCCGTGCCTTACGTAGGCGCGCATCCCGATTACAATTACTTCGATACCCTCGACGATAACGAACGGATGCTCGAGAACTGGCACGGCAAGGCCAGCGGCCGGATCGATGTGTGGGTCGGGCTTGAGCACCTGTTTTATGCCGACGAAGCCGGCCAGCATCGCGCGATTGATCTCGCCCGTCGCTACGACACGGGATTTCACACCCATTCCAGCGAAAACGAAATCGAAGTGCCGGAGATGCAGAAACGTTACGGCCTGCGACCCATGCAGGTGTTCGAGCGCCTCGGCTTCTTCGATGTCGGCAAGGCGATGATCGCGCATGCGGTGTGGCTCGACGACGCCGAGATTGCGCTGTTGGCCGAACGGGGCGTCGGTGTTGCGCATAATCCCGTCAGCAACATGAAGCTTGCGAGCGGCATCGCCCGCGTCGAGGATTTGCTCAAAGCCGGCGTTGCCGTCGGCATCGGCACCGACGGCGAAAAGGAGAATAACAACCTCGACATGTTCGAGGAGATGAAGGTCGCTTCGCTGCTTGGCAAGCTGCGCGGCCTCAATGCCGCTGCGCTCGATTCCTGGGATGTGCTGCGGATGGCGACGATCACGGGCGCGCGTTGTCTCGGCCTCGATAGTGAGATCGGTTCGCTCGAAGTCGGCAAGAAGGCCGATCTCATCGCAATTCGAACCGATACGCCGAGGATGACGCCGCTGTTCGGCGACGCGCATTTCAATCTACACCACAATCTCGTTCACGCCGTGCGCGGCAACGATGCGGATTTGGTGATGGTCGACGGTGAGATCCTGGTCGAGGATGGCCGGCTCTTGACGGCCGACCTGGCGCAATTGATCGCCGAAGTCCGCAGCCTCGCTCCCGGCCTGTTCGCGCGCCGCGGAGCCTGGTTGGCACAAAACCAGCGTGGCTCGGTGCAGTGGACCGATTCCGAGCGGCGCTGACGGCGACGGCCAGATGATGCGGCGAGGTGCATTCTGGTGAGGCCCCAAGTCATCGAATCCACGCCACGTGTGCTGCGTCCGAAGTCACTGGCCGACGCCGTCCGCATCCTCGCGCAAGCCTCCGGTGAAAGCCGCGTCGTTGCCGGCGCGACGGCGTTGCAATTGGAATGGCAGCGCGGCGAACCGATGCCGCAACAGCTCATCGATGTTACAACTCTTGCCGAGCTTGCGGGCGTTTCAAAAGCCGCGGAACAAATTCGCATCGGCGCGGCGACGCGGCTGGCCGAGCTCGAGGAAAGTCCGCTCGTCGGCGGGCAATTACCGCTGCTCGCTGAGACTCTCGTCCGCGTCGCTGCATCCGGCATTCGGCGCCTCGCGACCATCGGCGGCAACATTGCCGGCCGTACCGGTTGTCTCATCCCCACATTGCTGGCGCTCGAAGCGTCGATCGAGCTTGCGATTGGCGGCGAGATTTCCGCGATGCCGTTACGCGCCTGGCTGCGCGCACCGGTCCGGCGCGATGAAATCATCGTTTCGGTTCTTGTCCCACCTATCGAGGTCGATCATCGCGCAACGCATTACAAAATCGGGTTGCGGGCGGCCTTTACGCCGAGCGTCATCGGCGTCGCGGGTGTTGTTTTGCTCGACAGTAGCGGCCGCGTTAAGGTGGCGCGGTTCGCGGTCGGAGGAGGCAGCACGCCGCCGCAATGTCTGGACCGGGCCGCCGCGAGCGTCGGCGGGCGTGCGCTCGCCGAGCTCGATTGGCGCCTGCTGCGCGACGCCCTTGTAAATGAGATCGATGCGCCTTCCGATCACCTGCGCAGCGGAAAGTATCGCAAGATCGCCGCTGCCAACGCGCTGGTTGCGGGCCTTGGCCGCGAACGGGCTATCGAACAGGTGTGCGCTGCGCTGCCGCAGCGATCTCTGCCACAGGCCACTGGCGGCGCGCGCCAGACCGCTACCGTTGAAGTTGCCCGCAACGTGCTGGGTGAGCGTTGGCGCGTTCGTCCCGACATCGACGACAAAGTCGCTGGGCGGCTCAAATACCTGACCGACCATCGCCGCCCCGACATGCTCGTGGCGCGCATTCTGCGCGCCGGCGTTCCGCATGCGCGCATTGTCTCGATCGATACTTCTGCGGCCGAAGCGCTTCCGGGAGTCGTTGCTGTCGTCACTGCGCAGGACATCAAGGGTCTGAACGCATACGGCATTGTCATTCAGGATCAGCCGGCTTTGTGCGCCGATAAGGTGCGCTACGCCGGCGACGCGGTGGCCGCCGTTGCTGCGGTGGACGAGAAGACGGCGGCGCGGGCGCTCGCCTTGATCCGTGTCGAATACGAGCCGCTACCCGTGGTCGATGATATGGAGAGTGCACTCGCGCCCGGAGCCGCCTTAGTGCATGCAGCCGGCAATCTTCAGCGCGAGCTGCATTTCGCGCGCGGCGATGTCGACACCGCTTGGAGCCAATGCGCGTACATCGTCGAAGACACGTATGTCACACCGCGCCAGATGCATGCTTTCATGGAAACAGAAGGTGGCTATGTGGTGCCGGAGGCCGACTGCACTCTCACGGTCTGCGTCGGCGGCCAACACGGCGCCCGCGACCGGATGCAGCTCGCGCGCATTCTCGGAATTCCCGAACGTCGCATCCGCGTGGTGACTAGCCCGACGGGCGGCGCCTTCGGCGGCAAAGACGAGTTGACAGTGCAGCCTGCGCTGGCGCTGCTCGCGCTCAAAAGCCGGCGCCCGGTGCGCCTTCACCTCGATCGCACGGAGTCTTCGCTCGGCGGCCGCATGCGCAATCCGATGCGGATCCGCATGCGCACTGGCTGCGGCGCGTCCGGCCGCCTGATCGCCCAGGAGATGGATCTCCTGGTGGACACCGGCGCCTATGCCTCGCTCAGTCCGAGCGTGCTGGAAACATGTCTCGAACATGCCTGCGGGCCGTATGAAGTGCCCAACGTCCGCAACCGCGGACGGCTCGCCTACACCAACAACGGCATCTGCGGCGCCTTTCGCGGCTTCGGCGCCAACCAGATGACCTACGCGGTGGAATGTCAGATCACGCGGCTCGCCGACGCCGCGAGCATCGATCCGATCGTCTTTCGCCGGTGCAATCTCCGCAGGCCCGGCTCGCCTGGTTACCTCGGACAAAAGATCGCGCCGAGCGATCGTCTGGCCGAAATGCTCGACGCGGTCAGCAGCAGCGATCTGTGGCAAAAGCCGCGCCTACTGACCGCCGACAAGCGGCTGGCCATCGGAACGGGTTTTTCGCTTCTGCATCAGGGCAACGGCCTCGGCTCGGTCGTCCCAGACACCGGGGCAGGGCGCCTGACCTTGCTGCCGGACGGGCGCATCGAAGCGGCATTCGGCCTCGACGAGATTGGGCAGGGCGTGGTCGCCATCATTCAAGCAACGGTCGCCGCCGCGCTCGGTTGCGATCGCGACGATGTGTTGCCGGTTTTCGGCGACACCGCGCGCACGCCGGATTCAGGTTCGACCACGGCCTCGCGCGGCAGCTATGTCGTCTGGAAGAGCGCAGGGCTGATGGCTCCCGATTTCAGCGCACAGCTGCGCCGCGCCGCCGCCGGTCTGCTCGACCGGCGAGCGGACGATCTTGCGGTTGCGCCCGGAGGCCTGCGCGATGTCCGAGCCAACAGCGACGATCTCCTGATCAGTTTCGCCGCGCTTGCGCAACAGATCACGCCGCAAGCGCGGCCGCGCGCGGAATGCGCATTCGAATTTCCCAAGACCAACTACACGGCCGGCAATGCCCGCTTCATCTTCGCAGCGGGGGCGGCACTCGCGCGGGTCGCGGTCGATCGCGCAACCGGTGAAGTTCGCGTCCTCGATCTGGAACAGCATGTCGCCGCCGGACCGGTCATCGATCCGGCTTGCTATCTCGGTCAGATCGAAGGCGGCGGCGTGCAGGGGCTCGGCTTCACACTGACCGAGGACATGATCCTGCAGGCGGGCCGCTATGTCGCCGACAATCTCGACGGCTATATGATCCCGACCGTCGCGGACGCTCCGCAAACCAGCAAGGTTTTCGCGCTGGAGGATCTCGATCGCGATGACGACTTCGGACCGCGCGGCGTCGGCGAACTCGGCATCGGCGCAGTGACGCCCGCGATCGCCGCCGCGGTTGCCGACGCCTGCGGCGTGTGGCCAACGATAACGCCGATCTCGCCGGAAGCAGTGTTGATGGCGATCTCGGACGGACCGAAGCCGGGACCGAAGACATGACCCTTCGATTTCGGCTCAACGGCGAGGAGCGCACGATCCAGGCGTCGCCCGGCACCCGGCTCGTCGATTTGCTGCGCGAGCATTTTGCGCTGATGGCGGCGAAGACCGCATGCCGGATCGGCCGCTGCGGCTCATGCATGGTGCTGATGAACGGCCACGCCGTGAATTCGTGCCTGCTCATGGCCTGGCAGATCGAGGGCGCCGACATCGTTTCGGCCGAGGGGCTTGCTGCACTGCCCGAGGGGCGCGCCGTGCGCGGAGCGCTGGTGGCGGAAGTGGCCTTTCAGTGTGGCTATTGCGCGCCGGGCTTCACGGTGGCGCTGACAGCTTTGTTGCGCCGCCGGCCGGATGCCGACGAGAGTGAACTGCGCGCGGCGCTCGGAGGCAACCTTTGCCGGTGCACCGGCTATGCCTCGATCCTGCGCGGCGCAGCGCTCGCGCAGCGGCTTCTGCGCGGCGCGGGCCGCGATGACGTCGGCGAACACGCGTATGCACCGCCGGAAGCGACCAATGTCTGAGGCATCTGACAAAGTCTATTCGAGAACTTTGGCGTTCCGTCCGTGCGCTCTCGCGTTATGAGCGATCGCTCGCAGTCGTTCCTCGTTCTTTTGCGCGTATTCTTCGATTTCCTCGAGCGTCACCGGAAGCGTTTTATGGAGCGCGTGAGCCACATATTGCGGCGTCAATGTCAGAACAAAAGCCGATCGATCGTTCTCCGCCGCGCCGTACCAGAGGCGGAATATTCCGTTCTGCATGCCCTTAGCGGCGATGAGCCTGAATGGCTGCGACATGGCTTTGCGTATCCCGCTCCGAGCGCGCGGCTTCGGGCATACATGGCCTCGCGCCCGTAGTTTAGTAAGCGCGTTAGTAAATTTTAGCGCCAACGCACTATGGGAATCAATGTCCACAGTTGGATCAGCCGCCAATGCGCCTGCTAAACATCGTTCAGGGCATGCTCGCACGCTGCCTGGACATTAGGAATATCCGTACAAATATTGCCGATTCGCTGTTGTTGGCTTTCCTTTGTGGGTCCTTTATTGCAGTGCACACTCTACCGGGGCGGTAACGATCAGCGCTTGACGCCGCCCGGGATTTTGGTTCTATTTGTTTAGTAATAAGCAGAAACGAACATCGCGTTCGGAGGCACCCCAAGGACAGGCCTTAGCGGCTTCGGCTGCTTAAGCCCGGCACCTTCCCCGAACAGCCGCCTTGAGCCCGTCTGGGCTTCGATAACGAGATCGTCTCCGGCCCAGGGCGCTCCGGAAACGAAGAGGAAACGCGTTCAAACGAGGGAAGCCACATGCAAACATCTTTGACAGGAAAGTGGTCGAAGCGGGTGGGCGGAGCGCTCGCTCTCTTCGCCGGTATAGCGCTGACGGCGGTTGCCACTGAGCCGGCCGCCGCGCAGAGCAAGCAACTCACGCTGTGCTGGGCGGCATGGGATCCCGCCAACGCCCTTGTCGAACTCGGCAAGGACTTCACCAAAGAAACCGGCATTGAGATGAAGTACGAGTTCGTCCCATGGACGAGCTATGCCGATCGCTTTCTCAATGAGCTCAATTCGCACGGCAAGCTCTGCGATCTGATCATCGGCGACAGCCAGTGGATTGGCGGCGCGGCGGAGAATCACTGGTACGTCAAACTCAACGACTTCTTCGCCAAAGAACACATTTCCATGGACGACTTCGTGCCGGCGACGGTGGTCGGCTATTCGGAGTGGCCCAAGAACACCCCGAACTATTGGGCACTGCCGGCCATGGCCGATGCGGTCGGCTGGACGTATCGCAAGGACTGGTTCTCGCGGCCGGAAATCCAGGCCGAGTTTAAGAAGAAGTATGGCCGCGATCTCGCGCCGCCCAAGACCTACGACGAGCTCAAGCAAATCGCCGAGTTCTTCCAGGGTCGTGAAATCGACGGCAAGAAGGTGTACGGCGCCTACATCTTCACCGAGCGCGGCTCGGAGGGGATCACTATGGGCGTCACCAACGTCCTCTATAACTACGGCTTCATGTACGACAATCCGAAGAAGCCGTATCAAATGCAGGGCTTCGTCAATTCGCCCGACGCGGTCAAGGGCCTCGAATTTTACAAAGAGTTATATAAGTGCTGCACCGCGCCGGGTCTGACCAACGCCTACATGCAGGAGGGCCTCGATGCCTTCAAGTCGGGTCAGGTGGCGATGCAGATGAACTGGTTCGCCTTCTTCCCCGGCCTGTATAAGGATCCGAACGTCGGCGGCGACAAGATCGGCTTCTTCGTCAATCCGGCCGGACCGAAAGGTCACTTCACGCAACTCGGCGGCCAGGGCATCTCGGTTGTGGCCACCTCCGACCATCAGGACGATGCGCTGCGCTACATCAAGTGGTTCGCGCAGCCAAAAGTGCAGCAGAAATGGTGGGAGATCGGCGGCTACTCGGCGCTCAAGGCCGTCGTCGATGCGCCCGGTTTCCCCAAGAGCGCGCCGTTCGCTCCGCAGTTCCTCGAATCGATGGCGATCGTGAAGGACTTCTGGGCGGAGCCATCCTACGCGCAGTTACTCCTCGACATGCAGAAGCGGGTGCATGACTACGTGGTCGCCGATAAGGGCACCGCGCAACAAGCCCTCGATCTGTTGGTCAAGGATTGGACCAAGGTCTTCAAGGAGCAAGGCAAGGAAGTGGCTTCGCAGTAACGCGTAGCCATCTCGTCGAAAGCAAACGCCTCCCCGAGCGTTATCGCCCGGGGAGGCTTCTGGCCCCTGACGCGATGTTTTAAAAGACGCCACGAAAAACAATGACGGCGATCATCCATCCCGACGCCAGTACCGGCCGCATCGGCGAGCAAGCCCGCTCAAAGGCTGCGAGGCGGGTGCGCGGCTTGTCCGATCGCAGCATCGCCTGGTTGTTTGTAGCGCCGACCATCGGACTATTATTGGCGATCAACATTTTTCCGTTGATCTGGATGATTCGGTTGTCTTTCACCAGCCTCAATCTCAGCATGTCCTATCTGCCGACGCGCTTTGTCGGCTTGGACAACTTCAATGATATTCTGACGGATGAGGACGTCTGGGCCCGCTTGCAGACGACGGCGAGCTTCGTCATCTGGTCGGTGGCGTTGCAGGTTGTCATCGGCTTTGGTCTGGCGCTCCTGATCAACCGGCAGTTCCGCTCGCACAGCTTCTGGACGACGATCATCCTGCTGCCGATGATGCTGTCGCCGGCCGTGGTCGGCAACTTCTGGACGTTGCTGTTTCAGCCGCAGATCGGGCCGTTCAACTATGTCGTCGGCCTCTTCACCGGCATTCCGCCGAGCTCGTTCAGCATGACCGGCGAAGTCGCGTTGGCGCCCTGGACGATCGTGCTGGTCGATAGCTGGATGTGGTCGCCCTATGTCATGCTGATCTGCCTGGCCGGGCTGCGCTCTATCCCTGATTACATCTATGAGGCGGCAGAGGTCGACCGCGCCTCGGCGTGGCGCCAGTTCTGGTCGATCACGCTGCCGATGGTCATGCCGTTTCTGATGCTGGCGGTGCTCTTTCGCGCAATCGAGAACTTCAAGATGTTCGATATGGTCAATCTGTTGACCTCCGGCGGACCGGGCTCGACCACGGAATTGGTCTCGATCACCTTGAAGCGGGCCGCTTTCGAGAAATGGCGCACCGGCTATTCCTCGGCGCTGGCGATCATCTTGTTCGTCACGGTCTTCGGTGCCGCCAACATCTACGTCAAAGTCCTCAACCGGGTGAAGCAGCGATGACGGCCGCCGCCAAATCCACCGCCCATTCCGTGGTCGAGGCCACCTCGCGCGCGAAGGCTTTCGCCGGCACGATCGTCGTCCTCTACGCCGTGATCACGATCCTGCCGCTCTTATGGATCGCCGCGACCGCGTTCAAATCGCAAAGCGACGCGATCGCCTATCCGCCCAAGGTGATTTTCCAGCCGACGCTCGAAGGCTATGTCAATCTGTTCACCGTGCGCACCCGGCAGACTCGTGAGTTCATCGCCAATCTGCCGCCGGCGACCACCTGGTACGACAAGCTCGTCCGTCGGCACGACATGGTGATTGCCGGACCGTCGAAAGTGGTGCCGCGCTTTATCAATTCGCTGGTGATCGGCTTTGGCTCGACGTTCCTTGCTGTCTTGCTCGGCACGCTCGCGGCTTACGCCTTTTCGCGCTTCCGCATTCCGCTCGCCGACGACCTGCTATTCTTCATTCTCTCCACCCGCATGATGCCGCCGGTGGCGGTCGCGATCCCGATCTATCTGATGTACCGGCAGCTCAACCTCACCGACACCAAGATCGGGATGATCTTGCTCTACACGGCGGTCAACGTTTCGCTCGCGGTATGGCTGCTGAAGGGGTTCATTGACGAAATTCCGCGCGAATACGAAGAGGCGGCGCTGGTCGACGGCTATACGCGCTTGCAGGCGCTGCGCAAGGTGGTGCTGCCGCAAGCCGTGACCGGGATCGCCGCCACCGCGATCTTCTGTCTGATCTTCTCCTGGAACGAATATGCGTTCGCGGTCCTTCTGACGAGCGGCGAGGCGCAGACCATGCCGCCTTTTATTCCCTTCATCATCGGGGAGGGCGGTCAGGATTGGCCCGCGGTCGCCGCGGCGACCACGCTGTTCGTCATTCCGATCGTGCTGTTCACCATTCTGCTGCGCCGGCACCTGCTTCGCGGCATCACCTTCGGAGCGGTGCGCAAATGAGCGGCGCGGCGATCTCGATGAGCAGGCTCGGCCGCTGGTTTCGTCGCGGACCGTGGGAAGCCGCGGCCATGGCACTGATTGCGGCCGGCATCGTGATGCTGGTGCAGCCGTGGTCGATCGATCTCTACGGCTATTCGTTCGTCACCATCCTGGCCGGCACGCTGGGATTTGTCGCCGTGAGCCACTTTCCGGAATAGGGGTGCGCATGGCACAAATTCGCGTGGAAAATCTGCACAAAGCCTTCGACCAGTTCACGGCGGTGCATGATTCCAACTTCACCATCGACAACGGCACGTTCTTTGCTCTGCTGGGACCATCAGGTTGCGGCAAGACAACGACGCTACGCATGATTGCGGGCCTTGAGCTGCCGACCAGCGGGCGCATCTTGCTCGATGGCGAGGACGTTACTTTCCGGCGCGCGGCGGCGCGCGACATTGCTTTTGTGTTCCAGCTGTTTGCGCTTTATCCGCACATGAATGTTGCGCAGAACATCGGCTTCCCGCTCAAGTGCCAGGGGATGGCACGGCGCGACGTTCGCGAACGGGTTTTGGAGACCGCACGGCTACTGCGCATCGAGCACTTGCTGACCAGCAAGACGTCGAAACTGTCCGGCGGCGACCGGCAACGGGTCGCCCTGGGGCGCGCGATGGTGCGGCGCCCGAAAGCATTCCTGATGGACGAGCCGCTCGGCGCGCTCGATGCCGAATTCCGCCAATTGATGTGTGGGGAGCTGCGCGAACTGCACGATCGCATCGCGGCGACCACGATTTACGTCACCCACGATCAGCACGAAGCAATGTCGATGGCCGACCGTATCGCGGTTATGAATGCGGGCCGCATCGAGCAGATCGGCTCGCCGCAAGAAATCTACGACCGGCCAGCGAGCATGTTCGTCGCCGATTTCATCGGCTCGCCACCGATGAA
>Ga0187781_10002902_pt1 | contig 12987 bp, 9 predicted proteins | sample 0715_SJ02_MP02_2_FD_132447 | JGI IMG/M metagenome (GOLD analysis project Ga0187781, IMG submission 132447) | Tropical peat soil microbial communities from peatlands in Department of Meta, Colombia - 0715_SJ02_MP02_20_MG | ecosystem: Environmental > Terrestrial > Soil > Wetlands > Peat | place...
AGAACATTCTCGGCAGCGAATTGAATTTCGAGCTCGAAATCTTCGTCAGCCCCGGCGGCTACATCTGCGGCGAAGAAAGCGCGCTGCTCGAAGCCATCGAAGGCAAGCGCGCGGAGCCGCGCAACAAACCGCCCTTTCCCGTGCAACAGGGGCTGTGGAACAAACCCACGGCGATCAATAACGTGGAGACCTTCGCCAACGTGCCCTCGATTTTGATGCGCGGCGCGGAGTGGCACAAATCGCAAGGCGTGGCCGGCTCGGTGGGATTGAAATTCATCGGCGTGAGCGGCGATGTTGCGCGGCCGGGCGTGTACGAAGTGCCCATGGGCACGCCGATTTCGGAAGTGATCTTTCAGCACGGGGGCGGCGTGAGCGGCGGAAAAAAACTGAAAGCGTTCGCGCCCTCCGGCCCTTCCTCCGGCTATTTGCCGGCTTCGATGGCCGATGTGCGGCTCGATTTCAAGGCGCTTGCGGATGCAGGCTCGATGCTCGGCTCCGGCGCGCTGGTGGTGTGCGCCGAAGGCACCTGCATGCTCGATATGGCTTTGAACGCGACCGAATTTTATCGCAACGAATCGTGCGGAAAATGCGTGCCGTGCCGCGTGGGCTCGCAAAAGATCGTGGACATTTTGCACGGGTGGCGGCAAGGCCACGGCTCCGCCTCGGACCTCGCGCTGATCGATGAGCTGTCCGATGCGCTGCGGCTCACTTCGATTTGCGGGCTCGGACAGGTGGTGCCCGCGCCGATCGCTTCGGTGCTGAAGCATTTCCGCGAGGAGATCGACGCGCACCTTCTGCGGCGCCAATGTCCTTCGGGCGTGTGCTTTTCCGGCGCGGCAGCGCAGGCATCTGCCGCAAGTGCAGTGAGGCGATTATGAGCGCCGGCGCGCAGGTTGAGCTTACGATCGACGGGAAGAAAGTTTCCGTCCCCGCAGGCACGACGGTTTTCGACGCAGCGCGCCTCAACGGCATTGCCATCCCCACGCTGTGCCACCAGCAGAATGAAACTCCCGTGGGTGTGTGCCGCGTCTGCGTGGTCGATGTCGGCGCTCGAGTGTTCACGGCGTCGTGCGTGCGTCCGGTCGAGCCGGGGATGGTGGTGAACACTTCGTCGGAAAAAGTGCAGCGGGCGCGGCGGACGCTGGTGGAGCTGCTGATGGCGGATCATCCGAGCCCGTGCGCGCGCCAGCAGCAGTCCGGCGATTGCGAGCTCGAGACGCTGGCGAAGCGCGCCGAGATTTCGCGCTCGCGATTCGGCCGGCGCAGCACCAGCCGCGGCAAAGACGATTCTTCGCCCAGCATTGCCGTGGATTTCGACGCCTGCATCTTGTGCGACCGCTGCATCCGCGGCTGCAGCGAGATCCGCAACAACTTCGTGCTCGGCCGCATGGGCAAAGGTTCGCTCGCCGGGATCGCCTTCGACGATAACCAGCCCATGGGAGATTCCTCGTGCGTTTCCTGCGGCGAGTGCATGGTTTCCTGCCCCACCGGCGCGCTTACGAACAAAAGCACCACCGAGACGGCGATCGGCTCCGGGCCGGGAATCGAGCCGGTCACAATCGAAGACCTTCAGGAGCTGCCCGTTTTCAAAGGTGTTTCCGGCACATTCTTGAGCTTGAACCGCGGCGCGGTGGTCCGCCGCAAATTCCGGCGCGGAGAAATCATCTGCCGCGAAGGCGAGTACGGTTCGACCGCGTTTTACATTCTCGACGGCAAAGCGCGCGTCTCCATTTCTTCGCCGATGGCGCACGTGAAAACGATCGGCCGACTGAAGAAATTTCTGGGAAAACTTTCGAGCGGGCTCACCCAGCGCGCGCAGGACGTCCGCGACGAAGAGAGCAATCAGCGCTGGATTCCGATCGATGCGCCGGTGGACCTGGCCTACGACAATCCGGTGGCGGACCTCGGCCCGGGCGATCTGTTCGGCGAGATGACGTGCATGAGCTTGTATCCGCGTTCGGCCACCGTGCGAGCGGCCACCGACTGCACCGTGCTGGAGATGCTGCGCAACGTGCTCGACATCATGCAGCGAAGCAAAAGTTTCCGCGCGCAACTCGATAAGAGCTATCGCGAGCGCGCGCTCGATAGCCATCTGCGCGGCGTGCCGGTGTTCTCCGCCTTGACCGATGAATTCATCGGCAGCCTGCGCGAGAGCGTGGAGCTGGTGCGCTATTCGCCCGGGCAGGTGATTTGCCGCCAGGGCGATCCGGCCGACAGTTTTTATCTGGTGCGCATCGGGTTCGTGAAGGTATCGCAGGCGCATCCCGGCGGCGAAATCGTGCTGGCGTATCTTTCGCGCGGCGATTTCTTCGGCGAGACGGGCCTGCTGCGCGGCGACATTCGCACGGCCAGTTGCACGGCGCTCGACCACGTGGAAGTGGTGCGCATCGGCGCCTCCGATTTCAATCGCATGGTGCGGGAATTTCCCGATGTTCGGCGGAAATTGGAAGAGGTCGAGCAGGACCGGGCGCAGCAGAATCGCGAACGCCTGGCCGTGGTCCAAAGCGTTCCGCTCGAGAATTTCCTTCAGCAGGGGCTGATGGAGGCGCAGAGCCTGCTGCTGCTGGATCTGACGAATTGCACGCGTTGCGATGCCTGCGTGCGGGCCTGCGCGGATGCGCACGACGGCATCACGCGGCTGGTGCGCGAAGGCCTCCGCTTCGACCACTATCTCGTGGCGACGTCGTGCCGCCAGTGCCTCGATCCGCTTTGCATGGTGGGCTGCCCGGTGGGATCGATCCGGCGGCGGAACTCGCTCGAAGTGATCATCGAAGATTGGTGCATCGGCTGCGGGCTGTGCGCGAAGAATTGCCCGTACGGAAACATCAACATTCATCCGTTCGAAGTGATGGCCGAGGATCCGGAAAATCCGGGGCGCAAAAGGGCGATGGTGAAGCAGAAAGCCACTTCCTGCGACCTTTGTACGAATCTGGCGGAGCCGAGCTGCGTTTACGCCTGTCCCCACGATGCCGCGCATCGCGTGGATCCGCGAAAGTTTTTTGCAGGCTTGGTCGGACAATCCGGCACTCCGGCGCAGAAAATTTCGTGAAGGATGGATTCGGCAAGCTGACCGAACACCATGCGCATTGACCGCACACACAGGGCCTGGCTGATCGCGTCGATGGTTATTTTGGGCGCGGCCACGGCCGTGTACATTCCGTACGCGGCCAATTCGCCTGGGGGGCCTTCGGGAGGCAGCCCGATCGGCCTCACTTTCGGAATCGTGGGCTCCGCATTCATGGTTTTTGCCGGGCTTCTGGCGGCGCGGAAGAAAGTGGCGTTGTGGCGGCTCGGCCGCGCGCAAGCCTGGATGCGCGGGCATTTGTGGCTCGGGCTGCTGAGCCTGCCCCTGATTCTGTTTCATGCAGGATTTCACGCGCGCGGCCCGCTGACCGCCGTGTTGCTGGCGCTCGTGATCATCGTGGTGGCGAGTGGAGTCTTCGGCGCGGCGTTGCAGCACTACATTCCCAACGTGATGACTTCGGAAGTCCCTTTCGAGACGGTGTTCGAGCAGATCGACCACGTCCGCAGCCAGCTTCTCGCGGAATCGGCGCAGCTGATCGGGCGCGTATCGGCGCCATTGAGTCTGGTGGTGGCTGCGCCAAGCGGAGACCTTGCCGCGACGGCGGATGCCGCGCTCGGCGCAGAGGAAGCTACGGCGCCGTTACGCGATTTCTACGAACTCGAGATGCGCCCGTTTCTCGAAAATCCGCGCGGCCGCAACCAGCGGCTCGCCGACCCGCAAGCGGCGCGCGGGATTTTCAAGGGCCTGCGGGTGCTTTTGCCGCCCGGCGCCGAGGAGACGCTGAAAAGCCTCGAGGAAATCTGCGAAGAGGAGCGGCAATTGCGGCGGCAGGCGCGTTTGCATCACCTGCTGCACGACTGGCTGATGCTGCACATTCCGCTGTCGTTCGCGCTGTTGCTGCTCGGAGCCGTGCACGCTTTCATGGCGCTGCGTTACTGAAGATTTCACGAAGGGCGGGAGGCCGTGCCTCGAGCCAAGCTCACAACCAAGAAGCTGGCGGAGCGGATTGACCTGAATTATTTCAAGCATCCGCACCCGCTGCGGCGATGGCGAACCATTTTGTCCGTGGCGATGCCGGCGCTGGCGCTGCTCTGGCTCCTGTGGATTGCGTTCACGCACAACGCGCGCGTGTACAGCAGCGGAAGAATGTCCGCGAGCCACGCCGTGCTCACTGCGAGATGCGATGAGTGTCACGTGAAGGAGGCCGGATCTTTCAGCGCGGCAGCGGAGGATCGCGCTTGCGCGGCTTGCCACGACGGCCCGATCCATCACGCGAACCAGGTGTTCACGCCGAAATGTTCGGGCTGCCACGTGGAGCACCGCGGCCCGCGGCGGCTGGCGGCAACTGCCGACGCGGATTGCGCCCAGTGCCACGCGGATTTGCGGACGTCGGGAGCGGCCACAGGATTTGCGCGCGAGATCCGCAGCTTTGGCGCAGGGCACCCGGAGTTTGCCGCGTTGCGCCCGGGCAGCACGGACCCGGGCACGGTGAAGCTCAACCATGCGGTCCATCTGAAGGCAAATCTCCTGGGGCCGAACGGGCCGGTGCAACTCGATTGCGATGATTGCCATCGCCCGCCGGCATCGCAGGCGGCCTGGCGCTTCGCTGCGCCGCAGCCGAAACCGGATGCCGCGCCGGCGAAGGACGTGCCGCCTTCGCGCATCGCCGCGCGCGCGTACATGACCCCGATCGCGTACGCGAAACATTGCATCGGATGCCACGGCCTGCAATTCGACAAGCGTTTCAAGGAAAGCGTTCCGCACGATACGCCGCAAGTGGTGCACGCATTCGTGGTGCAGAAGTTCCAGCAATACATCGCCGAGCATCCGGCGGAACTGCGCGAAACAAATTCCTCGCGTGATTTGCCGCAGCGCCCAGCGCCGCCTTCGCCGCGCCAGGTGACGCCGCAGGAGTGGGTGGCCGAGCGCGTGGCGGAATCCGAAGAGCTGCTCTGGCGAAAGACGTGCAAGGAGTGCCATGCGCTCAGCGTGGCGCCGGGGGCGCCGCTTCCCGCCGTGGCCAAATCGAATATCAAGCCGCGCTGGTTTGAGCACGCCGTGTTCAGCCACGACGCGCACCGGTTGATGAAATGCGTCGAGTGCCACGCGGCCGCGCCTTCGAGCCGCGAGACCTCGGATGTGTTGCTTCCCGGGATTCGAAGCTGCCGGCAGTGCCATCATCCGGGCGGCGACGCGGTGGAATCGCGCTGCTTCGAGTGCCACACCTACCATGATTGGTCGAAAGAGAAAGCGGTGAAGGGAAAGCTCACCTTTTCGCATTTGCTGCATGGTGATTGAAGGTGCCGAAGAGCCCGAAACCGCGGTGACGCACCTACGGTGCTCGCGGGTTTATCAGCCGGTTCCCCAGCGCTGCCGCGCTGGGCTAACTTCTGGCGCACTTACAGCGCTCGGCCGCTCTTGATGGGGTGACGAAAATAAATTGGAATGAGAGCAAGCGCCGGAGGCGCGACACAATGGAGGATTAAATGATTTTCGGCGCGCATATGATCATTTATAGCAAGGACGCGGAGGCCGACCGCGCTTTCTTTCGCGACGTCCTTGGATTCAAGTCGGTGGATGCAGGGCACGGCTGGCTGATTTTCGCTTTTCCTCCCGCGGAAGGAGCTTTTCATCCCGGGGAGAAGGACGTCCACGAAATTTATTTCATGTGCGACGATCTGAAGGCCGAGAAGGCGGCGCTCGAAAAAAAAGGCGTGAAGTGTTCCAAAGTTCACAACGAGCGGTGGGGCTCGATCACCCGAATGCGGCTGCCGGGCGGAGGCGAGCTCGGCCTTTACCAGCCCAAGCACACGACCGCGCTGGGCTTGAAATGAGCTCATCTGGCTCTATTGAGATCCCGCCACCGGTGGCTCGGACCGGATGTTGGCGTCCGTTATCTCACCATCGAAAACAAAGCGGAAGCAAGCTTCCGCACTCCAAATGTCTCGTTGGGCAGCGCTCGGATCCGCGTCCTACTTGCTCTTCATGACGTACACGCCGTCCCAATCCGGCTCGGGAGCCGTTTCCATAAACTCGAGCGCGCGCTGGAGAAAAACGCGCGTGGGCCCGTCGTCGGGATAATCGCGGAGAAGCTGGCCGAATTCGGCGGCGGAAGCGCGCCAGTTCTGCGCGCGATAGGCGGCCATGGCATGTGCGAACCGGTTGAGCAGCGGCGCGTATTTGGATTCTTCCGAGGCAAAATCCAGCAGCTCATAGATTTCCACCGGCTGATTCTTTCCTTTCACGCGAATGCGATCGAGCTCGCGACAGACAAACTGGGCGCCAATTTGCTGATGGGTCGCTTCGCTGATCACAATTTGCGTTTGATATTCCTTGTTGATGCCCTCGAGCCGGGAGGCGAGATTCACGTTGTCGCCCATTACCGTCCACGAAAGCCGCTTGGCCGAGCCCATGTTTCCCACGTTGAGCAGGCCGGTATTGAGTCCGATGCCGATTGAAATCGGCCGGCGGCCTTCCGCTTCCCATTTGGCGTTGAGCGTTTCCAAACGCCGCACCATTTGCAGCGCGCACTTGCAGCCGCGAATGGCGTGATCTTCCTGCGGGTAGGGCGAGCCCCAGAACGCCATGATGGCGTCGCCGATGTATTTATCGAGCGTGCCCTGGTTGGAGAAAACGATCTCGGTCATTTCACCGAGGTATTCGTTCAGCAGGCTGACGAGCTCATCCGGCGTAAGCCCTTCGGAAATCGTGGTGAATCCGCGGATGTCGCTGAACATCACGGTGAGCTCTTTGATTTCGCCGCCGGGGCGGATGTACTTCTGCGGATCTTTTTCGATGAGGCCGATCACGTCGGGCGAGAGATATTGCGAGAATGTTTTCCTGATTTTGCGTTTTTCGCGCTCCTCGAAAATCATGCGAAAGCTCGTCATCACCGCATAGTTCAAAAAAAGCGTGCCCGCGGGAATCACGAAGCTGAGCCAGCGGCCCTGCTGGGAGAACATGTAGGTGACGAACCAGCCGAACCCAGCGAGCGTGAGCAGCATCGCCACGGTGGATTTCACCGGCTCGACCGGGCCGAACACGAGGCCAAACCCGAGGCCGAAAAACAAAATGGCTCCGAGGTCGAGCATCTCCTCGGACATGCCGCGAGTCAAAAACCCGCGGCCGCGCTCTTCGCTGTGCAAAATATTGTCGATGATGTTCGCGTGGACCTCGACTCCCATGTAGGCCGCGTTCTCTTCCGGAAATGGCGTGTTGCGCATGTCGCCGATGGCGATGGCGGTGCTGCCCACGAGGACGATTTTGTCGCGGAAGGATTCCGGGGGTGCCTCACCGCTCATGACGTCCCACATCGAATAGTGCGCGTAGGTTCCGTAGGGACCCGTGTAATTGATCAGCTTCGTTCCATCGGGCGTCTGGCGGAATTGGTGGGGGCCGAATTGAATCGAGGCAACGCCATTTTCACCGATGTAAGCAACGATATCCTGATCGGGGATTTTTTCGTATTCGCGCACGACTTGCAGATCGAGTGATGGGAAAAAATCCTGGTCGCGATAGCGGGCGATCAAAAGCGCGTGGCGCAGCGTGCCGTCCGGATCGGGATTGATGTTGATGAACCCGTAGGACGCGGCGGCTTCCGCCAGCTTCGGAATGTTGGCCTCCACGCCCGCGTACACTGTTCCGCCGGCATCGTGGAAGGCCTGGCCCATGTCGAACTGCCGGCCGTCTTTTGAGGGCGCTTTGAGAACTTGAGGAAACACTTTGGCCCAGACAATATTGAAATATTCCTCGGCTAATTTGGGATCGGCGGACGCGGCGCGAGCTTCTTCGAGGAAGACGTGGCCGAGAATCACGTTGCCCGCGTTTTTCACCGCGGCGGCGAAGTTGGCGTCCTGATCGCTCGATTTTTCAAGCTCGTTGATTTTCTTGAGCAGCGAAGGCGAAGCCGAAGAGCCCAGAGTGCGTTTCAAGTTTTCGAACGCATCGCGCGCGGAATTCGTTTCCGGCGTGGGAAAGGTTGCGTCGAGGGCGATGATGCGCGCGCCGCCGGCGCTCAGCCGGTTGACGAGCAGCGCGTAGCTATCGCGCGGAAGAGGATAGGAGCCGATTTTCTGGAGCGTCTTTTCGTCGATCCCGACGATCACGATGCGCGGATCGTGCGTGCGAGCCCCGCGCAGTTCAAAGCGCAGGTCGAGCGAACTCTGTTCGATGTCACGAAGAAAAAGAAATCCGGCCTGGCTCGTCTCGCTGAGCCCGGAAAAAGCGAAGCACGCGAGCCCGGCGAGCGTGACGAGGATCGCGAGCCCAAAGTCGATTTGCCGCAGCGTGGCCTTGCCCAGCCACTCCATCCAGCGGGCCCGGCGCTTCGGCTGCGTGCTCATGGCAATCGCGATGTCGGATCAGAGGGTAGAAACTCGTTGCCTCAAGTTCATCTGGCCGCCTAATGCGGCGGACAACCCGCGGCTATTATAGCGTTCGGATTGCAGGCTGGGGTCGGCGAACTTCGTGTTCCGTAGTAAATGCCGAGCCCCAAGCCCACTCCAACGGCCGCGCCGATCCCGACCCAGGTCCAAACGTGGCTGGGATGAGGCGGCGGCGCGCCTTCCTTCTCCGGAATATTTGTCGCCAGGATCCCGTTCTGCAAGGCCGATGGCGGAGCTTGGGAAACATGGAATCCGCTCGGAGGAATCACGGTGGTTACCACGACCATCTGCCCCGGGCCGACCGTGACGGAATTTCCGGTGGACTGGCCGGTGTTGGTTTGCGCTTGCGCGGAACCGAGCGGCGTGACGGAGAGAGTTCCTTCGTAGCAGATCACCGTGGTCGCATCGTTTTCGAAGGCGACGTAAAAATCCGTGCCGATGACGCCAATCACGGCGTTGGGCGTCTTCATTTCGAATTTGCCGCCCTGCGTGGCGATTTTCTGCACCTGGCTGCGCACTTTGCCGTAGTTCATCTCGAGCGACGTCTGCTGCGAAGCGGCATCGTGCTGGACGATGCGCAGCTCGCTATCGGAGCCGAGGCTCAGGATCGAGCCATCGGCCAGGCCGGCGCGGACACGGCCAGTGTGCTGCGTTTGCAGAAGATCGTTCCATTGCAGCTCCTCCTGCACTTTGGCCGGCTGAGAGTTTTTCGTAGCCGCTGGAACCATGGCGTTGATCTGGCCGGCGTGTTGTCCCGCGGCCTGGAGCTCGGAAAATGCGGGCGAGAAAACCAGCAGGCAACACACCACAACCGCGAGGGCAGACTTGAATGAGTTCATGCGCGTCCTCTTTGTCAGCTTCGGATGACCCAACCGGCCCGATTTTCCCATCCGCGCCGGGAAAGTCAACGCCCAAGCGCTCAGCCACGCCAATGTGGTTACTGGGTGCGGCTTGCGGCGTATATTTCACCCCCGATTTTGTGTCGATTAGAATGGGAACCGGCCGTTTATTTTCATAGATTTACAGCGATTTCTACTCGAAACGAGTGTCGATTAGAAATGCGAGAGCGAGCGATCACAGACACTGAAGCGGAAGGACTTAGCTGCCTCCCGGTTTCCGAGAATGGAGGCCGAATTTGCCTCAAATCCGGCCCCCGTCCCGATCTTTGTTTTCGTTTCTCAATGTTGTTCTCGCCTGGGTCCCAATTGTGACTGCTGCCTGAATGCTACTCACACAAAAGTCCCGCCATACCGTGGCACACTGAAACGCCGCGCGCAAGGGTACTCTGCGGTGGAGATTTTGGCGGGGGACGATGCGACACTCGATTTGGGGTTAACGGACCACACGCCGTGGCTTTGGAGCGAGAGCCGCGAAGCCGTATAATGCCCAAAAGGAGCGCCGGAATGGCCCCAGTTGAGATTATCTTTTCGGTTCAGGATTCGCCCGAGGGCGGGTTTGAAGCGCGGGCCCTGGGCTATTCGATCTTCACTCAAGCCGATTCCTTGGACGAGCTTAAGTCGATGGTGCGCGATGCGGTTGCCTGCCACTTTCCGGAGGACTCCCGGCCCCGCGTGATTCGCCTGCACATGGTGAGGGACGAGGTCATCTCGGCTTGAGACTTCCCCGCGACCTCAGTGGGGAAAAACTCGCGCGCTTGCTTCGGCGTTTCAGTTATCAAATCACTCGCCAGACAGGAAGTCATCTTCGATTGACTACGAATATCAAAGGTCCTGACCACCACGTCACTATTCCTGCGCAGAAACAGCTCAAAGTCGGCACGTTGGCATCGATTCTTGGCGATGTCGCGTCGTATCTTGAGATCACTCGCGAGGATTTGGCTAAGCAGATTTTCGACTAAGAGACACTCGACGCCGAGAGGACCGGCCATTTAATTCTCCGACTGGAAGGGTCAGGCGGAGGGTTTTTCGGGGACGGGCTGCATCGCGTAGAAATCGTCGCGGAAGCGGGCGGCGTAGGAGTCGAGCAGGGCGGCGATGCGGGCGGGGTCGGGCGAGCGGAGGACGAAGCCGGCGTGGTGGTGCTTGGGGACGCGGAAGATGATTTCCGGATCGTTGTACGCGGAAGTGTCCGGATGTTCCTGGCGGGCGAGCGAAATGATTACGCCGGAGTAATCACCGCGCGGCTCGGGCAATTGATACGGTTTCTTGCCGGCGCCGATTTCGATGTGAGCCCACTCGCGCCATAGATTGATGCCCGTGGCTGCTTCGATTACGTCGGCGATGTAGGCGCCGCCCACGCGAGCGGCAATTTCGATGAAGTAAAACTTCCCGTCCTGGCCAGCGCGCAGAAATTCGGCGTGCGTGACGCCGCGGACAAGCCCCAGCCCCTCGATCAGTTCGCGATTGACTTTTTTCAGCGCTTCGGCTTCGGCGGACGCGCGCGGAAGCGTTCGCGTGGTGAAAATTCCGCCGTGGTGGGAAACGTCGAGCGGCGGCTTGCCGTAGGCGTGGGCTTCGGCAAACACCACTTTGCGCTCGGAGGTGATGCTGTCCACGTGGAAAACTTCTCCGGGGACGAATTTTTCGAGCAGGTAGTTCGATTGCTTGTCGCCGAGCTGGTCGAGCCAGCCCCAGAGGTCGCCAGGCCCCTCGATTTTTTTCATGCCGATTCCGGAAGCTTGCGAGCGGGGCTTGAGGAGCCAGGGAGGTGCAACGCGCGCCATGAAATCCTTCAAGGCGTCGAAGTTGAGCACATGGATGAATTCGGGGACGGAGATGCCGGCTTCCCGGGCACGCTCGCGCATGGCGAGCTTGTCGCGAAAATAACGGATGGTGGTGAGGCCCATGCCGGGCAGGCGCAGGTGCTCGCGGAGCGCGGCGACGTTTTCCATGTCGAACTCGTCGAGGGCGACGACGCGGTCGATCGGGCGCGTGCGAGCGGTGTAGCTCACCGCGTTGATCAGATCCTGAGTGGGGAGATCTGCCGGCATGTAGAAGAATTCGTCCACCGAATCGCGCGGCCAATCGGCATCGCGCAGCTTTTCGAGCGTCAGCAGGAGGACGCGGCAGCCTTCCTTCTTCGCGGTGCGGAGGAATTCCTGCCCCTTTTCGTAGGAGCTGATGCAGAGAATCGTCAGCGGGCGGGCGTCGGGCAAATAAGGTTTCCTCGAAATAAAACCATCTCATGAGCCGGCGCGATCAGGAACTTCAGGGGCTAAAGCCCGCCGCCCACAGCAGGCCTCATGTCGGAGCTAAAGCTCCGACCCCCTAAAAAGCCGAATACGGGATGGCTTCCCTTCAAAATAAAACCATCTCATGAGCCGGCGCGATCGGGAACTTCAGGGGCTAAAGCCCCGCGAGTTCGGAACTTTGATGTCGCGGCTGAAGCCGCGACCTACAAACCGGGTTCAAGAGATTCGTTCGTATCGCTTAAGTCGCCCTGCGACGGGGAAGAGCGGGAAGGTGGATTATACTGCGGACTCGCGCGGCGGAAAGAGGAATTGCAAAAACGGGGCGACGCGCTGGGCCCAGGCGGCTTCGTTGTGCTGGGCGCCTTGGATTTCTTCGAAATGAAAATCGCGATCGAGCTGCCAGCCTTTTTGGAGCAGGATGTCGCGGAGCTTGCGGACATCGTCGAGGGTGCGGCCGCCTTCATTGGTTCCCGCATCGAGCCAGATGCGCGGGCGATTTTTGCCGCGGCGGCGCGCAGCGTAGTCGAGCACCCAGCGCTGGTTCCACCACAGCGCCGGCGAAAGCACGGCGAGCTTGCCGAAAACTTGTGGAAGCTTGAGTCCGAGATAAATGGTGAGAAGGCCGCCGAGAGAAGAGCCGCCGAGGGCGGTGTTGTGGGCGCCGCCGAGGGTGCGGTACTGCGATTCGATGAACGGCATAATCTCGTAACGCAACATCCTGGCGTAGCGATCGGCGCCGCCTCCTCCGAGCTTGCGGTCGCGCGAGGGAGTGTACTCGCGGACGCGCTTTTTGCCCGTGTTGTAAATCCCGACGATGATGAGCGGCTCGATGGCGGCGCGCGCGATCAGGGCGTCCGCGGTTTGGCCGACGCGCCAGTCCATGCCCGGGATGAAAGAAGTGGCAGGATCGAAGAGGTTTTGCCCGTCCTGGAGATAGAGAACCGGGAAGCGGAGGCCGGGATTTTTTTCGTAAATGCCCGGGAGATAGACGATCAAGGTGCGCGGAGTGGGAAGATAGCGCGAGCTATAGCCTTCATGTTTGCGGAATTGGCCGGGGCCGGCGGCGGCCAAATCAGCCAGCGTCGCGGATGGAGGAGCCAAGCGAAGTTCCTTCCGGTTGAAGCAAACCGATAGAATAGCAGACCCAAAATCGGGGGGGATATGGACTCCAACTGGGAGCTGCCCTAACCGGGCAAGAGCGTTTCCTGGCCCGCGATCGCCTGCCAGCCCCGCTGGCCGTAGACATACACGTGGGTGACACGCAACTGCCGGAAAAAAGGATGTCCGTTCTTGGTTCCGTGCGAACTCCACAGACAAGTGACTACAGCCGTCTCCTCGAACAACCGCACCCGGATATCTGTGGCCACAAAAGAGCTGTACTTGGTGCTGGGATTCTCGATCTCGGCGATCCACGCGGCCTTGTCCAG
>Ga0187781_10002904_pt1 | contig 12986 bp, 14 predicted proteins | sample 0715_SJ02_MP02_2_FD_132447 | JGI IMG/M metagenome (GOLD analysis project Ga0187781, IMG submission 132447) | Tropical peat soil microbial communities from peatlands in Department of Meta, Colombia - 0715_SJ02_MP02_20_MG | ecosystem: Environmental > Terrestrial > Soil > Wetlands > Peat | place...
CACTTCTCGGCCATCCAGGCCGAGGGTTACAAGAGCCTCAACGAGGGGCAGGCGGTTGAATTCGAAGTCAAGCAGGGACCCAAGGGTCTCCAGGCCGAACGCGTCACCAGCCTCTAGGACCGTCGAGAAGCCCAGTTCAGCTTCAACAATTTAACCGTGGGGGCGAACCCAATTCGCCCCCCGAACACTCGGGACGGGGCCAGGCCAGAACAATTCAGGGCCACGTCCGCGCAGTCACACCGGCTGCGAGCTTTCGTTCTCGGATTCGGGCAGGGTTCCAGTTTCTGATTTTTATTCGCTTCTATACTGCGAGGAGGGCGCGGTGCAGATTCTAGTGGAAGGGCAGACCATCAAGCACGAGCAGTACGGCATCGGCACGGTCACGGAGTCCAACATCGAGCGGACCACCATTGACTTCGAAGATCATGGGCTCAAGAAGTTCGTCACGTCCATCTGGACGGCGGAAGTGATTGGCGAGCCGCCCGCCGAGCGCCCCACGCGCCGGCGCGGCCGGCGCAAGTCCGCCAAGAAGGCCTAGCGCCAAAGTTCATCGCAGGTCGCAGATTGAAGTCGCGCGCATCCAGACCTGACGGCGGAGTGTGCGCGAACGTTCGTTCGTCATCCCGCCGTATTTCTCTCCTGCTATGATGTTTTGATCCCCCGCGAATTCGCGAAGCCCGGCACCCGGCAGAGTGCAATATCCCTGGGGTATGACTGCAATGCCTTCTAAGTTCGTTGACTCGGAACGGATTTCAGGGTAAAAACTCGCCATCCTTGCTTGAGGTTCCCGCATGACGGAAAAGCTACCGGTCGCGCTGCGAAAACTTGAGCACAAAAACTGGGGGCAAAAGATGACCCGTTCAATCACGCGCAGTCTCGTGGTAATCGCGGTATTCGTACTTGCAATTGCTGGTCGCACTTCGGCCCAGGAAAAAACGATCAAGAAGACTCCGGTCGAGCAAACCAATCCGAGTTCCGGGGAGGATATGTACAAATCGTATTGCGCGGTATGCCATGGAAAGACGGGCAAGGGAGACGGCCCCGCGGCCGAAGCGTTGAAGAGTCCGCCGCCCGACCTCACCACGCTGGCCAAGCGGCACGACGGCAAATTCCCCGATGGTTACGTCTCGAATGTGCTGCGCAACGGTGCGAAAGCTCCCGCGCACGGGACGGCGGAAATGCCTATCTGGGGGCCGCTGTTTGGCTCGCTGGGTGGCGGAGATACGGCGCAGGTGACGCTGCGGATTTCGAATCTGACGAATTACATCAAGTCGCTGCAAGCGAAATAGGCGGCGCTCACGGCGAGACCAGATTATTTCGAATCGCGAAGCGCACCAGATCGCTGAAGCTCGAGAAGCTCATCTTGCGCATGATGTGGTTGCGGTGGCTTTCGATTGTCCGGGTGGAAACCCCCAGCGCCGCAGCCACTTCCTTGTTGCTTCTGCCGTCGGCGAGCAATTGCATGATTTCCACTTCGCGCTGAGTGAGCGATGTGCCGGGAATGAGTCCGTCCTCGCTGCTGGCCGCCTGGATGAAACTTTCCGCCATCGAGCTGGAGAGCTTGCCGGTGAAAAAGGTCTTGCCCTGGCGGACGCGCTCGACCGCGGTGAGCAGTTCGGGATTGGCGTCCGATTTCAGCACGTAGCCGCGGGCGCCGGACCGCAGCACGTCCCGCGCAATCTCCTCTGAGAAGTGCATCGAAAGCACCAGCACGGCCGTCTCCGGCGATTGCTCGTGGATCAGGCGCGCGGCTTCGAGACCATTCATTTCCGGCATGGTCAGGTCCAGCAGAACCAGATCCGGCTTGCCTTTCTTGACCAGTTCGAGGGCTTCCACGCCCGTTGTCGCCTCCCCGCACACTTCCAGCCCGGGCTGGGTTTCCAGCAGAGTGCGAAGTCCGCTGCGCACCACCGCATGATCGTCGGCCACCAGAACTCGATAAGTCTTCGGAGCAGTCATGGTTTGCGCCTCCTTGCTCATAATTCCCGAACCTCCTCAAAATAATTTAACTCGCCAATTTCCTTTCTTCCAGCGGGAGTGAAACGATAATCGTCGTCCCTTTCCCCGGGACCGAGCGGATTTCCAGCTTTCCGTTCAATTGCGATACCCGTTCCTGCATTCCCGCGATCCCGACTCCCATGCCCGTTTTCCACGGGGCGCCCGACGGAGGACTCTTCATCCCCGCGCCGAAGTCTTCGATCTCCACGCGGGCGCGTCCGCCCGCCCGGGTTAACCGGATCTCCGCGGATTGGCTTCCGGAGTGGCGATGCACGTTGGTGAGCGCTTCCTGCACGATGCGGAAGATGGCCAGCTCGGCTTCGTCCGGCAGACGCCCGAAATCAGGCGAGATCTTCGTTTCCACCTGGACGCCGCTGCGGTCGGAGAATCCCTTTGCATACCATCGCACCGCCGGCCCGAGGCCCTGCTCGTCGAGCAGAGACGGATGCATCAGGTAGGAAACGGTGCGGACCTCGCGGATGGCATCCTCCGCCAGCGACAAGGATGACTCGACCAGTTCCGGCAGACTTGCGTTTTTTTCGAGAAACGATTCGCCCAGCTTTGCCAGCGTCATCTTCAGCGCGGCCAGGCTCTGCGCCGCCGTTTCATGCAAGCCGCGCGCAACGCGGCGCCGTTCCTCATCCTGAAGATTGAGCAGGCGACGAGCCAGCTCACGGTGCTCGAGGTCGGCGGCCCGCTGCTCGCTGATATCGCGCGACATCCCGCCGATGCGAACCACGCGATTCGATTCGTCCAGGATGGGCACGGCCCTGGTTTGAATCAGCCGCACTCTCCCGTCGGGAAGCACAAAGCGGACTTCATTTTCAACGGCGCGGTTTTCGGCTGCAATTGCCTGGGCATCGGCCCACGTGCGTTCGCGATCGTCCGGGTGAAATATTTGGCAGGCCTGTTTCAGATCAATCTCACCGTTCGGGGGGGCAAATCCGAGCAGCCGGAACATGTTGTCGGATAGCTGAAAAGTCATACGTTCGACGTCGTATTCCCAGCTTCCAATATTGGCGATGCGTTCGGTTTGCGCCAGCAGCGCTTCATTTCGGCGCAGTTCTTCATCCGCCTGCTTGCGAACGGTGATGTCGCGGATAGCGCTCGAAACCAGCGTGCCCTCGGGCGTTTCGAGCGGACTCAGGCTGATCTCCACGGGAAATTCGGTCCCGTCTTTCCGCAAGCCGTAAAGCTCCAACCCTGCCCCCATCTCGCGGAACCGGGGTGCGCCGAAAAAGCCGGCGCGGTGACCGGCATGTTTCGTGCGATAGCGTTCCGGGATGAGGATCTCAACGGACTTTCCCAGAAGTTCGTGAAGGGGATGCCCAAAAAGTTTTTCCGTCTGCTTGTTAGTAAGCACGATGCGGCCTTCTTGGTTCACAATCACCATGGCATCCGGGGCGGATTCCAAAAGATCCCGGAACATGGTTTGCGCGCGTTTCCGGTCAGTGATGTCCTGAGCGATTCCCACTAGCCGCGCCACCTCGCCCGACTCATCCAGCACGGGCTTGCCGCGCGTGAGCATTACGCGTATTTCCCCGCTGGGCAGAAGGTACCGCGTCTCATGCTCAAAAGGACGGCGTCGAGTGAGAGCCTCCTGGATTTCTCCGCGCACTTGCTGGCGATCCTCCGGGTGAACAAGTTCCCAGAAGAATGCGTTGGTGGCCGGTGTTTTGGCTGGATCGAGCCCTAACAGCGCGTAGAGCTCAGCGGACCAATTGAGCGTTTTTGTGTGGATGTCGAATTCCCAATTGCCGAGCCGTGCCAGTTGCTGGGCCTCAATCAGCAAAGCTTCGCTCTTCTTCAACTGTTCTTCAGCCTGAATGCGCGCAGTTTGGTCTCGCGCAATGATGCACAGCGATTTCGGCCCCAGCTTTTCCCGGCGGACCGGCACCAATTGGACTCGGAACCAGTGCCGTCCGTCGGGCAGATCGGCCGGACAATCCATCACCTCGCTGCGTCCGCTCTTGAGCACTTTGCGGAAAAGCCGCGCGCAGTGGGCGAAATCCCGGGACCCGATCAATTCGCTGAATCGCTTTCCCAAAGCCCCGGCTGCGCGTCCGGAGCGACGTACGTCGCGAGAACTCCAAATGCTGCGGATGACTCCCGAGGAATCGAGTTCCAACGAAAATTCGCCGAAGTCTTTGACCAGCGTTTCAATCGGATGGCGCGCAAGCGCCTGACCACCCGGCCGGGAGGGCCGGCAGCGATCCGCAGCCTGGATTTGTCTTACGTTCCTTCGGATCCGCGAGCTCATCTTCGGCTTACCTCTGCCAAAGCGACTCATCCGTACTTTGTTCGCAGCGACGATTTCCGCCGGCTTGGCCGGCTAAGCGGGCATTCCAGCACCTAAAGTGTTCGGGTCCGGCGCCTTTTGTTTCGTCCCCGCGAAACCAGGAGAAGGCGCCTGGCGGGTGGCGTTCCGGAGCGGAAATTACTCTCCAATTAACAGCCTGTCAAGGGAATTTCTCATTTGCTTAGGTCACCGAGCAGGTTCTAAATCCGCAATCCCCGCAGGACAAAATTCCGTATTGTTCCGAATTGAAACTCTCCCCCGTCTGCCGTAATCTCTGTCCCCTAGCTGGAAGGGGTGACTGTCCCTAACGTTCCGCACCGCATTGCCCGATATGCTAAGAGGGGAATGCTGGCGTGGTTCTATCGCCTCGCCGGGGCCACCAGCGGTCGCCGTACCTCCGCACGCCCTGAAGAGCTACCGACTGTGGCTCCGGTGAGGTGAGGGCGAGTCCCCACCTCCTCGCGGCCGAGCCACGCCCGTAAGTCGCCGCTCGCTCACTTCATCATCCGAGCGGGATTCTGGAGTCTTGTTCCCCCGTTGGAGTCGTGCGCCTATGCCGACAATGTCAACACGCCTTTTGGTCGTCGGCCCGATCGTTTCCGATACTGCGGCTGCGCTCGAACGCCTCGTGCGCCGCGGCTGGGGAGCCTACGCTATCGAATCCCTCGGCGACGCCAGGAGCGCGATGAAGACGCTCCGCTTCGATGTTGTTTTGGCTCCGGAAAACTTGCGCGACGGGCGCGGCTACGAACTCGCACCCTCCGTGGCGGACGTACTCGCCTCGTTGCTGGTAAGTGTGACGCTTTCGGAGAGCTGCCTGTGGCTTCCGGTTGTGTACCGCGGCAAAAACGTTCTTGGTGAGCGCGCGCTGAATCCCCGCATGCTGGAATCGGAACTGGAGTCGCTGCTTTCATACCAGGCCCGCGCGCGTGCCAGCACTGCCAATTCCACTGGAAACCGCGCCAATGCAGGCGGCGTGCTCAAAGGAATGATTCCGCCGCTTCGCGAGCCGCTGGTGGCGATTCCGGCGGCAGCGCGCGGCACCCGCGCGGAGGATCTCCTGTTGCTCGGGAGCGGAAAAGGAGAGGCTCAGGATGCGGACCGTTCCGAGGCCGGCGCCAAGCTTGCCGCAGCGGGAATGCGTGACCCTGCGCGACATGACTGATTGCCTTCTCCAGGCCTACGACTGCGTGGCTCGCCGCGCCTACGAAATTTTTGTCGAGCGCGGCGGCAAGTCCGGCGGAGAGCTCGACGACTGGCTGAGCGCCGAGCGCGAGCTGCTCGGAAGCCTTCCGGTGGATTTGGCCGAGGGCGAGGATTACGTGAGCGCGCTCGCGAGCCTGCCCGGATTGAGCGGCGGCGAAATCGAAATCGGCATCGATCCCCGCTGGATGGTGATTCTGGGCCGCCGGGCCGGCGAAAACGACGGCGGGGAGAATCATCCCGACCCGCACCGCGTCGCAGAATTTTCTCGCGCCGTGAGCGCCGATGCCCGTACGTTTCGAATGGCCACACCCCGCGCCGCGCGATCACCCGATGAGCCCAAGCTGGCGGCCGCGAATTCCGCGGCGACACCGACTGTCTCCGCTACTTCCCCTCTTGCTCCAACCAGCGATGCCAATGAGGCCGGGAGAGGCAGGGATGGGTGGACAGAGCGATCCGCCAAGCGCTTCGCAAAAGGGGACTCACCATCGAAGGTTTTCTGCGTAGTCGAACTTCCTGCCGAAGTGGATCCGGACCGGTGCGTCGCCGTGCTGGCCAATGGAATTCTCGGCGTGCGCATGCCGAAGGTGCCGGCGCCTGCGGGTCCCCGGCACTAAGTGCGATAATTTTGCTGCGTCGAATGTCTCGAGCGTCGCGCTCCGGCTTCAGCTCACGCCTCGCGCCGTTGCAATCGCCACAAAAGCGCTCCGCCTGCGAGGATCGAGGCCAGGCTCAGCGCTTGCGCATTGGTCAAACCGAAAAACGACCGCGGGTTGATGCGGATGAATTCGACGAGAAATCTGGCCACGCCCGTGAGCACAAGATATTGCGCGAACACGTAACCTCGCCGCGCTTGTTTCTCCGGCATTCCCGCCCGCCAGAGCCACCACGCAATTACGCACGCCGCCAGCAGCTCGTAAATCGGCGTGGGATGAACGCGTTCGATGGTTGGAACCAGCCCGTTCGGAAAACTCATGCCCCAGGGCAGGGAAGTCGGAATGCCGTAATCGCCGTCGCCGGAGAGAAGGCATCCGATTCGGCCGATGCCATACCCCAGCGCCGCAGCGGGCGAGCCCGCATCGAGCATCTCCAGGATCGCGATTCGCCGCGAGTGCGCCAGCCAGAGAAATGCGAGCAGCCCCGCGATCAATCCGCCGAACCACGCGAATCCGAACTGGCTGAACAGCAGCCCCACGGGATCCGCCAGCAGCTCGCGCGGAGTTTCCAGCACATGGTAAAGCTTCGCGCCCACGATTCCCGCGAGCGATGGCACCGCCACGAGCTTTTCCGCGAGGTCCGGATTTTCCGCAGCGATCCCTCGGCGCTCCAGGTCTGCGCGCAACACAAAATACGCCGCCAGCATCGCCGCGGCGACCATCAGGCCGAAGGTGGGTATCGCCAGCGGCCCAATGTGCAGAAACGGGATCACGGTCTGGGAGTATAGCGGATTCGCGCCAAGCGGAAGTCCCGCCCGTCGTTGTAGGTGGGTCATATTGAGAGGGTTGCAACCAAATGGTGCAACGCTGCGTCCCAAGAGGTAGAATGAGTCAGGCAAGGGCCTTCGCTCGTCCCCAGCGAGAAGGAGGGCTAACGCATGAACCGGCCTCGCACAGATCTTAAAGCCTGCGGTTTCAGCTTCATCAGCTACTTGCCGGCAATCCTTTTCGCCGCGGCCTTGGCCCTCGCCCCGCAGCCCGCATTTGCCCAGCACGGCGGCGGAGGTGGCGGCGGGCACGCCGGCGGTGGCGGTGGACATTCCGGCGGCGGCCACGCTTCAGGCGGTTCACAGGGCAAGTCTTCGGGGGCGCCGCCCGCGGGAGCATATGCTCACGGAGCGCCTTCGAGCAGCGCTCCAGCGAAGCCTGGATCCGGGAATTCCGCATTTTCCCCTGGCTCGCGTGTATGGGGCGGCTCCGAACTCGGCAGCGACGCCAAAGCTGCGCCGAACGAGCGCTTTGCCGCCAGCAACAACATCTGGCAGGATCCCCCGGCATCGCGTTCCTCTTCCCCTAGCGGGCGAGTCCTGCAGGTCGGCCCGAACACTTTCTACGCCACCAGCGGCCGGAGTGTCGAGAATCCTGGAATCGCCGGTGCGCACAATTCCTCTGTCCCCAATCGGACTGCAAATATGCCTCGTTCGCTCTTTGCCCCGCGAACAAACGGCCCATCCACGGAAATGCGGTTTGAGCCTCGGCCCTTTTCCGCGTCTCAATTCGGCCGCCGCTTCCATCGCCCGATTTTCTTCAATGGGTGCTTTGGAGGATTTTTCCCTGGCTTCTGCGGCGGCGGATTCTTTTTCGGGCCGGCTCTATTCTGGGGAGCGGGCTGCGATCCCTTCTTCTGGGGCTGGAATGGCTGCGGCCTCAATTATGGCTACGGCTATGGCTACAGCGGTGACGTCGGCTACGACTCCAACTACGACAATGGCTACAACGGCGCCTCCGGCGCCCCGGGGATGAATCTTCAGGCGCAGCCGATGGGCATTCCTCCCGAGGAGAACTACATCTGGCAGGATGCGCCGTCGTCCGGTTCCAGCCAGGCTGCACCCGCGCCGCGCGTGGTGACCATGCTCTATTTCAAAGACGGCTCGAGCTATGGCGTCACCGATTACTGGCTTGCCGAGGGCAACCTCCACTATGTGACCAGCTACGGCGGGGAAAATAGTGTCCGCGCCGATTTGCTCGACCTGCAGCGCACCGTGGACGAGAACGCCAAAAACGGCGTGAATTTCGTTTTGCGCCCCGCGGCGCCCGCAACTCCTCAGCCGTAAGGTACTTAATCGGGAATCATCGCGCAGTTGTCGATCCGAGACAGGCCCGGCGAGCGGAATTTACCTTGGACGATTTTTCTTTACATAAAAAAGCACTTGCATTGTTCAGTAAAGTCGTGTATAATTAATTTTGTTAACCTCGAATTGTGTCGATGCCGCATGCCTCGGCCGCCCGAAAGCCTCCGGGCTTGAGGGATCTTTCCTGATTCAAACGCTTTAGCGCGCATTCGGCTCTGTTGACGTCCCAAAGTTTGCAGCGCCGCCTTCGAGACCTTTGGAGTGCGGGAGCTTGCTCCCGCTTTGTTTTCAATTTCATCGCACTCCGCGCCAATCACTGTTTCTTCGCCGCTCGCAGGCGGCCCGTCCCATCGATTCGCACAATTTCAATCGGAGAGGCACACGCATGCCGAATTACAACGCCCAGGTACCTCCCTACTCGATTTTTCCGGGCGATGTCGCCCTCGCGTTCAATAACGAAAGCCCGGCCGCCGGCCAGGCGAGCCAGCAATTCGCGCTTCCGAGCTACGCCGGATTTCCCGAGAACGGCCGCACCGTCCGCTGGCAAACCATTTACGGAACGGCGCCCTCCGCTGTGAGTGTGGTCCTGCAAACAGCGATGACGGATGCCGACGCGCAGTACTCGACCATCGACACCTCCACGCAAACCGCCGGCGAAGCTCGCACCGTCACGGGCGTGCGCGGCAATTTCCTCCGCGCGAAAGTCAGCTCGATCACGGGCGGAAGCGGCGTCACGGTCCAAGTCCTCGGTTGACTGAGACACCTGCGCAGGGCGAGCCCGGCGCTCGCGGGTCGCCACCGGATCCAGGCACCCCGGCTCCCTCGCCCTCGCACTTGTCCTGAAGCGAAACGCCCTCGACGGCCCGATTCTTGAACTTCCTGAATATGGAGCCACCCGACAATGCCGTCCAAAAAACAAAATTCCTCACTCCCGTCCCCACCGGGCTCGATTGTTAACCCATCCGGTCCAGCGGCGGCTCCCGCAAAACGAAGACACCGCAAAACTCGACCACTGCCTCGTGTCCGCCTTGGCGATGCGATGCGCGAGGAAGGGCTTGATGAGCGGGCCATCGCGAAAGCCTACGCGCAGGTGGTGGGAAATCTTACAGGAAGCACCGATGCGGGGAAGGCGAAGTTGCTCGTAGATATCCTCGACAAATGCTCGAAAGTCCTCGAACCTGCGCGTCCGGGAGCCCATCCCGATAGCGACGGGCCTGTCATTCTCCAACTTGTCCACGACATCCCACGCCCCGCGCGGGCGGTTGCACCCACTACGTAAAGTGCTTCGGTGAACCCAGTAAATTGCGAACGCTGAACCGATCCGCAAAGGAGTCAAAATGTCTGCAAGCAAGAAAACGATCGGCTATGTCGTTCAGCTCGGCGGAATCGCTTCCTTCGCCGTCGGCGCTATTTTCAGTTTTCACCATCTCGCAATCGCTGCGGCGTTCGTGGGTGGCGCGGCCGCGTTCTACGTGGGTCAGAAAATCCGTTCGCTGCCCTGAAGCCAACTTGTCAGTCGACCCTCAGTCACCTCTAGGGCGAAGCATTGCTACGTGCCCTCCACTGCCACGCCGTGTCCACAGCAATGGCCAAAGTAAAGTCAGGATCGGAGCGGTACTTCGCCGACCAAGCCGCTAAGGCGCGGCGCGTCCGACGAATTCATTTCCCGTACCATCCCTTTGCCAAACAGAGGGAATTTCACGCAGCGCGAGCAAAGTACCGGCTGTTTGGCGGCGCCGCCGGCCCTGGCAAATCAAAAGCCCTCCTGATGGAGGGAATTTTCCAGGCGAACGAGCATCCCGGCGCAGATACGCTGCTGCTGCGCCGCAGTTTTCCGGAGCTCGAGCAATCGCTGTTGCTGTACTTTCGCCGCGATGTTCCGCGCGAGCTTTATCGCAGCTTTCACGAATCGAAGCACGTGGTTACCTGGCACAACGGCTCGACCACTCGCTTCGGCTATTGCCAGCGCGAAAACGATGTCTATCAATACCAGGGCTCGGAATTTCTTTTCATCGGCATCGACGAGCTCACCATGTTCACCCTGCGGCAGTGGCAATTCCTCACCAGCCGCAATCGTTGCCCCGTGCCCGGCGCGTTTCCCTGCATGGCCGGCGCCACGAACCCCGGCAACATCGGCCATGCCTGGGTGAAATTGCTCTGGATCGATAGGCAGCCCGCCGGCGGAATGGAACGGCCCGAGGAATACGATCCCGCCGATTACGATTTCATTCCCGCACGGCTTTCGGATAATCCGATTTACGCCGCGGACGAAAATTATTTGAAATCACTGCGCGCGCTTCCTTCGCACTTGCGGCGCGCGTTCCTCGACGGCGATTGGGACGTCTTCGCCGGCCAGTACTTCGACCGCTTCGATCCCGCCATGCAGGTCGTGCGTCCTGAAGCGATCGAATGGAAGCCCTGGTGGCCGCGCTGGATTTCCGTCGACTGGGGCTTCGAGCATCCCGCCGCGACGTACTGGCACGCGCAGGCGCCTCCGAGTGGCACAGCCACTCTTGGCTGTGCGGTTTCTGGTGTTGAATCGGCAAACCTTGAGAAGCCGGCTCGACCGAATTCGCAAGTCGTCACCTACCGCGAATTCCTGACGCACCGCACTCCACCTCGCGAGCTGGCCCGCGAAATTATCGCGCGTTCACTCGACGCGGAAGGGAACCGCGAAAAAATCGATGCGATCTATCTTTCGCCCGATGCCTTTGCGCGCCGCACCGACGACGCTTCGATCGCCGAGCAGATGGGCGACGTCTTCGCCGCTGCCGGCTTCCCGCGCCCCGTGCCTGCTGACGACGATCGCGTCGGCGGCTGGATGCTGATGTACCAGATGCTCGACGCCGGCGAGTGGCTGCTCACGGAAAATTGCATCGAACTGATTCGCACGCTGCCGACACTGGTGCGCGATCCGGCGCGCGTGGAAGACGTGGAAAAAATGGACGGCGACGATTCCGCCGACGCCGCGCGGTACGGATTGAAGTCGCGCTACAGCGTCCGGCGAGGCTCGATGGCTCAAGCGCCGCTCGAAACTCGGCTCGCCGCGCTCGTCACGTCGGCGGATCCGACGATCCGCGCGATTCAAGCGCGCAAAGCCCAGCTCGATGAATCGCATCGCTCCCGCCCCGTATCCTTCGCCCGCCGGCGGTGGTAATTGACCCGAAAGACTGGAATGGACACATGACCCTGCGCGAATTCTGGCGGCGGATCACGACGACCGAGTACACGCGCCTGCTCAAAGAAGAGCTGGCCCATGCGCACAGCGAACTCCTCTTACTGCGGGCAGAAAATCGCGCGCTGCTGAACTCGATTCTCGGCGTCGCCGGCATTCCGCCGATTCCAATCGCGGATCTCGTAGGGGCACGGCATGCCGTGCCCGGGCAGCCGCAGGCAAACCCACAGCCAAGGAGCGCAGTGCCGCCTGTTCCGGGATTGCACGCCGAAACAGAAACGAGTGCAGCAGCTCCTGCGCGGCTCGCCGCGCCCATGCGGCGCCGCTCCTGGCAGCAAATCAATCGCATGCTCGAATTCGAATCCGCGAAAAAGAAATCGCCAGAAGTGATGTGAGCGGCGACGGAAAGATTTGATGCCTCCGTGTCCTCTGCGCTTTTCTCTGTGCACTCTGTGTTAAGCGATCTCAACCGGCAGCGCTCGATTAAACACAGAGGGCACCGAGAAAACCGCCGAGAACACAGAGGGACCGCATCACCACTTACCAATCAGCACTCACTACTCACCGCCTTTCCCGGAGGACCCATGCCATTCATCGCAGGCCGTTATCACATCAATCCCATCGTAGGCGCTGCGCTCGAAGCTGCCCGCGCAGCGGAAGCCGCTCAGAATCGCGCCGTGGACCAGAGCGATGGCTTCGCTTACGACGACGACCAGGCCGCCGCGCCCGAAAAGGGCCCCATCCATCGCGTGGAAATCGAAGCTGCGGAACTCGTGCCGTCATCTTCCAGCCGCGCGCATAGCGGATTTGTCGCGCGCGTCCACCGGCGTCCGGCGGAGAGCTCGCCCGCGGCTTCGGCGCCCGCGCCGGCGCCGGAAACGCACGTCTTCTCCGACCATCGCGATCTGGTGAGTTTCCTGCGCGACGAGTTCGCCAAAGATTGCGCTGCAAAATCCCGGGCGTAGTATCGCAGCCTCCGTGCCCTCCAGGCTTTTCTCTGTGCACTCTGTGTTAGGCGGCCTTGATTGGCGTCGCTGATTTACCACAGAGGGCACGGAGAAAACCCTGAGAACACGGAGACACCCGCGCCAACTCCCGCGACTTTCGAGGAATGAAAAGCGAGTGACGAATGTCTACTGAAGATACGGTTCTGAAAGCGGACCCCGCGATCGTGCCGGTGGAAGGCCCGTCGCAAAGCGCCACCGCGCCGGCCCTTGCTGCCGCGCCGGCTCCTGCCGCGCCTTACGGGCCGAACAACGAGCAGCTTCCCGAGCGGTTGCAGGAAGCGCTCCGCCGGCTCGTCTTCCAATTCTCGATCGAATCGGAGTCCACTCGCCGACAAGAAATTCGCCGCATCAAGCAAGCCCACCAATTCTGGCGCGGGCTGCAATACCTGTGGTGGAGCGAGCGCGATCAGAACTGGCACCTGCCGTTCGAGCAAAAGCTCACCGACAACACGTCGCTCGAAGATCTGCCGCGTTACGAATTCGTCACGAACCTCTACCAGGCGTTCGGACTTTCGA
>Ga0187781_10002905_pt1 | contig 12985 bp, 11 predicted proteins | sample 0715_SJ02_MP02_2_FD_132447 | JGI IMG/M metagenome (GOLD analysis project Ga0187781, IMG submission 132447) | Tropical peat soil microbial communities from peatlands in Department of Meta, Colombia - 0715_SJ02_MP02_20_MG | ecosystem: Environmental > Terrestrial > Soil > Wetlands > Peat | place...
ACCCAGCTGTTGCCGTTATACCAGGGGATGTTCGGCGCATTGGCGGCAGACAGCACCAGCCGCACGCCCGGCGCGCGCTCGACGGCCGTCGCGTCGAACCGGGCAATCCGCGCGTGTGGGTGGGGACTGCGCACCACCGCAGCGTGCAGGAGGCCGGGCGGGTACAGGTCTGCAGTATAGCGCGCGCGCCCGCTCACGCGGTCCGCACCATCCACCCGGCGCACCGGGGTCCCGACGACCGTGAATGCCTCGGTGGCCTGCCACACGGGTAGGTCGTCACCCTCGACGACAATGTCGCGTTCCTCGATGCGTCCCTCGAACTCGACCTTCTGCTTGACGATCCGCGGCATGTGGCCCTCCCGATGTGGGTGTTCCTCTGCGATCGCCGGCACGCCCGGCTCCGAGCGCCGGGCGACGTCAGCGAGTGCGGCGTGCTTCCGCGGAGCCGGCGATCTCGAGCGCCGCCGCCTGGATGCGACGATAGGCGCCGCACCGGCAGACATTACCTTTGAGCGCGTGCCGGATCTCGTCGGAAGAAGGGTGGGGGATGCGCCGCAGCAGGCCGCGGAGCGCCATGATCTGTCCAGGGGTGCAGAACCCGCACTGGAGTGCGTCCTGCTCGATGAACGCCCGCTGCAACGGGTCCAACGCGCCGTTCCGGCCGAGGCCCTCCACGGTCTCCACGGTCCGGCCGTCCGCCTGCACAGCCAGCATCAGACACGAGAACACCGGCCGCCCATCGACCAGCACCGTGCACGCGCCGCAGGTGCCGACACCGCACCCTTCCTTTGCCCCGGTGAGGTGCAGGTCTTCACGAAGCACGGCGAGCAGTGTGCGCCGCGGCGGTACTCGGATCTCCTCAGGATGTTCGTTCACCGTCAGGATGACGACAGCTGTCATCTCGCGTTGGGACCCCGAACTCATCGATGCCTCCAATAGGTCGGAATCGAACCGGCTCGGAGACGTACGGTATGGGAGCGGGCGGCCCTTCCGTACATGTGGCCCGCCGCGCGCGAAGCTTGGACGGGCCGACCGTTCCCGGCGTGGTTGAGCCGGGCACTCCGTTGAGCCACGCTTTGACACTAGAGGCGCAGCCCCCTACACTGGTATACGTTATGCCGCGCACACCGATGCCCGTTCCGGCCGCGATCGAGCAGGAAGCCCCGAGGCGAGAGCTCGTCGTGACGTGGACCGACGGTCATGCGAGCCGGTATCCGTACCGCGCGCTGCGCCAGCACTGTCCGTGCGCGGTGTGCGTGCACGAGTGGACCGGCGCGCGCATCCTGGATCCGGAGCGCGTGTCCGCGGACATCCACCCGATCGAGGTTGCCCGGGTCGGCGCCTACGCGCTTCGCTTCACGTGGTCGGACGGGCACACGACTGGGATCTACACGTTCGCCATGCTGCGCGGGCTGTGCGGATGCGAGGAGTGCACGCGCAAGCGCGCGGCGCCCGCGCCTCCACCGTCTGCGACCGAATGAGCCCGGCGTCGCCTACACGCGCCGGGACCTCCAGACGCGCTACCGCGATACGGCGAACCGGACGATCGCCTCTGGGTCGACATCGAGGCCCAGACCCGGCCCCTCCGGCAGCGCAATCAGGCCGTCCGCCGGCGTCGGGAACGGTGCCGTGAAGATCTCCCGCAGCGGGTTTTCGATATAGCGGGTGCCCATGTACTCGTAGGTCGAGAAGTTGGGCGCCGCCGCAGCGAGGTGCAGGGACGCCAGGTGTGCCACCCCGCCGCTGAACCCGGTGTGCGGCGCGTACTGCAGATTGTGGGCGTGCGCGAGCGCAGCCAGGCGCCGGGCCGCGGTGATCCCGCCGATGCGGGCGACCTCGGGCTGCAGCACGTCGATGCAGCCGTGCGCGATCAGGTCCCGAAACCCGAAGACGCCGAACTCCGTCTCGCCCGCGGCAAGCGGCACGCGGACGGACCGGCGGAGATGCGCGTAGCCTTCGAGATCGTCGGGGGGCAACGGCTCCTCGAGAAACGTCACGTCGGCCTCCTCGAGCTGCCGGCCGACCCGCACCGCGGTTCCCACGTCGTATGCGCCGTTCGCGTCGAGCATGAGCTGCACGTCCGGGCCGACGGCGTCGCGGATCGCCCGCACGGTCCGCACGTCCGCCCGGTCCCCGCCGCGCGACGCCGGCCAGCCGATCTGCACCTTGACGGCCTTGAACCCTCGCGCGATCTGCGCGCGCGCTTCCTCGGCCATCCGCTCGGGCTCGTCGAAGTAGATCTTGGAGACGTAACACGCCACGCGCTCCCGGCCTGCCCCCGCGAGGAACTTGAACAGGGGTTTGCCGACCGAACGCGCAAGAATGTCCCACAGCGCGATGTCGATGCCGCTCATCCCCTCGACCACGAACCCGCGGGAATGCCCCCACCGGCGCAGCACTGCGAGCATCTCATCCCAGAGCCCCTCGACGTCCCACGGATCTCGCCCGATCACCAGCGGGGCCAGGAGTTGGTCCACGACCGCCGCCACAACCCCTGGCGCTCGCCGTGCGATGCACTCGCCGACGCCGACGAGCCCGTCGTCGGTCGTCACCCGGACGAGCACAGCGTAGAACGTCGGGAACGTCCCGATCGAGAACTCGACCGGACGTGGGGCAGAAGCTGCAAGCGGCGTACAGGCGATCGAGGCGACCTTCATACGCCGCGTATTCGCCCCCCGGCGAATCGTCTCCTCGGATGCACACGCCGCCCGCCCGTCGGGAATCTCGGCAGTCGGCGCGCGCGTTGCACCCCATGGCGGCAGATCCTCGAGAGGATCGCGACACGGAGGAGGCGAGTGATGGACTGGGCACGCGAGTTCGCGGAAGCGTTCGACTACAAGCAGTTCTTGCAGCGCCATGCGACGCCGGAGCAGCAAGCGCGGTGGCAGGCGGTGTACGAGAAAGTGACGGTGACGCCGGCGCAACGCGAGCTCCTCGGCGGGTTCGTGCGGGAGATGCACGTGCTGTGTGTGGCGGGAGCGTGGTGCGGCGACTGCGTGAACCAGTGCCCGGTCCTGACGCGCATCGGCGAGCAGAATCCGCGCATCGTGGTCCGGTTCGTGGACCGGGATGCCCGTCCGGAAGCGCAGCAAGCGCTCGCGATGAACCTCGGCCACCGCGTCCCCGCAGTCGTCTTCCTCAGCGAGGACGACCAGGAGTGCGGCAGGTACGGCGATCGGACGCTGGCCGCATACCGTCAGATGGCGGCGGACCGGCTGGGGCCGGCGTGCCCGACCGGGATCGTGCCGCCCGGCGCGGAGCTTTTGTCCGCGGTCACCGCGGAGTGGATCGGCCAATTCGAGCGCATCCAGCTGATGCTCAGGCTCTCGAGGCGGCTCCGGGAGAAGCACGGAGACTGAGGACAGTCGCAGGGCGGTAGAGCGCCTTCTGCGTCTGGCGAGGGATTCGAGGGCGGCGGGAGCGGGGCCTCGCCGCCTCTCCGGAGGCCCTTCCTGTAGTCGTCCGGCGATGTTCACCACCGTCCGCAGGGGGCCCGAAATACCGCGCTCACGGTGATTCCACGTTCCGCGGAAGCTCGTTAGGATCCGACAATGTCTGTTCCATTGGCTACAGGTTGGCTACAGCAACCGCTTCGAAAAGCGTGCCTGGTCTAGCCACAACCTCACAGCACCATGGGGGGAAGAAAGTGGCTGCAGGCATCGAGCGTGATAGCGACCGAGGAGGGTCCGAGGTGTCCCTGCACGACCATTGAGCGGACGTGAGGGAAGATAGTCTCGCCGAACACCATCCCGTTCCGGACGTGGATGGATGATTAATAATTTGCAATTTGCACCCTAGTAGGCTACAATTTGATAACAAAGAATCACTACAGTCATACTTAGATCGCAGAACATACCCTGTGGTAACTCAAAATGCAAATGAATCATAACAAACATCTCAAGACTCTCGGACCCCAGGGAGCCCGTCTCGTGACCACGCTCTACGAAAACGGGCAAACCATCTTTAGTCTAAATGATGTAGAGAGAATCACGGGCTTCAAGCCTGCTCATGCGCGTAGCTTCATCCACAAACTCGTGACTCGCGCCCTCGCCACGCGTCTGCGTCCGGGGCTCTTCATCCTTGTCCCCTTCGAACTCGGGCATGACCGACAGTACCTTGGCAATCCGTACGTGGTCGGTCGCGAGTTAGTTGGGGCCAAAGATTACTACGTGTCGCACGCCTCAGCCATGGACATTCACGGTATGACAACACAGCCACACTTCGTCGTGTACATCACTCGGCCAAAGGTGATGCGGAGTCGCACGATCCTCGGGACCGAGTTTCGCTTTCTTTACTGCCGGCGGCCACGTATCTTTGGTACCGTCGAGCATTGGGTGGACAAACAAGAGAAGGTCATGGTGAGTGACCTTGAGAGGACTATCCTTGACGGCTTGAGGCAGCCCCGATACTGCGGTGGGGTCACCGAGGTCGCGAAAGGCCTGTGGATGCGTCGGGCCGATATGGACGTGCACGAGCTAATCGACTACGCACTCCGCCTCAACATAGGGGCGGTGACCCGGCGCTTAGGCTATCTCCTGGAAACGTATGGAATCGGAACCTCGAGTGAGGTCCAACGCCTACGCGGAGCTCTCACGCTAGCTTATGCTTCCCTAGACCCCTTGCTTCCTCCAGGAGGGAAATTCCTGGCTCGCTGGCGGCTTCGTCTAAACGTGCCGCTGGACGAACTCCAGACAGTGGTTAGGACGTAAGCGTGATTCCACCACGCAATCTCTCGGTGCTCTCCAATCGCCTCGCCCGGGCCGGCGGGCGTCGAATTCCCGAAGCGATCCTGGAACGCGATTACTGCTTGGCGTGGTTCCTCGTGGCGCTCGCACACGCGCCGCTCCGCGACCGCCTCGCTTTCAAGGGCGGAACAGCGCTGAAGCAATGCTACTTCCCCGCCTTTCGATTCTCCGAAGATCTAGATTTCACTTGCACGGCGGAGTCACCCTTCGAGCGCATACGCGAGGAGCTCGATCGGGTCTTTATGGAAACGCAGCGAGCAAGTGGCATACTCTTCCGGTTCGCCAGGGAGGATTCCACCCCGCACAGGAATAGCCATACATTCTACTTAGGCTACGAAGGCCCGCTGCCTGCGCTCATAGCTGGCCGAGAGGTAAAAGTCGACATTACAATACGGGAACACCTAGCCTTCCCGCTTGCGGAACGACCCATTCTGCGAGCCTATCCCGAGTATAATGACCTACCCGAAGGAGCCACGCTCGCAGTGTACTCGCTTGACGAGATCGCCGCCGAGAAGGTGGTCGCGCTCATGGATCGGGCTCGGACCGAACCGCGCGATCTCTACGACATATGGTACCTCGTGGCTGGCGACCACGTGAATCTTGATGATCTTGTTCTGGCGATCGAGGAGAAATGGGCATTTCGGGGACGGGCGATCGCCGACGCCCGGAGTGAATTCCGCGCAAAAGAGCCCCTGTATCGGCGGCTCTGGGAACCACGACTCTCGGCCCAGATAGCGTCGCTCCCGGAATTCGAGCAAGTCTACAGGTCCGTGCAGCGCGCCCTCCGGCAGGCTGGACTGCTTAGATAGACGCACACGAAGACTGCGTTGACCCGTTGTGGGCGCATGACGGAAGACAGACGAGTGCGACTACTCGCGCGCCAGGAAAGACTGGAACCCCTCGACCTATGGCTCCGTTCGTCGTCGGTCGGCACCGCCTGGCTGAAGGCGACGGAGAACCGTAAGCGGGTCGAGCCCGCTCCATCCAGGGTCGCGCGGTTGACGCGGTGGTGGGGGAAGGAGGGGGACCGTCCCCTGCCCCGCCGGGGTCCCCACCGCGGCCGAATCCCTAGCGCTATGGATTGCGTCCCGTAGATGGTCCGTGCGCTCCTCGGCCATTTCCACGGCCTCGCGGAGCGCGGCCCGATGCGGTGCCGGAGCCCCGTTGTGCTGTCGTGAGGAACACCGAGCTTCCCAGCGCTCCCGGCCTCTCAGGCGCTCTCGGCGCCGGTGGCGACTCCGGACCCCTGACGTTTCGGTCATGCTACATGCCGCGTCCCCGCAGGGACCGCGTCACCGACACCACGTGCTAGCTGTGGTTCCCGCACACGTGGTTGACACTCACGATCGCTGGGACCCGTCCTTCTAGCGCTGGGTGGGAGCAATGATGAGTGTCGTAGTGCAACCACTTCGGAAACGCGATGCGGCGCTCCTCGTTGGACCGGTAGAGTCGTGCATAGGCCCACTCGCGAGTAGGGTTTGGTGCAAATGAAAGAAGTAGTGCAGGTGAGGCCGCTCCGCAGTCTCCCGATGCACGACACCCTCTGTGTGTTCAGTTCGTGTGCAGACGAGAACCTGGGGAATATGGAGCTATCGGGATCGAGATTCATTATGGATCGGAGAACCGTCTCGCCTGCACTGCTTCTCACTTGCTCTCCTATGAAATTGCGCACCGGCTAGCGCCAGGACATCTCCCAGGGATTCGCTGCCTGCACGCACCTGGTCGCGGCGCCCGAGCGAAAGAATGACGCCAGCGGACTGCACCGATGACGGCCGCGGGGGACTTTTGAATACTACCATAACCTGGAACGGCCGTAGGGTCTCAAAACAATCCAGTTTGGGAATCATCGTTGGTGCTCGGCTTGTGCGGTCGCGAGTTCGGGTGGGAATCGGTATGCCGTATCCACTCAAAGACAACTCGTTGTTGCTATCACATCTAGAGCCCTCTTCAATCTTGACAGGGAGCACCGGATATTTCAGATCTGAGGCTCCTGGGAGGACGCGAACGCGCTTTTGTGAGGGACTGCCAGGCCGAGTTCGGACAAAAGGCCGGGCAGATGCCTACGACGGAAAGAGTTCAGGACACAAAATGGAAATCTCGGTTAACACCTTCGTGAGGGAATCATCGAGGTCAGGGGCCGGGGATTCGCGCTCGACAACGATACGCGGGCGAATCGGAGGTCGTTGACGGCGATGCTCAGCAGGCTCGGTAGGGGACACGGGTGGGCCCTCGGCGCGCTTGCGATCTTCGTCCTATTTGTATTCGTCGCGGGGTGCTCCCTGGCATCGGCGCAGAGCGATTTCTACAGCGCGTCAGTTGCCGAACTCGTGGGACCGCCCGGAACTTTAATTCGCACGCAGCCAATGTCGGGCGCTCCGCTCGATGCGGCTGCTTACAGAATTCTTTACCGCTCGACCGGGCTCAAGGGCGAGCGGATCGCGGTCTCCGGCGTGGCGATTATTCCCAGCGGTGCCACGGCCGAGAGGCGTATTGTCGCTTGGGCGCATCCCACTACCGGCATCGTCCCGCACTGCGCGCCATCCCTCGCCAGGCTCTTCTTTCAGCAGGTCCAGGGCCTGCAAGAGATGGTGCGGCGTGGTTATATTGTTGTCGCGACCGATTATCCCGGCCTGGGAACATCCAGCCCCCATCCGTATCTGGTCGGGACGAGCGAAGGCCGCGCCGTTCTCGATTCCCTGCGCGCGGCGCGATATCTGGCCGGCAATAGTGCGGGATCCCGGGTCGCGCTCTGGGGCCACTCGCAAGGCGGGCAGGCGGTGCTCTTCGCCGCGCGTCTCGCCCGTTCGTATGCGCCCGAGCTCCACCTCGTGGGCGTAGCGGCTGCTGCGCCCGCCACGGAACTCGGGGTCTTGATGCGCAACAACTTCACGACCCCGGGCGGGAAGAACCTTCTTGCCATTACACTATGGTCCTGGTCACGCGTGTTCGGTGCTCCAATCGACCAAGTCGTTGACCCTGCCGCCATGCCCACCGTGAACAAGCTTGCCAACTTCTGTCTCGGATCGTCGGTCGACATCCAGCCGCGCAGAGCGGCCGAGCAAACCTTGCAACAGCGCTTCCTCGAGGTCAGCGATGTGACCGACGTCGAGCCGTGGCGCACGCTCCTCGCCGAGAATACCGTCGGGGCCCTCCCGCCAGCGATCCCAGTCTTTCTGGCCCAGGGAACCAACGACGATACGGTTTCTCCACCGGTGACTCGCGACTATATGCGACGTTTGTGCGTGGCAGGGAGCAAGGTTCGCTTGCTGATGCTGCAAGGTGCGAATCATGCGTGGATCGCGAGAGACGCTGCCGGCGCAGCGATTGATTGGATCGCGCAACGGTTCTCCGGGGCAGCTGCTCCCAGCGACTGTTCACGATAATACGCATTCCTATTCAGAGCAAGAAGCTGAATGCGTATCATGCCTACCAACGCAAGCAGGAAGGAGGTTCCGCTAACACCAGGCACCGGGTACCATCTTGTAAATTGACGTGGCTCGAGATGAACCAAAGCGGGGGGTTACGATGTCATGAAGTTTCTCGCGTGTTCAATCCGCAAGACTCGCAGGGCAACACTTACGGCATTTGCGCTTGGAATGACCATCGCGGTTGCGACCGTGGGCCTCGCGCAAACTCCTCACAAGTACGCGACACAGACACCGCCGGGGATCGCTGCGTCGGCCGAGGTCAACACGCGGTTGGGAGTCCTGCGGTTTACCAACGGCTTCCCGGACAATGCGACCGTCCAACTACTCTACGACAATCTCGATTTCCAGCGAGCCGTTCAAGCGTACTTGATGGCGATCGCTGCAGTGAATCAGGCTGGGATGCGCGAGGGTCTGCGACGTTGGGGCCCAGACAATCAGACGGACGTTATTTGGGAGAACATGGTTGATGCGCGAACGATCGAGTTAACGGCGAACAGTAACATAGTTTACAGTTTCCTCTGGCTCGACACTCACAAGGGACCGCTTGTCATCGAAACGCCTCCAGGTTCGGACGGTGGCATCGACGATTTTTGGTACCGATGGGTCACCGACACTGGACTGACTGGCCCGGACAAAGGCAAAGGTGGGAAGTACGTCCTCCTACCGCCGGATTACAAAGGAGCCGTCCCGTCCGGCTACTTCGTTGTGCGATCGCGCACGTACGGAAACTGGTTTGCCTTCCGCAGTTTCCTCGTCAACGGGATGACGACACCGGCGGTGGCCCTCGTCAAGAGGACGTTAAGGATTTACCCGTTGGGTCGTGCTGCCGCTGCGCCGCCGATGAGATTTGTGAACGCCTCGGGAGTGTATTCGAACTTCGTGGCTCCGGCGGATTATCGGTTTTGGGAACTCCTGAACCAGGTCGTTCAGGAAGAGCCGAGTGACTCGTTGGATGCGAACACGCTAGGGCTCTACGCGTCGATCGGAATCGTTAAGGGGCGACCGTTCGCGCCCGGCGCGCGCATGAGGCAGATTCTGACCGAAGCGGCGGCGGTGGGAGATGGGACGGCGCGCGCAATCGCTTTCAGAACCCGCGAGCAGGCCGCGTACTACTACCCTCACAGCGCCTGGCGTAGGCCGTTCACGGGCGGCTATCAATTCAATGTGATACCTGGGGTGCGCGACTTAGATGCGTACGTCACGTACTCCTGGTTGGCCACGGGTGTCACGCCCGCGATGGAAGCAGGGTCGGTTGGTCAAGGGGCCCAGGCCGCGTGGGCTGCGGTCGACGCGTCCGGCGCGCCGCTCGACGGCGCGAAGTTCTACCGGCTGCACCTGCCCGCCCCCATTCCCACCAAGACGTACTGGTCCATCATGGTCTACGACAACCAGTTGCGTTCGATGTTGCAGACGGACCAGCGCCTGCCTGCGGTCAGTAGCATGTCGGATAGTTTGGCCGTCAACTCAGATCATTCGATCGACATCTACTTCGGTCCCACGCCTCCGACCGGCAAACGTAATTGGGTGCAGACGCTGCCGGGTCAGGGCTGGAACGTGATACTGCGTCTCTGGGAGCCTCTGGAGCCATGGTTTGACCAGACGTGGCGGCCGGGAGAGATTGAGCCACTGCCATAGATCACACTGGAGCCGGAAGCGAACCCGGATCCACACGCCGCCGGCGCGCGGGGACTGCGCCGGCGGCGTTCTGCTCTTAAGTATCAAAGAGCTTGGGGACCCGACCCTCGGGCCCCACAAGAGCGCGGCGCTGGCTTAGGCGGGGTTGATAAGTCTTCCATCTTGCACCAGTTCAAGCCTGACATTTTCTTCGACGGCCAACGCAGCCACTTGAAATCAGCAGCTCGCGTGGCGCCGTCGGCGCAGGTGCCCGGCAGCGCTCCCACGACCTCGACCTCGACCGCGCCCAGAGCGCACGGACCATCTACGGGACGTAATCCATAGCAGGGATTCGGCCGCTCGCCGCGGACCCTCCGGGGGCGCCGGGGGGTGCGCGCTTCGGTCTATCGTGATCGGTCATTTCGGAGCATCGTGATCACCTGTTTCGGTCGATCGTGATCACGCGTTTCGGCATCATGATCACTCGTTTCGGAGCATCGTGATCACCCCGAACGCCTGATCGAGCTTGTCCTGCGGCTGGTATCGTGAACCGGGGGCGACAAGAGACCGACACTTCGCGGACGCTGGGTAGTCGGACACAGTCACGCCCCGAGGAGGGGCGATGGCGACCAAGCGACTATCCATGCGACAGACGCGCGAGATTCTCCGTCAAAAGTTCCTGCTGGGACGCAGTCACCGGGACATCGCCCGGAGCCTGGGGATCAGCGTCGGCGCCGTCGGGATGGCGGCGTCCCGCGCCCGCGTGGCGGGCTTGGACTGGCCCCAAGTCGAGACCGTGGCCGACGATGTGCTGGACGCCCGCCTCTACCGGCGTGCCCCGCTGCCGACCGGCGAGCGTCCCGTGCCGGACTGCCCCTACCTTCATATTGAACTCCGCAAGCCAGGCGTCACACTGCAACTGTTGCACGAGGAGTACTTGCAGCAACATCCCGCCACTGGCTATCGATACACCCAGGTCTGCGCTCTCTATAACCGCTGGCTGCACCAACATCGTCTCACGATGCGCCAGCACCACCGGGCCGGGGAGAAACTCTTCGTCGACTACTCGGGCAAGAAACCCCACTACATTGATCCCGTGAGCGGTGCGATCGTCGAGGTCGAGTTGTTCGTCGCCGTCCTCGGCGCTTCCAACTATACGTATGCGGAAGCCACCCGCACGCAGCAAGGGCCGGACTGGATCGCGAGCCACCAGCGGGCCTTCGCCTTCCTGACCGGGGTCCCCGAAGCGGTGGTGTGCGACTGTTTGAAGAGTGGCGTCGTCGTGCCCTGCCGCTACGAGCCCGGGCTACAGCGGACATACGAGGACCTCATCCGCCATTATGGCGCGGTGATCTTGCCGGCGCGGCCGGGCGCGAGCCGGGACAAGGCGAAAGTGGAAGCCGGCGTGTTGGTCGCCCAACGGTGGATCCTCGCCCGACTGCGGCACGAAACGTTCTTCTCGCTCGAGGCCCTCAACGCGCGCATCGCCGAGCTCGTCGAGGAGTTGAACCGTCGGATCATGCGTCTGTATCGCGCGAGCCGGCGGGAGCTCTTCACGCGCCTCGATCAGCCCGCACTCCGCCTGCTGCCGACGCTACCCTTCGTGTATGGCGAGTGGAAGGTCGCGCGCGTCAACGTCGACTATCATATCGAGCTTCAGGGCCACTATTACTCCACGCCCTTCGCGCTCGTTCATGAGACCGTCGACGTGCGCTTCACGGCCGCCACGGTCGAGATCTTCCATCGCGGGCAGCGCGTCGCCGCCCACCGCCGCAGCTTCGTCCGGGGCGCGCACACCACCATTACCGCCCATATGCCCAAAGCCCATCAGGCGCATTTGGAGTGGACGCCCTCGCGGATCCTCGACTGGGCCCAGAACACGGGGCCTGAGACGCATGCCCTCGTCGATGCGATCCTCAAGGATCGGCCGCACCCGGAACAAGGCTACCGGTCGTGTCTGGGGCTGTTTCGTCTCGGCCATCGCTACGGCACGGCGCGGCTCGAGGCCGCCTGTGCACGAGCGCGGGCGGTCGGCGCACGCTCCTACCGGCAGGTCGAGGCCATCCTCAAACGCGGACTCGATCGAACGCCGCTGCCGGTGCAGACGTCTCTCGTCCCGGTCCCAACGCTCCAGCACGAGCATCTGCGCGGCCCCGAGTATTACCAATAACGCGCAAAGGAGAGGCCCATGCTGACCAGTCCGACGGTCGAGAAACTGCGCGCACTCCGACTCCACGCCATGGTCACCGCGTGGGAGGCGCAACAACAAGACCCGAGCATCACGGCGCTGGCCTTTGATGAACGACTCGCACTCCTCGTCGACGCGGAATGGCTGGCCCGGGAGAATCGGCGCCTGGCGCGGGCGCTGCAAGAAGCCAAACTGCGTCCGAGCCATGCTTGTCTCGAGGCCATTGACTATACTGCACGACGCGGACTCGAGCGCAGCCAGATCCGCCAACTCGCCACCTGCCGATGGGTCGCCGAACATCAAGCCGTGATCGTCTACGGCGCCTGCGGCACCGGCAAACGCTTCCTGGCGTGTGCGCTGGCCCATCAGGCCTGCCGGAAAGGCTATCGGGCACTGTACTGGCGCATCTCACGGCTCCTGCATGAACTCACGCTCGCGCGCGCCGCGGGGACGTATCCGCGGCTCCTGCTCCGGCTCGCCCGGGCCGATGTCCTCGTGCTCGACGACTGGGGGCTAACGCCGGTCGGCGACCAGGACCGGCAGGATCTCCTCGAGATCCTCGAGGATCGCTACGATCTCCGGGCGACCATCATCACCAGCCAACTCGCTCCAGCGCTGTGGCATGACTACCTGGGGCATCCGACCCTGGCCGATGCCATCTGCGATCGCGTCCTGCACCACGCGCACCGCATCGAGCTCAAGGGGGAGTCAATGCGAAAGGTCCGCCCCAAGCCGGCGCAGGAGGGGTAGCCCGATGCCTTCCCGCTCTCCTGGAATGCGTCTACGGACCTTCCAGAGGCCAGGGTTTCACCTGACCAGCGAGGAGGTCATCCCAAATACACTGGCATCCGCGCGATCGCCCCCCAACGCGCGGTACTCGCCAACAGAACGGAGGAAGCACAGCCAGAAACTCGAAATGCCTACCGAAAGGGAGGTGAATGTCGCTCGTCCGGCCCAGCGTCGCGTTGCTCCGAGATCGTCGCTCCGCTCCGATCACGATCACCGAAACA
>Ga0187781_10002906_pt1 | contig 12981 bp, 11 predicted proteins | sample 0715_SJ02_MP02_2_FD_132447 | JGI IMG/M metagenome (GOLD analysis project Ga0187781, IMG submission 132447) | Tropical peat soil microbial communities from peatlands in Department of Meta, Colombia - 0715_SJ02_MP02_20_MG | ecosystem: Environmental > Terrestrial > Soil > Wetlands > Peat | place...
GCGCCGGCCACGTCCGGGTCGGCCCAGCCGAACCTGTACGTGCCCAGCCCTTCGAGCTGTTCCTGCGCGGTGGTGGTCATGTCAAGAGCCCTCCGGACTCTGTTCGTCCCCCCAGGCCCACCCCAGGGGTGATTTCAGTAGATACGCCATGCTTTACAACAGTTTTTGCCAGGGCGGCCTTCCCGGCACCCGTGACGTGCGTTACGTGCGTTACGTGCGTTACGTGTGTGGTGCAGATCCCGTCGCCGTGTGCGATCGTAGCGAGGCGCTGTACCGGCGTGCCGAGCAGCCTGCCGAACGCCTCGGTCTCCGCCTCGCACAGCTGCGGGAACTCGGCCGCCACGTGCGCGACCGGGCAGTGGTGCTGGCAGAGCTGCTCACCCGCCATCCCGCCGGGCCCCAACCCGACCCCGACCGCCGGCGCCGGCCCGGCCGAGGCCGCGTAGCCGTCGGCAGACAGCGCCTCGGCCAGCGCCTGGACCCGGGTCGCGAGCTCGCCCTGAGCCACCACCGGCGCGTAGCGGCGCTCCAGGTCGGCCAGCTGCCTGCGGGCGAACTCGGCGACCGCCTCCGGGCCCGCCGTCTCGGCCAGGAACCGCAGCGCGCTGGTGGCCAGGTCGTCGTAGGCGTGCTCGAACGCGCTACGCCCCGCATCGGTGATGACGAAGACCTTGGCCGGCCGGCCGCGGCCCCGGTTACCGTAGGTTCTGGCCGTCCTGGTCTCGATGAGGCCCTCGGCCAGGAGGTTATCCAGGTGGCGCCGGATGGCGGCCGGAGTGAGCCCGAGCCGACTGCCCAGTGTCGCGGCGGTCGATGGCCCGAGTTCGAGGATCAGCCGCGCGACCTGGCCCTTGGTAGGGCCGTCGGCTGATCGCACGTTTTTCACAACATCATTGTGCCGTAAATAGGCCGCCCGGCGCAAACTTTTGGCAACGTCGACGTGACGTAAATCACGGTAAGGCGCCATCATGTGGCACCTTGAGGCCCAGGACGCGCGCGGCGTTGCCGCCCGCGATCTTGGCCACCTGCTCCGGGCTGAGCGGCAGCGTGTCGAGCAGGGCACGCCCGGCCGCGTTGGAGCCGAACGGGTAGTCCACGCTGAACAGCACCCGGTCCACCCCGAGCACCTGAACAGTGCACATGACCGGCGGGATACTGAACAGCCCGCTGGTCGTCACCCAGATGTTCCGGAGGAAGTACTCCGACGGCTTCATCGCGAGGCCGTCCACGCGCAGCATGGCGTCGATCCTGGCCAGCATGAACGGCAGCATCTCGCCGCAGTGCCCGACGATCAGCCGCAGCCCGGGATGCCGGTCGAACACGCCGGCGGCGACCATTCGCAGCACGTGCAGGCCGGCCTCGGCGTGCCAGCCCCAGGCGCCAGTGGCCAGCCTGGCCGCCACGCCCGGAGGAAGCCCGCCGTAGAGCATCTCGCGCAGCGCCGCCGGGGGCGGGGCGGGGTGCAGGTACAGCGGCACGTCGAGCCGCTCGAACCGGTCCAGGAGCGGTTCGAACCGCGCGTCGTCCAGGAATGCGCCGTTGGACCCGAGGGTGCTGTTGACCAGGGCGCCGACGAAGCCGAGCTCGGTGGTGGCGCGCTCCAACTCGTCGGCCGCGGCCTGCGGGTCGGCGGTGGGCAAGGTGGCGAAGCCGGCGAACCGGTCCGGGTGGGCGCGGACCGCGGCGGCCAGCCGGTCGTTGGCCTCGCGGGCGCGGGCCAGGCCTTCGGCCCCGGCGTGCGCCTGCGCGGCCGGGGCCACGTGGGAGATGACCTGGAAGTCGATGAGGGCCGAGTCCATGTCAGCCAGCCGCAGCGAACCCAGGTCGCGCAACTGGTCGCCGACATGCGGTCCCCACACCGCCAGCTGGCCGGTGCCCGGCGGCGCCGCGAGCTCGGCGGTCCAGAAGTGCTCTTCCAGGGCGATCGTCCGCACCCTCGATATTGTTGCACCCTGCTCCGTTACGGGACGATGCCGACCGTGCAGGCGCCCGGACGGTCAGGACGTCCGGCGTGAATCGTCATCCGTGGCCGCGCGTGACGGCGTAGACCGCTGATCAGCGGCTGCGGACAGTTGCGGCCCGGCCCGTCGTGTTGCGTATGTCGCAACAGGATCAGCGTCATCCGTGATCGTGTGCCACTACCTCGTTCTCGAAGAGGTACCGTCACACGATAAATGCGTGTTGCGGAGGGCGGAACAGCTGAGGGGTCAGGGTGAGGGGGTTGCGACTGGTGAGGCCTACGAGGCACACGTTGACCGCGCTGTGACACGGGACACCACGACTCGCGGCAAGGAAACGGCCTTACGGTCCTCACGGGTCAATGCCGACCGTGATCCCCTCCACGCCGCTCGGATGCTCGGCCGGACCGCGGACCACCGCGTCGGCCCGCGCCGCGACCCGCAGCGGTTCGGCGATCTGGTCGAGCAGCGCCCCAGCGTGCGCGTCATGCGCCTGCACCACCAGCTGGCTGAGCCGGACCGAGTTGCCCAGCCGCAGCCCGCTGCGCAGCACCCGGGTCGCGTCCAGGATCACGGCCAGCTGGTCCACCGCCGTGCGGTCCGACACCCAGCGCGGGTCGGCCACCGGCCACCGGGTCAGGTGTAGCGAGACCGCGTCCTCGCGAGTGCGGTAGAAGCGCTGGTACATGTGCTCGGTCAGGAACGGCGTGAACGGCGCGAACAGCCCGAGCAGCACCCGGAAGGACTCCCACAGCGTCCACCGGGCACTATCCCGGCTCGGGTATTCCGGATCGGTACCATCGGGGTCCGCACCCTCGCCAACCCGGTCCTTGATCATCTCGATATAGCGGTCGCAGTAGACAGACCAGAACATCCGGGAGGCGGCCTGGTATGCCTGCATGTAGTCGTGGGCCTCGAACGCCGCCGTGGTCTCGCCGATAGCGGCGGCCAGGTGCGACAGCACCCACCGGTCCACGATGTCGCGCTCCCCCGGCGGCGGCGCCGGCCCGGTGGCATCGAAGTCGCCGAGGTTGATGGACAGGAACCGGCCCACGTTCCACAGCTTCACCGTGAACTTCCGGCCGGTCCGCACGTCCTTCTCGTTGTACCGCAGGTCGGTGCCGATGCGGCCGCGCGTGGCCCACAGCCGGAGCGCGTCCGCGCCGTACGTGCCCATCACGTCGTCCGGCACGTACCTGTTGTAGCCGTCGGGGCCCGTCGAGCGGTCCAGGTCGCGCTTGGACAGCTTCTTGCCCTGCTCGGTCAGCCCCCAGCCCGAGATCAGCGCGGTCCGCCACGGCACCCGTCCGAACAGCAGCTCCGACTGCACCACCGAGTAGAACAGCCAGGTCCTGATGATCTCGAACGCCTGCACCCGCATCGACATCGGCGCCAGTGCCGGGTCGGTGCCGCCGAGCGCCCACCCGTCGTTGATCTGCGGGGTCAGCGACGAGATCATCCAGGTGTCCATCACGTCCGGGTCGCCGGTGAACTCACCAGAACCGCATGACGGGCACGTTTCCGCCGGCGGCTTGTCGGTGAGCGGGTCGACCGGCAGGTCCTCGGGCCTGGCCAGGACCGGCGCGTCGCACGAGGCACAGAACCAGACCGGGAACGGCACCCCGTACCGCCGCTGCCTGGTGATGTTCCAGTCCCACTTGAGCCCGTCGATCCAGTCCTCGAGCCGCTGCCGCATGAACGCCGGGATCCACTCCAGCTCGGCTGCCCGGGCCCGGAACCGGCCGGCGTTCTCCCGCACCGCGATGAACCACTGCGGCCTGATCTGGAACTCGACCGGGGTATGGCACCGCTCGTGCACGCCGACCACCTGCCGCACCGGCACACTGGAGGTCAGCAGCCCGGCCTCGTCGAGTGCCGTCACGATGGCCGAACGTCCCTGGCTCACCAACAGCCCGGCGAACTCCCCGGCCAGCCCGCCGAGGCGCCCGTCCGGCTGCACCACCAAGCGCAGCGCCAGGTGGTCGCGCCGCCACCTCAGCACGTCCTCGCTGTCACCGAACGTGCAGACCATCATCAGACCGGTCCCGTACTCCGGATCCACGTCATCATCGGTCAGCACCGGCACCTCGTAGTCGAACAAGGGCACCGTGGCCCGCTCGAGGCTCGCGTAGCGGCGGTCGGCGGGGTGGTGGTACAGCGCCACGCAGGCCGGTAGCAGCTCGGGCCGGGTGGTGGCGATCTCGAGCCCTCCGGCCAACCTGATCGTGTGCAGCCTGCTGGTCCGCTCCAGGTCCTCCACATCCGCCTGGGCCAGCGAGGTCCGGTCCTCCGGGCACCACAGGATCGGGTCTTGCGCCCGGCTCAGGTATCCCGCCTCGTGCAGCTTGACGAAGCTGGTCTGGGCGGTCCGCTGGCAGCGGGCGTCGATGGTGGAGTAGCGCAGCGACCAGTCGAGTGACAGGCCAAGCCGCCGCCACAGGTCCTCGTACCGCTGCGCCGTGCGCTGGGTCTCGGCCAGGCACAGCGCGACGAACTCCGCGCGTGGCATGTCTACCGCCCGCACGCCGTGGGCCTGCTCCACGTACCGTTCGGTGGGCAGCCCATTGTCGTCGAACCCGATCGGGTAGAACACCCGCTCGCCCCGCATCCGCCGGTAGCGCACGATGAAGTCGGGCTGCGAGTAGCTCATCGCGTGGCCCACGTGCAGGTGCGCCGCCGACACGTACGGCGGCGGCGTATCTACGCTGAACACCGGCCCGCGACCGTCGCGGTCATAGCGGTAAACGTCATGCGACTCCCACAGCGCGCGGGCTGCCGCCTCGACCGCGTGGTGGTCGTACTCGCCGGGTTCCATAGGAAGGGAAGGTATCTGCTCTGGGACCTGCTGCTTAAATTCTTTTTGACGGAACGGCCCGTGGTTTCCCGCATCCCGCGAAACCGCACGGCGCTCAGGTTCGTCTTAGGAGTCGGTGCCGTGAATTCTGAGCGGCACCGCATGCCGCAGCCGGGCGCCGGGGAATGAAGGTGGTACGAACGAAGCCAACCGGCCCGCCCGAAGAAAGCCCAGGAAGGCAGACACGGATCGTCATGCCCGCCCCGCGACCTGAGATCGCCGACCTGATCGAGGTGGATGTCCCGCCCGGCGGCAAGGTGATCACGGTCAGCGACCTGCACCTGCCCCCGGTCCGGACGGACGTTTCCGGGCGCTGCTGCGAGATGCTGGCGCAGTGTCTCCTCGGGGGGACGACAGCGCCCTCACCCGGGGGGACTCCATCCCCCCGGACCTCCCTGGCAAACGCCCCCGCTTCTTCTCCCGGGGGGACCCCATCCCCCCGGACCCCCCTCGGGGAAGGCAGCCCGCCCCCCGTACCCCCCGGGACCCCCCTGGCCCCCGGCCCGCCGCTGACCGTAGTCCTGGCCGGGGATGTGGTCGAGCTGCTCGGCTTCCCCGGATCGACGGTCACGGACATCCTGCGGCCGCACGAGGACCTGTGCGCGGCGCTGCTGGACGTGGTCGCGCGCGGCGGGCAGGTGATCTACGTCATCGGCAACCACGACGGCGACCTGGCCTGGGACGTCAAGGCGGCGGACGCGGCGCGGGAGATGACCGGAGCCCGGCTGTGCCTGGCCGCGGACCTGATCCTGGCTGACGGCCGGAAGATCCGGGTCGAGCACGGGCATCAGCTCGACCCGTACAACACCTTCTGCGACGCGCGCAACCCGCTGGATACCCCGATGGGTCACCATATCGTCCGGGAGGTCATCCCGCGGATCGAGTTCCTGGGCCGCGGCTGGGTCGACGGCGCGCACGAGATGGCGGATCCGACCGACTTCCCGTCCTTCATCGGCTCCCGGCTCGTCTACCGCAAGCTGGGCCGCCACCTGTGGTGGCTGATCGCGATCCCGCTCGCGATCCTGATCCTGGTCCGGATACCTGAGGTCGCGGAGTTCCGGATGCGGTATCCGGATACGGAGATGTGGGTGCGCCGGGGCGAGATCCTCGGCTACGGCGCGATCGCGGACCTGGTCGTGATCGCCGCCCTGGTGGCCATCCTGGCCCGCCGCGCGTGGGTGTCGATCAGCGCGCTGGCCCTGGACAAGCGGGGCTACGGGCAGAACCAGGCCGCCCGCCAGCGGGCCGCGGACCTGGTCGCCGACGGCTACCACGGGTTCATCTCCGGACATACCCACCACCCGGAGCTGGCCGCGTCCGGCCGCGGCTTCTACGCCAACTCCGGGTCGTGCACCTCGGTGGTGGAGGGGATCGGCGGGAAGTTCGGCCTGCCGCCGGCCTATGTCCGCAACCAGCAGGTCTGCTGGGTCGAAGTGACCGGGGGCCAGGCGGAGCTCGTCTCGGCCCGGGTCGAGCTGCCCGGTGCGACCAGGATGGAGCGGTTCGTCGCCCACGGCCGTAACCCGCACTCCGACATCCCCGTGCGGGTCGCCACCTGGCCGACCGGACCCGACTGGCCTCCCCCGGACAAGAAGGCCGACGGCAAGAGGGCCACGCCCGGCCCGCCGCCTGCGTTATCCGGCCAGGAGAGCCCTCAGTGCCGGGCGGAGAGCCTCGGGATGGTGCAGGACGCCGTGGTCCTGCCCGTCGAGCGTGACGTATCGCGCTAGCCGCGCTCGGCGGCGCGGGCTTCCTCGATGGTCAGTTCCGCAGCCGGGTCGGCCTCCAGGCGCTCGTCCGGGATCGCCGCGCCGCTGCGGATCGACCGGCCGTAGGTGCCGTTGTCCAGCCGCCGTAGTGCGCGCTCGATGGCGGCCAGCCGGTCGCGCAGGCCCTCCGCCAGGGCGTCGTCCTCGCCTTCCTCGGTGAGCGCCAGCGCGGCATCGGCGTTGTCTTCCGCCTCGCTCTCCACCTCCGCCACGCGGTCGTCCTGGCCGGCGGCCTCGGCGTCTTTCAGCAGGCTGCGCACCTCGTCGCGCTCGGCGATGAGCAGGCTTCGGGCACGGTCCTGGTCCATCGGGCCGTTCTCCTTAGTGCGTAGGCGACGCGTGCGCGTGCGGGTGGTCGTGGCTGTCGGGCGAGCCGCCCATCATCCGCAGCATAGCGACCCCGCCGGTGCGGACGAATCGAATGATCAGGGCGGCGGCCAAGATCAGGAAGACCATGTTCAGCCAGGTGGTGTAGTCCCAGGACACACCCTGGTCAGGGATCTTGGCGCTCGCCGGGTCGGGGATCAGCCCCAGGCCGCCGAAGACCAGCTCGACCACGTAGCCGGCCGCCACCATCGCGGCGTAGAAGGTGCCGAGTAGGAACAGAGCCATCCGGGCGCCGTAGTACTTCCGGTAGATGTTCAGGATCGGCGCGATGATGAGGTCGGCGAAGATGAAGGCGATCACGCCGCCGAAACTGATGCCGCCCTTCCACAGCACGACGGCCAGCGGGATGTTCCCGATCGAGCACACGAACGAGATGATGGCCACGATGGGCCCGATGAGCGGTCCCCAGACCTTCGCCGCGAGCGGATGGCCCGTGATGAAGAAGGCCTGCCAAAAGCTGTCGGGCACCCAGGCGGCGATCGCGCCGGCGGCGAACAGGCCGATGACCAGGTCCCTGATGATCGCGGCCCACTCCATCACGAACACGTGCGACACGGCGGTGTAGCCGCCGCGCGAGAACAGGCGGCTCGCGAATGAGCCCGGCCGCTGGATGGACATGTCCATCGCGGCGTGGCCTTCCATCGAGCCGGCTATACCCCGGTCGGCCTGCACCCGCGCCTCGCTCACCAGCCGTTCCCGCAGCAGCAGCCGGAACAGCACGGCGATCACCACGATCATGACCGGCCCGCCGGTGAACTCGGCCAGGGTGAACTGCCAGCCCATAAGCAGAGCCAGGATCACACCGAACTCGATCACCAGGTTGGTCGAGGCGATCTCGAACGCCATCGCCGCGGTGAAACTAGCCCCCTTCCGGAACAGCGAGCGCGCCAGCGCGACCGCCGCGTACGAGCATGACGATGACGCAGCCCCGAGACCAGTCGCCCGCGCGAGCGTCCGCGGCCGGTCGTCGCCCAAGAGCCGAGCGACCGTGGACTTACGGACCAGGGCCTGGACCATCGCCGACAACCCGAACCCGAGGATCAGCGCCCAGGTGATCGCCCACGTCATCGACCCGGTGATCGACAGCGCGTGCAGGACGGCATGGATCACGCTCACCTCTTATACCTCCCCGGGTTTCGAACCGACATCATACCCGGTAGGGGTATTTAGGTGCCGTATCCGCGCACGGCTTGTCGCGCCGCCCCCGTAGACTCGCGTGCGTGAGCAACGGCAAGGCCCCCACCGATCCGGCGGCGCCTGCCGTTGAGCTTCGCGGGCTGGTCAAGCGCTACGGCCAGATCGCGGCCGTGGACGGGCTCTCGCTGACGGCCGGCCGCGGTGAGGTGACCGGCATCCTCGGGCCGAACGGCGCGGGCAAGACCACCACGATCGAGATCTGCGAGGGCTACCGGCGGCCGGACCAGGGCGCGGTGCGCGTCCTCGGACTGGACCCGGCGCGGGACGCCCGTGCGCTACGGCCGCGGGTGGGCGTGATGCTCCAGTCGGGCGGCATCCCCCCGTCGGTGCCCGCGGCCGACTACCTGAAGCTCTTGAGCAGCTTCCACGTCAGCCCCATCGACCCGGCACAGCTGCTTGACCTGGTGGGGCTCACCCCGGTCGCCCATACCCCCTACAAGCGGCTGTCGGGCGGCCAGCAGCAGCGGCTGTCCCTGGCCGCGGCCGTCATCGGCCGCCCGGAGCTGGTTTTCCTCGACGAGCCTACGGCGGGCATGGACCCGCAGGCCCGGCACGCCACCTGGGACCTGATCGGGCAGCTGCGTGCGGCGGGCGTGAGCGTCATCCTCACCACGCACTTCATGGAGGAGGCCGAACGCCTCTGCGATTACGTCGCCATCATCGATCACGGTCAGCTCGTGGCCGCGGACACGCCGGGGAAGCTCACCGGCACGGTCGGCCAGCTCAGGTTCCGGGCCGAGCCCGGACTCGACGTCGACAGCCTGCTCGCCGTGCTGCCGACCGCCAGCGCGGTGAAGGAATCGCCGGCCGGCCACTACGTGATCGAGGTGCACGGCGCCGTGGACCCGCTGCTGCTCGCCGCGGTGACCGCCTGGTGCGCTGAGCGGGGAGTGCTCGCCAACAGCCTCCGGATCGAAAGCCGCACGCTGGAGGACGTGTTCCTCGAGCTCACCGGGAAGGAACTGCGCACGTGAGCGAGGCCGCGGCACGCGAACTTCCGGCGGCCTGGCTTGCTCCCGCGCCCGGAGCGGCACCGATGAGCCGGATGATCACCGCGCAGGCCACGCTGGAGACCCGCACCCTGCTGCGTAACGGCGAGCAGCTGCTGCTCATCCTCATCATCCCGCTGCTGCTGCTCGCCGCGTTCAGCCTCGAGCCGCTGATCAACTTCGGAACCGGGCTGCCCCGGATCGATTTCCTGACCGCCGGGATCATCGCGCTGGCCGTGATGTCCACCGCGTTCACCAGCCAGGCCATCGCCACCGGGTTCGAGCGCCGGTACGGCGTGCTGAAACGGCTCGGAGCCACGCCCTTGTCGCGCGGCGGCCTGATCGCGGCCAAGACCGTAACCGTGATCGGGGTGGAACTGCTGCAGAGCGCGCTCATCATGGTCATCGCCCTGGCCATCGGCTGGCGGCCGAACGCCACCCCGGCCGCGATCGTGACCGCCCCGCTGCTCATCCTGCTCGGTACGGCCGCCTTCAGCGGGCTCGCCCTGCTGATGGCGGGCACCCTGCGGGCCGAGGCCACGCTCGCCGCGGCCAACCTGGTCTACATCCTGCTGCTCGGCCTGGGCGGCGTGGTGTTCCCGCTGACCAAGTTTCCGGCGGAGGCGCGGCCGGTGCTCGAGCTGCTGCCCACCGGGGCACTGTCCACCGGCCTGCGGAGCGTACTGCAGTACGGGGTGGCATTCCCGGTCGGGAACACGATCACGCTCGCGGTCTGGGCGGCGGCCGCGATCGCCGTGGCGGCGCGGACATTCCGATGGGACTGATCTTCCGGGCTCGGCGGTGGCCTTTGGCGGACCCGCTACGTGACTGGGACGTCCTGACATGACAAGTAAGCTCACCGAGCTTGCGATCGACTGTGCCGATCCCAGCGGTCTCGCCCGGTTCTGGTGCTCGGTCCTTGACTACGAGGTGCAAGACGAAGACGACGGAATTGTCACCATCGGCTCCCCTATGGTGCCTAAAGGCAAGAACCACCTCGGCCCAGTGCCACCGACGTTGACATTCGCGCACGTGCCCGAGGGCAAGACCGTCAAGAACAGGCTCCACCTCGACGTCAACCCAACCGACAGGGAGCAAGACGAAGAGGTCCGCCGCCTGCTCGACCTCGGTGCTCGACACGCCGACGTCGGCCAAGGCGACGTGAGCTGGGTCGTACTTGCCGACCCAGAGGGGAACGAGTTCTGCGTCCTTGCGGACCGCCGCCCCTGATCGGAGGCCGCGCACCGCGCCGGACCTACTTCCGGTTGTGGCCTGCCCACGGTCACAGCCCGAATATCGACGCTGGGCTGGCCGCCCGGTGGCCGTGGGAAGGGGCCTGCGACCGAGGTACAGTGACCAGCCAGAAGGATGACGGACAGCACCACCGCCGATGCGGGCCACCATGAAGCCCGGGCTTCGGGACGCCTTGACGCCGCCGGGCCCGGGCCTCATGGTGTGGCCGGCCGGGGTCGGCTGGCGCTGCCGGCCGCGATGGTGCTGTCCGGGATCGTCTCGGTGCAGGCCGGGGCGGGCATCGCCGCCAAGCTGTTCCACGAGATCCCGCCCGCGGCGGTGACCGGGCTGCGGCTGTGGACCTCCGCCGTGGCGATAGCCGTCATAGCCGGCCGGGGGCTCGCCCGGGCGTTCGGTGACCTGGTGAAGCGAAGAGCCTGGGCCGACGCGGGGATCGCCGTGACGTTCGGTATCACGCTCTTGATCATGAACTTCTCGATTTACCAGGCATTTTCCAGGATTCCCCTGGGCGTGGCGGTCACCATCGAGTTCCTGGGCCCGCTGGCCGTCGCGGTGGCCGGGTCGCGGCACCTGCGGGACGTCGGCTGGGTGGTGCTGGCGGCGACGGGGGTCGTGCTGCTGACCCAGGGCGGGCACGGGCACCTGGACCTGGCCGGGGTACTGTTCGCGGCGGTGGCCGGGGGTTGCTGGGCGGCCTATATCGTGCTCAGCTCGGCGACCGGGCGGCGGTTCCCCGGCGCGGCGGGCCTGGCCATCGCGATGGTGATCGCGGGCATCCTGGTCACGCCGCCCGCCGTCCTTGCCGGGGGCGGCGCGATGTTCCGGCCTGCCGTGCTGGCCACCGGGGCGGTGATCGGCGTCCTCTCGTCGGTGATCCCCTACCGGCTCGAGCTCGAGGCGCTACGGCGGATGCCGATGCGGCTGTTCGGCGTGTGGATGAGCCTGGAACCCGCGGTCGCGGCGCTGATCGGGCTGGGCCTGCTCGGCCAGCACCTGAGCGTGGTGGAGTGGCTCGCGATCGGCTGCGTGATGATCGCATGCGCGGGAGCGGCAAGCGGAGCTTTACCATAAGGGCGTGCCCGCCGACCTCCTCCGCAGCTGGAGCTCCCGCCTCGAGACGTCGAGGTTCGCGCGTCCGGTGCTGGCGCCGACGGCGCAGTCGATGCGGCGGATCGCGCTGGCCGGGGTCATCGCCGATACCGCGATCATGTCGACCGGCGCGGCGGTCAGGCTCAGCTCGTCCGGCCTCGGCTGCCCCGACTGGCCCCGGTGCAGCGCAGCGGACATCGTGGCCAGCAAGAACGCTGGGCAGACGCTGCTCAACACGTGGATCGAGTTCGGCAACCGGCTGCTCAACTTCCCGCTGGTCATCATCACCGTCATCGTGTTCATCGCGGCCTGGCGCTTCCGGCCCCAGGGGACCAGGCGGCGTGATCTGGTCCGGCTGGCGGCGATCCAGCCGGCCGGGGTGGTTGCGCAGGCGGCGATCGGCGGGATCGTCGTGCTGACCAAGCTCAACCCGGCCGCGGTCTCGATCCACTTCCTGGTGTCCGCCTCGATCGTGGCCGCGGCCGTTGTCCTTCATGTGAGGTGTACCGAGGGCAACGACCGGCCGACCGTGGTCGTCCGGCGCGACCTGTACCTGCTGTCCGCGGCCCTGGTGGCGGTCACCAGCCTGATGCTCGCGGCGGGCACGGTGGTGACCGGTACCGGTCCGCTGGCCGGCCACGCGGACACGCCCCGGTACAAGCTTCCGCTGGAAGGGGTCACCCAGCTGCACGCCGACATCGGCTGGCTGACGGCCGGCCTGGCCGTCGCGCTGGTGGTCGGGCTGTCGATGTCCGGTGCCCCGTCCCGGGCGGTGCGGGCCAGCTGGGTCATGATCGCGTTGCTGGGCGCGCAGGGCATGATCGGCTACATTCAGTACTTCACCCATCTGCCGGCCGGGCTGGTCTGGGTCCACGTAACCGGTTCGGTTCTGGTCTGGATCGCCGTGCTGCGGCTGTTCTTGTTCATGCGCGACCGAGGCCCGCTGATGCGGCCGTCACCAGAGCCCGGGCGGGCCGCACCCTACCGACAGCCGGAACCGCTCGACCGATAGGCTCCTCTCGTGAGCACTCAGCCCCAGCTTGACTGGACGGTGACCGACGAGCGTGCCGTCGATCTCATCCGGGTCCTCGCGATGGATTCTGTGCAGAAAGTGGGTAACGGGCACCCCGGTACGGCGATGAGCCTGGCCCCGGCGGCGTACCTCCTCTTCCAGCGCATACTCAGGCACGACCCGGCGGATCCGCACTGGCCGGGCCGCGACCGCTTCGTGCTGTCCTGCGGGCATTCCAGCCTCACCTTGTACATCCAGCTGTACCTGTCCGGGTACGGCGTGACCCTGGACGACCTGAAGGCCTACCGCACCTGGGGCAGCATCACGCCGGGGCACCCCGAGCACGGCCTGACGCCGGGCGTGCAGACCACGACCGGACCACTGGGCCAGGGCATCGGCAACGCGGTGGGCATGGCCATGGCCGCGCGCCGCGAGCGCGGCCTGTTCGACCCGGACGCCGAGCCCGGCCACA
>Ga0187781_10002907_pt1 | contig 12978 bp, 7 predicted proteins | sample 0715_SJ02_MP02_2_FD_132447 | JGI IMG/M metagenome (GOLD analysis project Ga0187781, IMG submission 132447) | Tropical peat soil microbial communities from peatlands in Department of Meta, Colombia - 0715_SJ02_MP02_20_MG | ecosystem: Environmental > Terrestrial > Soil > Wetlands > Peat | place...
CGCATCGCCGCACCTCGCGCGCTGTAGCGGCGCTCTGCGAGCGCCGTCCTTCTGGTTTGGCCACAGCGCCTTTACCCTCAACAGAAGCCGGCACTCGCAGAGCGCCGCTACAGCGCCAGGTCGCCGTGCACAACCGACTCGATCCAGGACTGGAAGTCCTGTGGATACTCGAGCGGCAGAGTGCTGGCTTCGTCGAGCCTCTGCCAGAGACCTTGCGGAAATTCCCAGCCGGTGGCGCCGAGGTTGTCATCGAGCTGGCGAAGGTTGCGCGCACCGATGATCACCGCCGTCATCCCCGGAACGGCGAGCGTCCACGCGAGAGCTGTTTGGGCGAGTGATTTCCCGAGCGAGCGCGCCCCTGCCTCCAGTTGCGCGAGGACACCAAAATTGTGCGGCGTGAGGAAGCGCTCCGTCCACCCGCGCGATGCCGGGTCCGAGTCCGCGAGACGCGATACCGGTGGCGCCTGTTCGCCGGCCTTGTACTTTCCCGTCAGAAAGCCTGCGGCAAGGGGACTCCAGGCGATGACGCCGACTTTCTCCGACCGGCACAGGGGCATCAGCTCGCGGTCAGCCGCCCGCATCACCAGGCTGTACTGTGGCTGCAGGCACTCGAAGCGCGTGAGACCATGCAACGCGGAGATCCCCAGAGCCTTGGCGAGTTGCCAGCCGCCGAAGTTCGAGCAGCCGATGTAGCGGACTTTGCCCTGACGAACCAGATCGTCAAGGGCTGAAAGCGTTTCTTCCAGCGGCGTGCGGGAATCGAAGCAGTGCACCTGGTAAAGGTCGATATAGTCCGTGGACAGGCGGCGAAGGCTCGCCTCGGCCGCCTGAAACAGGTGCTTGCGCGTGAGGCCCTTGTCATTCGGCCCTGGGCCGCTGGGGAAAAACGCTTTCGTGGCCAGCACGATGCTGTCGCGGCTCCCGCGCAGCGCTTTACCCAGGATCTCCTCGGAACGGCCGTTGGCATACCCGTCGGCGGTGTCGATGAAATTGCCGCCCTGATCGAGGAAGCGCTCGATCACCCGAAGTGACTCGGCCTCATCAGCGCCGGGCACGGTGCGTGGTCCGGGCTCGCTGCCAAAGGTCATGGCGCCGAGGCATATTTCCGAGACCTTCAGCCCTGTGTTTCCCAGCAATCTGTAGCGCATCGTCGTCTCCTGCCGCTCACTGCTGTTCGTCGCCTTTACTCTTGCCTTCCGGCGACGCCGGCTGGGCAGCTCGCGCTTTGATGATCTCGCTCAGCAGGTCCGGCTTTCCTTCGATGCGAACCAAGTGCGGGTAGCGGGGGCCGCCCTGGTAATCGATTCGGACGGTTTTGAAGTAATCGTCATTTTCCACGATCAACTCGATGGGCACGCTGCCGGTCTTGGTTGTGTCCAGAGCGTGGTTGAAGATCTCGGGAGTGAATTTCCGGCCATTCACGGCCAGCACCGTCATGCCCGGAATCATGCCGGCTTTAAAAGCCGGACTATCCCAGATGCAGTCAGACACGCGCCCGTCGCCGGTGATGCTGAGCCCCACCGAGTAAGTCGCGTTCACAAATCCGCCCCGGAAACCACCGCCGCGCCCGCCTTGGGTCTCTTTGTCCGTGTACTCAACTTTCCAGCCTGCCGCCTCGATACCTCCCACCGGTGCTTCCGGGGAAAGGGATTCGAGCCGCTCATGCAGGAACTTCGCCCAATCGTAGGCCGCCACCTGATTCAGCGTGGCGACGATGTCGTCGAAGGTGTAGGTTTTCACCTCCGGACCGTTATTGGGCCCGCCGTGGAAGATGTGGCAGAAATCATCGATCGATTTCTGGTCGTTGGTGAGATTACGAATCATCACGTCCACCCAGAGCCACACCAGGTCCCCTTCGTCGTAGTAGTCGACGCCGCGCTTCCAATTGAACCAGCCACCTCCGAATCCGCCGGGGCCGCCGCTGATGAGCGGCTGCAGGGTTGTGTCCTGCAGATCGCGCCAGGTGCGGCCCGGACGCCCGGGTCCCAGTTCCGCCGCGATGCTCGCGATGTGGTTGCGATACTGTTCCGGCGTCCAGAGACCGCTGCGCGCGGTCAACATGGGCCCGAGGTAATCCGTCAGCCCCTCGTACACCCAGAGCAGGTCCGTCTTCATCGGCTGCTCGTAATCGGGCGTGGTGAGATCGGCGGGCCGGCGGAATTTCCCGTTCCAGGAGTGGACGAATTCATGCGGCAGCAGGCTGGCCGTGCCGGGCCCGCCGGAGCTTAGGCCGTTCTCGCCCACGCGGCTGTCGTCTGACTCGTGATGCTCGAGGCCAAAGTGCGCCACGTGATCACTCAAGCTGAGCAGGAAGTGGTAATCGCGATAGTGCCGCGCGCCGAAAAGCTTCCCGGTTTCCGCGACCAGATTCACGTAGTGCTGGCGCATCTCGGGGCTCATCTCCACGGAGACTGCGCTGTCGCCGGCCAGGTCGAGCTCGTGATGGATGGGCTCGCCGGGCGGCGTCACGTCGACATTATTGAAGTACTCGCCCATGATCAGCGGCGAGTCTACAAGGCGTTCGAGGTCCACCGGTTTGAAGTCGATCTCGCTGCCGGACTCGTGATCGACCGGCAGCGGCGTTCCGTACTTCCAGCCCTCAGGCAGACGGAGCGCCACCTCGAACATGATGTCCCGGGCCGGGGCGCCGGCTGGATAGATGGTCTCCTGGTTCCACTCGATCACCGCCATCTTGTCGGTCGCCGATCCACCCGACGTGAACGGTCCGCCGGCGCCGGTCGGCTCCAAGTATTGGAACGAGACCTCGAGACTGCTTGCGCCTTGCGGAACCTCGACGTGAAACGTGTAGCCGTCCAGCAGGTCGCGAGTCCAGCGTACGGTCTGGCCGCCGGCCTTCATCTCAAGCCCCGTGACTGCGTTGATCGGACCGTCGGGGGCATGTTCGCCGGGAATCCATTTCGGATAGTAGAGCGTCAGCGGGCCCGGCTGGACGGGAATCTCCTCTCGAACGCGGATGATCTTCACAGCGACGTCGCTGGCATCGACGTTCAGAGTGATCGGCGGCCCGCCGGCAGCGGCCAACAGATTAGCTGCCGCGAAAGTCAGAAACATAACGGCGAGCTGACAGCGCCGGAACATTGTCATCATTCTCCTCCTTCAGGATTGGGCGTCGATGCGACGAGAACGCCCGAAGCGGCCGCCACGAGCGTCGAGTGCGGGTCTGATGTGTGCTCGCTGGGTCGGGGGTTTGTGAGCTGAGCGCGAGAGACCTGGGAAGCAGGGCTCTCGCGCCGCCGCCCTGCGAAGACAGGTTTACTTCGCCGTGAAGTTGGTTGAGAGTTCGAGGTCGCCCCACTGAACGTTGAATTCGCCTCCGTTGTCTGCTTTTTCCAGCCCGATGGTTACCTGTTCGTCTGAAGACGACGCTTTGTCCTGCTTCAGATCGACGGCGACGGCGTCTTTGGAGGCGTCGTGATCGGTGCCCCACTGGCCGTGCTGGGAATTGAAGACCAGCTTCCAGCTATTGTCCGACTCCTTGCGGGCCCAGAGACTGTATTCGCCCTTGGGAACGGTAGTGCCGCTGAAGTCGAGATCGCCCGTGGTGGTAAAGGTGGTCGATGTGTCGGCGCCCAGCCGCCAAACCTGTCCGGCAGGCAACTGGCCCAGCATGTCGTTTACGCTGCGTCCTTTCAGCGAAGGCCGGCCGTATTCGATGGTCACTTTCGTGCCGCCCAGCGCGACACTCGTGGTTCCACGCGGATTATTCTGCGCCATTGCCGGGGCCGCCAATACGGCGCCGAGACCTATAGCGCACATGAGAGTGAATAGCGACTTCATGAGTTTCTCCTTTTGCCTCCGACCTTAGCGTCGCGGCCTCCGGCGGCCGTTGACGGTCTCGCCGTTCTCCAGGGCTCGCCCGGACTGGCGAGAGAATTGATTATACCCATAAAAATCCTGAATCCTGGGTTAGTACTGCCGGCCGCCCGTTTCTTTTGGCACCTGCCCGATTCTACAAGGCCTGCGCGGAGCTACGGCGCGCCGGCGGCTTTCTCCAGGTCGGCGGCGGCTGAGTCGATCAATGTAGCCTCGTTCCTGAGCACCCTAGCGGCGATGGAAATTTGCTGGTCGGCTTCGTCCCAGTGCTTCTCTTCTATGGCCTCCCGCACACCGGGAATGGTTTTCACACCGTAACCCGTGTAGTACCCGGGCGCATAGATCTCATGACGGTACCACGGCCGGCGCGGCAATCCTTCGGTGGTGGTCAGCTTGCGCTCGCTGTCCATCAGGGTTTGATTGAGATCTGTGAGCGACGCATGATCGAGCGCTGCCCCACCGTTTTCATCCGCTTTGCGCAGGGCCTTCTGATAGTGTTCGGAGCTTGCCGCCAGCGCGTCCATGGCGTTCTCGAGCGGAGCGAAATTCAAATGCGGCGGCTCGGCTTCGCGCTCCGGCGGGACCGAGGTCTTGGTCGGATCGGCGGTGGCCGTGAAAACACCTTCGTCGATTTCCTTGTTGCGCTCGCGAATCTCGTCGCGTTCGCTGGTGGCGAGCTTCTGGAGCTCGGTGACGTAGCCGCGGACCGTGTCCGCGAAGTCGGAAAAGTCGAAAGGCAGCAATTCGGCGTCAGCCAGGCGCATGACGGCGGTCCCGATGGTCTCGGAGAGCGCGCGCCCGTACACGAACGTCGGATCGCCGAAGTGCGTGTACCAGTAGAAGTCGTCGTAGATCGAGTGATAAATCCCGCCGCCGTCTTCCCCGCCGTAGCCGAGGTTCAACGAGGCCACGCCGAGGTGCTGCAGGAAAGGCGTGTAGTCGGAGCCCGAGCCCAGGGCCCCGATGCGCAAGTCGGTGCGTTGCCGGACTTCGTCGCGGTCCTGCTGGGAGTGCGCCTCCTCGATGCGCCGGAGCTGGTCGCGTTTCCAGGCGCTGAGCTTCGTTTCCGGGTCCTCAACGTCGCGGGCGACGCCGTTGATGAACTTTTCCAGCGTGTGCGAGCCTTCTACTCCGAGATATCCGCGGCCGTTCGAATCGCTGTTGATGTAGACGGCGGCGTGGCGCTCGAGTTCGTAGGCGTGCTCCTCAGCCCATTCCGTTGAACCGAGCAATCCCGGTTCCTCGCCGTCCCATGAGCAGTAGATGATGGTGCGCAGCGGGTGCCACCCCTGCTTCACCAGTTCGCCGATTGACCGCGCCTCTTCAAGCTCGGGTGACTGCCCGGAAACCGGGTCCTCGGAGCCGTTCACCCAGGCGTCATGGTGATTGCCGCGAATGATCCACTGGTCGGCCTCGGTCGAGCCAGGGATTTTGGCGACCACGTCGTAGAGAGGCTTCAAGTCCCAGTTGAATTTGACCTTGAGGTGGACCTTAGCGGGCCCGGGTCCGACGTGATAGGTGGTGTTGAGCGCGCCGCGCCACGTGTCGGGCGCGATGGACCCACCGAGCGCGGCGAGCAGCGGCTGGGCATCCGCGTATGAGATGGGGAGCGTCGGGATTTTTGTCATCACCTTCACCTGATCGAGCGGCAGACGCTGCGCGTCCTCGGTGGCGCCGACGCCGGGCGTCAGCGGATCGCCGGAATAAAGCGTCATGTCCATCACGCTGCCGCGTTGCACGCCGTCGCGCGGGCGCCAGGCGCCCTGCGGGAAAACGTCGCCCTGGAAATATCCATCCTCGCGGGGATCGGAGTAGATGATGCAGCCCACGGCGCCATGTTCGGCGGCCACCTTGGGCTTGATACCGCGCCAGCTCGCGCCGTACCGGGCGATTACAATTGCGCCCTTGACGGAGACGCCCATGCGTTCGAGGCGTTCGTAGTCGTCAGGAACACCAAAGTTGACGTAGACGAGCGGCGCCGTGACATCGCCGTCTGCCGAGTAGGCGTTGTAGGTGGGAAGCTGCTCGTCGTGCTGGCTCGAGGTCGGGTCCTGCGCTACCGTCGGTTCCTGAAGCTTGGCCGTGAACTGCGTCGGCTCTACGAGTTCCAGTTCGCGCTCCTTTGGGGTCGGAAACAGGACCTTGAACGTCTCGATATGCGCGTCCCAACCCCACTCTTTGTACTTGGAAAGGATCCACTCGGCGTTGTCCTTGTCATAAGGCGCGCCGACGTTGTGCGGACGGGCCGAAAGCCGGCGATTGTACTCGCGAATGTTGTCCGGAGATGGCAGAGCTTTGAACTTCGCTTCCCAGTCGCGCTCGGCGCGCGCGGCGGAGTCTGAGAATCCCGCCAGGTGTTCATCCGGCGCCGCCGCGCCCATCGCCAGAATCGCACTAACCGCCAGTAAAGACAGAGCACTACTCCGCGTCATCATCTCCTCCGCAAATGGCTGTAGAAAGCGGCTCTGAGTATCGCACTGATCTCGTGCAACATTCCAGCCCTTTTGGCTATCTCTTTTCGCGGGCTCGTCCTCTGCAGACTTTGCTCGCAACACGGCCGGCGAAAACGGCACGCGACCCGAGCTTCTCTGACCATCGTCCCCTGTCAGACTCACCAAAACTGAGAGTCTCAGCTGAGGCACCAGATGCGCAGCGCCAGCCCTTCGATCCGTTGGCACGTCACCGAGCTCTTGGCCATGGGAAGCGCTTGGCGATTCGCGACCGGATGGCGCCGTAGAGAGCTTCGTGACGCGTGTGAGCGGCTTCGAGGAGCTTCTCCCGGAATCGCGCCGCTCGCGCGGCCAGGACAGCGTACCGTCCGTGCTTCAGGACATTGAAGCAGACGCGGGCCTTGCCGCGGCGACCGCGAGGTCCGGTGGATTTGCGTGCGTTCGACCGGCGTGCGTGCGGCCAGAGATTCGGGAGTCAGGGAGTTGCGACGGCAGAGACATGCCAGCACCTCGGAGAAGCGGCAATCAGGCGGCATGGTTGCGTATCGCTTACCGAACTGCTCTTTACTCTATAATACACAGACTTGATGGAAAGTCAAGGGAAAAGTGGGTGCTGTCCTAAGGACAGTACCGAAAAGTGGGTAGTGGACCTTCTTCGTAGTGGGCCAGTTTGAATCGTTCAGAGGTTCGCCTTGAAGAACGCGAGCTCCCTCTCGCTCAGATACAGCCGCGCCGGCGGGCTCGCGAAGCCGTGCCGTTCTCCCGGCTGCAAGTAAAGCTCGAAGGGGATCTTGCCCTTCACCAGCGCTTCCACAAAACTCATGGTGTTCTGCATGTGGACGTTGTCGTCGTCGGTGCCGTGGATCAGCAGCACTTTGCTTTTGAGTTTGTCGGCAAAGTTGACGGGTGAGGAATCGTGGTAGCCCTCCGGATTCTCCTCTGGTGTCCGCATGTAGCGCTCCGTGTAAATCGAGTCGTAGAACTTCCAGGCTGTTACCGGACCGCCGGCCGCGCCGCATTTGAATACGCCGGGCGCGTGGGTCAGCAGTTCCAGCGTCATGTAGCCGCCGTAGGACCAGCCGTGGACCCCGATCCGGCTGCCGTCCACGTAGGGCAGGGTCTTCAGATAGCTGATTCCCGCAAGCTGATCGTCGACTTCGTGCTGTCCCATGTGTTCATAGATGACCGACTCGAAGGCGTGACCGCGGCCTGAGGAACCGCGATTGTCCAGTGACCAGATGATGTAGCCCTGCTCGACGTAGAGCTGGTCTTCCGCGCTGGTGTCGCCCCAGGCGTTACGCACGATCTGCACGTCAGGCCCGCCATAGACATCGACCAGCACCGGGTGCTTCTTCTTGGGATTGAAGCCGGGCGGCTTGACCATCCGGGCGTAAAGCGCCGTGCCGTCGTCGGCCTTCACGGTCACGAACTCCGTCGTGCCCTGGGCGTACTCGGCCCAGGGATCTTTCGTGGTATCGAGAGTCGCGACGGACGTGCCGTCTGCGTTCAGCAGCCGTGTTTCGGGGGGCATGGTGATGCTGGAGAAGTTGTCGATGAAATACTTGCCGTCCGGGGAGATTTCCACGCTGTGCGTGCCGCCGTCCTTCGTCAGACGCTGCATTTCCCCGGTGTCGAGCCGGACGCGATAGACCTGGCGCTCGCGTGCGTCAGGATTTGTCGAGAGAAAATAGGCCCAACCGCTCTGCTCATCCACCTGATAGGCGCCGAGACCGGGGGTGGTGAACGTCGGGCGATCGATGGCCCAGTTGCCGGAACCGAGTTCGCGCACTTCGCGACCATCAAGGTCATAGAGATAGAGGTGCAGCCACCCGTCGCGCTCGGAAAGCCAGACAAACTGCGTTCCGTTCTTGAGGAAGTAGGGCGCGTCAATGGCGTTGATCCAGTAGGGGTCCTTTTCCTCGACCAGCACGCGATCGGCGCCTGAGTCGGGATCCCAGAGGTGAACCTTCAGGTCGGTCTGATGCCGGTTCAGCGTGGAAAACGCTACGGTTTTTGAATCGGGAGTCCAGGTGAAGTCCGGGCTGAGGTATTCGACGTCTTTGTCCTTCAGAGGATAATCCCAGATCTTCGGCTCGTCGTCCGTCACGGTCACGACGTGCATGCCCGGAGTCGGATTCGGATCGCCGGGCTGCGGGAAGCGCTGCTCCGTCAAAGTCACGTGGTCCGAGATGTAGTGGGTGAGCGGATACTTCGGCACCGGCGTGTCATCGAGGCTTAGATAGGCGATCTTTATGCCGTCCGGCGACCAGACGTAGGCGGGAGCGGTGCCGCGCTGCAGAAGTTCCTCCTCGTAAACCCAGTCGAGCTTGCCATTCATCAGGTTCTCGTTGCCGTCGCTGGTGAGCTTCTTCAGCAGGCCGGTCGCAAGATCGACCGTGTAGATGTTGTTATTCTCGACGAATCCCACCCGGCTGCCGTCGGGCGAGAAGGTGACGTTCTCCTTTTCTTCCTGGTCCGCGGTCAGGCGCCGCGGCTCGCCGCCTTTCAGGTCCATGAGCCACAGGTCGGAGCCGCCCTCGACCAGCAGCTTGTCTCCTTGCGGCGACCACCGGTAGCTGAACAGGCTGAGATGATGATGGCCCGCAGCTTCCGGGATCTCCTGCTCGCTGCCCGACGAGGCGTCGCGCAGCACGAGCTCCATCTTCATGCCAGGACCCTCGCCTTCCATCTTGATGTACGACAACTGGTCGGTTCCCGGCCGCCATTCGAGACGCATCATGCCGCCGAAAAATCGCCGGCCGCCGGAGTTGATGATGTCGGGTGTGAGTTGTTTCTTGCCTTGCTGATTCTCCTGCGGACTGGCAGCAGCAAGCGTGAGCGGAATCGCCGCCGTGGCGATCAGGACAAGAATCACGAGTCGTTTCATGGATCCCCCCAAATCGGCAGGCATCAGTTCGCTGAAAAACTCGGCCGACCTGTCACTTAAGATAAAAAGCAGATTCTTCGTTTCGTTCAGAATGACAGTGTCGGGCGGTCGCGGGTTGAGAATGAAATCGCCTGCAGCGCGTGGTCAGTGAACCAGCGCGGCCTTTTCCAGCTTTTTGAATCAGGTTGCGCGTGTAATGGTCCGGGCAGAAGTAGAGATAAGGATCGAGGCTATCGAGGTCGACCGGGTTGCGCCGCAGATATTCGAGTACGCTCTGGTGAGTGAAGTCTTCCTCGCGGATTGCGGCGAGTCTTTCGGTGAATTTCTGGACTGTCACCATGCCTTCACAATGGTATGCGTTTTGAGGACGAATGTTCAAGAATTTGCAGAGATCGGTGTGGCGTCATTCTTGACCGAAATCCTTTAGGAACATCGTCATTCCCGGAAGCGGGAATCCATCAAGGAGAATTCTTGAGATAGCGCGTCGCATGAGTGGATTCCCGCGTTCGCGGGAATGGCGGTGCCGCAAAAATGACACCTCATCCTTTTAGCTCCTGGCTGCCAGCAGCTGCTGGAGCCGCGCGAGCAGCTCCGCTTGCGCCGGATTGATTCTGCGGCGCGCTTCCTCGAGGTCAAAGAATTCGGCGCGGTCCACTTCGGGAAACTCCTGCTGCTTCCCCGAGTGGGGAGGCCACTCGATTGTGAAAGGGTTGCTGCTGACGAGGGATGGGTCCCAGTCGCCTGCGACGGCCCAGGCGTGAACCATCTTGCCGCTCTTCTGGGTGATGGAGCCCAGGGGCGCGAACGCGCCGTCCGGTTTGAATCCCAATTCTTCTTCGAACTCGCGCCGGGCCGCAGTCAGCAAGTCCTCACCGGGATCAGGCTCGCCTTTGGGAATGCTCCACGCGCCCAAATCCTTGCGCGCAAAGAAAGGACCGCCGGGGTGCGCGAGCAGGATCTGGAGACTTGAGCCGCGACGGCGATAGAAGACCAGGCCCGCACTTTGCTTCGGCATACCACGAGGTTAGCACGACGCAGTGCGGCCCCCGCAAGTGCATGCCGTAGCGGGCGGGCCGCGCGCATGCCGAGCCCCGCCGGTTGTGGATCGCTGAACCTAAGCTAGTCTATTCCGGTGCCGCCTACCTTGCTCTCTTGCGGGCTGCCGCCGCCGTTATCGGACACGCTGAGCACCGCGGAGGCGTTCCCAGTCTGAGTCGGAGTAAAGGTCACGTTGATCGAGCAACTCGCACCGGCGGCAACTGACGATCCGCAGTTGTTGGTCTCCTCGAATTCAGTCGGATTATTTCCGATAAAAGTTATCTTGGTGATGCTGACAGACGTCGTGCCCACGTTCTTGAGCGTGACCGCCTTCGGAGCGCTGGTCTGCCCCACCTTAACGCTGCCCAGGTTGAGCAGGAGGGGCGATAGTTGTACTTGGGTTCCGACGCCGGTCAGCGACACCGTCTGCGGGCTGCCCGCGGCATTGTCAATGACCGACAGAGTGCCGGTAATGGTCCCGATCTTGGTCGGCGTGAATGTGACCGTGATGGTGCAGCTCTGGCCGGCAGCCAAGGTCGAAGGAGACAGCGGGCATGTGGTGCTTGATTTGCTGTAGCCTTTGCTGGGTGCGATGCTGGTGATGGTCAGTGCGCCGGTGCCCGTGTTCTGGAGGGTTACGACCTGGCCGGCGCTTGTGGTGTTCAGCACGACGGTGTTGAAATTCAAGCTCGTGGGCGAAAGCGTCACCTGCGGTTGGCCTGAGGAGTTAACGACCTGGGTCAACGGCGGAGCGACATTCGGATTGTAATTGCTGTCGCCCGAATAGTCCGCGTAGATCGTGTAACTGCCCGCGCTGAACCCTGAGCTGTCCGTATAAGAAGCCACGCCCGACGAATTGAGCGTCCCACTGCCCAGCAGCGTACTGCCATTGTAGAAGCTCACGGTGCCGGTGGGCGCCGGCCGGCCCGTGACGCTCACGCTGGTGGCGACGGTGGCTGTGAAGGTGACAGCCTGGCCAGCGTTTGACGGGTTGGCCGAACTCGAGTCCGTCATCAGCGTGCCGCCCAGATTGAGCAGAATGCTCACGCTGTTGCTGCCTTCGTTGGCCACCAGGATGTCAGGCGCGCCATCGAGGTTGAAATCCGCAATGGCCACGCTGTAGGGCTCGTCGGCGGTGCCGTAATCGACGTGGGTCTGGAAGGTGCCGTTGCCGTTCCCGAGCAGGACGCTGATGGCGTTGCTCTTGGCGTTTGCGACGGCGAGGTCAAGCGTGCCGTTTCCGTTGAAGTCGGCAGTTACGACGTCCTCCGGATTCAATCCCACGCCGTAGCAGGTGGGCGCCAGGAGCGTGCCGGTTCCCGAGTTCAGCTGGACGCACACTTCGCCGGGGCCGTTGGTCACGTCCGCAGTGGCGATGTCCGGCAGGCTGCCGCTGACAAAGTTGCCGGCCGCCACCGAGACCGGTTCAGGTCCGCTGGGGTAACTTACGGCCGTCTGGAAAGTGCCGTTTCCATTCCCGAGGAGGATGCTGACCGTGTTGCTCAGGGCATTGGCCACGACAATGTCGGGGTTGCCGTCGCCGTTGACGTCAGCCACCGCTACGGAATGCGGGCCCAACCCCGTCGCGTACGACACAGGATTCCCGAAAGTCCCGTTGCCGTTTCCGAGCAGGACGCTTACCGTGTCGGCGGCGAGATCGGCCACGACCAGGTCCACGTCGCCGTTGTTGCTGAAATCGCCGGTCGCTACGGCGATGGGGTCCGAATCCGATCCGATCGAGTATTCGACGGCGGTCGCGAACGTGCCGGTTCCGTTGCCAAGCAGCACGCCGACGTTGCCACTGCTGAGGTTTGCCACCGCCAGATCGGCATCGTTGCCGCCGGCGAAGTTGCCAGTAACGACGGAAAACGGGCTGGTGCCGCCGGTCGAGTAGCTCGTGGGCGCCTGCAAGGTGCCGTTTCCGTTCCCCAGGTAAACGCTTACCGTGTCGCTGCCGAGGTTAGCGACGACTGCGTCCGGGTTCCCGTCGTTGTTGAAATCCGCAGAAGCGGCTGACACAGGAGCGTCGCCGGCGGCGAAATCACCGCGCGCCTGGAATGCACCATTTCCGTTGCCCATCAGAATGCTTACGCTGGCGCTTCCTCCGTTGGCCACCGCGAGATCGACCGCACCGCCTGGTATCAAGGTGCTCACTGCCACGGCCGTCGGATCTGACGCCGTACCGAAGTCCACGTGGTTCTGGAACGTGCCATTGCCGTTGCCGAGCAGGATGCTTACCGTGTCGCTCAGCTCGTTGGCGACAGCTACATCGAGGTACGCGTCGCTATTGAAATTTCCCAGGACCGCCGAATGGGGACTCATTCCGGTCGCGTAGTCGACGCCGCTTTGGAAGGTACCGTCGCCGTTGCCGATCAGGACGCCGATCGTGTTGTTCAGGGAATTGGCGACCACCAGATCGAGGTTCGAATCCGAGTTCACAAGGCCGGTCGCCACTGAAACCGGCCCGGCGCCGGTGGGGCCGGTCGCGTAATCCACGTGCGCCTGGAAAGTACCGGTCCCCGTGTTCATGAGCACGCTGACCGTGTTGCCCGGACCAGTGTCTGCGCTGTTCACATAGTCCGCCGTGGCCACGTCCAGACTTCCGTCGTTGTTGAAATCCCCCAGAGCCACGGCGACGGGCTCGTTGCCGGTGGCGTACTCCACGTAGGGTGCGAACGTGCCTCCGCCGTTGCCGAGCAGGACGCTGATCACGTTGACAGAGGAGCAGGCAACCACAAGGTCCGGAATGCCGTCGCCGTTCACGTCGCC
>Ga0187781_10002908_pt1 | contig 12976 bp, 14 predicted proteins | sample 0715_SJ02_MP02_2_FD_132447 | JGI IMG/M metagenome (GOLD analysis project Ga0187781, IMG submission 132447) | Tropical peat soil microbial communities from peatlands in Department of Meta, Colombia - 0715_SJ02_MP02_20_MG | ecosystem: Environmental > Terrestrial > Soil > Wetlands > Peat | place...
CGCGCGACGGCGATGCGAATCGTCGCGAAGCTGAGTGAAACCCCCCCGGAGGGATACTCGCGACAGGTCTCGTCCATTGGGTACATCTACTACGCCCTGGGCGATCTGGACCGGTACTTTGCGTACATGAGCCAGGCCGCACGGGAGCACACCCTACAACTGATTCGGGTCCGCTTGTCGCCCATGCTCGCGGCCGCGAGAAAGGACACGCGACTTCTGGAGTTGCTCGCCACCTACGCACGCCCGATCCAGCCTGTGAAATAGGGGAGTCTTTCCGGAGAGCGCTTCCTTTGCGCAGTCGTAATGACCTCGACCTATCGGGATTCCCCCCCGAACGCCGTTTGCTTCCGTATCTCCGCCGTGGTGATGCACTAGGATTCTCGATGGACTCGCCAGAATGCGGTGTGTGTCGCGCCTAGGCCTCGGTCCGCATTCCGTCGTTCGCATTGCAGGCAGTCATTCTCACGTACTACGAGTTGGCCGATCGAGCTGGTCAGTCTCGGACCTACCTCAACGGGCTGCTGAACGTCGGAGGGCTTCAGCGGCGATTAGGACTTCAGTTCCGGCGAGCCCGGTGGATAGGAACAACGTCACCTGAGCCGCGTTGGTTCGGCCACGATTTTTCCCGGTCACAATGTCCGAAAGCTCGAGGATTCGATCCCAAGAGGGAGTTCCCTCCAGCAGATGCGGTTCAGGGTACGCCCGAAGTTGAGCAAGGGAGTCTGTTGCGAGCAACACGGCCTTTTCGGCGATCCCGACGTCGATCTCGTGGTGCGTTTTCGTCTTGCGCCCCATCGTTGTGACGTGGAGCCCGGGGTGGACCCAGTCCGATTCGAGAACTGGCGTGGCGCTCGTGGTCGAGCATATGACGACGTCCGAGTCATCGACCGTCGCTCGCGCCGTTTCCACTGCTTTCGCATCGATGGCGAAAGTCTTCGCGGCGCGACGAGCGAAATCATTCCGATGCTCACGGGTCGGACTGAACACCCGGACCCGCCGAATTGAGAGCTGGGTCATTGCCCCCTCCAGCTGGGCCCAGGCCTGAGGTCCCGAACCCAGCACCCCGATCTGTTCCGATGAAGCGTTCGCTAGGTACTTCAGCGCGACGCCCCCGATGGCACCGGTGCGCACGATGCCGAGACGATCCCCCACCACTCCTCCCTCCAACCCGCCGGTTCGAGAGTCGAAAACGAGCGTCGCTTGGGTGTCGCTCTTCGTGTCCCCCTCGAAGATGGAGTAGACTCGAAATCCGACACTTCCGCCATCGACATCGTCCCCTCCGATCGTGAACCCGAGCGATCCGTGGACAAACTTGACCCAGTGACGGGGAGGCGCGACCAAGTGGCCTTCGCTCTTGGCCCGAAAACCTGCCTCGATCAGCTGTACCGCGTCTTTCATCGGGATCAACCGGTCAATATCCTTGTCACCGAGAATCTTCATAGGAAGGTCCGCACCGCTGCCCCCTATGCAAGCAAGGGTATTCAGTGCCGTGCAGGCTCAGGCAGAGTTTCACAAGTCGATACGTCCACGCTCGGGAGTAGGTGCAAGTTACCTTGCATCCACTCTCACGCAAGCCTTGAGTCTCCCGGCGCTGATTCGTGAGCATGAGGAGTGTCCGGGGCAAGGCGCCTGGTCAGATGCTCCATCTCGAATTTTTCGCTACGCCGACGGCTAAGCGCCGCCTAGTCCTGCGTCGCTTGCGCGCCGTGTACGGCATCGCGGGCGCCGCGACAAAGGTAGAAGGAGGCAGTGGCCCATGGGCCTACCTGCTGGAGCCCAAGCGACGTCGACCGGTCTCTCCAAGCGTACGAACCCTCTTCAACGTCCGGCCCGGCGAAGATCTCTGGGTGGAGCTGGCGTTCTATCCGAACCGGTCGAACCTCCGTCGAACCATCGGCAAGATCTGGAAGCGATCGGACTTTCAGAACGTGGTTGTCCAGGCTGAATCGCTCAACGCGAGACGAAAACGGTCCAACAGCGTGGACCTGGGACGTCTCAAGGCGGCCTAGGCGCCCACGACCCCCGACTCGGTATCGGGTTTCCCGGTTCGCCATGCCGATTGTACGGCCTCAGCTGATCTTCATTGTCCGAGACAACTCCCTGGGGTGTAGCTGTCTTCCAGAGGACTCAAGATGCAAGCGCTTGCGCTCGTTCCGAGATAGGTATGACAGGGAGGTAAGCTCCCTCAACACTTATCGCTAGAGCAGAATTCGGACCGTACCGGAACGGTCTCGATGGCGTCATGATTTGAGCTAGCTCTCAGAAGCACTAAATCGTCAGCCACTTTCGCCTGACCGTCGGCGATGACAGCGGCGGTTGTCCCGTCGCAAAGCCCATTTCCGGGCGAAGCCGTCGCCCAATCTGAATCTGTGAAAGAGTGAGAGGTAGAACATGAAGCCGCAGGCGATGGATGACTGGGCGCGGAGCATTATTGGGATCGGAATTGGGTTCGGCTGTGCGATTACGTTGATTCTGGCGTGGGCGTACCGTTCGGTCCCGGACGCCCAAGCGATTTCGGCCAGCATGACCGCCATCATCGGCACCATCCTCGGCTACTACTTTGGTGCGAAAGGAGTGGATGCAGCGCAAAACAACGCCGCGGACCAGGCCGCCCTCAAGGGTGGAACGGAGACGGCTGCGGATTACTACCAACGCAAGGTTCAGAATCTGATTCTTGCGCAGAAGGCGGCCCATCCAGAGGTGTTCACCGCGGCGAAGGAAACACGCGCTAAGGATGCGAGGACGGCCTCCATCGACAATGCAGTGACGGAGCTGGAGACGCTCAGCTGGAGGAACTTTCTGAACAAAGTTTGAGTCTCGAGCTGTTTCCCCACACCCAGGACGCCGTGGCTCGTTGCAACGCGTGGAGCACGTGGACGTTGGTGCAAGCCCCGTCACACCCCGCCCGAGGTTTCGAACGGCCTCTTCCCTAAGATGGGCAAATTGTCGCCGCGTGAGAGCTTAATTGATGGGCCGGAATGGAAACGGGACCATGGTGACTACCATCGATCTCATGGATTTCGTGCACGAGCTTCGTGAGGACTTCTTCGAATGTGCGGCGAAGCTGGGCTGGAAGGAGTTCGCCAAGGACCGTGGGGCGAGCATGCACTCCTTTCGCGACATCTTTCTCCACCTCGCGTACGTGGAGGAACAACACGTCACCGAGTTCTGCGAAGGACGACCTACCCGTTGGATGCCGGAGGTCATGAAAATCCCCCAGGACCGTTACCTCACGATTCCTTCAGTCCGTAAGCGGCTGAGAGAGGTCCGAACGATGGGGGACGAGCGGTTCACGAATTGGAATTCCCCCGAGGAGCTCGAGAAGCCCGCGGTCTGGGTTGCCTCGAAGAAGTACCCCCTCCGTCTCTCCCGAGACTCCGCCCTCGCGCAATGCGTGACGGAGCACCTCTTGCACCTTGGTGAAGTGGAAGCGATGCTCTGGCAGATGGACGTGGAGCCGCCGACGACGTTCTGGATCCATCGAAGGGTACTCCGAGGGAAATGGCCCCCTCCGAAGTCCGCCGTGTACCAGGTTCGTGTTCTACCGAGCCGCCGAACGACAGACGGACGGAAAACGAGAGGATGAACAATTCCGCCGGGTTTGTCCTTAGTATCCTCCGTCAGAGGACTGGTGCACCAGCTCTCCCGAGCGCGGCCGTAGAATCGCAGTACCCAATGCCACAGAATGTAGGTCCGTTGGTACGGCTCAATCGTAGAGAAGTTCAGAGCGTGGGTAAATAGCGATCCCGGCGTCCGGGACGCGCTCATTGTCGGCTCCCATGCCCGGACCGACGAACCCGTGGACGAGTGGTCGGATTTGGACCTCCTAATCATCCACGCCGGCGAAACTTAGTGCAACCACCTGTGCGCACATTCAGCATTCAGCCGAGCAGTCGTCGCACGCACCGTTCAGGGAAGGCTACGGGCCCCCCCCCCACGCCGTCATTCCGATGGCCAGCCCTGTCGCATCGTCTGTGCGAGGAATCCCTGAGGAAAGTGCAACTCTATGAGGCCACAACCGTCGCACCGGTACGCGAGTACCTTGGGAGGTTTGAGGAAGTGGTCCACGGTCAAGTCGGTCCACTGACCCTCATCGTCCTTATCGATCCAAATCAGGTTCGCATGACGAGGGCGACCTCGGCCTTCGGCGGGATCCGCACCCAGCCAGCCTTCAACCATGGGCTTGCCACACTGTCGGCATGGTACGAAGAGGGCGGGAAGCGGCTGTTCGTCGGCCATCGCAAGATCCGACTGCGCCGTGACAGAATCGTACGCTAGTTAAGCAGTATGTTCGCCTCTTCTCGGCGAGAGTATCCCGATTGGGTGCAACCCGTGTCGCAACCACAGCGCCCTAGGGTTGGTTCCTTCGGACCGGACGAGTGGAAAGATGTAGAGGGACTCGCTCGGCGTACTGGATGGCGAACATCGACTCAGTGTCGCTCGAAGCAATCTACCATGCACGCAAGCGTCTCGGCTCCCTCGTCCTGCGGACGCCCCTGATTCCACTCAACGACACCTCCCGAGGGGGGAAGGTGTACCTGAAGCTGGAAAACCTCCAGCCAACCGGATCGTTCAAGGTGAGGGGAGCCGGAAACTCGATTCTCGCAGCCCTCGACAGGGGCTCGGTGAAGGGGGTCTATACGACGAGCGCGGGCAACATGGCCCAGGCGCTTGCCTGGCATGCTCAGCGAATGGGGGTTCCGTGCACGACAATCGTTCCGGACACAGCACCCCAGGCGAAACTTGCAGGGATCCGACGGTTCGGGGCCGAGATCATTCAATTGCCTTGGGACGATGTCTGGAACATCACGCTGAAAGGCGCGTACGCTCCGTTGTCGGATCAGCTCTACGTTCCCCCGTTCAACCACCCCGACATGATTGCGGGGAACGGAACCATTGGTGCCGAGATCTTTGAGGATCTCCCGGACGTGGATTCGGTGTACGTTCCGATTGGCGGGGGTGGATTGATCTGCGGGATCGCATCGGCCCTGAGGGCTCTTCAGCCGTCCGCCCGGGTGATCGCATGCGAGCCGGAAACGGCAGCTCCGTACACCGCGTCCTTGAAGGCTGGCACGGCGAGTCAGGTCGACCGAAAACCGAGCTTCGTCGACGGTTCCGGAGCATCGAGCGTGTTCCCGGAAATGTGGATCCGACTGAACGGTCTTGTCAAGGAGTCCCGAGTCGTCACTCTCGTGGATACCGCTTCAGCGATTCGAGTCTTGTTCGAGAAGCACCGGGTGGTCGCCGAGGGTGCGGCGGGGACTGCGCTCGCGGCCGCGTCGCTCGAAGACGATCGTTCCCCAACCCGTGTAGCGGTGATCTCGGGCGGGAACATCGATCCCGCGAAATTGATGACGATCCTCTCGGGCTCAGTACCCTGACTCATCGAGCCACTGAACAGCTCCCACCCAATCCGGGCGCCCCAGCGCTCCCCTCTTGCAAGCTGAATCGTTAAGCGGTTCCAGGAAAATGGGCCACGATGGCTAGCATTGACCTCAGCATCTGGATCACCATCCTTGCGACCTGGGTCCTCGCGGTCGGGACTCTGGCCTTTGCATACTGGCAGCTCCGCCAGAATCAGCGCCTCCACTCCACCACGACGTTACTCGACCTGCGGGATCGATTCTACAGCCCGCGAATGCGCCAGGCTCGCAGGGCCCTCAGTGCCTGGCTGCTCAGGAACGACCGGGGCGAGGAGCCGGAAAACTGGGAGGTCGCGTTGTTCTTCGAGTTGGTGGGCTCCCTGACGAGATCTCGGAATCTGGACCGGAAGCTGGTGCGGAAGGCGTTCGGCACCTGGATCACCGGCTACTACACCGGCATCAAGGAGCCCTCCGACCTCTTCGATCGGTGGAGAAAGGAAAGCAATGATCCACAGATCTTCGCCGATTTCGAATGGCTCGCGCAGCAGGTCATCATGGAAGAGCGTCGCCTGGCTCCGGGGCCCGGGTTCGATCAGTCCCTCCGCGAGGAGGCGCGTTACGTCCTTCAGGGCGAGGCTCAGCTCGACGTCGACGGTTCGACTAGCTAGACCGCATTCGGCCCCAAGCTTCCCTGTCCCATGCTTCCCAAGGCAGTGTTCGACCGGTCACGTGAATTCGGGACTGACCCGTGACGAGGTTGACCTTCCCACCGGGACGTCCCTTGACGACCGAGGTGGTTAGGCACCGCTGCCAGATCTGTTGCGGTTCGGGTCCGAGAGAGCGGATGGCTCCTCGACGCCCCCTTCGAAGATGGGACCGCGCACGGCGGGGACGATTGGCATCGAGGAACGACTCCAGCGAGTAAAGCTCCGTCTCCCAATACTCGCGGAACCTGGAAATCCACACGCCGACCGGGGCAAGACTTTCCCAGGGCGGGAGAAGACCCGGTGACGATTCCTCATCCTCACGTGGACCACACCGGCTTCCCGAAGGACCCGGGGATGTCGAGACATCCCGGGCTGGCTCACCGAAGGAAAGGCCCGGCCCATCTCACACGCGCGGATCGTTCGCGACGTGAGAGGAGATCGAGCACCTTCCGCCGAATCGGATCAGCCAGATCGCCAAAGGTGTCCATGCGCACTGGCTTGGGTCCATAACGCATGACTTAGTTATCTTCGTTAATTGAAACGCCTCGACGACGGATTTCTATGCAAGCCGTTCCCTTCGTCAAGGAAGAACATAATTTAGATAGTGAGGTCGGCTGATCGTCTCGGTCAACTCGGCCTGCAATGGACGGTGGACATCGATGGACGCAAAGATCTCGCAAGTGACACTCGTTGTGACGAACCAAGCAGGATCTCTCACCTTCTATCTGGAGAAGGTGGGGTTCGAGAAGAAGACCGATGTCGCGACCCCCGGGGGGTACCGCTGGGTGACGGTGGGACCGAAGGGCCAGGACTTGGAACTCGCACTCTGGGAGGTGGGCTCCGCTACGGATCCGGAACAAAAGGCATGGTCGAAGAACTGGGCACCCGCGAGGGCTCCGCCCATCGTTCTACGTGTCTCGGACTGCCGGAAAACGTACGAGGAATTGAGTTCCCGTGGCGTGGAGTTTCCTCAGGTCCCAAAGGAATACCCTTGGGGAATCGCCGCCACCTTCCGGGACCCCGACGGGAATCTCTTCTCCCTCAGCCAACCTCCGGCATGGCAGCCACCGAAAGAAGCCCGATGAGGGAGAGACGCTAGCGTGAAGAAGAGCGGGTCCAAGAAAGCGAAATCTCCCCCCAACCGAGCCGACGCGGAAGTCAAGGATCTATCCGACTGGCAGGGCGAGGCGTTCTCCCGGATTCGAGGCCTGATCACCGAGGCCGACCCCGACGTCATCGAGGAGAGGAAATGGAAGAAGCCCTCGAATCCCGAAGGAGTCCCGGTATGGTCCCATCACGGGATCATTTGCACCGGCGAGACCTACAAGAACCATCTGAGGCTGACGTTCGCCAGGGGCGCTGCTCTCCAGGACCCGAAGGGCCTCTTCAACTCCGGCTTCGAAGGGAAGGTTCTGCGCGCCATTGTCCTCCATGAGGGAGATGAAATCGATGGTCCGGCGTTCCAGTCCCTGATTCGAGCCGCTGCGACTCTGAACGCCTCGTCACCCCCCGGCTGAGATGTCGGTGAACTGAAAGACTGCGGATTCCCCCCTCCGACACTTTGAACGGTTTCGTCCTTCGCAGCGAACGGAACTGAATCCGTTGGTTCCGAAGAAAGAGTTCGTGAGGGAGCACTCTCGGCGACGGAGCGCACCACCACTGTGGGTGGATGGCTCAGTGAAGGGGGGGGAGTTCCGACGCCTGTTTCAGGGCCTCCTCAATGGAGAGGGTCGGATAGATGTGAGCGGTTTGGGTTTGTACAAGGCCGGATTTCATCAGGAAGTCCCGGACCGCTTCGTAACTCTGAGCTCGAAGGACGAAGAAGAGCTTGTGATCGACCATCGGTGCTCCCATGAACAATGGTTCGACTTTGAGCGATTTCGCGAGCGCAGGAAGCTTCCCCGCAGCCTCGCCCATCATGGCGCGAACCTTTGCATTCGAACTCGGACAGTCTCCCGGCGAGTGGTCGGCGATTACCACGAACTCCATGCCCGCGGATTCAAGGTTTCCCATATAGAATTGCCGAACCTGACCGGACGGCTGTTCCTCCAAATTGATATCCTTCGTGCCTGTGCGGACGGTCTCTTCAGCCGGAATCCATGAAGGCGGGGCAGTTCGTTCGACCGTTCGCTCCACCGGTCCTCCAAGAAGTCGAACGGCCGCGCATCGAGAGCCCGACCGACGTGGTCGTCCGGATTGGCGGTGCGGGGGTCTGTCGGACTGATCTTCACATCCTCGACGGCGTGGCACCCCTTCAACCTCCCCCACCGCCGCCCTTCACCCTCGGACACGAAAACGCAGGTTGGGTCGAGGAGGTCGGCTCCGACGTGATAGCGGTACGCAGGGGGGACCCCGTCCTTCTCCACCCCGGAATCACGTGCGGCCTATGCCCCGCTTGCCGTCAGGGAGAGGACATGTTCTGTCCGCGGATTCGGTTTCCCGGCGTCGACGGGAGTGACGGCGGCTACGCGGAATTCCTTCGAACGTCGATTCGCGCGGTCGTGCCCCTCGCACCGGGTGCCGAGCCGGCGACATTGTCGCCCTTGGCCGACGCCGGAGTCACGGCGTACCACGCGGTGCGTCGTCTCGTAGGGACCATCCGCGCGGATTCTGTCGTCCTGGTGCTGGGCGTGGGGGGTCTCGGACATCTTGGAATCCAACTGCTCCGGGAAATGACTCCCGCGCGGGTTCTCGCCGCCGACACCCGACCAGAGCGCCTCGAACTCGCGCAGCAGCTCGGTTCAGAGGGGGGCTATCTCACGACGGATGCCACGTTCGTCGAACAGGTTCGAAAGGCATGCGATGGCCAGGGTCCGGATGTCGTGCTCGATTTCGTCGGTGAGGACTCGACTCCCGAACTCGCGTTTCGGGTCCTCCGGCGAGGGGGGACGTACTCGGTGGTCGGGTACGGGGGAGTGCTCAGCGTGCCCACCGTTTCGGTCATCACTCAAGAGTACCACGTTCTCGGAAACTTCGTGGGGACCTACCGCGACCTGACCGAGCTGGTGGGGCTCGAGAGACGAGGCGGCGTCCGCGTCATCGTCCGGAAGTATCCGCTCGAGAAGGTGGCCGAGGCCGTGGACGACCTTCGCCACGGCCGGGTGGTCGGACGGGCCGTACTCATTCCCTAGCTGTCGCTTCGAGTCCGGCGATCCGCCGGACCCCCGGTGGGCACGGTCGGGGGAATCTCGGAGGCAGGCGGAACCGGAACGACGCCCTCGATGCCGGCGGAGTAGATCTGCCACTCCCCCTCAATCCCGCGCAGCCGGTGGGAACCCCGCGATCCGAAAACGACATCGGACCCGACGGAAAGTTCCCGTACCGTGCTGGACACGAGGACCTCTCCGGGACCTGCTTCGTCGGCGATCCGGGAGGCGATGTGAACGGCGATCCCATGGACATCTCCTCCTTTCAACATGCACTCTCCGGTGTGCATACCTGCGCGGAGAGAGAGTCCCTCCGCGCCGGCCAACCGGGCCAGCGCGAGGGCGCACCGGATCGCGCGGGTGGGGCCGTCGAAAATCGACAGTGTCCCATCGCCGGTGGTCTTCACCACCGTTCCACGGTATCGACTTACCTCTTGCCGCACGGCGTCGAAATGGCGATCGAGGAGCTGGGACCAACGACGATCGCCGAGCTCGGAGACGCGCTCGGTGGATCCGACGATATCGGTGAACAGCACGGTGGTGAGGATCCGATCCGTTTCGGGGGCGCCCACCAGCCCCTCGACAAACCGGCGCATCGACCCCACGACCCTGTCGATTCCCCCCGGAGTCGCCCAGAAGAAATGATCCGGGCATCGAATCTCCTCTAACCGAGCGTGCAGAATGTGCGACGCGAGGAACCGGGCATCTTCGACGGAGGACGCTCTGCTTTCCGGAGTGAACATTACGAGCGTCGGCACGTGGAGCGCCGATAGCGCGGACCGTACGTCGATCTGCATGTTCATTCGGCTGAGGGCGCTCCCCTCCGCGGGCGACGCGCCGAACCGGATTCGGCGCTTCATCCACCGGTGGAACTCTGGGTCCCCGATACGGCTGGGAGCGAGGAGGGCTACCACACGGTCGATGTGCGAGTCCGATCCCCACTCCTCTTCGTCCCGTGCAATCTCGGCCTCCCAAGCCTCCCGGGTCTTGGCCCATGTATAGTCCGGGGCCCAGACGCTTCGTGCCTGTCCCCCCCACAGCACGAGTCCTACGGTTCGCTGCGGATAGGAGGCCGCGAAGAGGATGCTCAAGGGGGCCCCATCCAGCGTCCCGAACAGGACGGCGCGCTGCGAACCGATGGTGTCGAGAACGGCCCGAATGTCGTCCATGCGATCGTCGAGCGTGGCAATCCCAACATTCCGATCCGAAAGACCCACGCCTCGCTTGTCGAACAGGATGAGCCGGGAGAACTCGGAGATGAGACCGAACTGTCGGGCCAGGGAGGGTTCCTCCCACATCACCTCCAGTTGCGCGATGCCACTGAATCCCAGAACGAGGTCGACCGGGCCGGTGCCAAGCGTCTGGTACGCTACGTGAACGTCACCGCTCTTCGCGTACCGAATCTCCGACGGTCTGAGGGCTCGGTCCACCTTGGACGCTGAGGAGAATCGCCTACCTGAAACTTTCCGCGGGGGAACGGCTCCCCGGGAATCTCAAGTCGAAGCCCGACGCGATTCGAGATTCTCGTTCCTCACACCGAGATCACAGTCCGGCCCTGCGGCTGTATCTTCGGGAGGGGTTCGAGATCTTCCATCCCGGCCGGATCCTCGGGCCCGATGGCCTACCCTTCGTGCGGATGGCGCGAACTTGTCGCGAGGAAGGCGCTCGGGCCTATTCCCATCGGAAGTAGCGAATCGCTACGTACGCGAAAATCACTGTGTACACCGCCATCGTCACGAGGGTCATGTACGGTGGCGTGGCGTTGAAGACCGAGTATAGGAGAGCCCGGACCGCGGCACCTGAGGGCGAGTAGTACATGATGGTCTGCAACGCGCCCCCGACCTGAACCGGCTGAATCCAAAGGCCCGAGAAGAAGAGCAGGAGAAACATCAAACCACCCGCCAGGTACGTCGTCGACTGCTGGGTAGGAGCGATCGCGGCCACCACGAGGCCGAGCGAGAACAGTTCGATCAAGGCAAATATTGCGACGCCCACGAACTCGACTCCTACCACCAGTGGCGCACCAAAGAGCGCTGACCCGGCAACGATGACGATGACGGTCGCGGCTGCCGCGACGATCAGGTTTAGGAAGAGCTGCGCGGCGAGCAGCATCGCGGGCCGTATCGGTGTGGTGGATACTCTGCGGAGCCAGCCGATCTCCCGGTCCCGCGCGAACGTTACCGGTAGGCCGTACATTCCAAGCGCGATGTACGAGATGGCGAGAATCGTTGGGATGTAGAGCTCGAGGACCGTCAACCCTGAACCGGCCACGTTTCCCGGATGGAGGACTCCGATCCACCAGAACAGAACGAGCAGAGCGATAGGGAAAACGAACCCGAAGGCCCAATACGGCTCTCTCAGGGCGAGTCGCCATTGCACTTTGATGAGTCCGGAAAGTGCCCTTCGGGCTGCGTGGGCGGACGAGCCCGGCACCGGGGTGGGCGTCAAACGACCCCACCGCGCGTCGGCGAAGGGATCTCTCCCCTCGTCAGTTTCACGAAAGCGTCGTCGAGATTCCCGCTTCGGGCCTCCAGCTCCGAGACGCGGACACCGACCTTCTCGAGAGCTGCGAGGATCGCCGTCGCGAGATCCCCGGTGCCCGTGATCGTGACATACTTGTCTTTCCGCTCGATTTCTTCTACGCCGGGGATTGCGCGCAGGGTCAGATCGTCGACGGGCGCGGACGGTACGAACCGCACTCGCCTTCCTCCGGCCCGCTCAGCAATCGCTTCCGGGGTGTCGAGCGCCCGGATCGCTCCGTGATCAATGAGCGCGACGTGATCACAGAGGCGCTCGGCCTCGTCCATGAAATGGGTCACGAGGATCACGGTGACGCCACGGTCGCGAACGTGCTCGATCAAGGCCCACGTTTCCCGACGGGCCTCTGGGTCGAGACCCGTGGTCAACTCATCCAGAATGGCGATCCGTGGATTTCCGACCAGGGCGAGTGCGATGGACAATCTCTGCTTCTCGCCGCCCGACAATCTCCGGAACTGCGAGTTCTTGATGCGCGTGATGCCCAGCGTCCCGAGCAGGTCGTCCGGATCCAACGGGTTAGGGTAGAAAGAGGCGAAGAGCTCGACCGCTTCGCCTACCCGGATGCGCGGGGGCAACGCGCTCTCCTGTAGCTGGACCCCCACAAACTCTCGGATCTGGTCCCGGTCCGTTCGGGGGGATAGACCGCAGACCCGGATGAGACCCGAATCCGGAGTTCGGAGCCCGGAGATGCACTCCACGGTGGTGGTCTTACCAGCGCCGTTGGGTCCGATGATCCCGAAGATCTCTCCCTTCCGGATAGAGAACGATACGCGGTTCACCGCGACGAAGTTGCCGTAACTCTTGACGAGATTTTGGACGGTAACCGCCGGCTCGGCTGCCGCCGGCGTCTCGCTCAATGGAGCCGCGTCCCGAACTGAGCTCATGCAGTCACGTCGGTCGCGGTTTGAAGAACCGCGTCTACTTGAGTCGTTCCTCAGGCGGAAATTGACGAGCGGACACGTGGAGGCCGACTCAGGTTCCGGGCGGCTCCGCGACGCGAGGCGCTGGCGGAGAGGGAAACCGGGCGCGACTGTGCGTTTGGGGCACGACTGGGCGATTACTCGCCGCTCATGCCGAACATGCGGATGGGAGTTCGGTCGCACTTCTGCCCCGATCAGAGCGAGCTTGGGCCCACGCTCCGTCCCCGTCCAGAAGTCGGCGAAACAGGCTGGCCATCCTCTCTCACTCTCCGCCGAGGTCGTCTCGTTCCTCGCCAAGATGC
>Ga0187781_10002909_pt1 | contig 12975 bp, 12 predicted proteins | sample 0715_SJ02_MP02_2_FD_132447 | JGI IMG/M metagenome (GOLD analysis project Ga0187781, IMG submission 132447) | Tropical peat soil microbial communities from peatlands in Department of Meta, Colombia - 0715_SJ02_MP02_20_MG | ecosystem: Environmental > Terrestrial > Soil > Wetlands > Peat | place...
CCCGTGAGCTACGGCGGCCAGGTCGAGATATTCAGCCAGCGTTTTCATGACGGCCATTGTAGCGGCGGGTTTATCCCGCCGCCAGCGGAATAAAGCCGCTGCTACGTCTGGCGGGCTTCGGTCGGGGCAGTCCAGGGGTGCGGCTTGCGCGCTTCCACGAACGCAAAAACGGTCATAACCACCGTGAGCAAAACCATAGCGCTATCCTCCAGAATTTTCTTGAGGCTGACCGGCTCGGGTTTCGCAAAGCACCCGCAGTTGATGTCCATATGCAGAAGATAGGCGCGGGTAACCGCCGCCAAAAAGCCCAGCATGATCAAACTGACAATCGTCCCCCAAATGTGCAAGCGCCAGCCAATCAGCAGCAAAGCTCCAAGAATGACTTCCGCAAAAGGCAGAGTGTGAGAAACGAAGTCTACTCCCGCGGGAGAAAGCAACTTGTACGATTCCACCTGGAAGCCGAAGTTCGAGAGATTCATCATGACGGAGACTTTCAACATCGGCCACGGCCAGAGGAAGTAGTGGTTAGGGTAGAACAGTTTCGAAAAGCCTGCAAAAATGAAAATGCCGCCCATGACGATGCGGCCGATCCAAATGACAACGCGGCGGTAATTGAACGGCGCAGATTCCATCATGATTTTCCCGCGTACTACCTGACGACCTGATCGAGCAACGTCTTCAACACATCAAAACTTACAAATCCCACGATCGGATAAGTCTGTCCGTCTTTGGTGTGAAGGACCGCCGTGGGCGTCTGGGTCACCGGAACGGCCAGCCCCAGCTGCCTGTCTTTATCAATGAGCGGATCGAGGGTCTTCGAATCCACCAGCGCCTGCACCTTTTTCATGTCCGCCGGACTGAGAACCGCCGCGACCGTGCCCTTGACGTCGCCATTGGCTTCCCAGCGCTCCTGATTCTGAAACAGCGCCTGCTCCACTTCTTCGCACTTCCCGATTTTCGCTGCGGCTCGCGAATATTCCGCGGCCACTCGGGAATACGCGTGCATGGGCAGCGGGAAGTCGCGGTGCACCATAAATATCTTGCCGGTGTTCACGTAGTTGTCCATCACCCGCTGCGTGGTATTCAGGAAGAGCTGCTTGCAAGCCGGACATTGAAAATCGCTGTAAATCTCCATGACCACGGCGGCGTTCTTGTTGCCAAACGCCTTGGTCGGGTCGATGTCCGCCACTCCGTCCACGGTAATGGGGGACTGCGCTGCGGGTCCGGCGCTGCCGCTCTTCGCCGGTTGCTTTGCCGTTGATTTCTCAGTTCGGGGGCCGGCCAACACATTGAGAGCACCGAGACTCCCTAGGCCCACGAGCACGGCGTAAACGAGAACGAACCGACGGTTCACGAAATTCCTCCAGTATTCAGGTGCGACTTTCCGTAGAATCTTGCTCAGAGTATCACACATGGCCTGGGCGATAAGCGGACCCGCTGCCACAGCCGTCTGGTTGGAGTAAATACCCGCATCCAAAAGACGCAACGGGCATCTCAGGGTTTAGGTGTGAGAATAAGAAGCAGGGTTGTCTCGGGATCAGAAGGAATGGAGGCCAAGCTCCTGTAGGTAGCGACGTAAGGCCTTACAGTACATAGCGATACGGTTGATATCAAGCAACTTGACAACAACACGCTCAAGTTGTATAGTGACCCTCGAGCTTGCTGTTGGGTTTCCCTCTACTGAGCCCTCCGGTGAATGTTGTTGACGGGCCGCAGGGCTCGCCAGGCACCTTGCCTGGAACGGATTTCAGTTGAACAGAAACAGAGAAGGAAGGTAGCTATGAGCAAGATTATTGGAATTGACCTGGGAACGACCAACTCCGTGGTGTCGGTGATGCAGGGCGGGGAGCCCGTGGTGATCCCGAACCAGGAGGGCATGCGCACCACACCCTCGGTCGTGGCCATCACTAAGACCGGAGAGCGCCTGGTGGGCCAGGTAGCCAAACGCCAGGCGGTGACCAACCCGGAGAACACCGTGTATTCGATCAAGCGGTTTATGGGCCGGCGCTACGACGAAGTGGCCGAAGAGATGAAGCGCGTGCCCTACAAAGTGGTCAAGGGCAATCACGATGATGCGCGCATCGAAATCGCCGGCAAGGTGTACAGCCCGCCGGAGATCTCCGCGATGATTCTGACCAAGCTGAAGAACGCCGCGGAAGACTTCCTCGGCGAAAAGGTCACCAAGGCGGTCATCACCGTCCCCGCCTACTTCAACGACGCGCAACGGCAGGCCACCAAGCAGGCCGGCGAAATCGCGGGAATGGAAGTCCTGCGCATCATCAACGAGCCGACCGCGGCGGCGTTGGCCTACGGCTTGGAAAAGAAGAGCGACGAAACCATCGCCGTGTACGACCTGGGCGGCGGCACGTTCGATATTTCCGTGCTCGAAGTCGGCAGCGGCGTTGTCGAGGTGAAGTCCACGAACGGCGACACGCACCTTGGGGGTGACGACGTCGACCAGAGAATCGTGGATTGGCTGATTGACGAGTTCAAGAAAGAGCACGGCATCGACCTAGGCAAAGACAAGATGGCGCTGCAACGCCTGAAAGAAGCCGCGGAGAAGGCCAAGATCGAGCTTTCGCAAATGATGGAGACAGAGATCAACCTGCCGTTCATCACCGCGGGAGCCAGTGGCCCGATCCACATGCAGCAGAAGCTGACGCGCATGCGGCTCGAGCAGTTGATGAACGATTTGCTGGACCGCTCCATGCGGCCGGTGAAGCAGGCGCTCGAAGACGCGAAAATGACGCCCAACGATATTAAGGAAGTTGTGCTGGTGGGCGGTTCGACGCGTATCCCCAAGGTGCAAACGCTGGTCAGCAATTTCTTCGGCGGCAAGGAGCTGCACAAGGGCGTGAACCCGGACGAAGTCGTTGCCGTAGGCGCGGCCATTCAGGGCGCGGTGCTCGGCGGCGAGGTGAAAGACATCCTGCTGCTTGACGTGACTCCGCTCTCGCTGGGCGTGGAAACGCTCGGCGGCGTGATGACCGTGCAGATCCCGCGTAACACCACCATTCCGACGCGTAAAGTCGAGACGTACTCGACGGCTTCGGACAACCAGCCCGGCGTGGAAATCCACGTTATGCAGGGGGAGCGCAAGTTCGTGAAGGACAACCGTTCGCTCGGCACGTTCAAACTGGACGGCATTCCGCCGGCCCCGCGCGGTGTTCCGCAAATTGAAGTGACCTTTGACATCGACGCCAATGGCATCTTGAATGTCAGCGCGAAGGACAAGGCCACCAACAAGGAGCAGAAGATCACCATCACCGCTTCCACCGGCTTGACCAAGGACGAAGCGGAAAAGATGCGCGTGGAGGCCGAATCGCATGCCGAAGAGGACCGCAAGCGCATGGAAGAGGTCGAAGCACGCAACCGCCTGGACGGAATCGTGTATCAGGCCGAGAAGACCATCCGCGAGAACCGCGACAAGCTGCCCGAGGGCCACGTCAAGCAAGCCGAAGAGGTGCTTGAGGAAGCCAAGAAGGCCATGAACGATGGCGGCGTGGCGCGGCTGCGTTCGGCCACGGAGAACGTGGAGAAGGCGCTGCACAAGATGGCCGAAGAGCTGTACAAGCACGCGCAGCCATCGGGGGCGCAGCAAGCAGGCGCGGCTGGCGCGGGTGCGGCTTCCAGTTCGCAAGGTAGCAGCGGTGGCGGCACCCAGCAAGGCGGTCACAAGCCCGGCGACGTGATTGACGCCGAGTATGTGGACGTGGACGAGAACAAGAAGCCGAACTAACAGCGGTGACTGGTGACTAGTGATTCGTGACTAGTAGCCAGGGATTCGAAAAGGGGCGGGTGCGGATCTGCACACAGCAGTGATTGGTGACTAGTGACTTGTGCCACCGCAGCCTGCCTTGCTATAGGCGAGGAAACCTGGTGAACCGGTGATTGGCGGACAAATAGCAATGATAGTCCACCAGTCACTAGTCACCAGTCACTAGTCACCTCTGAAAATGGCCACAGGCACTAAACACGACTACTACGAAACGCTCGGCGTACCGCGTAAGGCCACCGCGAAGGACATCCGCACCGCATTTCGAAAACTGGCGCGCAAATACCATCCCGATCTGAATCCCGGCGATAAGGCCGCGGAAGAAAAGTTCAAACAACTCCAGGAAGCCTACGATGTTCTCTCCGATACGAAGAAACGCCAGACGTACGACCAGTATGGCTTTTACAGCGAGAATATTCCCACGGGCGATTACGGCGCCGGCCATGACGCCGGCGGGGAGCGCGTCAATTTCGATTTTGGTGGGTTTGATTTCGGCGGTGGAGCGCAAGGCGCTGGTTCGAGCTTCCGCGACCTCTTTGGGCAGTTTTTTGGCGGACGTCGCGGCGCCGCGGCCATGGAGCCGGAAGTTGAGCCCGGCGGTGACCTGGAATACCAGATCGAAATTGGCTTTTGGGAGGCGGTGCGCGGCTCGGTGATGAAGCTGCAAGTCACGCGGCTGGACGCTTGCGAGAATTGCCACGGCACCGGCGCCGTGGGCACGCCGCAGACTTGCCCGACGTGCAATGGCACAGGGTCTATCGAACAAAAAGCAGGGAAGATGCGTTTCAACGTGCCCTGCAGCCGTTGCGGCGGTACGGGCAAGTTGCGCACCGCCTGCCCGGTGTGCGGCGGCGAGGGGCGCGTGCGCAAAACCGAAAGCATCGACGTGCGCATCCCCGCGGGTGTGGACAATGGCGGGCGTGTGCGCGTGCCTGGCAAGGGCAACGCCGGCACTATGGGCGCGCCGGCCGGAGATTTGTATTTGCGCGTGGTCGTAAAGCCGCACGAGTTCTTCGAACGCCGCGGCAACGATCTGTATATCAAAGTGCCGGTCACCGTCGCCGAAGCATCGCTGGGCGCGAAAGTGGAAGTGCCGACGATTGATGGCCGTTCGCTGGTGCGCATTCCGCCCGGCACGAACAGCGGGCGCACGCTGCGGCTGAAGGAAAAGGGCGTGCCCAGCGTCCGCAAAGGCGTGCGTGGCGATGAATACGTCGAGATTCAGGTGGTGGTGCCGGAGCCGACCGACGAGCGCGTGCGCAACCTTATGAAAGAGCTGGAACAGTTAGCGCCCGCCGATCCGCGCAAGGATTTGTTCGCCAAGGCCGGAGTGTAGGAGGATAAGTTCTAAGTAATAAGTTTTTAGTTCTAAGTTGAAGGCCCGCCACGTCGAGCATTCGGTTTTACTTAGAACCTAACACTAAGAACTGAAGACTGGTTTTCTACCATGCCGCCAAAGAACCGAAAACGAGCCAAGGCTGGATACATGATCAGCGCTGTGGCGGAAATCTATAAGCTGCATCCGCAGACGTTGCGCTTGTACGAGCGCGTTGGATTATTGAAGCCCTCGCGTTCGCAAGGGAACACGCGGCTGTATACCGATTCGGATCTGGAGCGGCTCGACGTAATTCTGACGCTGGCGCGCGATATGGGCGTGAACCTGGCGGGCATCGAGATCATCCTGAACATGCGCGAAAGAATGATCGAGATGGAAAAGCAGATGGGCGAGTTCGCGCAGGTGGTGCAGCAGGAATTGTCGCGCATCGCTTCCCACCACGAGGAAAACCCTTCGAAAGTCGCCATAGTGCGTGTCGGCCCGCGCGTCGTGAAGACGTGACTGCTGACTCGTGACTGGTGACTCGTGGAAGATCGCTGATGCGCGCGTTGTCATCCTGAGGAGCGCCTTCTGCGACGAACGATCTCAACCGGTTTGCTCCGTTCTCCTTCGAACCTCTAAGTTCTCACTTCCAACCTCCACCTTTCTCCACAGATTTCCGCAGATGCGTTCGTTGTGAGCACCTCTCGCGGGACGTATTATGGAGTGCGGCGGCTTGCCGCCGCTTTTCGGATCGCGCCTCAACACCGCGGCCGGAAAGGCGGCACCGAGGTGCCGCACTCCAAAGCCTGCCCGCCGGCAGGCGGGGAAGAACATGCCCACAGAAGATTGCCCACATTGCCGTGGTACAGGCTTTAAACTGATCGCACGAAGCGATGGCTCGGGTAATGTAGCGGTCGCCTGCGAATGCGGCACCGAAGAGCGCGCCGAAAAAATAATGGAACGCGCGCGCATCCCGAAGCGCTATGAACACTGCGATTTCGAGAGTTACGTCACAGAACTCGCCGACGGCAAGACTTATACCCTCGAACAGGCAGAAGCGTTGAAACGCCTAAAAATGCTGGTTCAAAAATTCGTGAGCGAGTATCCGGGTTCAGACCAGTCTGGCCTTCTTTTGATGGGGAACTCGGGAATCGGTAAGACTCACTTGGCAGTCGCGGCGCTGAAGGCACTTATTCAACGGGGTCACACAGGCTATTTCTGCGAATATGGGAAGCTCTTGCGAGAGATACAGAACACCTACAAACCAGACAGCAACGCAGACGAGCTAGCGATTCTCAAACCAATTCTGGACGCAGAAGTTCTGGTAATCGATGATCTCGGTTGCATAAAACCATCCGACTGGGTCCGGGACACGATTGGGTACATCCTGAACCATCGATACGTTGAGGCGTCACGCGACTTAACTCAACCGCGATGCACTATTATCACGACGAATTTCATCGACAACCCAAGTTCCGCTGGGCAACGTAGCAAGCTCCCCAGTGGCCAGACCACTCGCGAGATTCGCGATGACGCTTTGTGGGAACGCATTGGTGAGCGTATGCGTTCGAGGCTGTTCGAGATGTGCCGAACAATAGAAGTTCATGCGCCCGACTTCCGTCGGTACGTAAGGCAGGCTGGTGGCGCACGAGCTTGACATGAGCACCTTAAGGGGCGTTGTCGTCCAGGGTTGCGGGCATTTCACCGTCCGCATGACGAAATTTGAAGAGGTATTCCGGAAAACTACCGGAGAATCATCAGTCCCAGGCACTCTGAATATTGAAGTAGCCAGGCCGATTCCCATCAAAGTGGATATCCGAATTACAGGTGAAGACATAAACGAGCCGGAGCAGGACCTCTTAATTGAGAAATGCGCCATCAACGGAATTCCGGCCTATAGGATCCGGCCATACAACCTGACAACCGGCGGTGGTGGTCATGGCGACCATATTCTTGAGATCGCCTGCTCCAAGCGGATAGCAAATGCAACCGTGGGAAGTCCGTTAGAAGTCACACTCTTCAGGGATATCGACCCACCTGATCGCTAAAGGGGTTTATCGACTCGTACCGAGTCGTAGCGCGACTTCGTTTCATTGACATAAGCGCGAGGCGGCGAGTATTCTTTAGCTACGTTTGGGGTGCGGCGATATGCTCCGTATTGCCGGCATCCCGCAATAGTGACCGAGTTACTGGCAGCAGTTTTGTTGGTGTAGGTGTACTGCTCCGCTGTAACCCTCCTTGCTTCACCCCGGTAGGGATTCCGCAAGGATTGATTCGACCAAAACAGGGATACAAATCCCGGAGGCAACGTAACCATGACTTCTTTTGACTCTGAGAACCCCGTAGCATCCACCGCAGCCGCACCCACACAAGAGGCCGAAGCACCCCATAAAGAGGAAGAAACGCCAACCGCACACGCGGAACCTACTCCTGCGCCCGTTGAGGATGTGAAAGCCGATGAGGCTCATGCAGTTGCCGAACAGCAGGCCAAGACCGCGACCGCGGATGCGGAAGCTACCGCTGCGGCCGAGGAAGCCGCCAGCGCAGAGGAGATGAGCAAGCTCATCGAGCAGTACGGCGAGCAGCAAGAGGCTGCGGCGCAGAACGAAATTATCGAAGTCAAAGTCGTTGCGTTCACCGAGCAGGGCGTAGTCGTTGACCTGGGCGGCAAGACCGAAGGCCTGATTCCTGCATCGGAATTCACCGAAACTGAAATTCCGCGGCCCGATCCCAATGTCACCATCGAAGTGCAGCGTACCGGCGAGCACAGAGACAGCTTCGTCATCGTGTCGTACCAGAAAGTGCTGCGCCGCCGCACCTGGGAACGCATCGATGCTCAGTACAAAAACAAGGAAACCCTCACCGCGAAGGTTGTGGACCGCATCAAAGGCGGGCTGGTGGTGGATATCGGCGTGCGCGCGTTCCTCCCGGGCTCGCAATACGATCTGCGTCCGACGCCCAATCTGGACGGGTTGATTGGGCAGGACGTCGAAGTCCGCATCACGAAATTGAATCGCCGCCGCGGCAACGTGGTGGTGAGTCGCCGCGCGCTGCTCGAAGAGGCGCTGCACGCCAAGCGCGCCGAGTTGCTGGAAACGCTGACCGAAGGGCAGACCGTTCATGGCACGGTGAAGAATGTGACGGACTACGGCGCCTTCGTGGATATCGGCGGGATTGATGGCTTGCTGCACCTGACCGATTTGAGCTGGGGCCGCGTGCGTCATCCGAGCGATGTGGTGAAGCCGGAGCAGGAACTCGACCTGGCCATCCTGAAGTTTGACAAGGAAAAGCAGCGCGTCTCGCTCGGCCTGAAGCAGATGACCAAGGATCCGTGGATTGACGCCGCCGAACGTTATCCCGCGGGCGGGAAATACAAGGGCAAGGTTGTCGGTGTGGTGGACTACGGCGCTTTCGTGGAACTCGAGCCGGGCATCGAAGGGCTGGTGCACGTCACGGAAATGAGCTGGTCGAAGAAGCCGACGCATCCCTCGAAGGTCGTGAAAGCCGGCGAGGAAGTGGATGTGGTGGTGCTGGACATCAAACCCAGCGACCGGCGCGTTTCCCTCGGCATCAAGCAGGCGCAACCCGATCCCTGGCTGTTGACTGCCGAGAAGTACCCAGTAGGCACGGTGGTGACCGGCAAGGTCCGCAATATTGCGGAATTCGGCGCGTTCATCGAAATCGAAGACGGTTTCGACGGCCTGGTGCATGTCAGCGACGTAAGCTGGACCGGCCGGGTGAAGAATCCTCACGAAGTATTCAAGAAAGGCGAGCCGATCACCGCCAAGGTATTGCGGATCGACCCGGAGAATCGCCGCGTGTCGCTGGGAATGAAGCAGGTTAACGACATTTGGGGCGACTGGTTTAAGTCGCACCGCGTCGGCGACATCGTCAAGGGCAAAGTTTCGCGCATCGCCACGTTCGGCGCGTTCGTCGAATTAGGCGATAACATCGAAGGGCTTTGCCACAACACGGAAATCGAAGATCGCCGCCGCCGCGACGAGGGCCCGTCCAGCTTCCGGCCAACCACCGGTCCGCTGAAGAGCGCCGGACCACTGGAACCCGGCAAGGAATATGATTTCAAGATCATCAAGATTAGCCAGGACACGCGCCGCATCGGTCTGAGCTACCGTGCGGCGGTGCGCCAACAGGAACGGCGCGAGATCGAACAGTACAAGTCGTCCAAGTCCTCGGCGACAGCGACCATCGGCGACGCCATGAAGCAGAAGCTGGCGCACCGGTAGTTCTGGCACAGGGTGTCTCGGCAACCAGGTTTCTCCAGAAAAGTCATTTACCTGCGGTCTGTTTAGTGATAGGAAGAGTGTCAACCGGGCAGGCGATACCTTCTAAGTCGCCTTGCACCACAAGCTTAGTGCGGGTCCAACAGGGGATGGTGGAAGAGGCAAGGGACGATGACAAAACAACCGACTTTGACGAAGGCTGACCTGATCGAGGAAGTGCTTCGTATCACCGAGTTGCCGCGCAAAGAGTCCGAGACAATCGTCGAGACCATTTTTGAGAGCATCATCGATGCTCTGCAAAAAGGCGACAAAATCGAGATACGCGGCTTCGGGAGCTTCCGCACTCGGCAGCGTCGCGGCCGCGTCGGCCGCAATCCGAAGACCGGCGAAAAAGTGGAAGTCCCCGCAAAGAAAATCCCTTTCTTCAAACCCAGCAAAGAATTGAAGGATTTTGTCAACAGCCCCCAAGCGGCCTCAGCAGTGCAAGCCAATACGCCTCCGGCATGACGGAAGTAATCAGTAATCGGTAATCAGTTATCCTCAACATTCGAACCCGTGGTTCGCGATATCAGATATCGGATATGAGGAACCAAGGCCTGCCACTCCACATGGCCGAGTTCTCCTGATATCCGATCACTGATATCTGATATCCCACAAGTTGCGCTACTGCGTTATCCTGAGCGCGGGTCAATCGAGCGAGGACCAGCCAAATGGACTACCTATGGACGCCGTGGCGCTACCAGTACATGTCCCAAGTCAACGAAGGAACGCAACCCGAATGTATTTTTTGTGACGCCGTCGCACGCAACCGGGACGAACAGACTCTGCTGGTTTACAGGGGCAAGAAGGTTTTCGTCATTCTGAATCGTTTCCCGTATACCTCCGGTCACGTCATGATCGTTCCGTATGCCCACATTAGGGAGTTGCAAGCGTGCGAGCCCGCTGCACTCCACGAAATGATGGACCTGGCGCAAAAGCTGGAGTCCATTTATCGCAAGGAATACAAGCCCGACGGCATGAATTTAGGCATGAACCTGGGTCGCGCGGCGGGGGCTGGTGTCGCGGGCCATTTGCATCTCCACGCGTTGCCGCGCTGGTTCGGCGATTCCAACTTCATGACCGTCATAGGCGAGACTCGCGTGCATCCCGAGGAGCTCACCACCACCTACAGCCGCCTAAGAAAAGCGTTGCAGCCTTAAGTCCGATAGCAGATATCGGATATCAGAAATCCGAATCGCAGCCAGCGCGTGTATGGTTCCTGATATCTGATCGCCGATATCTGATATCAGAGCTGTTGGGAGGCATGTGACACAGGCACACCCGCAGGCTAGAATCAAGCCGCGGTTCGAAGGCACGGGAGAACGTCATGAATCTAGAGCTCAGCGAGGAACAAAAGCTGCTGCAGAAGAGCTTGCGCGAGTTTGCAGAAAGCGAAGTACGGCCGCTCGCGAAAGAATTGGATGAAACCGGCCATTTCCCCCGTGAGCTGTTCCGCAAAGCCGCGGAATTGGGACTCACTGGTGTGGCTTTCCCGGAGGCCGAAGGCGGCGCCGGCTTCGACCATATTGCCTATACGATTGTCATCGAAGAGATTTCGCGTTGTTGCGCTTCTACCGGTGTCATCTTGAGCGTGCAGAATTCCCTCTTCTGCGACCCGGTTCACCGCTTCGGAAACGAGGAGCAGAAGAACAAATTCCTCCTGCCTTTCACCCGCGGCGAAAAAATCGGGTGTTACGCGCTGACCGAGCCCCAAGCCGGCTCCAATGCGGCGGCCTTGCAAACCAAAGCGGTGAAGAAGGGCAACCAGTACGTCCTCAACGGCACGAAGGCCTGGATTACCAACGGCGGCGTAGCTGACGCGGCGATTGTGTACGTGAACACCGACCCATCCAAAGGCGAAAAAGGCATCACCGCGATCGTCGTTGAAAAAGGCACGCAGGGCTTCAAGGTCGGCAAGGAAGAAAAGAAGCTAGGCATCAACGCCACGGCGTGTTGTGAATTGGTGTTCACCGATTGCGCGGTTCCAGAATCGAACCGCATCGGCAACGAAGGTGAAGGCTACAAGGTGGCTCTTTCCACGCTCGACGGAGGCAGGATCGGAATCGCCGCGCAGGCTACGGGCATTGCCCAAGGCGCATTCGAGGCCGCATTAAAATGGTCGCAGGAGCGCATGGCCTTCGGCCATCCCATCGCGCAATTCCAGGCCATCCAGTTTATGTTGGCGGACATGGCCACGGAGATTGATGCGGCGCGATTGCTGGTACGCAAGGCCGCCTGGAAGCAGGACAGCGGCTCGCGTTTCACTCTGGAAGCCGCCACGGCGAAACTCTTCGCCAGCGAAATGGCCACGCGCGTGGCGCACAAAGCCATCCAGGTTCATGGCGGCTACGGCTACAGCCGCGAATATCCGGTCGAACGCGCTTACCGCGATGCGCGCATCACCGAGATTTACGAAGGCACCAGCGAAATCCAGCGGCTGGTCATCGCCTCATGGGTACTAAAGTACTAGTGGAAATTTGTCTATTCCGCTAATCCCCAGCTGGGCGCACTCCCCGGGATTTTTCTCCATTTCGCCTGGAATCTGATATACTCAGATAAGTTATTATAGGGTAAATAGCCACTTGCGCCGCCCCGCGCAGGTTCCCGGTTTGGCTCAATGCTTATTTTGATCACAGCGCTGCTTGTTATCGGGATTTACGTCCTCGGCCCTTTGGCCGTGCACTGGACGTACCGCTTCGCCGCGAGCTGCAATCCTTCCGAAGTCTCTCTCGACGCCCTGCCCGAACCCATCGCCGCGCTGTTTCTGAAAAGGATTCCAGAGCTTCGGGAACTCGGATTCGAGGTGACGGGTTGCTTCGATTGTGGTTGCCTTGTCGGCGAGACACGCAGCTACGTGGCTTATTTCTGCAGCCGCCGCACCAACGAGTTCGCGAATGTCACGGTGTTCGTGACGCCGAAGGGTATCGCCGGTTATCTCGAGTTCTCCACGCGCTTCACTAACGGCCTGGTGTTGGAAACGAACACAAACCGCGTGCTTCCGTTAACGCCCCTGAATCCCGAGACTCGCGTCTTCCGCTTCCCGGAAATTCAGGACGCGCGCACGCTATTGCGCACGCACCGCCAGATTATCGAGAAGTATGCTCCCGAGTTGCGGCCTCTGGCCGAGCCCCGCGGGGAAGAGATTGCGCGCTTCGTGCGCGTGGTCGAGAATTACGGCCCGCGCCACCGCGAACTCGGATACATGTACCTTGCGGACGATGCTCAATGGTACCGACTCACCTGGAAAGGCGCGTTTCTGATGACCTGGCGCGGCTTGTTCCCCGTTTCCTTCCTGCGCAACTGGATGCATCGGCACGCCATGAATTCTGAGTTGCATTCCCTCGAAACCACCGAAGTAGCCTCCCTGCAAAAAGCCTGAGCAGATACTTGTAGCGGCGAGTCTTTAGACCCGTGCTGTTCGTCCATCAGCCGGCAAGATGTCGGCGCTGCGCAGATGATATTCTGACTCCGTGCTCGAACTTGACGCCGGCCTTGAGTTCTTCCCGGAGCGGGACGAGGACTTCTTCTCGCTGCTTCCCGCAAAGCCCGCGGTCTGCCTGATTGAACCCCGCGAATCGACGGCCGATCCGTATCTCATCCGC
>Ga0187781_10002910_pt1 | contig 12975 bp, 13 predicted proteins | sample 0715_SJ02_MP02_2_FD_132447 | JGI IMG/M metagenome (GOLD analysis project Ga0187781, IMG submission 132447) | Tropical peat soil microbial communities from peatlands in Department of Meta, Colombia - 0715_SJ02_MP02_20_MG | ecosystem: Environmental > Terrestrial > Soil > Wetlands > Peat | place...
GTCTCGTTTCGGGCGCCGTGGGGTGTATGGATTGCACACCCCGGGCTGCTGACGCCGGCGGAGGGCGGCGTTAACGGGCGCGACTTCCGCAACCGTGACGAGGAGAAGGCGGCCGACACCTCGGGCCAGTTCCCCAGCTCGTCCTTTGGAACAGCCGGGTCAACCACCGCGCTCGCTAGAGGAAGCCCAGGGAAAGCGGGCGCCACGCCCTGCGTATGGCGACAAGCGCGGCGCTCGGCGAAGGGCGGCCGACGGCAGCGTCGCCCCAAACGGCGTGAGTGGGAGCGCTTGACGGCCCAGCGCCGACGAGCTTAGTGTTGGCCCGTGGGGCTGACCGCAATCACTGGGGTTCTCAGCCGGTACTTCATCGTCGGGTTCTTCATGCCGGCGTATGTCGCCCTTGTCGGTCTGTGGCTGTCCGCCAGCCGGGGCTTTATCCCGAACACGTTCGCACGGCATTCCGAGACGACACAACTGTTGATCCTCGGTGGGGTTGCTCTGGTCGTCGCTCTCCTGCTGTCGGGTTTGAGCTATCCGCTGACGCGCACGGCCGAGGGGTACCCCCTGCTCGGGCTGCGCCGGTGGCCAGTCCTGCGCTTGGTGCCGCGCACCGCGATCGCGCTTCAGGGCAGGGCGCGTCGACGCCTCGAAGTAATTCGCAACGACACGCGTCGTCCGGACGCGGAGCGGGCACGCGCCTATGCACAGCTCGACAAGTTGTTTCCGTGCGATCCGAACCGGCTCTTGCCCACCCGTCTCGGAAATGCGATGCGGGCCTACGAGGGGCACTCAAACGTGCGATGGGGACTCGATGGCGTGACGATCTGGCCACGCATCGCCGCCCTGCTCAGCGCGGAGGAGTCCGACCTGCTCACCGACGCCGAGATCGACCTTCGGGTCTTCCTCAACGGCGCCTTCGCGGTCGCGGGCGTCGGGGCCTGTTTGATCGTGGACAAGGTGGTGCATGACCCCAACGGTCCGCGGGCGTGGCCGCTGTATGTGATCCCGTTCATCGTCGCCTACCTGCTGTATCGCGCGTCGATCGGCGCCGCGGTGCGACGGGGAGCCGTGGTGCGGGCGAGCATCGACCTGCACCGCTTCGATCTGTACGCAAAGCTCGGAATTCGCGACCCCACATCCTTAAGCGACGAGCGCACGCTGAGCGTGGCCCTCTGCCAGTTCTTGCTCTACGGCCGACCGCCTCTGGCCGACGACCTCTGGCGCGGTCAAAGCGAGGCACCGCAGCCGGACATCGGCGATGAGGCACCGGGCAATGAGAGAGACCCGCGGCCGTGGGTCGCAGTGTTGAAAGAATGGATCAGGAGGTGAAGCCGGGTGAACGAGGAGAGACCGGGGGCTGAGCGGCTTGATCCCCAGGATGCGGAGCACGGCGACGCGCATCGTCGCGCCGAGATTCCGCGCCGCCCGCCCGCGGAGAGGCCGCCATCAGAGGGGGAGGACGGGAACGGTGATGAGGACTGGCCGGCGCCCGACCCCGGCGGTGGACCTCACCGGGGTGTCCTTGAGGGGGACGAGGACGTTCCACTGCCGCCGGATGAGTAGCACCGGCGGTGGTGAGCGACGTGCGCGGGGAGAGCCGATCTCGGTCCCGTATGCCTGTCCACCTGACGTGGCCAGCCGGCCGGTTCGTCGGGCAGGCGGTGGCGGCGACGCGAGCGAACTCCCCGCACCGCTCGTCTGTGTACGACGTAGGCGCGCTCCGCTGACGGCCACTTGTCCGAGGGCGGAGTGCTGTGCGTGATGACGCCATGAGCGAAGCGCCGCCGGAGCAACTGCAGCGGCTGCTCAAGCGCAACGAGGCGGAGCCCGATCCGGACCTCGTCCTCTCGGACGGCACCCTCGCCCTCTCGCGCCGGGTGTGGAGGTCGGTCGCTCACCCGGCTGGCGACCTCATGGTGCTGGTCATGGTCGGCCTGCTTCACCGGGCTCGCGCTTCTTGCCTTCCTCCGGAGCGCCAGCTCCCGGACTGGGCGGCGGCGACGATGCTGTTCTCGGCTGTCTATCGCCTTGCCCCGGACGTCGTGCCGACACCGATACGTGACGGGTTCGACAGCGGCGAACTCGAGGTTGCCCCGCACGCCGACAACTACTTCGGCGAGTTCGCAGCGGGTGTGTTGCAGCTGGCCAAGGGCAGTAGCGATATATCGGAGCTGACCCGCGCCATCGATCTGCTTGACGAGGCGCTGGTCGACACGCCCCCGGGCGGTCCGGGTCGGGTCGAGAATCTGGCCAACCTCGGTGCCGCCCTGCGCTTACGCGGCGAGCGCACGAGTCAGGCATCCGACGTGCACCGGGCGGTCGAGGTGCTCACGGAGGCCCTCGCCGCCTCCGACACGCTGCGGCGGAACGCCGTGCGGGGCATGCTCGCCACCGCTCTGACCACGCTGGGCGACCAGACCGGGGACCTGTCGGACCTCGAGCGGGCAGTGAGAATCGGCGGTGAGCTGGTGGCGGGAACCGATCGAGACGATCCGGCCCGCGCCCGATACCTTGCCAACCTCGGCGCGGCGCCGCACCCCTGGCCGAGCGGACCGGTGACGCAGCCGACCTGGAACGGGGGCGCGATGTTCTGGCGGCGGCGCTGGACGCCACGTCCGCCGACGATCCGGCGCGTCCCGGACGCCTGTCCACCTTGGGGGGCGTTCTGGTCGCGGGTTACGAGCGCACCGGTGATCTCGCTCAACTGGGGGAGGCCATCGAGCGGCTCGAGGAGGCCGTGGGCACCGTCGCCGCCGACGACCCCGAGCGCATCAAGTGTCTGTGCAACCTGGGCGGCGCTCGGGCGGTTCGGTACCGCTACACAGACGAGCTCTCCGACCTCGACCGGGCCATCGCCGTCCTGGAGGAGGCGGCGCACGACGCACCCCAGGGGCTGGCCGACCGTGGCCGGCTGCTCTCGAATCTGGGAAACGCGTTGCGGTCGCGCTGGCGGCGCGAGCACCGGAGCGCCGATCTTAAGCGCGCGGTCGAGATCGGCGAGGCGGCGGTCGCGGCGTCCGAAGAGGGCACTCACGAGCGGGCGGTGTCGCAGGGCAACCTCGCGATCACGCTTCTGGAGATGGCGGAGCAGACCGGCGACAGGGCGGCCCTGGACCGCGCGATCGAGGTGCTCGAGGAGTCACTCGCCAGCGGACGGGACGACGACGTGAGTCGGGTCGAGCGTCTGCGTCTGCTCGGATCGGCGCTGCGACACCGGTCCCGGCCCGACGACCTGAAACGGGCGCTCGCGTCATGTCGACAGGCCCTACGGGTCGAACTGGCCAAGCCGCTCGACCGGACGCTGGCCGCGAAAGAGTGGGCCGCCTGCGCGATGGCCGCCGGAGAACGGGACGAGGCCGTGACCGCGATCGAACTGGCCGTCAACCTCGTCGGTGAGGTGGCTCCGCTCGGCCTGCATCGGGCCGATCGAGAGAATCGGCTGGCCGAGTTGGCCGGGCTAGGATCCCAAGCCGCGGCCATCTGTCTGGCGGCGGGGCAGTCCGGGCGAGCGGTCGAGCTGTTTGAGCAGGGGCGCGGCGTTCTGATCGCCCAGGCACTCGACGCGCGTACCGACGTCACCGCGCTGGAGGCTCGGCATGTGGAGCTCGCTGCCCGCTTTACACGCCTGGCCGGCGCACTCGATCGTTCCGACCTGATCGCCGATCACGCTACGGCGTGGACCGACGGCGCCGACCCTCACCGGCGGTCGCGCACCGCCGATGATCGTGAGGAGGTCGCCCAGCAACTCCAGCTCGTCATCACCGAGATCCGGGCGGTGCCCGGCTTTGAGACGTTCCTGCGCCCCCGGCCGCTGGACCAGCTGCTGGCCGTCACCAGCGATGGACCCGTGGTCCTGATCAACGTCGCCGAGGAACGCAGCGACGCGATGATCCTAGCCCCGACCGGCGTCGACGTCATCGAATTGGACATCCAGCCGTCCGACGTGATCGACCACCTGAAGCGCCTTCTGGATGCTGTCGCGGATGCCCAGGACGGCGGGCCGGGAGCGCGAGCCGAGGACGTGGAGTCCAAGCTCGCCGATGTCCTCGACTGGCTGTGGGACGCGATCGCCGAGCGGGTTCTCGAGCGCCTGGGATTCACCGGTCCTCCGGACGAAGGTCAACCGTGGCCGCGCGTGTACTGGTGCCCGTCGGGACCACTGGCATTTCTGCCGCTGCACGCGGCCGGGCGCACGGCGCCGGGGTCCGGGTCGCCGACAGCCAGCGTGATGGACCGGGCTGTCTCCTCGGCCATCCCGACGGTGCGCACCCTGGCCCAGGCTCGGCGCCAGCCGATTGGACCCGCGGGTGACGAGGACGACCGACACCGGCTCCTCGTCGTCGCCATGCCCGAGACGCCGGGCGAGCCGGATCTACCCGGCGCCGCGCGCGAGGCGCAGCTGTTGGCCGACCTGTTCCCCGGCCAGGTCGACATTCTCGGCCTGCCGGACACCCCCCCGGCCACCCACGCGACGGTCATGGCGGCACTGCCCCGCCATGCCTGGGCGCACCTGGCCTGCCACGGCGCCAGCAGCATGCGCAACCCGTCCGCCAGCCATCTGCTCCTCCAAGACCATCTGACTCACCCGCTGACGGTGCTCGACCTCAGCCAGGCTCGACTCGAAGACGCCGAGCTCGCGTTCCTATCCGCTTGCACCACCGCGCGGGGCGGGACAGACCTGCCCGACGAGACGATCCATCTCGCCGCCGGGTGCCTACTCGCCGGGTATCGCCACGTCATCGCGACGCTGTGGCCAATCGGCGACCCTGACGCCCTCGCCGTCACCCGGGCCGTCTACCGAGATCTGAAATCTCAGAGCGCCAGCCGGGAGGCCGACGCTGCGGCAGAGGCGATCCACAAAGCCATCCACAGCTTCCGGCACCGGTATCCCCACCAACCCAGCCGCTGGGCGAGCTACGTGCACGCAGGTTCGTATTCGACATCGGACCCGTACGCGGACTCACTCTCTCGGCCAAGTCGACGCAGGACGCCAGCTCACGGCGCAGGCGCACACGCACCGTGACGTCGTCTTTAAACCCGGTCCCGCGTCCATATCGGTTTCGGCAGCGCGGCCTCCGACTGCTGGTTACAGAGCTCGCAGCAGCACGACTGACCGCATCGACACCCCGCTGTTGCAGCAAACCGTCTCTGGGCGCCGCCGGACGCGCCAGCTGTCGTAGACAGCACGACGCCGCTGAACACGATCGACAGTCTCGCTCGGTAGGAATCGCCCGAGCACCACGGGACCGCCTGGTCCCGTTCCAGTACCTCTGTGGGCAATGGCGCTCGTGGCGCCTGGCTCCCGGCACTTCGCGAGGAGGACGACCATGCTCTCAGTCATCAGGCGCCTGTGGGCCATCGTGCTGGTGTCGGCCGGCGCGGCCGCGTCGACCCGGATGCCGGGTGTCCCGGAAGACTGGTTCGGTGACGCGTGCCGGTGAAGGTGCGACAAACGGCACCCCCATTCTTGTTCGGAACGATGCACGCCCCGACCCCCTGCGAGCCGGCCGCGAACCGAAGCAGGACTATCGCCAATCGGAGCAAAGCGCACCCTCCTGTGGAGCGCGGGGGATCGCGAAGAACGCACCGCTGCATAGGCACGTGGGCATGTCGGAGTTGATGGGGTGCGAACCGCCGCCGCACGCCGGCCTGGGCGGCGAGGTGGCGAAGCTCTGCTCGCGCGGCGGTGGCTGCCCACGCGCGGCCGCGGGTTGGCCCGTCGATCACGCAGAACAGCGGTCCCGGGGGCAGGGCGGCCCGGTCCGCCGTCCAGCGGTTCAAGACCGACCAGGCCCAGGGATCCATCCCCACCTCGCGACGCCGGTCTCCCTTTCCATGGCGAATGAGCAGGCTGCCTCTGCGCTCGTTCAGATCGGTCTCGGTGAGCGTGAGCGCCTCGTGGATGCGAAGACCGGCGTGCCACAGGACAACGATCAGGCCTCGCATCCGCCAGCCGTGACGGCCGTCTCCGGCCTGGCGCATGACCGCGACGATCTCGTCGATCGTGGGCGGATCGGCCGGGTAGCGGCGCCCCTTGTTCGGTGGGATCCGTCCGGCGTGATGGCCGGGCATCGTCGCGGGAGAGCGGGGGCGGCCAGCAATTGGCGAGCAGGCATGGCTCCCTCCTTCATGCCGATCGGCGTGTTATGCCGAGTCGGCGACGTGGCGCGAACGTTTCGCCTGCTCTGGCCAGGTTCGGAGGATTGGGTGCTCGGCATAATCAGAGGCTGTCGAGGAAGGCAAGCAGCGTGTCGCTGGGTCGGTAGCGGCCGGGTTTGGTGGCGATCGGGGCGGTGCGGGCGATCGCTTGTTCCTTGAGGGCGGGGTCGGCATGCTCGTAGATGCTGGTGGTCTTGGTGCTTTCGTGGCCGAGCCACAGGGCGATCGTCGCGAGGTCGGCGCCGCCGGCGCGAAGGAGCATCGCATTGGTGTGGCGGAGTGCGTGTGGGGTCACGTGCTTGCTGTTCAGCGAGTCACGGGTGCGTGCCGCAGCGGCGGCGTGTTTGGCGACGAGCTGCTCGACGGCGTCGGGGCTGAGGGGCTGCCCTTGTCGGGTTGGGAACAGGGGGTCGTCCGGTTGTCCGTGGCGTTCTGTGAGCCACTGGCGCAGGACCGCGACGGTCTCGGGTCTGGGTGTGACCGCGCGCTGTTTGCGTCCCTTCCCGCGGGCGAGCACGTGCGCACCGGTGGCGAGGCTGACGTCGCGGACGCGCAGGCCGATGAGCTCGGCCACTCGGAGCCCGGTCTGGATCGCGACCAGCAGGAGTGCGTGGTCGCGGCGGCCGTGCCAGCTGTTCCGGTCAGGCGCGGCGAGGAGCGCCCCGATCTCGTTCAGGTCGAGGTAGTTGACGTTGTTGCGCTCGTAGCGTTTGGCGGGGATCGCGATGACCCGTCCGATCGTTTGGAGGTGCTCGGGGTGCCTGAGCGCGGCGTACCGGTAGAGGGAGTGGATCGCTGCCAGCCGGTTGTTGCGCGTCCTCGGGCTGTTGCCGCGGTCTCGTTCGAGGTGGTTGAGGAACGCGCCGATCAGCGGCGCGTCGAGGTCGTCGATGTCCAGCTCACAGGGCGGCTTGCCGACGTGTTCGGACGCGAACGCGAGCAGCAGCCGGAACGTGTCACGGTATGAGCCGATGGTGTGCGGGCTGGCGTTGAGTTGGGCGAGCCGCACGGCGAAGAACGCCTATCCGGATATCCGGATAGGCGTTCCTATCCGAACCCGCAGACTATGTGGAGCTCGGTCCGTGACTCACGGATGTGCGCGGGAGTCGGGGGACGTGGTTCGCATAGCAATTGGGTCATCCGAGTCCTTCGAGGAAATCGAGGAGGCGTCGGGTGGCCGGTAGCGGCCGGGTTTGCTGTCGAGCGGTTTGGTTTTGGCGAGTGCTTGTTCCTTGATCGCCAGGTCGGCGTGGAGGTACTTGTGCGTGGTCTCGACCTGTTCGTGGCCGAGCCAGAGGGCGATCACTGAGGTGTCGATGCCGGCGTGCAACAGTCGCATCGCGGCGGTGTGGCGCAGCACGTGCGGCGTGACGTTCTTCTCGCGCAGCGAGGGGCAGCGGTCGGCGGCCTGCGCGGAGTACTTGCTAAGCCGGCGCGCGAGCGCGTCGCGGGTGAGGGGTCGGCCGGTGCGTGTCGGGAACAGCGGCGCGGTGTCGCTGCCGGCGCGTTCTGTGGTCCAGGCGTTCAGGACAGCGAGCGTGTCTTTGGTCGGCGGGGTGATCCTTCGTTTCCGTCCTTTCCCGAGGGTCGTCACGTGAGCGCCGATCCCGGAGTGGATGTCGGCGGAGGTGAGCGCGATCATCTCCGAGGCGCGCAGCCCGGTCTGCGCGGCGAGCAGTAGCAGTGCGTGGTCGCGCCGGCCGGTCCAGGTTGAGCGGTCGGGGGTATCAAGCAGCGCGTCAAGTTCGGGCGCGGTGAGGTAGGTGACGAGCGTGCGGTCGTGGCGCTTGGGTGGGATCGCGAGTACGCGCTCAATCAGCGCTGCGTGCTCGGGTAACCGCAGCGCGCAGTAGCGAAACAGCGATCGGATCGCGGTGAGTCGGAGGTTGCGGGTGCGGGCGCTGCAGTCGCGCTCACGTTCGAGATGATCGAGAAACGCTCCGAACAGCGCGGCGTCGAGATCCTCAAGCGTGAGCTTCGTTGGCTGTTTGCCGGTGCGCTGGCTGGCGAAGCTGAGCAGCAGCCGCAGCGTGTCTCGGTATGACCCGATCGTGTGCGGGCTGGCGTTCCGCTCGCGCAGCAGACGGTCACTGAAGAACCCCTGGATCGCGGTCGAGAGTGTGATCATCGCGTCCCTCTGATCGATCGCTCGAGCTGTTCGGCGGCGAGCGCCATCAGCTCCGGTGAGGCGTCCAGGTACCAGTAGGTCATCGACGGCTCCAGGTGTCCGAGGTAGGCGAGAGAAGCGCGAGCCGGCTGCCGACATCAGCTCCGCACCGGTAGGCGTCCAGCAGCGTCCTGACGGCAAAGGAGTGGCGGGCGTCGTGCATTCTGGGACGGCACGCGGCCGAGCGGGACTTGAGCCCCGCGTGGGCTCGCATCCTCCCGAACGCATGCTAGACGTTGGAGGCGACCAGCCTGGTGCCCGCTTCGGAGACCAGCAGCGCGCACGCACCAGAAGGTGACGGCGGACGGTCGCGACGGCGCAGGTAGCGGCACAGCGCGTCGACCGCGGTCGGGTGAAGCGGCAGCTCACGCGTCTTGCCGTACTTGCCGTGAACCGTCAGCACACCGTGCCCGACGTCGAGGTCGTCGCGGTCGAGGCCGAGCGCCTCACCGAGCCGCATCCCGGTCACGACCAGCAGACCGACCAGGGTCTGCATCGTCGCGGTCCGGTGCGCGGTCCCCAAGATCTCGGCGGCGTCGATCAACGCGGCGATCTGCTCGTCGGTATAGAGGAACGGGACCGCACGCTGCGAGCGGCCGGTCACCGCCCCGGCCGGCGGAACCTGCACCTCGGGGTCGGCGGAATGCAGGTAGCGCGCGAACCGGCGCACGGTCTGGAATCTGTGCGCGTGCCAGCACGGCTGCCCGCCCGGCAGGATCGCCCACGCGATCGCGCGATCGATCGTGACCCGTTCCTCGCCACGGGCTTCGAGATACACGATGAACTGCAAGAGCAGTCGCTCGGCGGTGTCGAGCTTGTAACCCAAGGCACGGCGGACCGCGAGGTACTCGGCCAACGCATCGCGCAGCGAGCTCATCTCGACGTCCTCGCCGGCCAGGGCCTGACGAGCTGGCGCAGCCCATCGCGATCGACCTTCGCGTAGATCGCTGTCGTCGCCGCCGCGCGATGCCCCAGGACTTGTCCGATCTCCGGTAGCCCCACGCCCGCGCGGAGCACCGACGCGGCGGTGTGCCGCAGCCGATGCGCACCGACCTGCCCCAGCCCGGCCCGACGTGCCGCCTTGGTAACGACCATCGACACGCCGCAGCTGCTCAACGCGCGATACGGCGCCGGCATTCGCACGAACACCGCCCCGTCCAGCGTGCGCTGCGGCCGTCCGCCACGGAGATAGGAGACGATCGCCTCGCCGACATCGTGCGGCAGCGGCAGCCGCTCCGACCGGCCGCGCTTTCCGACCGCCGTGATCTCGCCGGTGTGCCAATCCTGCACCGTCCGTCGGTCACACGCGTCAAGCAGCCTTCGGACCTGCTCATCATCAAGCCGACCCGGCACGTCCGCCAGCCGCCACACCGCAACCGACGGCACCGCGTCAACAAGCGGCCGGGCCAGCTCACCCTCGAAGTACAGGAAGCACAGCAGCGCACGCAACGCGGCGACTAGCACCTCCGTCGTCCGACGCGCGCGACCCGCGCAGAACGTCACGACGAACCGCCGCACCGCCGCCGCGTCCAACCCAGTGAGATCAAGCCCGTCCTCGCCAAGCTCTCCACGAACGGCCGGACCCAGTGAACGTAGACACGCGACGAACCCGCGACCAGGCCCCGCTCGATCTCGAGATACCGTCGAAACCGGGCCAGAAACTCTTCCACCGGCCCGTCCGGCGCCGACGCGCTCGCCGCTGAGACCACACCGAGGCCTCGCAGATACGCCAGCTGCGAATCCAACGCCCGCGAGGACAACAAGCTCGAGTAGCCAGCCGCTCGCCGCGCGGCGAAGAACCGGTCCACCACCACCGGCGACAACGCCTCACGACCGAGGCCTTCCTCCGCGAGCCACCGGCTCACGTGCGCCATCAGGCACATCTGCTGATGCGCCGACCCTGGCGTGTACCCGGTCGCTTAACTCCACAACGAACCCCGCAGCGAACGGCGCAAGCGGACCGATCACCACAGTCCGCGACGGATCGCTCATCAGATCAACCTCCTGCTCGGTCACGATCGCCCAAATCGCGACCAACCTCGGCAACCAGGCCAAGACTATGTAGAGCTCACGTCCCTCAACATCGCTCTGTGCAGGACTTTTCTACTCCTCCTCCACATAGTCTGCGGGTTCGGATAGGAACGCCTGCAGGGTCGGGGCGAGGAGAGTCATGACACAGCCTCCGGCGGCCGCTCCAGCCGGGCCGAGATGAGCGCCATCAGCTCCGGCACGGCCTCCAGGTACCGGTAGGTCGAGGCCGGGTCGCTGTGTGAGAGGAACGTGGAGAGCTCGGGCATCCGCCGGTCGACGTTTTCGCCGGCGCGGTAGCAGTCAAGCAGTGTTCTGTCTGCGAACGTGTGCCTGAGATCGTGCGCGCGGGGACGCAGCCGCATCCCCTTGCCTTCCAGGCCGGCCTGGCGGATCAGCGCTGGGAAGGTTCTGTAGAACATGATGCTCGCCAGCCGCCCGCCGGGTGTTGCCGAGGAAGAACGCTGGCGTGACGGGGTCAGGCCAGCGCTGGTCGCGTAGCCTGGTGTACTCGCGTAGCGCCACCATCGTGGTCTGATGCAGCGGCACCTCGCGCTGCTTGTGCTTGCTTGCGCGCACGTGCAGCGCGCCGTCCTGGAGGTCGACGTCGTGGCGGTCGAGCGCGAGCGCCTCGCCGGCCCGCAGGCCGGTGGTGGCGATCAGTCCGATCGGCGTCTTGAACGCGGCTGCGTGAAACGCCGGGGTGAGCGTTTCGGTCGCGCGCATCGACACGGCGATCTCGGCCGGCGAGTAGATGTAGGGCGCGATCCGTGGGCGACGCGCCGGCAGTAGATCGGTGGGGGGAACCTCGGTTGAGGGGTCGATCGTCGCCAGGTGGCGCGCGAAGCCGCGCACGAATCCCAGCCGCCGCTTCCACCAGTGCGGGTGCGCGTCGACCGGCAGCGTGGCCCACATCACCGCCAGCTCGATCGTGATCTGCTGAGCGCCGGTCCGCTCCAGGAAGTCGACGAAGTCGTTGAGATGCCGCTCGACTGCTTTGAGCTCGAACCCGAGCCGCCGGCGGATCCGCAGATAGTCCTGGAGCGCTTGCCGCAGCGGTGTCATGCCGCACCGCCTTCGGGCCACGGCCGCGCGAGCCGCCGTAGCGTGGCGCGGTCGACCTTCGCGTAACGCGCGGTCGTGCGCTGGTCGCGGTGGCGAAGCACCTGTCCGATCTCCGCAAGCGACGCGCCGCCCCGCAGCATCCCCGTCGCCGACGTGTGCCGGAGCTGATGGGCCCCCACTCGCGGCACCCCGGCGCGCTGGCAAGCGGCGCGAACGATCGACAACACTCCGCTTGGCTGAAGCGGCCCTGCCGGTGCATGCACCCGCAAAAACAACGTCCGGTCATCGATCCGTGATCGCCGGCGTAGGTAGGACACGATCGCCTCGCCGACATCGACCGGCAGCGGCAACACATCCTGGCGCCCGCCCTTGCCGCGCACCAGAATCTCACCACCTCGCCAGTCGATGTCATCGAGCCTGAGCCCGGCAACCTCGCCGCGGCGCAACCCAAGCCGCAAGCGCAGCAGCAGGACCGCGTAGTCGCGCCGACCAACCGTCCGCCGTCGATCACAGCACGCAAGCAGCTTCGCGACCACCGCAGGCTCGAGCCCTCTTGGCAACGACCGGTCACGTAGGTCCGCAATCCCGGGCACCGCCCACTCGAGCGGCAGCTCGATCAGCCCCACCATCAGCAAGTAACGCAACAGGCACCGCACGGTTCACGACGCTACGCGGCGCATAGCCGCGCTCCAGCATCCACAGCCGATACCCCGCCGCGTACGGCGCCAGCGGCCCCGACACCACCGGTAGCCACAACCGTCGACTCATCACTGCCTCCTGTCGGATCGCAGGGAACGAAACCCAGCAACCCTTCACCGAGGCAGACGGTTATGCCGAAGAGCTCAACCGCCCAAGCGGCCCCATGCAGGAGAAAACCTCACCCCAAGACGCCGACTCGGCATAACACGCCGATCGGCATAAAGGAGGTTATGCCAACGTCGGCATAACCTCCTCTTGAGAGCAGACAGGTTTGCCGCCTGCTCTAGTCGCTCGCGCCCTCCGAGACCAGGGGCCCTCGCGAGCAAGACACTCGCGCATCCCCGGCCTGTTGCGGAAGCGAGGCGATTAGCCCTCCTCGTCGTCCATCTGGGAAGCCAGCCGGGCTGCCGGCACGGTGCCCGCTCGGCTGAGAGAGCGACAGCCAGCTGCGCTTGCTGATCGAGCGGCCGGCGGCTAGCAGTGGCGGCCGGTGGCCGCAATCGGTCCGCGCTTCCGCGTCGTTTGACCTCGCCGAGCGATCGCTCGAGCAGGTTCGTCGAGCGCCACCTGCGGCGGTGCCGGGGTGGCAGTCGCAGGTGCACGACGAGCGCGTCGAGGTCGTCGGCGAGGCACTTGGCCGCGGCGGTGAAGCCGCCCTTGTCGAGCTCGTCGATGAGCGCCTGGAGTCGTTGCTTGGCGTCGCTTGGGTTGATCGCGTCATCACGCGCCTGCCAGTAGGCGTGCTTGACGCGTTCGCGTTCGCGCTCGGGGAGCTTGGCGTCGAGGTTGTGGGCGCGGTGAACGCAGCGGCGTTGGCGGTCTGACGCGGGCCAGCATTGCTTGATCGCCTTGATCAA